>Ga0078972_1004851_pt1 | contig 35628 bp, 30 predicted proteins | sample YelNatPaOPGAMG01_FD_67568 | JGI IMG/M metagenome (GOLD analysis project Ga0078972, IMG submission 67568) | Hot spring thermophilic microbial communities from Obsidian Pool, Yellowstone National Park, USA - OP-RAMG-01 (SPADES assembly) (version 2) | ecosystem: Environmental > Aquatic > Thermal...
AGCGGCCTGGATACGGGCTGAGTCAAGCCGACAGCCGACGGTGGCCGAACCGATGGTTTGCGGCGCAGGGGCTATTTAGTCTGGAACATGGCTCTTGTGCTTATGGTTAGTCTCGCAGAGACCCCACTGACTGGAGAGCCGGATGCGGGAGAACCGCTCGTCCGGTTCGGAGGGAGGGGTGGCGCTAATCCCGCCATCCCTACCCCTATCATACGCTCCGCACTTCTGCAAGCGTCAAGGCTGTCGCAGCAGCGTTTGGGGTGCTGCGGCTGTGACGCCGCTTTGGCTCGGGCATGGCGGCCCTCGGGTCGTCTGCGGTGCGGTCCGGCGGGCAGGTGTTTCGGAGGATGTTTGAAAATAGAATGGGGCGGCCCGCCTACCCAGGGCGGCGCTGCGCTTGCCCTGGGCTGGTGCACCGCCGCCCCCTTAGGGGCAGCCACTGCTAGCGCAGACTGGCAGTCCGCCGTCTCGCGGATTGGCAATCCGCAGACCGTTCATTGCACCTGCGGTCTCGGCGATCGTCAGGCGCACACTCGAAGCCCCATCGGGAGCACCGGCCGCTGGCCGGTCGATTTGGGCGGCCCGCCCAAACCATGGCCCCAAGCTTCGAGCTTCCAGCTACCAGCTTGCAGCTCCGTGCTCCATGCTCCATGCTCCATACCCCATGCCCCAAGGGGGTTGCGTTTGGCAGCCTAAGTTGCTAATGCCCTCCAAACCGGTCACTTGTGCTGTTAGGCAGGGCCAGTGCCCGGTTCGATTACAGGCCCTGAACGTAGCGGAGGCTTCAGTGGCCGCGGTTCTTTGGCACGGATGTCGCTAGCGCCGCCCGGATCTGACTGGTCAGCCAGCCTACCGCAGCCAGCAGCCTGCCCCAAAAATTTTGCATTTTACCCCTTGACAGCCTGGCGGGGATGCAGTAAGGGTAAGAGCAGTTAGCCAATGAAGTTGCGTGGTCGCATGTGTCGAGACTGGGCCCAGGCCGCTGCGGTCAGCGGCATCGGTGCATGCTATTGCGCAACGCAGACCCCAAACGGAATCCAAGCAATGAAGCGAGCAACCCCAAGCAAGAGTCTGATTGGTCTCTTGATCCTCGGTGTGAGTGGTCTGGTGCAGTGCTTTGCCCAATGCGGCACGCCCTGCCCAGCCCCAGGCACGTTGAGTAGTTTTGTCAACCTCGGGCGCATCAAGACCGGTTACATCGAATCCTACGCTGCCACTGCCCAAGGTGAAGACTACACCATCGTGGGCGGGGGCAACGATACCTGGGACCGGAACGACGAGCTGGCCTTTGCGTATCACGAGTTCTACGGCGATTTCGATATCAAGGTGCGGGTCCAATCGATGGAACCGGTGGCGCGCTGGGCCAAGGCCGGCATCATGGTACGGGAATCGTTGGCTGAAGACGCGCGCCGGGTCTGCCAGACCGTCTCGCCGATGGGCACGCTGATGAACGGCGAGCAACCCTGCAACTGCATGGAGTTTCTGTGGCGGCACGGGACCATGGACGTGAATTGCGAAAACGGCGGCTGCAACTCGGTTAGCATCGGTGCGCCCAGTTATCCCAACACTTGGATTCGGTTGGTCCGGCGCGGCAGCGTCATCACCGGCTACGCCGGCACCGATGGGGTCAATTGGCCCATGAGCTATTCAGTCGATACAGCCACTTTCCAGGGGGGCGCCTTGCCCAAGAAACTGTTCGTGGGCCTGAGTGTCAGCCGCCATCCCAATGCCCAAGTGCAGACCTGTCGGCTCGAGTTCAAGAACTATACTGAAAGCTACGCTACCGCAGGGGAGAAATTCTGCTTGGAAGCGGCTGATAGCCGGGGTTGCCCGCAAAAGATTTTGCTCACATTCAACCGACCGGTTGGGCCCAGCGCGTTGGATGTGAACAACTACAGTTGGAACGGCGCGACGCTGTTGGAAGGGGCTGAACCTGGCCCCACGCCCAACACGGTGTGGCTGACTACCGAAAACGTGGACATGACCGAGGGCTTTGAATACCAGATCGTAGCCATGGTCGAGGATGCCAACGGCAACCCAATCGATCAAAGCTGCAACAGCGCCTCGTTTGTGCATGCGCAGGGCTTTGAGCAGCGCCGTATCCACATCCAACACAATAAGCAGGAATGGACTGGCCTGGACGGGTTCTACACTCAGACGGTAGGCTATGCTTTGGGCATGGGCTCTTGGACTGAGGGCCGTGTGCCGCATGAGAGCAACAATTTGTTCGAAGACCCCATGCCGGATGGGGATCCGAATCCGCGGAACTTTGCCTCCTCGATTGTGGGCGTGCTGCAGCCGCCTGCGGATGGCAACTATCGGTTTGCCTGTTCGTCGGACGACCAAGGCTACTTGTTCATCAGCACCGATGATCAGCCGGCCAATAAACAACTCATTGCTCGTGAGCCGGAATGGAACGGGGCACGGCAGTATGCCACGCCGGACCGTCGGCCGGGCCAATCCAATCAATCTGCGCCGGTGCCCTTGGTGGGTGGTGGCAAATATTTCCTGCAATACATCTACGAGGAAGGTGGCGGCGGCAACAACGGCTCGGTCACTTGGGACGCCGGCACTGGCCAACCGTTCCAGAACGGGCAATTGCCCATCGAAGAGACCTACTTTGTGCCGTCTCGCTACGCTTGGGGCTACATCTTCTACAACCTGGGCGAGTGCCAGATTTTGTCTGGGCCGGATGACCAGCTCAATGTGCCGGTGGGTGGGTCGGCAGTGTTCAAGGTGACGCTGGACGGCACGCCGCCCTACACCTTCACGTGGTACACCAACGGTGTGGTGGCGGCTAGCGGCTACTCGCCTCAGTTTACCATTCCCAACATCACCGCCTCGCACGATGAATGGCGGATCCAGGTGTGCGTGACCAACGCCTGCGGCGGGGTCTGTAGCCGCGAAGCGCGCCTGACTGTCAAGCTTAACCCGGTGGTCCTCAAGACCACTAGCAAGGGCAATTGCCACGCCTTTTACGTGACCTGGAACACGGATGTGAACCTGGACGGCACCTATTCGGTGCTGGCCAGCAACACGGTCAGTGGCAGCCTCGACCCGATCAACGTCACCGGCCTGAGCTATGGGGCTAACCAGCGCGAAGTGGTGGTGGCGGTTGATCCAGACCTGCTGCCTGACACGAACGTCTATTATGTCACCATCGAAAACGTGACCTCGAAAGGCGGGCTGACGCAGGATCCCAATCCGGCCTTGGTGACCTTCATCCACGGCGGCGAGTATCCGGCCTTCAGGATCCTGTACAAGAAGTATGACACTGCAGGTGGCCCGTTGCCGATTGCCCAGTTCTTGGCGTTGCCCAAGGTGGTTAATGATCAGCCGGACCTGATCCGGACTGATTTCACCGCCTTCGAGACTCCCGGCAGTGAGAACGGGCAGAACTACGGCGCGCGGATGTTCGGCTGGATTGTGGTGCCTGGCGATGGCGATTACCAACTGTGGACCAGCTCGGACGATTACAGCGTGACCTACATCGCCACCGATGGTAACCCGGCCAACAAAGTGGCCGTGGCTTACGAACCGCAGTGGAACGGATTCCGTGCGTTTGCCACATGCGACCGGCGCACTTGCGACGGCAACGGTTGGCCGGTGGAGACCCGCTCGCCCGTGTTCACCCTGAGCGCAGGGCAGATCGTGTATTTGGAAGCGGTTTATACCGAGGGTGGCGGCGGCGATCATTACTCAGCGTATGTGACGGTGAAGCCGGTGGGCGATCCGCCTCTGCCTCCGCCGGGCAACGACACACCCAGCAACTTGACCGGCGATCTGTTTGTGCCGAAACGGATTGCGCCGAATGGCTGCATCTTCGAGACGTTGTGTGACGTGTTCTGCACCGTCCAAGACCAGACTCAGTATGAGAATCTGCCTGCTACGTTTACTGCCAAAGCCGATGGCACACCGGCAGCGGCCACCTGCTACTATTATCAGTGGTTGAGTAACGGTGTGCCGATCTTGGGCGCCAACGGCCCCACCTACACCACGCCGCCGGTGACCTTGGCCGATGAGGGCACGGTCTATACCTGCGAGGTGCGTAACGACTTCAGCACCAACACCTGCTCAGCCAGACTGCATGTGTTGAGTAACCCGATCTTGCTGGGTTGCGATAGCCGCAACAGCCCCAACAAGGTCTGGGTCCGTTGGAACAAGCCGGTAGCCCTCACCGGTGAGTACACCCTGACGGGCGGGAACAACCCGATCGTCAATGGGAAGTCCTACGGCGCGGATCACAGTGAAGTGGTGCTGGATACCGAGGACCTCGGCCACGATATCACCTATACCTTGACGGTGAGCGGTGAGACTGCCGAAGTGGGCGGGGCACCGCAAGTGCCTGACCCGAGCCAATGCATCTTTGTCCAAGGGCCAGGCCAGATCTGCTACGACTTCAATGATGGGCAAGTGCCACCAGGCACCGTGCCCAGCGGGACCACCCCGCCCTACGTCGGAGGCGAGGGTGCATTGCACCTGACCGATGCGGTCAATAGCCAGAACAATTTCTGGACCATCCCCTTGGGCACCACCCGTACTTACCAGACGTTCAGGGCGCGGTGGAAGACCCTCATCGGCGGCGGTGGTGATCCCAACAACGGCGGGGTCGGCGCCGATGGGCTGAGCTTCAACGCGGGCGAGAACGTCGGCACGGCGTTTACGCCTGAGGAGGGCGCCCCGGTGGGGTTGGCTGTGACGGTCGATACCTACGACAACGGCGGGGCTGAAGTGGGTATTGAGATCCGCTGGAATGGCCAGCGCCTGGCCTTTGTGCGCAGTGGTAACGGCGAAAACACTGGATCCGCCAAGGCACCCCTCCGCCTTAACCAATTTGTCGATACTTCAGTGGAGGTGAACGCCAATGGCTCGGTCCGGTTCCAATACGATAACTTCGTAGCCACGGCGCAAATCCCCAACTACAACGGCTTGAGGGTCAACCAGTACGTGTTTGCCGCACGGACTGGTGGCGCCAATGACAACCAGTGGATTGATGACCTGTGCATCAACGAGTTCACCTTGGGTGATGTCCAGGTGACCATCCAAGGTTGTCCGGAGGCATTGGTGCCGGAGTGCAGTCAGGTAACCTTGGTAGCGGTAGCCAGCGGGTCGCCGCCCTACTATTACCAATGGCTGCGCAACGGCCAGCCGATCCTGGGTGCCAACGGGCCTACCTACACCACCCCGCCGTTGCGGTGCCCGGACGACGATGGCGTGGTGTACTCGGTGGTCGTTAGCAACCTGTTCAGCAGTGGCAGTGCCCAGTGCCAGATCTCACTGGATTGCGACAATGTGGCGCCGGTCATCGTGTCGGTCGGCAGCCTCAACGGCAGCAAAGTGGGTGTGTGCTTCAGTGAGGCAGTCGATCCCGCTACCGCGACGGACACCAATAACTACACCCTCAACGGCGGTCCGGCCGGCCAAGGAATTGTGTCGGCCTGGCTCCGACCGGATGGGCAGTCGGTCGAGTTGACGGTCGATCCGGTGCTGAGCGGCACCTTCACTGTCACCGCTAGCGGTATCTTGGATGCTTGCCCAGGCCGTAACTCGACCACCTCAAGCGCCCAGGGCTCGGTCCGCGGCCTGCTCAATACGGACATCGGTTGGGCAGGCGACCCGGCGCCGCCGGGCACGGCCTTCGACTGCGGCGAGGTGATCCAAGTCACCGCCGGCGGAACCGATATCTGGGGCAACGCTGATCACAGCCACTTCGTCTATACCGAGCGGTATGGCGACTTCGACATGATCGTGCAGGTCACTCGACTTGACCCGCTGAACCGCTGGGCCAAGGCCGGGTTGGATGCGCGTATCAGCCTCGATGCGGGCAGCCCGCATATCATGAGCGTATTCACGCCGTTCGGTGTCTGCCCGCCTGGCCAGGCTGATGTGGGTGCGGACGGCATCGATGCCGGTATCCGGACGACGCCCAATGGTGGGACCACATGGTGGGGCGGCTGGGGCGCGCCGGTGTTGTCGGCGGGCATCAACTGGATGCGCCTGCAGCGGATTGGTGATCAGTTCTTGGCCTATCATAGTGCGGATGGCCAGAACTGGGTCCTACACGCCAATAGCTCCGCCCATGGCAACGGTGAGTTACCGCCGAATCTCTGTGGCATGGTGCCACAACGGTTGCTGGTGGGCTTGAACACCAGCTCGCACAATAACGGTAATGCCACCACAGCCGATTACCGCAACTTCTGGATCAGCCCGCAAGGGGCGTGGCCGTCGCCGTGCGGCCCGCTGACCATCACCATCACGCCCGATCAACCGGGCAATGTGACGATCAGTTGGGAAGGCGGCGCCTGCTGCACGCTCCAAGGCACCGAGAAGCTGGAGAACGATCCGTCCCAGACGCAATGGACGGATATCCCCGGCACGTCGCCGCTGACCTTGCCTGCCAACCTGCCGTACCGCTTCTTCCGAGCGGTGCGGCCCGTGATGCCCGAGTAGCCGCTGGGCTGATCGGTGATTGACAACCGGGACCGGGAGGCAGCTCCCGGTCCCTTTCATTTTTCGTCTGGTGGGACCAACCGTTACCGTTTCTCGAAATCCCAAGCACGAAATCCGAAACAAACTCAAAGGCCCAAAACGCCCAAAATTCAAAACGGCCACACTATTGGAGCCCGCCGTCCGCCAAGCCAGCAGACTCGACCGCCTTGACCCCGGGCCGCCATGGCCATGGGTAGCACCGCCCGCTGGCCGGTCGGTTTCGGCGGCCCGCCGAAACCCATTGGAGCAGTCGGGAGCTGCCCGTGCGATGCCGGAGGAGGCGCACTCGACTGCGCGCCAGCCTTTGGAGTGCGGCGGCTGTGACGCCGCTTTCAATCCTCAGTCCGCAAGCCTCCCGAAGCACCGAACCGTCTGCCGACTGCCAGTCGGCGCTACAGCAGCATGCCATTCTGCGCTACAGGTGGCCGGGGCCACCCACTGAGCAGACGGACCGGTTTCGAAGCTGAGGCAGAGTTTCAGAGGTCAAATGGGGCGCTGCGGTACCCAGGGCGGCGCTGCGCTTGCCCTGGGCTGATAGACCGCCGCACCGTCGGGCGGCCGTTGGTAGCGCAGGCTGGTAGTCTGCTGTATCGCGGATTGGGAATCCGCAGACCGTTCACTGCACCCGCGGTTTCACCGATCGTCAGTTGCAGACCTGGAGGCGGTTGGGTAGCACCGGCCGCTGGCCGGTCGGTTTCGGCGGCCCGCCGAAACCCATTGCAGCAGTCGGGGGCTGCCCGTGCGATGCCGGAGGAGGCGCACTCGACTGCGCGCCAGCCTTTGGAGTGCGGCGGTTGTGACGCCGCTTTCAATCCTCAGCCCGCAAGCCTCCCGAAGCACCGAACGGTCTGCCGACTGCCAGTCGGCGGTACAGCAGCATGCCATTCTGCGCTACAGGTGGCCGGGGCCACCCACTGAGCAGACGGACCGGTTTCGAAGCTGAGGCAGAGTTTCAGAGGTCAAATGGGGCGCTGCGCTACCCAGGGCGGCGCTGCGCTTGCACTGGGCTGGCCTACCGCCGCCGCGTTGGGGCGGCCAACGTCTGGTGAAGCCCCGACTGATGGCCGGTCGGTTTCGGGGGCCCAGCGACACCATAACCCCAAGCTTCGAGCTTCCAGCTCCCAGCTTCCGACTCGATGCTCCATGACCCATGCCCCATGCTAGCTTGTGCACTCGGTCCACTGAGCGCTTGCGCGCAGGCGTCGACCGCTCTTGCATTCGAACGCGCTGAAGCTTTCTCGGTGATAGCGAGGCGGCAGCCGGGCCGAGCAGGTCGGCAGGGTCAGTCCGCTCCGGATGTGGCCGGCTCGGTCGGCCGGTTAGAGACTGGGGCTGGGGTGAGACCTTCGTGCCGTGGTTCGACGCCCCACAGATGCCGCACGAAAAAGTCAGCGCGACGCCGCCGGCCATAGGGGCTCTCAGCAATGCCGTGGCCGCCTCCGGGCACAATCAGCAGGTCAAAGTCTTTGTCGGCTCGGATGAGGGCATTGACCAGTTGCATGGTTGAAGCTGGGTCCACGTTCCGATCCAATTCACCTACAATCAACAGCAGTCTGCCTTGCAGTTTGTGGGCGTGGGTGACGTTGGAGGCTTCGGCGTATTCGGGTCCAACCGGCCAGCCCATCCACTGTTCGTTCCACCAAATCTTGTCCATGCGATTGTCGTGGCAGCCGCAATCGGCCACGGCCACTTTGTAAAAGTCGCCGTGACGCAGCAGGGCGCTGACGGCGTTTTGGCCACCGGCTGACCCGCCATAAATTCCGACTCGGCTCAAGTCCATTTCCGGGTACTTGGCGGCGGCGGCTTTCATCCAGGCAATCCGGTCTGGGAGGCCGGCATCACCGAGGTTTTTCCAGCAGACGTCATGAAAGGCCTTCGAGCGATGCGAGGTGCCCATGCCATCGATCTTAACCACAATGAACCCCAGCTCAGCCACCTCGTTCATGGTGCCGTGCCAGGGTCTGAACGCCTTGGGCACATAAGCGCTTTGCGGCCCGGCATAGATGTCTTCCAACACCGGGTATTTCCGGTTGGGATCGAAGTTAGAAGGTCGAATGATGATGCCGTAAATGTCGGTCTGGCCATCGCGGCCTTTGGCGACAAACCGTTCGGGTGGCCGCCAGCCGGTCCGGAACAGGGCGGTGGCGTCGGCCCGTTCCAGCTCGCAAATGAGGCGTCCGTCACTGGCTCGGCGCAGCTCGGTCACTGGCGGCAGGTCCACCCGCGACCACGTATCGATGAGGAACTGCCGGTCGGGTGAAAACTCGACGGTATGGGTGCCGTCCCCTTCGGTCAAAATGGTCAGGCCTGTGCCGTCGAAGTTAACCCGGCAGTAATGCACGTAGTAGGGGTCTTGCTCGGGCCGGATGCCGCCAGCTCGGAACCAGATTTGCCGGGCCGCTTCGTCCACATGATCCACGCCGCGGACTACCCACGGGCCGCGTGTGATCTGGTTTTTGACCTGGCCAGTGCGGGCGTCGTAGAGGTAGAGGTGATTCCAGCCGTCGCGTTCGGACATCCAGATGATTTCGCCGGTTTGGTCCAGGTAATGGCAGAAGAACTTGCTGCTGTAGCAGATGAACGTGGGGCTGCGCTCCTCGATCACGACCCGGACCTTGCCGGTGGCGGCGTCCACGGCCAGCACCCGCAGCACTTGGTGACCGCGTTGGTTGTAGAGGAAGGTGAATTCGCGGCTATCGGGAGCCCAGCGGATGTCGGTAATGCTCCAGGGATTCTCGAAGAGGACGTCGGAGATCGGGATTTCGCGGCCCTCGACCGCATCGAACAGATGCGGTTTGGACACCGTAATCCGGTCGCCCGGCTTCTCGTAATCGACGGCATGCAACTTGGGTTGGAGCTGGTCCTTGGGTGAGGACTCGATGAGATAGATTTTTCGGCCTTCGCCCTTGCGGGTTTTAAGTGCGACCAGTTTACGTGAATCGGGTGCCCAATAGACTTGCTCTTCGGTGTAGCCGTCCTCAGCAGTGCCGTCGGTCGTCAGGGCACGTTCTTGGTCTGTGGTGAGGTTGTGCAGATGCAGGTTGTAATCGCGAAGCACCACACGCCACTGACCATCCGGACTTTGGGGGGCGCGGCTGCGCGAGCGTCTGGGTCGGGCTTGGCGCGGCGGGGCAGGCTGGTCAGTGGCTGCGCCGTCGATGATGGCTTCGCCGCCGCCTTCGACTGCTTCGAACACGGCCAAGGTTTTGCCTGCCGCATCGGTCACCAACCACACGTGCCCAGCGTAGGTGTGTTGGTCGAACCGTTGGCCTGGTCCGACGGTGCCGTATCGACGGCGCTCGCCGGTCTCGGTCAACCAGTAAATCACCGCTTCAGCCGTGGTGCGGTTGACAAAAGTAATGGACGTTTCCTCGCCGGTCCGGCGCGTGGGCCGTGGCTGGGTCGTGGCTGGCAGCGAAGTGCTGAGGCCATCGGCGCGGTTGGTGGGTTCCAACGTGTAGCTATGCAGGTCCAACAGCCACCAGCGACCCTGGCTAGCGAGCAACAGGCTGTCGGGTTTCGGCCCCCAATCCAGGCGGTCCACCGGCACCCGCTCCGGCTGGACCGGCTTGCCGATGGCTTGCGTCAGTGCACGAGCCAGCTTGGCGTGATCGAATGCTAGCCGGCGCTCGCCTCGAACAGCGTCCACCCAAATGAATTCGCGTCGCCCGCCAGCCAGGTCATTGCGATACCAGAAGTTGGTGTTACCCGGTAGCCAGTTGGCGCGGACGCGCTGCTTGAACACGGTGTTGACCGTGGCTTCGCGGAGTCGGGCTGCGCGTTCGTAGTCAGCTTTGCTGCCCTGAGCACATGCCAGGCCTGCAGCCAAGCTCCACAGCAGGCCCGTCAGCCATGCACTGATCCGGTTGGTCATGGCTTGGAAATAGTCAAGTGCAATGGTGCAATGCCAGGCCAAAAATGATTCACTGTCTGCCCACCGGGTGCTGCTCCGAGCTCAGGCCGTGGCCTAGAGCTTCCTATTGTCCTTGGGCCAACGCTGTTTCGAGGCTGAACCGCACGAACATGGCTGGGTCGCCTACCGTGGGCTCGTCACGCCGAACCCGTTCGAGCACCTGGCGCATAACCGGCCAGGCTGGCCGGGCGCGCGCACCCAACAGTTGGAGCGCGCGGGCGGCGTGCAGCGCCACGTCGTATCGAGCTGATTGCAACTCCTTTTGCAGAACTGCCAAGGCGGCCTCGGGTTCACCCAGCTCGACCAGGGCCGCAGCCGCCTCGATACGGACCACTGCGCAGGAATCGTGCAATGCACGCCGCAACGCAGCAGTGGCTGGCCGAGCAGCCTCGCCAGCCGCATGTAGCCCCACAGCCGCCCAGTACCGGATACCGTCGTGCACGTGGTTCAGCAGCGCGATTTGTTGCGGCACGGCTTCGGGTCGGCCCACAAGTTCGGCGGCCTCCAATAGCCGGTCCAAAGGATACTCCGCTTCGTCTCGAGCCAGCTCATACGGTGTGCGGTTGGTGCCGATGCGATCCCACACCTGGGGTTCGGTCAAGAAACCCACATCGCGACTGCGCAATAGCCAGGCGCGCAACGTTTGGCGCATGTGGTTCAACACGGTGCGATGCGCCGGTGAGTCGGCCAGGTTATGGACTTGGTGCGGGTCGGTCTCGGTGTCGTAGAGTTCCTCCAACGGTTTGCGCGGTGCAGCATAGCGAAGCTGGGCGGGGTTCAGCTTGCCCTCAGCGGCCAGACGGGCCATCTGCCGGCGGAAGGCCGATGCATCTGAGTAAGCCTCAGGTTGCATCCAAGACAGGTGCGGCATGAAGTTGCGGATATAGAGGTAGCGCCGGTCCCGCACCGATCGGGACAGATCGAACGCTTCGTCCACACGGTCGCGTGCGCCAAACACGCATTGGCGGGGCGGGCCTGCGGCTTTCCCCAAGAACAGTTCGCCTTGCATGTGGGTTGGCACCGGCACGCCAGCCAGGCTCAACATCGTCGGCGCAAAATCTACAAAGCTGACGAGGCGGTCTGTAGCTGTGCCGGGCGGCGCCGGGGCTAGGTGGCGGAATTTGTCTGGGAACCGGATCAGCAACGGCACACGCAGCCCGGTATCCCACAGGCACCGCTTGCCGCGGGGCATACCCATACCGTTATCGCCGTAAAAGAACACAATCGTCTCGTCAGCCAAGCCGTCGGCTGCCAGTTGGTCCAGCAACGCGCCTACTTCACGGTCCAAGAGCGTGATGCAATCGTGGTAACGCGCCCAGGCCTGCCGGGCTTCTGCTGTGTCGGGGTAAAACGGTGGCAGCGGTGCCTGGGCCGGATCGTGTCGTTCATGAGGGGCCAGCTTGGCACGCACTTCATTCTCGAACTGTTCATCCGGCCAGACACTGGTGCGGGACTGGTGAGTGGTCATGAAGTTGAACACGGCGAAAAACGGTTGGCCAGGCCGACGAGCGCGCCAGTGCGCCTGAGTCGAGCAATCGTTCCAGCAATCGCGGATGAACCGGGCCTCGTCACGGAGGTTGTAATCGGTCTTGACGTTGTTGGCGGTGTAGTAGCCGGCTTGACGCAGCAGCGCGGCAAAGCCTCGGATATGCGCCGGCACTGGGAATTGGGAGCGTAACCGTTGCGTGCCCAGCGAGGTGGCATACAAGCCGGTGATCAGGGTCGAGCGGGCTGGCGAACAGACCGGTGCCGTGGCAAACGCATGGGTGTAACGGACACTTTGGCGGGCCAAGGCATCCAACCGCGGGGTGCGCGCATAGCCATCACCGTAACAGCCAAGGTCAGGACACAAATCCTCGGCTGTAATCCAGAGGAAGTTCGGGGCCGACGCAGCTTGGCTAGCAGCCCCGTGCAGCCGTAGCAGCGGCAGCACAGCCAGCAGTAGCCTGCAGCACAACACCCTCAAACTAGAGCCGGCGACTCGATTGTTCCGGGCAGTTCCTCTGATGCGCGCCTGTGTTGGTGAACCCATGTGCTGCCGGGCATTGTGCCAGGCCAACCATGTGTTTGAAAGGCTTGGGTGCTGACGCCGGGTCAGCGGAACCGGTGGCCTGCCGGCTGGGCTCGAGCTCAACTGCGGTCAGGGGCGACCGGCTGCGTAGGGTGGCTGGCTGGTTTGAAGTTGCGAGTGCTGCGGCCCAAGGTTCAGCGGCAAGCTCGACTTGGGCAGGCCGGTTGGCTGTGAGCTCGAGGGCACGCCAGGCTCAGGCCCAAGGCGGGCTGCTGCCCGAGCCGGCCCCAGCGCTTCGGGGCGGGTCCAAGCCAGCGAGCTGGAAACCGTGTGAAGGAATCGTCCAGGTACAACCCCCAAAGCCACAGTCAGCGCAATCAGGGTCAAGCACAGTAGCCGGGCTGGTGTGTGCAGGCGAATGGGTGCCTGGGCAGGCTCGGGCGGCTCGCGCAGGAACGCCTCGCGGACCATAGCCAGGTAATAGTAGAGGGCGATGGCTGTGTTGAGCACGGTCAGGATCACCAAGGTTACATGCCCTTTGGCCCAAGCCGCTAGTAACACAGTCAATTTGCTCATGAACCCTGCAAACGGCGGGAATCCCGCCAAGCCCAATGCACCCACCGCCCAGGTTACGGCCAGCCACGGCGCGCGTCGGTACAGGCCGCCTAGGTCAGCGAGTGTCACGTTTGCTCCATCGGGCGCCAACAGGCTCAAGACGGCAAAGCAGGCCAGCGCCATGAACAGGTAAGCCACCGTGTAGTAGAGTGCAGCGGTGTAACCGGTCTGGTCCAGCGCAACAAACCCCACCAGAGCGTAACCCGCATGGGCAATAGCTGAAAAGCCGAGCAACCGTTTCAGGTCGGTCTGCGCCAAAGCAATCAAGTTGCCGTAAAACATCGACGCCACCGCCAATAGACTCAGCAGCTCCGGCACGACCCGTGGGTCCGGCTGGGCCAGCGTGGCAAACCGGACCAACACCGCCACCGCACCGAGCTTGGGTAGCGACGCGATGAATCCGACCGTTTCGTTCGAGGCGCCCTGGTAAACGTCCGGTGTCCAAAAGTGGAACGGGAACAGGGCAAGCTTGTAAAACAGGCCGCAGAACGTAAGCACCAACCCAAAGACCGCTGCGGTCGGGAGCGGGGCTTGTAACCGCTCGAGCATCACCGGCAGCAAGGTCGTGCTAGTCAGGCCGAAGAGGTAACTCAGGCCAAACAGCATCAGGCCATTGGCCGTCAGGCCGAACAACAGGTACTTGATGGCCGACTCCATCTGGACCCGCTGGCCGGGCCGCTCGCGGCGCATCGCCACCAGCAGAAACAGGGGTAACGACGCCAGCTCTAGCGCCACAAACAGGGTGATCAGCTCGATGCAACTGACCAGCAACATCAGCCCCGCCACGCTCAACGTCAGTAGGAGGTTATACTCGGGCCGAACGGCGCTGGGGATATCGGGCAGTTGACCCTGCTGCAGAGCCACCAAGCCAAAGCCCACCGCCAGCACCAGCTTTAGCCATTGCGAGAAAGCGTCCACTTGATAGGCGCCGTCGAACAGCGTTCCTCGGGCCGGCAGGGCCACCACAGCGCTCAGCAGCGCCGCGGCGGCCACGGCCAAGAGCAGACGCCGAGCCGCTCGGTCGCGGCCTTGGCCTAGGCTGAGGCCAAACAGACCCAGCGCACCGATCAACACAACCAATTCGGGTAGGAAAGCCATCTCAGCTCACAGGCCAAACTGGACCTTGGAACATTCCGACCGGCAAGGCCGGCGCCGAGCTGGGCGAGATTTGCTCCAACAACTGGCGCACCACTGGTTCAAACAGCCGCACCACTGGGCCGGGCTTGAGGCCGATCCAGAACACCAGCACTAACAATGGCGCCAGGGTCACCACCTCGCGCAGGTTCAAATCCGCCACGCCCGAGTGGTCCGGGTTCTGCGGACTACCGTAAGCGACCTTTTGCAGCATGCGCAAACAATACGCCGCAGCCAACACTACCCCAGGCACCGCAGCCAGAGCGATGGGCTTCGAATACTGGAAAGCACCGGCCAAGGCCAAAAATTCGCTGATGAAATTGTTCGTGCCCGGGAACGCCATCGACGCCAGCGCAAACACGCCAAAGAACCCTGCGAAAACCGGCATGTGCTTACCCAACCCAGCCGCTGCGGTCAGCTCGCGGGTGTGGAGCCGCTCATACACCATCCCCACGGCAATGAACAATGCGCCCGTGGCAATGCCGTGATTGACCATTTGTAAGATGGCACCTTGGAGACCGGCTTGGGTGAGGGTGAAAATGCCCAACGTCGCAAACCCCATGTGGGCGATGCTGGAGTAGGCCACCAGCCTTTTGAGGTCTGTCTGTGCCAGAGCGGTCAAGCCGCCGTAGAGGATGGCCGCCACCGAGAGCCAGCTCATATACGGCGCCAGCAGCCGGCTTGCCTCTGGGCTAATGGGCAGCGACAAACGCACGAACCCATAGGTGCCCATCTTCAACAACACACTGGCCAGTAGCACGCTGCCGGCAGTGGGCGCCTCCACATGCGCCGCCGGCAACCAGGTGTGGAACGGGACCATCGGCACTTTGATGGCAAAGCACAGGAACAACGCCGCAAACACGCCCAGTTGAAACGCCAGCGGATAAGCCCGGCCCAACAGTGCCCGCAGGTCCAACGTGCCGCTGTGCAAATACAGGGCCACAATGGCCACCAGCAAACCCATCGAGCCGGCCACGGTGTAAAGGATGAACTTCACCGCTGCATAGACACGGCGTGGCCCGCCCCACACGCCGATCAGCAGGCCCATCGGGATCAGCATCGCCTCCCAGAACAGGAACAATAACACCAGGTCCAGTGCACAGAACACGCCGAGCATGGCAGTCTCCATCATCAGCAGTGCCGTCATGAACTGGCGCACCCGAGTGGTGATCAAGCTCCACGACGCCAGCACACACAACGGCATCAACCAGACCGTCAGTAACACCAGCACCAAGCTCAGCCCATCCACACCCAGTCGGTAACCCAGGCCCAGCGGCAAAATCCAAGGTCGATCCTCGACAAATTGGAAGCCAGGTGCAGCGGGGTTGAACCCGAGCAACACCGGCACTACGGCTGCGGCGATCACCAATGTCACCCCCAGCGTCCACCACCGCACTGCGCGGTCGGTGCGCAGCAACGCAAGGAGCGCAGCGCCAGCCAGCGGCGTCCAAATCAACACGCTTAACCACGGGAAACTGGCAGGTAAGCTGGATGGATTCATGGCGCCAGGTTCCGGTACAGCACCACTCCCACCAACACCAGTGCCGTCATGCCCAGCGCAAGCAGCAGGCTTTCCTGCACATGGGCGCGTTGGACTCGGCGGAGCCGGCTGCCCCAGCTCATCACCAACGCCGCCAAGCCATCCACGGCACCGTCAATTATCCGCTGATCAAACCGACCTGCCCGCTGCGCCCACTGGACCAAGGTCGCCAAACCTGCGCGCCGGTACAACTGGCCCACCCAGCGGTCCACCGCCTGTACCGGGCCAGAGGCCAACCGCGCAAAAGCTCGGCCACCCATGCGATAAAACCAGTCTGTGTCCAAGCTGATGGTGGGTTCGGGCATCAGTGTCTTCAGAAACACGAAGAAGCCCAGGCCGGTGAACAGGAGCACTTGCAGTGTTTGGCTGACGTGATAACCCGTGTAGGGTTGGTACACCACCGGCTGCAAGGGCAGCAACCCATACAAACTGCTCGGGAAACACCCAATCCACACGCACAGGGCTGACGTGATCGCCATCGCCAGGTTCATGTTCCAACCCGGATCGGCAGCACGTTCCCACACCGCCGGCGCACAGCGGTTTTGGCCGAACCAGATGAAATAGGGCACTTTCAAGCCCGTATGCAGAAAAGTGCCGGAGGATGCCAGCATTAACCCAAACCCAGCCCAGAGCCGATGGCCCTCGAAACTGGCGGTCACAATCATCGACTTGCTCACGAAGCCACTGAACAGTGGAAAGCCCGAGATCGACAGCCCGCCTACAAGCGTGAACACAAACGTCCACGGCATCTTGGCATACAACCCGCCTAAGTGAGTGAATCGACTTTCGCCGGTCATGTGCAGGACCGCCCCCGTGCCCATAAAGAGGAGGCCTTTATAGAGGATGTGCGCAAAGGCATGCGCGCAGACGCCGTTCAAAGCCAGCCGCCCCACCGGGCTGTCCAGGTCCGCCAAGCCCACTCCAGCCACCATGTAGCCAACCTGGCTGATGATGTGGTAGGCCAGCAGCCGGCGACTGTCGTTCTCCAGCACCGCATACACCACCCCATACACAGCCATGATCACCCCCAGCGGCACCAATACATCCAAACCCGGGAGCCCTCGGGCTAGGGCATAGACGGCCGTCTTGGTAGTGAAAGCGCTCAGAAACACCGACCCGTTGAACGTGGCTTCGGCATACGCGTCGGGTAGCCAGGCGTGCAGTGGCGGCACCGCTGCGTTGAGGATAAACCCGATCATGACCAGATACGTGGCCAAGCTGGGCTGCGCCACATTGAAGGCGTCAAAGGCCAGGCTGCCCGTAGCCCGGTAATGCAACACTATGCCGGCCAACAACGCTACCCCGCCCGCCAAGTGCACCAGCAGATAACGGTAGCCTGCGCTTAGCGATTGGGGTCGGCCCCGATACCAAATCAGGAACACCGACGAGAAGCTCATCAGTTCCCAGAACACAAACAACGTCAGCAGATCGCCGGCGTAAATGGCGCCCAGCGACCCGGCCACATAAACCCACGCTGCCACATGCTCGCCTACACGCCGCACATGCAGCCCATAGAGCGTGGCCAGCAGCGCCATCAGACTCATGATGTAGCCAAACACCAGGCTCAGCCGGTCCACCCGACCAAGAACCAAGACCCAGTCCGCCACTTGGACTTGGCCGAAGATGCCTGGCTCCAAGGCCAGCGTGCGGCCCAACGCCAGCACCGGGACCAGCACCAGCCAGCCTTTGCGTAGGCGCGCCGGCACCACCGGAGCCAAGGCCGCCCCGGCGAGCATCACCCAAGCTGGGTGGAGCCAGAAGTTACTCATCGTAGTAATCCTCCGGTTGGCTGATCCCTGCCCGGCCGTAAGCCTTGGACACGACAATGATCAAGGCGCAGGCTACAAAACCGAACAGCGACCAAAACCCCACCAGCCGTTCGGCGCCCGTGTGAGCGTGGCTCTTGTCCACCAGCCACGGCCACGCATCCACCAGCACCAATAGCGCAAGGCCCGCATAGCAACTGCGCACCACCGCTTTGAGGTGGGCACGCAAAAACTCGATCAACCGCACCACCATCATACCCGCAGCGTTCGAACAAAGTTCAGCAACAGGTCCGGATATAGCCCTAGCACCATCGACAAGACCGCCGTTAGACAGAGCGGGACCAAAAGCGCCGGGTGGGCTTCAGCTACAGGCGAGGCCGTGGGCTGAGCCGACCCCGTGCCAGCCGGTTGCCCAAAGAAGGCCAGATAAACCACCGGAGCGAAGTAGGCCGCATTCAACAGCGTGCTGACCACTAGCACGGCCAGCATCGCGGCGGTCCCAGCATCCAGCGCGCCCCGAAGCAAGTACCACTTCGAGATGAACCCGCCAGCCGGCGGCGCCCCGATCAGGCTCAGAGCCGCCAGGCCAAATGCACCGAAGGTAAAAGGCATGGTCTTACCCAAGCCGCTCATTTCTGAGATGTTCTTTTTGCGGGTGACCACGTAGATGGCCCCGGCACAGAAAAACAGGGTGATCTTGGCAAAGGCATGATTGGCGATGTGCATCAGGCCACCGGTGATCCCTGCCGGGGTCAGCAGCGCCACACCCAGCAGCACGTACGACAGTTGGCTCACGGTGGAATAGGCCAAACGCAGTTTCAGGTCGTCCTGAGTCAGAGCGATCACGGACGCTGCTAGGATGGTGAATGACACCACGTAGGCGGTTGGCCGGCCCAGGTTGGCCGCGTGCAGCAGGTCTGTCCCAAACACATACAACATGACGCGGGCGGTCGAGAACACCCCGGCCTTGACCACCGCCACTGCGTGGAGCAAAGCGCTCACGGGTGTCGGTGCCACCATCGCCCCCGGCAACCAATGGTGCAGCGGCATCACCGCGTTCTTGGCAAACCCAAACAAACAAGCCCAATACAAGCCCGCGACCACCCCCGGCGACAGGCCGGCAGGCAAGATCCCCGTCCGCATGTTATCCGCAAAGTCCAGACTGCCCGTCAGCACGTAAATCAGCACCATGGCTGGTAGCACCAACCCTTTGGCCGCCCCGGTCAGATAAGTGAGATACTTGCGCCCCGCCTCGTAGCCCTCGGCATCCTGATGATGCGCCACCAAGGGGTAGGTGCTGATGCTGATCACCTCGTAGAACAGATACAACGTGAGCAGATTGTCGGCAAAGGCGCACCCTACGGCGCCGAACAACGCTAGCGCAAAGCAGACGTTGAACCGCGTTTGGGCATGCTCACCCAATTGGCGCATGTAGCCGGCCGAATAGAAAACCGTCAGCACCCATAGCCCGGAAGCCGCTAGGGCAAAAATCATGGACATCCCGTCCGCGCGCAACGCCAGTCGCAAACCGGGCAACCATTGCACCAGCTCATATCGGACCGTGGCGCCAGCCAGGACACGCGGCACCAGCGAGACTGTCAGGCCAAACAAACTGAGCGCTGCCAGCAACGAGCAAGCTTCGCGCAGATTAGGCCGGCGGCCGGTGGCCATGACGAGCCCCGCGCCCGTCAGCGGCGCCAACAGCGCAAGCACCAGCCGCAGGTCGGACGGCTGCTCCATGGCTCTAGCCTTTCAGGTCCGTCAAAGTCCGGGTCAGCGCTGAGCGGTAGTGCCGATAGACTGCGAGCACCAAGCCCAGCGCCACCGTCACTTCCGCTGCAGCCAAGCCCATAATGAACAGCACAAACACCTGACCCGCTGCAGGGTCTGGCGCAGTGAATCGGTTCAACGCCAAAATATTCAGCGAGGCACCCGACAGGATCAGCTCACCGGCAATCAACAGCCCGATGAGGGTGCGGCGTTGCAGCAGCCCAAAAATGCCGGCGGCAAGCAGGGCTGCGGCCAACAGTAGATATGGGGCTAGGGTGTCTTGGAGCGGGTTCATGGCTCAGGGGGTCGGCGCCCGTGCCGCGCCAGGACCAAGGCGCCCAAAATGGCCAGGCACAGGACCACCGAGATCAGTTCAAACGCAAGGCAGTAGGTGGACAACAGCGATACACCCAGCGACTGGATCGACCCGTCGCCGGTACGCGTTGGCCCAGGCCAGGGCGCGCGCAGCCCAACCCAGGCTACCGCAGCCCCAACGGCGGCGCTGACCAGGAGTGCCCCGGCGGTTTTGAGTCGGGCCCCAGGCTGGGGTTCGTCGGGCGGGGGTTCGTCCGGCTCGGCCAACATCACGGCAAAGACAATGGTGACACACACAGCGCCGATGTAGATCAGGATCTCCATCAGGGCCACAAACGGGCTGTGGAGGAAGTAATACAGTCCAGCCAACCCCACCGAGCTGAGCGCCAAGCCACTGACACTGCGGATGACCCGTCGGCTCAGCACCGCCACCAGCGCGCCGCCTGCGGTCAACACGCCGCACAGAACAAACACGCTACTCAGGATCAACGAGCTGCCTGGGAAACTGTTCATGATCGGGTAGGAGGCCGAGCGGCTTGCTCCTGAAGCCGTTTCAGCAGGTCGATGTGGAAATCTTCGCGGCGGGTGCTAGCCAGATTGTATCGGCGACTGAACCGCAAAGCCGAGGTAGGACACACCTCCACGCACGCCCCGCACAGGCTACACAACGTGAAGTCCAGCGTGAAGACGGTCGGCGTCTTTTTCTTGTCGCCCGGCCGTTTGATCCCCTCGACCACGATACAATTGCTGGGGCAAGCCTTCTCGCACAACTTGCACGCGACACAGCGCGACTGCCCAGTCTCAGGGTCTAGCACCAGCTCGATATGCCCCCGGTAGCGCTCCGGGATGGGCATTGTGGCGCGCGGGTAGGGCACTGTCGCTGGGCGCTTGAGAAACTCCGTCAGGGTCACCCACATGCCGATCAAGAGGCTGCGGAACCCGACCCACAACTGATGCACTGGGCGGACCGCCGCCTTCAAGGCCGCACCCACTTCAGCACCAGGCTGGTTAACAGTAACGTGCCCAACGAGATTGGGATGAGGATTTTCCATGACAGATTCAGCAGCCCGTAAAACTGGATGCGCGGGAAGGTCCAGCGCACCCACATGACCGTAAACACCAACAGATACAGCTTCAGCAGAAACCAACCCACACCCGAGCCGACTCCCCATGGGCTTTGCCAGCCACCGAAAAACAGCGCCGTAGCCAGGCTGCAGCCCACCAGCACATTGGCATATTCCGCCAGGAAAAACAGGCCAAACCGAATGCCGGCATACTCGGTAAATGCCCCGGCCACCAACTCGCTCTCGGCCTCGGCCATGTCGAATGGGGCCCGGTTCGCCTCGGCCAGCAGACAAATAAAGAAAATCACGAAGCTCACGGGCATGAGCGGGTTGGCCGTGATCCGAAACAGGTTCCAATGCCAAAAACCGCCCGCTTGCTGGCGCACGATCTCGTTGAGGTCCATCGTTCCCGTGATCATCAGCAGGGTGATCACCACCAACAGGAGCGGGATCTCGTAGGCCACGTTTTGGGACACCACACGCGCCGCGCCAATGATGGCGTACTTGTTCCGCGACGCCCACCCAGCCAGCAGAAGGGCCATGACGTTAATCGACCCGAACGCGAGGACCAGCAACAGGCCCAACGGCATTGGGCGCGCAGTCAGTTCCGGCCCAAATGGCAGCACGGCAAACGCCACCAGAGCCGGCGCGATCACCAAGGCGGGCGCTAGGCGAAACAAGACCGCATCGGCCCCTGGCGGCACAAGGCTCTGTTTGGCCAGCAGCTTGATCAGGTCGGCCACCGGCTGCAACAACCCCGCCGGCCCCACCTCAGTGGGGCCAAGCCGGCGTTGGAACCGAGCCGCCAACTTGCGTTCGGCCCAGACCAAATACGCACCGTTTAGCCCCACAAACACCAGGCTGCCCAACAGAAACATCAACAGCCGTGCTGGCTCGACCATGCTCAGACCCTCTCGATTAGCCCGCAGCACCTCCAGAGCCGAGGCCGAACGCAACGCCGCAGCCCGCCTGAGGGCAAGCCTGCCGGCTGGTTGACGGCCCGAGCGCGCTGCCCGTTGGACCCGCAGCCACACCAGCGACTGGGTTGGTTACGCTTCGATATCATCGGTCGATATCCGGAATTACCAGGTCCAAGCTGCCCATCAAGGCCAAGGCGTCCGGCAGCAACAGGCCGCGGCTCGCCTCTTCAAACAGGCTCAGATTGGCAAACGATGGGGTGCGCAGCTTGATCCGGTAGGGCACTTCGGACCCGTCACTGACTACGCGGACCATGAACCTGCCCCGGGCCGCTTCAACTGCCATGCAGGTGTCGCCCGGAGGGGGTTTCAGAGCCCTGGGCACTTGAGCTTGAATCGGGCCCTCAGGAATAAGGTCCAGCGCCTGCTCGACGATCCGGAGGCTTTGTTCGATCTCCTCCATGCGGACCAGGTAGCGTGCCATGCAATCGCCTTCGGGATAGGTCGGGATCTTAAAATCCAGTTCCGGGTACACCGAGTAGGGCTCAGCGCGTCGGACATCGTAGGCTACCCCGGCGCCGCGCAGCACCGGCCCGGTGGCGCCGTAACGCCGGCACATCTCAGCGTCCACCACGCCAATCCCGACCAAGCGTTTGCGGACGATGACATTCTCGGTCACCAGCTTGTGGTACAGGTCCAGGCGCCGACGCATGTAACCGACAAAGTCGCGTGTCCGGCTCAAGAACTCCGCGTCCACGTCCGCGCACAGGCCGCCAAACCGGTAATAGCAGTAGGTCAGGCGCGCTCCCGCAACCCGTTCCAGCAGGTCTAGGATCTGTTCCCGATCTTGGAAGGCATACAGGAACGGGGTAAAGGCGCCCAGGTCCAGCAAAAAGGTCCCCAGCCACAGCAGGTGGCTGGAGATTCGGTTGAGCTCAGAGGTGATCACCCGCACAAACTCGGCCCGACGCGGCACCTGGATTTGGGCCGCCCGTTCCACCACCGCCACGTAAGCGTGGGTGTAGTGCATTGCGGACAAATAATCGATGCGGCTGGTATTGGGCAAGAACTGCGCCCAGGTGCGGTTTTCGCCCATCTTCTCGTGCATGCGATGGACGTAGCCGCAGACCGGCTCGGCGCGCAGGATGTACTCCCCGTCCATGGTCAGCTTCAGCCGGAGCACCCCATGCGTGGCGGGGTGCTGTGGGCCCAGGTTCAGCACGAACGTTTCCTGGCCGACATTCGCCCCGCTGCTGGGTGCAGGGGCAACTGTAGGGCTATGGTGGTTCACGGCGTAAAGTCCTTTCGGAGCGGATGAAACTGAGCGTCTTCCGGCAGCAGCAAGGGCGTCAGGTTTGGATGCCCCACAAACCGGATGCCGAAAAAGTCGTGCGTCTCCCGTTCGTGCCAGGCGGCGCCCGGAAAAACTTCGCTCAAGGTCGGCAGCTCCGGCTGGGCCCGGGGCACACGGGTCCGCACTGCTGCGCGCCAGAAGTGGACGGGATGGAAAAAGTCGTACACCACCTCCATCTGAGCTTCAGCTAGCCAGTCCAAGCCTGTGATCGTGTCCAGCGCAAAGCCGCGTTCGGCAAACCAGCGGCCTGCGTCCACCACGCGTTCGGCTGGCAGGACGGCTTCCCAATGCAGCCCACGGCGGCTGAAGTCCAACATCTGCACGGTGACCTGGCCCGAGGCCGCTGATGCGCCTGGCTCCGAGCTGGACGGCAGGGCTCCGAACCGGGCAGCAAAATCGGCCACCAAGCTTTCCAGTCTGGCGCTCACTGTTCAGGGTCCACCTTTGGCCAGCGCCGTTTGCCGGTGATTTTTTCCTCCAGCATCAGGATGCCCTCAAGCAACGCCTCGGGCCGGGGTGGGCAACCCGGCACATACACGTCCACCGGAAACAACTTGTCCACCCCTTCCACCACAGCGTATTGGCCGGGGTAAACGAACGGGCCACCGCTGATGGCGCAGTTACCCAGGGCAATGACCCATTTGGGCTCCAGCATCTGGTCGTAGAGCGTCTTGATCACCGGGGCCATCTTCTTGTTGACCGTGCCGGCTACGATCATCACGTCGGCTTGCCGGGGCGAGGGTCGGAAGACCTCCGCCCCGAACCGCGCCAGGTCAAAGCGCGCTGCGCCCGTGGCCATCATCTCGATGGCGCAGCAGGCCAAGCCAAACGTCAGCGGCCAGAGTGAATTGGCGCGGCCCAAAGCCAGCAGCTCTTCCAATTTGGCAAACCGCACCAAGCGCTGGACCTCCGGTAGGGCAGCAGCCAGCTCGGGCGTCGCTATTGTCAGGTTAGGCGTTTCCATTCAAACACACCTTTCTTCCACGCATACACAATCACCAACGACAGAATGCCCACAAACAGCGCCAACTCGATCGAGTCGCGCCAGCCAGACCCCCGACCGTACACCATCGCCACGGGCAACAGGTAAAGCGCCTCGACTGCGAACCCAATGAACACCAGGGCGTATCGGTAATAGACCGCGCTGTACCGAATCCAAGCATCGCCGATGGGCTCGATACCGCACTCGACGGGCTGCGTGGTCTTGTTGGCCGTCTGTCGCGTAGTCCGCGGCGCCAGCAGATCGCTCAGCACAAACGGCACGACCGCAAAGGCCACGCCGGCCACGCAAAACGCAGCCACGTAGATCAGGTCCAAGACTGTTCCTTCATTCATCGGGTTCCTCCGCTTATCTGCGGCCAATCAAGGGCCTCGAGATCGCAAAGTCAAAGGACACCGCCGAAGCCTTGGCCACTGTCTGGCCAAGAGCTGGCTGCCTCGGGCCGCGGCCTCGCGCATACGCGCGGCCAGTTGTTTGGTTCATCCATTGGGTTGTGCCAAGGGCCACACGCATGGTAGGTGGCTCAGCTCGACAGCCGCCACAAATTAGCCGGGCAAGCGGGGCGGTCAAGTTGGCCGCCGGTCTGGGCCGTGCCTGGGGTTCCGGTGGCCCGAACATTCGAACTGATCCAGGGCAACCGCACTGGGCGCTGAGCCGGCCGGGGCCTGCCGCGACCAGAGAGCTTGCGCTGGTCGGGTTTGACTCGTACGGGACGGACCTTGAATGGGAACGGTCCGGTAGCTAGGTTGGCTGTCTTGAGCGTGACGATGGATTACAAGAACACGTTGAATTTGCCCCGGACCGCTTTTCCGATGAAGGCGGACCTGGTGGAGCGTGAGCCGGAGCGGCTCAAAAAATGGCAGGCCAGCGGCCTGTACGCTCGCATCCAGGCCGCCCGACGCGGTGCACCCAAGTTCGTGTTGCACGACGGCCCGCCGTTTGCCAACGGCGACGTACACATTGGCACCGCAGCCAACAAGATTCTCAAAGATTTCGTCATCAAGGCACACACCATCCGCGGCCGGTGCGCCCCGTATGTGCCGGGCTGGGATTGTCACGGCTTGCCCATCGAGGCCAAGGTCACTCAGGAACTGCGGCAGGCCGGGGCGCAAGCCACGGATCCGGTTGCCTTGCGGACCGCCTGCGAGGCGTATGCGCGCCGATACATCGACATCCAACGCGCCCAGTTCCAGCGGTTGGGCGTGTTGGGCGATTGGGACCATCCGTACCTGACGCTGGACAAGGCCTACGAGGCGGAGGAGCTGCGGTTATTTGCCGACCTGGTGGAGAGGGGCTTTGTGTACCGGGGCAAGAAACCGGTCTATTGGAGCATTCCCTATCGCACAGCCCTGGCCGAGGCGGAGGTGGAATACCAGGACCATTTGAGTCCGAGCATCTACGTAAAGTTGCCGCTGGTAGGGCATCCGGAGACTTCGTTGGTGATCTGGACCACCACACCCTGGACTCTGCCGGCCAACTTGGCGGTGGCCTACAACTCCACTTTCAGCTACTCGATGGTGACCGTGGACGGGCAGAACTACATTGTCTCGACCTTGTTGTTGCACACCGTAGCCGAGAAATGTGGGTGGCACAATTACCAAATCGTGCGCAGTCTGCATGCGGAACATTTGGAGGGCTTGGAGTACCAGCACCCGTTTTGCAACCGCACCGGACGTTTGTTTGCCGGCGACGAATTTGTCGATGCCCAAACGGGCACAGGCTTTGTGCATATTGCTCCTGGGCACGGCCTGGAAGACTACTTCTTGGGCCTGCGCCACGGCCTGCCCATCTATTCGCCCGTGGACGACGACGGCCGGTTTAGCTACACCGACGACCTGCCGCGCGACCAGCAGATGCCCGCCTGGATGATCGGGAAATCCATCTTGGAGCAGCATGGCAAAAGCGAAGCCAACGAGGCCGTCCTGCACGAGTTGCGGGTGCGGCAAGCCCTGTTGCACCAAGAAAACTATCATCACAGCTACCCGCATTGTTGGCGGAGCAAAACGCCGGTCATCTTCCGTGCGCTGGACCAATGGTTCATCCGGATCGATCATGTGCTGCAGGGAGCCGACGCACCGGCCGGTGCGGGCCAGGCCAAGACCTTTCGGCAGGCTGCTTTGGACGCCATCCAGCAGGTCAGTTGGGTGCCCGCCTGGGGCAAAAGCCGGATCGAGGCGGCAGTCAAGGCCCGACCCGATTGGTGCATTAGCCGTCAACGAACCTGGGGAGTGCCCATCCCGGCCTTTTACGACCCCCACGGTCGGCCCATCCTCGACGCGGCCATCGTGCGGAATGTGGCCGAGCTGGTCAGCCAACACGGTTCCAACGTGTGGTTTAGCTGGCCAGTGGAGAAGCTGTGGGCGGCGGTGCGTCCGGCCAACTGGACCGGGCCGGAGCCGGTGGCCAAGTCCAGTGAGACCTTGGACGTGTGGATCGACTCGGGCAGCTCATCGCGCTGCGTGATTGCCCGTCGGCCGGAGCTGCGAGGCCATCCGCACCCGTTCCAATGCGACCTGTATCTGGAAGGGTCCGATCAACACCGCGGCTGGTTCCAGTCCTCGCTGTTGTTGTCGCTGGCCAGTCAAGGTGCGCCGCCTTACAAAGCGGTGTTGACGCATGGGTTTTTGGTGGATGCTGACCGGGAGAAAATCTCCAAAAGCCGCCAAGGCCAAGCCGCCTACGAAAAACCGCAGACGGCCGAAGCTTACATCCGCGAGTACGGGGCTGACGTGGTGCGGTTGTGGGTGGCCTCGCAGGACTTCCGCAACGACATCGTCGTCAGCCGCGAGCGCATCCAAACCGTGGCGGAAACCTACCGGGTCATCCGGAACGCCCTCCGATTTCAGTTGGCTAACCTGTACGACTTCGACCCAGCTCGACACACGGTGCCCGAGGGTGAGCTGACCGGGCTAGACCGGTGGATTTTGGCTGAGTTTGGCCAACTGGAAACCGAGGTGCTGGCGGCCTATGAAGCCTACGAATTCCACGTGGTTTACCAAAAGCTGGCTCGGTTCACCGCCGTGGAACTGTCGGCGATCTATCACGACGTGATCAAAGACCGGCTCTACACCGACCCACCCGACTCGGCCCGGCGGCGCTCGACTCAGACGGCGCTATATCGGCTGGTGACTGGGTTGTGCCAGATGCTGTCGCCCATCCTCGCCTTTACAGCCGATGAAGCCTGGGAATCGATCCCGGGCCATGGCCCGGAGGATTCGGTCCATTTAGCGGTGTGGCAACCGCAGCCCTTGGTGCGGTCCGAGGCTGAGCAGGTGGTGTGGCGCCACCTGTTCCAAATCCGCGAGCGGGTGTTGCCCGAGCTTGAGAAAGAGCGCCAAGCCAAACGCATTGGCAAAGCGTTGGAAGCGCGTGTGGTGCTGAGCGGCTCCAGCCCGATGGTGCGCGATGCGCAGAACCACTGCGAAGCCCTGCGCGAGCTGCTGAACGTCTCGCAACTGGAGGTGCAGTATCAGGCCGACGGCCCCGAGTGCGTCATCCAAGTCTTCAAGGCCCAAGGCCACAAATGCGAACGGTGCTGGCATTGGGAGCCCGACGTGGGCACGCACCCGGCGCATCCGACCTTGTGCGGGCGGTGTGTGCAAGCGGTGAACCTTTGGGCCAGGCAAGGCGCCGGGGCCGGCTGACATGGTCCGCATCGCCTTTTAGCCCGCGTTGGCATGTCGCCCTGGCCCTTCGAGCTGTTCCTGGCGCTTCGCTACCTGCGGCCGAAACGCACGTTTGTCTCGGTCATCACGATCATCTCGACGCTGGGGGTCATTTTGGGGGTCGGGGTGCTGATCATCGTCATCAGCGTCATGGCCGGGTTTGACCGTGAAACCCGGGAACGGATTTTGGGGTTTACGGCGCACTTACAGGTCTTCCAGCGGGACGCGCCATTAACCAATTATCCTGCCGTGATGCAATTGGTCGCCTCCAACCCGGCGGTGCGTGCCGTGGCGCCGTTTGTCCTGGCGCAAGTGCTGTTAAAAACCCAGCCGGTGGAGGGCAACCCGCTGGTGGCTGCGCCCTTTGTGCGCGGGGTGGACCTGCGGTATGAGACCAACGTCAGTGTGCTGGCTACCAGTATCGTCAGTGGCGAGCTGGACCTGGATGGCTCCAGCATTTTGGTGGGCAGCAGCTTGGCCAGAGGCCTGCGATTGCGCGTAGGCGACCGGGTGCTGATCTACTCGCCGCAAAGCATTCAAGAGATGGAACGGCATCGTGGCCGGGAAGACGAAGTGGCTGTGTTGCCGGACGAATTCACTGTGCGCGGCATTTTCGATGTGGGTTACGAGCAATACAACGCCACCGTGGTGGTGACCTCGCTGGAGAACGCGCAAGAGCTCTACCGGTTGGGCAACGGTGTCCATGGGCTGTTCGTGTTGGTCCACGACCCCTTCCAGGTCGTGCAAGTCCGCCAGCAACTGTGGCAAACCCTGGGCCCGGACTACCGCATCACGCTCTGGACCGAAGAGAACTCGGAGCTGCTGGACGCGGTGATGGTCGAGAAGAACGTCATGTTCTTCTTGCTGTTCTTCATCACCATCGTGGCAGCATTCGGCATCGTCAATTCGCAGATCACCTTTGTGGTGCAGAAGACGCGCGAAATCGGCGTGCTCAAAGCTCTGGGCGCCGCCCGAAGCCAGATTCTGTGGCTGTTTTTGAGCCAGAGCTTGGTGATTGCCTTGGTAGGTGTCAGTGGTGGGTTTGGGATGGGCTTGCTGGCGCTGGCGTATCGGAATGAATTTCTGCATCTGTTACGCCGGTGGACTGGCATCGAGATCTTTCCCGCTGCCATTTATGGTTTTTCGGAGCTGCCGGCGTTGGTGACACCCAGGGACATCGGGCTTATCTGCGGCGCCGCCCTGCTCAGTTGCGTGTTGGCCGGGGTGATCCCGGCCTTGCAGGCGGCCCGACTCCAACCCGTTGAGGCGTTGCGCCATGAGTGAACCCCAACTGGCCAGTCAACGCGTGCACACGGCCACTGGCGGGCTGCTGCTTGAAGTGCGCAACGTCCACAAGAGCTATACCCTGGGCCGACGCCCGGTGCACGTGCTGCGCGGGGTGAGCTTCGCTTTGCGCCGGGGCGAATTTGCCGCGTTGCGCGGGGCTTCCGGCGCGGGCAAGAGCACGTTGCTGCATTTGCTGGGTGGGGTGGACGTGCCTGACCGGGGCGAGATTTGGTTCGAAGGCCAGAACTTAGGCACGCTGTCGCCCTGGGCACTGGCCCGGTGGCGCAACCGCAAAGTGGGGTTCATCTTTCAGGCCTACCATCTGTTGCCCGAGCTGGATGCCTTGGAAAACGTCTGTTTGCCAGCCCGCATTGCCCGGGTGCCGGCGGTCGAAGCCGAGGCTCGGGGCCGCGAGCTGCTGCGGCGCGTCGGCTTGGGCGAACGCTTGGACCATAAGCCGGCTGAACTGTCCGGCGGCGAACAACAGCGGGTGGCCATCGCCCGGGCGCTCATTAACCAACCGGACCTGGTGTTGGCCGACGAACCTACAGGTAACCTGGATTCGCACACCGGGCAGGAAATCATTGAATTGCTTTGCGCCCTGCGCGTCGAAAGACAGGCGACGTTGTTGGTCGCTACGCACGATGCCCGCGTGGCCGCCCGCGCACCGCGGATTCTGGAGCTGGCCGACGGCCAGATCCAGAGCGATACCGACCCGGTGCGATGAACCGGCCCGGCGGGCTCGAGCGCGAACTGGGGATTGACCCCAAGGTCGGCCCGGTTAGTTTCTGGCCCATCATAAAGCGCAATTGAGCATAGACCATGAACACGAATCGGCATACTGAGCAATCCGGCGGACCAACCCGCCGACAGTTCCTGAAGCAAACTGCCACCGCCGCAGCGGCCTTGGCTGGGAGCGGTCTGTTGAAACCACGGCTGTTTGGCCAGGCACCCTCAGCCGGGGTCACGGGCGCCAACAACCGGATCGGCGTGGCCATCATCGGTTTGGGCAAAGGCATTGGCATGAACCACTTGGAAGGCATTCTGGCCAATGCCGCGGCCAACAATGTGGCTGTGGTGGCTGCGTGCGACCTGTTCTCGATCCGGCGGGACTGGGCCAAGCAAAAGGCTGGACTGAGTGACGCTGACGTCTATGCCGATTACCGCAAGCTGCTGGAGCGCAAGGACGTCGATGCGGTCCTGATCGCCACACACGACCCCTGGCACGCCCGGATCACAATCGATGCGCTGGAGGCGGGCAAACATGTCTATTGCGAAAAGCCCATGACCCGTTACCTGGATGAGGCCTTCCAGGTTTACGACACCGTCAAACGCACCGGCAAAGTCTTCCAACTGGGTGCGCAAGGCTGCTCAGCCGCTGCCTGGCACAAAGCTGCTGAGATCATTCGCAACGGTGACTTGGGCCCGCTGGTTTGGGGTCAGGGCTTCTACAATCGCAACAACCCCAAAGGCGAATGGAACTACACCATCGAGAAGGAGGCCAGCCCCGAGACCATCGATTGGAAGATGTGGCTCGGGCCAGTGCCGGAACGGCCCTTCAACGCCGATACGTTCTTCCGTTGGCGCAAGTATTATCCGTTCTGTGCCGGGTTGTTGGGTGACCTGGTCCCGCACCGGCTGCTGCCGTTAATGCTGGCTACCGGCAACCCACAATTCCCGGTGCGAGTGGTCTGCATCGGCATCACGCCGGTAGGCACCGACAAGAACACCCCCGGCACCCCGCCCCGCGATGTGCCCGAACACGTCCAGCTCGAAGCCGAGTTCCCCAACCAGTTCATGCTCACCGTGGGGGCCAGCACCGTCAACGCCAAGAGCCCCGGGTTCGTCATCTACGGCCATAAGGCCACCCTGGAAATCGGCAACATGGGCGAAAAGCTCAAACTCATCCCCGAACGCGAGTTCTCGGATGAGATTGATCCGTTGGACCTGCCCAATCTGCAGCCGTCCGAAGACATCCGGATGCATGAGAAGAATTGGTTTGACTGCATCCGATCCGGTAAGCAGCCCAACGGCAACATCGAACTGGCTATCCGCGCGCAGACCGTCATCAGCCTGGCCGAGATATCTGACCGGCTCAAGATCACCTGCCTGTTCGACGAGAAGACTCGTAAGATCACTACCGCCGATGGCAAGGAGATCAAACCGTTGACCTACGGCTCGATCCCCGGCCAGTCCTGACGTTGTTGGCTTGACTGTTCCAGACAGGTTTCGCGAACTGCGGTTCGCGAAACCTGTTGTGTTTATGGCCGATGCCACTGCTCCTGTCCTGCTGGCCTGCCACGCCATGGCCACACGGTTCGAGCTGGTGCTCTATGGAACCGACTCAGTCCGATTGCGCGCCGCCGGCGAGGCTGCCTTGGCTGAGATTCAACGGTTGGAGGCCAGCTTGAGCCTTTACCAGCCCACCAGCGACATTGCCCGGCTGAATGCTCACGCAGCCCGCCAGCCCGTTCGGGTCAGTTCCGAGGTCTTCGACCTGCTGAAAAAAGCTCGAGACCTGTGGCGCCAGACCGACGGCGCCTTCGACGTCACGGTTGGCGCGCTGGTTCGGGCTTGGGGCTTTGCCGGCGGCTGTGGTGCTTGGCCCAGCCCCCACCTTTTGGCTGAAGCCCGGGCCTGCGTAGGCATGCAGTGGCTGGAACTGGACGAGGCGCAGTTGACCGTGCGGTTCAGCCGACCCGGCGTGATGATCGACTTGGGCGGCATCGGCAAGGGTTACGCGCTGGATTGTGCCGCTGAACGGCTGCGCGAGTCCGGCGTCACCTGCGCACTGCTGCATGGCGGCACTAGCACTGCCCTTGCCTTGGGGCATCCGCCCGGAGCCGAAGCCTGGAAGATCGCAGTGGAATGGAAACCGCACTGGCCAGATCAGCAAAGCAGCCCGCCTGCCCCGCAGCTTACTCCACCGCCGGTCAGCCGCGATGCCGAGCTGTGGCCCCAGCCTCAACCGCTGCAGTCTGGTGCGCCTGTGTTGCTGGCGGTCGTGCCCCTTCAAGATGAGGCCTTGTCCGTCTCGGCTATCTGGGGCCGAGCCTTTCAACATCAAGGCCGCGTTTACGGTCATGTGCTCGACCCACGCACCGGCCAGCCGGTCTCCGACGCCGGTTTGGCTGCTGTGGTGCTGCCGTCGGCCACCGACGCTGACGCGTTGTCCACCGCCTTGCTGTGTGCCGGCCGGGCCGGGTTTGAACCGTGGACACGGCGTTGGCCGACAGCCCGGGCATTGCTGGCTGGTTGCCAGTCGCATGAACCTTGGGTATGGACCCTGAGCCACAACCTCTGCCTACACCCTAGCACGGCCGCGGCCTCGGAGCGCACGGTGGCCGGCGGTGCGGTGATGGGTTGAAAAAGGTCTGTTTTGCGGTTACTGTCTAGATGCGATGTGGAGTTGGGGTGCAGGCATGTCGTTGCGCGGGCGCCTGCAGCAGATGGGCGCCTCGATGGTGCTGCTGCTGGTGCTGGTGGTGGTGTTTGCCTTCCAGTGCATCAACGACGTGTATCTGCGCTCGGTGGTCGAAGAGCGGCTGGCGTTGACCAGCGCCTGGTTGCTCCAAGGTTGGCTGTGGCAACTGCTCACCTTCCAGTTCCTGCACTTGAGTTTGTGGCACCTGATCTGCAACGGCTTGGCCCTGTGGTTCTTTGGCCGGTTTGTCGAGCATGCCATCGGCTGGCGTCGGTTCTTGTTGGCCTACTTCGGCTGCGGAGTGGTGGGCGGCCTGCTGCAAGGCACCTTGATGGTGCTGTTCCCGCGGCACTTTGCGCCATTTGTGTTCGGCGCCTCAGCAGGTGTATCGGGCATCTTCGCCATCTTTGTCCGGTTGTTGCCCGAGGCCGAGGTGCGGCTGAACTTCATCTTGCCAGTTCGAGCTGAGTTGCTGTTATGGGTCACGGCGGGCATCTCGCTATTCTTCACTGTGGTGCCCTCAGCCCGGGGCGGGGACTTGGCACATGCGGCGCACTTGGGCGGCATTCTGGCCGGGTTGACCTTTGTGCGATTGGGTTGGCACCGGGACTTTGTGCCACTGCCAGGCGCAGGCCTGTTGGCTCGCTGGAAACGGCGACGCGCCGCAGCCCGGCCAGCCCGAACCTTGGTTCGACATCGGGGTGAATCGGGCACCGGCTGGACTCGTGCCAGCCTCGAGGACGACTCGGATGCTTCAGCCACCGACTTTATCAGTCGCGAGGTTGACCCCATCCTGGACAAAATCTCCCAACACGGCATCCATAGCCTCACGCCGCGCGAGCGGCAGATTCTGGAACGGGCCCGAGCCAAGATGGAACAGCGCACCCGCGACCGCTAAACAAAACGGTCGTGCCCGGCAGCCCGAAAAGCCCCGAGTCTGATACCTCGGGCACCAGCCCCCCGGTCGCATCGCTGTGAAATCGTGGCCGTACTGTCCTGACCGACCATCGCTTGACCGTAACGAGCACCACAGATTTGAAGTCCCAACTCACCCGGTGGGCAGTGCTTGTCTGTTCTCAGTGGTGGCGACTGAGGTGGGCTAGGTTGGATGTGGAATCGAGGCTTTTTCTTTACCGTCCGGACCGGGCGGTCTGGGCTAGCACCTGGACCACCTGCCGAGCTTGGACCTCGCATGCGTTGAGCCTAAATTCGTCCCCGGCTGCGTCAAAGCCGTAGTCCACCATCCCCGGCTCCGGGGCATTTCATCGACAATTTGCCCCTGGTCGTTGATGTCATTCGCCAATCGGAGCACATAGCCGCCGGTGCCGGCCAGCACGGGATCGTTGAGGTCGTCGAGTTCGAAGTCGCTCAAGGTCGATGCCGTTCCGCCCGGGGCGTGCTGCGGCTGCGAATCAGGGCGGCGCGTTGCCCATCCTCGGCGAACAGATGCGCGACCATCTCGCGCCGGTTGTTAATGGGGTCCACATTGAAGCTCTCGGCCCCGAAGCCGCCGTCCGTGGGGGGCCGTTCAGGGAGCAGGTGCACCAGTTCGTCCGGCCGGACGAAGTATAACGACGTGGGCATTCCTTGCCCCAGCGCCGGCCCAGGAGGTCGCAGAGTTCGTTCAGGCCGTCCAGCCAGCCGAGGGGTCGGGCGTCCGACCAGGCAAGCACGGGACTCAGCGTGTCGCTTGCGATGCGCTGGCGGGGCCGGGTCGGGGCGAAGAACCAGCCGGTTTAATTGGGGGGACCCGTCGCCGTGGCGTAAGCCCGTGTTGCCCACGATGACGCCGACGTGATTAAGCTTGAGGGCGGCGGCACCGACGTCAGAGGTGCCGAGTGGCACGCTGGCACCCGCGAGCGGCCAGAGCGGCTCCCCACACGCCGGAGCTGTTGTAGCGGAAGGAAAAGCGGAGGTTGCCCGGCCAATTGAGCAAGACCCCGACCGCGTCGCCACGGTTATTGATGCGCACCTGTTCGACGTTGGGCTGCGCCGCGGGCCGTCCGAGATCGGCTACGCTGGTCTCGTAGGGTGGCGACAGGCGCGCCACGCGGTTCGGATTGCCCGCCGTGCCGTCGCCGAACAACACGCCCGCGATGTCGCCGGCATCGTTGGTGTCCCAAGCCCAGTTATGCGGCGTGTCCGGCGGCGTGAGGCGCGGCGGCACGAGGTTGGACCAGACCGTGGCCGCCAGGCTGACGCCGGGCCCGCCCGCATAGCCGGCGACCACTCTGTCGCGGTTGATCGCCTGCGCCGCGGCGGACCCGTTCGGCATGAAGGGCGGCAAGAGCTTCAGGTGGTGCTACGGCAGGGACGCCGTGAGCTGCGCCTGGCTGCTCGTGGCGTAGTAGGGGTCCGAGACCTCGAGCCGGTAGAGGCCGTGGTGCGCGGAGGTGACGTTGGTGCGCTGGAACGTGGTGCCGCCGGTTTGGACAAGTGCGCCGTTGCGATACCAGCAGTAGGTCAACGGGCCGTTACTGCCGGTCGCCGCCACTTCGAGCCACAAGCTGTTGCCCAGCGAAAGCTGCCGCGGCTGGGTGATTTGCGACCGCGGACTAGTCACCGTGGCCGTGTTGCTCCGGGTGGTTGCCGAATTCGTTGCTGACCTCGACGTAATGCTGCCCGACATCGCCGGCGGCGATGGTCGAGAAGGAAATCACCTGGTTGGTCTGCCTGACCAGCGCGCCCGTGCCGACCTTGAACCAGTGGTAGGTCTTGGCAGCGGGCTGGTGGCGGTCACGGACAACCCGCCCAACTCGCCAGCGGGCAGGGCCAGCGGCACGGTTTGTCTCGTGATCTGCGAAGGCGTGGCCGGGGTGAACTCGATCCGGTCCAGCCAGACCGTGACGCCGTTGACGACCGGCAACGCCTCGAATTGCACTTCCGAGAGACGGCCGCCCAGCATCACGTCGTAAGCAGTCCACGTTTCACCGCTGGCGCCCGGTGTGGTGCCGGCGTGGGTCACCGCGGCCAGGGTGCCGTTCACGCCCACGAACACGACATCTGCGAGATTAGCGCCTGTGGCCCGTGCCCGAAGGCGCAGCCGGGTGGGCGCCCCGCCCGAGTCCTACAGCATTACAACCGCGGCCATCTCGCCGGCGTTGAGCGCAGCCGTGCAGGCGGAACTCTCCGCCTCGGCGCCAACGCCGTCCTAGAGTGAAAGGCCGGCACCCCAAAAAACCGCTCGGCCACTTCATCACCCGAGTCCGCCAAAACCTCGGGCATGTCCTAAACCGATCCCCACCCCGATCCCACACATCGATCCCTCGCCCACCGGTGGCCGCCGGTGTCCCGTTAAGGATCCCCATCCGGTGCGCCTTCTAACCCACAAAATCCGGCACCGCACCCGACCCCAGTTGCGCCC
>Ga0078972_1004852_pt1 | contig 35614 bp, 38 predicted proteins | sample YelNatPaOPGAMG01_FD_67568 | JGI IMG/M metagenome (GOLD analysis project Ga0078972, IMG submission 67568) | Hot spring thermophilic microbial communities from Obsidian Pool, Yellowstone National Park, USA - OP-RAMG-01 (SPADES assembly) (version 2) | ecosystem: Environmental > Aquatic > Thermal...
AGCAGTGCGAATTACAGGTATTCCTGCTATTCCATCTATGTTTCTTGAACGAATTAAGTTCAAAATGACGCTTTCTGCCTGATCATTTAAGGTATGTCCAGTTGCTATTTTGTTGAATTTGTGCTTTTGAGCAATTTTCTGAAGTGCCTGATACCTTAATTTTCTTGCCTGTGCTTCAAGCCCTAGTCGTGTTTTTTTTATTTCCATTTCTTCAACAAAATAAGGAAGAGAAAATTTTTCTGCTATGGTTTTTACTAGTTTTATTTCTTTCTCTATTTGTTTTTGAGGCCTTAGTTTATGGTTGATGTAAATAAGCCCTAATTCAAAATTTAGAATTTTTTTCAGTTTTATAAGAAGATGTGTTAAAGAAACAGAATCAGGTCCGCCAGAGACAGCGCATAGGATTCTGTCGTTTGGTGAAATTAAATTGTTTTTTTTAACCGTATTTAAGAATTTTTCCCAGACAATTTTTGACATTTTTGATTTTTAAAATTTATTTTTTATCTTTTCTTTTACTTCTTCCTGCGCCATTTTATCTTCATAATAAAAATTTTCTCTTGGATTTGTGTTTAATACTTTTTGATACAATTCTTTTGCCCTTTCTTTTTCACCTAAGGCGTATAAAGTATCAGCCAGGTAATACATGCCTGTTAGTGAATCTGGTTGATACTGCAAATATTTTTCAAGGTATTCTTTTGACTTTTTTTTATCTGGCCAGGGTAAAACAAAGATAATCTTCGGTGCTTTATAATGCAATCTGCCAAGAATTATATATGCAGAATAATCTTCAAATTTATCATCTACTAAAAGCAATTTTTCTGCATTTTCTTTTATTTTTCCAGCGATACCATTTTTTGCTGCTTCAATTGTGTTCATTAGTTCTCCAAATCTTCCAATAAGTATTGCCCTTGAATAAAGTATAAACTTTGAATCATTGCAATTTTTATTATTTTCACAGTATTTGTCAATTTTCCCCAGTAACAATTTGTATATGTTTCTTTTTTCTTGATTATGATTTTCTCCACTGAGAAGAAAGTTATATTTGAAATCAACAGCATTTGTCAATTTATATAAGGTTATTTCGTCAGTTTTTTGTTCTAATGCTTTTTGATAATTCTCAATTGCTTTATTTATATTTTCAATTGCATAATTTGAATCTAAAATTTTATTTCTTTTATCAAAATAAAAATCTCCTTGTTTTACAAAATCATTTTCTGCGTATGTATATGCAAAGATAAAAAGAATCAGTGCTCCAAAAAATACTTTTTTCATATTATCTGGTTTTTAATACTTTTACAAAAAACTATTTCTTTATTATTTTATCTTTCAGGGTTGTTGGTGGTTTAAATTTTACACCATATTTTTGACAGATTAAATTTGCTGAAATTCTACCTGATTCATATATTGTCGGAAGTCCACTTCCGGGATGTGTGCCTCCGCCCACTAAATAGCAGTTATCAAAACATTCGAATTTATTTCTTGGCCTGAAATAGAGCATTTGTTTTATGTTGTGTCCTAAATTAAAAGTTGCTCCATAATAAACATTATAATCATCTCGCCAGTTGTAAGGAGTATAAACTTTTTCAACTTCAATATTTTCAATTAAATCTTTCATTTCTGTCCTTTTTATGATTTCTTCTAAAACTCTTTTCTTAAACGGTTCTTTTTCTTTATTCCAGTCAATATTACTTTTTAGATTTGCAACTGGCACAAGTACATAAATTGTTGACTTGCCATAAGGAGCAAGAGTTGGGTCAGTAATTGTTGCATTCTGAACATAAAAAGATATCTGGTCAGAAAGTGTTAATCTTGTAAAAATATCTTCTACATTTTTTCTGTAGTCCTTCGCAAAAAAAACATTATGATGTGGGATGTTATATTTCTTTTTTACTCCAAGATACAACATAAAAGTTGAGCAGGAATATTTTCTTTTTTCTAAATTTTCTTCTGAATATTTTTTTACATATTTCTTATCCATTAGATTTGTTACAGCATAAGAAAAATCAGCATTTACAATTACATCATCTGCTTCAAGAAATGTGCCATCTTCTAAAAAAACGCCTACAACTTTTCTTCCTTTGTTTGCTATCTGTTTTACTTTTGAATTCAATTTTAATTTTCCACCTTTTTCTTGAAAGACCTTTGCCATTGCTTCTGAAATTTTGTTAAGTCCACCAATAACATGATAAATACCCCAGTTATGCTCTATATACGCAACCATTGCATAAGCAGCAGGGCACTCCCATGCAGACATACCAAGATATTTTGACTGGAATGTAAAACAGAATTTCAAGTTTTCACTTTTGAAATATCTTGATAAAATTTGATAGACACTTTTTCCTAAATCAAGATGCGGCAGGGCTTTTAATAACGGATTTTTCATCATTTCAAAAATTGAACTGTATGGTTTTTGTAAACACGGAAAAAGGTAGCTAAATCTTTTTTCCTCACATTCCAAAAATTTATATAAATTTTTTTCTTCCCCTGGAAATTCTCTTTTAATTTCTTCTTCCATTTTTTTATGGTCGTCAGAAGCAAGAACTTCATTTTCAAAAAACTTTAACCTGTACATTGGCTCAAGATGTTTAAATTTAAGATAATCATCTGAATTTTTTCCTGCTTCTTCAAACATTTCATCAAGAACAAATTTTAACATTAAAAAAGTAGGGCCTGTATCAAAAGTAAATCCATTTATTTTTATTGGTGCGTTTCTACCACCAACTACATTTTCTTTCTCGCAGATTGTAACATCAAATCCGCGATGCGCAAGTATCATTCCTGCGGTTAAACCGCCAGGCCCTGCTCCTACAATTACTATTTTCTTTTTGTTAGACATTGTTGTTTTCCCCACGCGACTTATTCCCTGCGTCTTATTTAAGTTCTGCTATGTGGTTTTTGTAGGACAATAATGCCTTCTGGTCTGTCCTGTGACAAACTTGTTATAATTTTGGATTTTGCAGGCAACTTGATGATTTTTTATTACAATATCAAATCGGTGTCTAATTGCGGGCTAGCCAATCCACTGTCGCTACATTTGGCACCGCAAGGCGGTGCGAATACATTTTGTGGTCGGTCAATCGCGCTGATACATTCTAGCACCGCAAGGCGGTGCGAATACAGGGCTGATAAATCAGCCAACTACAGGCCTGACAAATCCGGGAATTATAAATTACCTAATTCAATATGGTGGAGCCGGCGGGATTTGAACCCGCGACCTTCTCGTTGCGAACGAGACGCTCTCCCAGCTGAGCTACGGCCCCGTTTTATGTTAGCAAAGCTTCGCTTTGCAGCTACAATTGCCTAATGAATTGGCAATTACATTAGCGCGCCATGGGCGCGCATCTACATAAATAATAATCCCCACCCCATATTGTAGCGGTCGCTTGTCCGCCGATGTGTGTGGCGGACTTGCCCGCCAGTATGTTTGGTGGGTATTACTATCCGACATATTTTTGCGAGTCGGTCAATTGCACCGATATTTTTGTGAACCAGTCAATTACGCCGCTACATTTGGCACCGCAAGGCGGTGCAACTACAGGGCTGACACGCCTGCCTCGGGCACGGTAAATTGGGCAAATACATTGGCGCGCCGTGACCGCACACCTACCTTTTCTGCACAAGATACGGATAAATTTTCACCGCTTCGTCAAAATATTTTTTTGCCTGCTGTATATCATTTTTCATTGCATAAATTCTTGCAAGAGCAACATACGAATGATAAAAATTTGGGTCCATCTGTATTGCTTTTTTGAATTCCTCTTCAGCTAAATCGGGTCTGCCAATTTCCAGATAACTGTTGCCAAGATTGTGATGTGTATGAGGATATTCGTCAGAAATCTGTATTGCTTTTTTATAACACTCTATAGCTTCTTTGAACTTCCCTTTTTCTGATAGAGCCATAGCATAGTTATTCCATATTTTACTTATTCCTGGCTCATATTTCAAGATATAACCATAATAAGTAAGTGGGTCTGAAAAATTATAGTTTCTTGAATAGGTGTATATTGCAAAAGTGAATATTCCAATACATGCTAAAAAAATAAAAATTGTTTTTAATTTTTTTCTATTGTAGAAAAAAGAACATATTGCAATGAGAATTCCAAATGATGGCACATATAGCCAGTGTTCCCAGAAAACAGCATTTATTCTTGCAACAAGATTTGACATAGGAAAATATGAAACAAAAAACCAGAATATTCCAAATGATATAATGGGTTCTTTTTTCCATCTGTAAATAGCGATGAAAATTAAAATAAGAATTATAAAAAAAGAAATAAGAACCTGCCATGATAAAAAATTAACAAAGATTGGCCAAGACCTCTCAGGATGCAGGTTAGATGGCAGTATGATTAGTTTTAGACCGTAAGATATTACTGTAAAGAAAGTATATAATCTGACCAAAAAATTTTCTGTAAAAATGTTTGAGGTCTTGTAGAAATTAAGTGTTCCGCCAAAATTTAGATATGTCAGACGCAAAAACAAATAAATAGCAAGTACAAGCCAGTATGTAAGATGAATGTTTATAAGTTTTTTTAAATCTGTATTCTGAGATTTTAATTTATTTATTGTGATGTGTAATCCTAAAACTAAAACAGGAAAAATTATAGAACTTTCTTTAGAGAGAAGTCCACCGACAAAACTAATTATAGACAAAAGATAAAATTGTTTTTTGTTTGTTTCAAGATATTTTATAAAACTGAGAAGTGCCAGTAAAATAAAAAAGAAATATAATGGGCTGGCAACTCCTGTTGCAGGACCAATTTCTTCTGCATGTATAGGATGAACACTCCATATAATTGAAATGAGTGCCGGTATAACAGGCATTAGATTTTTCTTCTTTTCAAATTTTTTTGCGGATTGTTTATTTTCAGAAATTTCAAAAATTTTATTTAATAACAAAAATATAGAAACACCACATAGAGCATGAAAAAAAATGCTTACAAAATGGAATGGCCATAATTTAAGACCAATAGTAGTTAAAATTATAGTATAAAGAAGTATTTGAAATGGCCGATAATAATTACTTTGAACTCCAGAACCTGCTTTGTAGTTTTCAGTAAATAGTTTTGGTAAAAATTTCCAACTCTTAATATATTGGTTTCTTAAGACAATTTCTTCATCGTCGCCGTATAAAAAACTGTTTTTGTAAGTGTTGGAATAGACAATAAATGAAGACAGAAAGATGATAAGAATCAGAATTTTGTTTTGCATTTTTTCTGTCAGAATTTATAAGGATACCTGAAAATTCCTTTTTCTGTTATTATTGCTGTTATAAGTTCAGATGGAGTTACATCAAACGCAGGGTGTCTAACTTTTATACCATCAGGAGCAATTTTGTATTTTGCTATTTTTATTACTTCTTCTTTTGAACGTTCCTCAATTGGAATTTCTTTTCCTGATTTTATTTTTGTATCTATTGTTGAGGTTGGCGCTGCAACATAGAATGGTATTTTATGTGCCTTTGCAAGAACAGCAAGTGAGTAAGTGCCAATTTTGTTTGCAGTGTCACCGTTTTTTGCAATTCTATCCGCTCCGACAATGACTGCGTCTATTTTTTCTGTTTTCATTATGTGGCCTGCCATATTGTCAGTAATAAGTGTAACAGGAATTCCTGCTTTTTTTAGTTCAAAGGTTGTGAGTCGTGCGCCCTGAAGATAGGGTCTTGTTTCATCTGCATATACCATTTTTATTTTTTTCTGACGCCATGCTTCTTTTATTACACCAAGAGCAGTTCCAATACCGCCTGTGGCAAGGGCTCCTGCATTACAGTGTGTTATGACATTGCTTTTTTTCTTTAATAATTTCGCACCATTCTTTGAAATTTTTTTGTTTGTTAGAATGTCTTCTTTTAGGATTTTTTTTGCCTCTTTCAGTAGTTCTTTTTGAATATATTTTGTTGAATTACTATTTTTAAGTTTTTCCAGTAGAGATAGCATTCTTTCAATTCCCCATCTGAGATTTACTGCGGTGGGTCTTGTTTTCAAAATTTTTTTTGCTGATTTTATGACATGTTTTCTTTGTTCAATTGTTGACTTGAATTTTTTTTCTCTTGAGGCAAGCGTTATTCCGAAGGCGGTTGCTATACCAATTGCCGGTGCCCCGCGGATTATCATTTTCTTTATTGAATTTGCTACATCATCTGAGGTTTTACAAATAACATATTTAATTTTATGAGGAAGTAGTTTTTGATTTAATATGAAAAGTTTATCGTGTCTCCAGAAAAGTGTCTTGATTTGTTTCATTATTTAAGGGATGGTTTCTAAGACCTGCCGAAGTTCCTCTTCAGGTCTTCCTTCAATTTCTATGGTTTTCTCTTTTCCTCTGTGTCCACGTCTTAAATAAACCTTTGATTTTGGGACTTCAAAAAATTCAGCAAGAAATTTAAGAAGTAATTTGTTCGCTTTATCTTCAATAGCAGGAGCAGCTACTTTAACCCTTAAAATTGAACCAAGCCTTGAAACCACCTCTGTTTTTTTAGAGTTTGGAATAACTCTTACTTTAATAATCATTTTGATTATCCCCCTCATTTATTAGACGCAGATAAAAAAGAACCATTCACTATTTTGAGAGTTGTTTTGCTCTTTTACATGCAGATATTACAGCTTTTTCTATTATTTTATGCAATTTGTTTTTCTCAAAAGTATTTATTGCCTGTTCTGTTGTTCCGCCGGGAGAAGTTACTTTTGCTCTTAAGATTTCTGGTTCATCATCCGAGTTTTTCATAAGTTTGCTGGCTCCTGAAATTGTCTGAATTGTCAGTATTTTTGCAGTTTTTCTTTCAATCCCAAGTTTTTCTGCTGACTTTATCAAAGATTCTGCAAAGTAAAAAATATAAGCAGGGCCTGAGCCTGAAACTGCTGTAACTGCATTGAATAGTTTTTCATCAAGATAAATTACTTTACCGACTGACTCAAATAATTCTTTTACAAGGTTTTCGTGTTCTTTTTTTGCATATTTCCCTTTGCAGTAGGCAATCATTCCTTCCTGAACTAAAACAGGAGTATTTGGCATTGTCCTTATTACAGGGACTTTTCCCAAAAAACTTTCAATATATTTTGTTGTTATTCCAGCAGCAACTGAGATTACAAGTTGAGAAGATTTAATTTTTCCAGATATTTCTTCTAATAAATTTTTTATCTGTTGTGGTTTTACTGCTATGACTATTATGTCACTTTCTCTGACAGCATTTATATTGTCTGTTGAAACTTTTATACCAAATTTGTTTGAAATATAAGTCAGCCGTTCTTTTCTTATATCAGTGGCAATAATATTTTTTCTGATTGACTTGTCTGAATTTATTATTCCTGAAATAATTGCTTCTGCTATATTTCCTGCCCCAAGAAAACAGATTTTTTTGTTTTCCATTTTAGCCATTTCCCTTAAATATTGCGGTTCCTATTCTTACCATGTTTGCTCCTTCTTCTATTGCGATTTCAAAGTCGCTTGACATTCCCATTGAGAGAATAGGGTGTAGGGAGTAGGGTGTAGGGGATAGGGTGTAGGGGATAGGGTGTAGGGTGTAGGGGGTAGGGTGTAGGCAGTAGGGGGTAGGGGATAGAAAGAAAGAGTAAAACTCGTCGTAAAGTTCTTTTGCTCTTCGGAAGTAAGGTCTGGTGAGTTCTGGGTTTTCAAAAAAAGGAGCCATTGCCATAAGCCCGCAAATACGAATATTTTTAAATTTTGAAATTTGTTCAACTAGTTCTTTAAGTTTTTCCGGCGGACAGCCATATTTTGATTCTTCAGGTGAGACCTTAACTTCAATAAGACAGTCCTGAGCTTTGTTTATTTTTTTTGCTTGTTTATCTATTTCTTCTGCAAGATGGAGTGAATCAACTGATTGGATTAAGTCAAAGATTTGAACTGCTTTTTTTACTTTGTTTGTCTGAAGGTGACCAATCATGTGCCAGTGAAGTTGGAAGTTAGAAGTTGGAAGTTTGAAGTATTTTTCTTCTGCTTCCTGTATTCTATTTTCCCCTATATCTTTTATCCCAATTTCAATCACCCTTTGAATATCTTCAACTGGAACATTTTTTGTTACAACTACAAGTTTGATGTCCTCTTTTTTTCTTCCAGTTTTTTCTGCTGATTTTTGAATTCGTTCCAGTACGGAGTTTAAGTTTTTTTCTATCATATTAAAAGAACTCATTTTCACTTAGAAAATTATACCAAATTTTTCAGGAAAAATCAAGAAGGGATTGAACAAGTTCCTCTATCCAGTTTTCTGGAGAGATTTTTTTAACTGGTTTGCCTTTTTTGAAGAGAAGTCCAGTGTTTTTTCCACCTGCAATACCTATGTCTGCATGTTTTGCTTCTCCAGGGCCATTTACTTCACAACCCATAATTGCAACTTTAACTGGCGCAGGTAATTTGACAAACTTTTTTCTAAATGGTTCCAATTTTTTTTCAAATTCAGAAACAATTTTTTTGAGGTCAATTTTGCACCTTGCACAGGTTGGGCATGTTATAAGTTCGATTCCATAATTTCTTAAATTTAATGATTGAAGAATCAAATATGCAACTTTTACTTCTTCTGTTGGTTCTGTAGTTAGAGAAACCCGAATTGTATCTCCAAGGCCCTGATAAAGTAAGATTCCAATACCTGTTGATGATTTTATAGTTCCTTCCAATAGTGGTCCTGCTTCTGTAATTCCAATATGAAGCGGATAGTTTACTTTTTCTGCGACTGACTGATATGCTTTTATTGTTTGTAAAACATCGCTTGCTTTGAGAGAAATTACAATATCAAAAAAATTCCAGTCCTCAAACATCTTTATATAATCAAAACATGTCTGAACTAAATTTTCGCAGGAGCCGGAGTTAAGCCCAATCCTTATTGGAATTTTTCTTTCTTTTGCAAGTTCAACTATTTGTTTTACTTTTTCTTTTGAACCAATATTTCCAGGATTTATTCTTATTTTATCTACTCCCTGATTTATTGACTCAATCGCAAGTTTGTAATCAAAGTGAATATCAGCCACAAGCGGAACATTCATTTCTTTTTTTATCTTGCCAAGAAGTTTTGCTGATTCAATATCTGGGACTGAAACCCTTATAATTTCACAGCCAGAATTTTCAAGTTCTTTTATTTGTTCAAGAGTTGCCTTTGTGTCAGTTGTAGCGGTTTTTGTCATTGACTGGACTCTGATTGGTGTGCCTGCCCCAATTTTTATATTGCCTATTTTTATTTCCCTTGTTGTTTTGTGGGTGAACATTTTATTATCTTTCAGTTGTATTTTTTCGTCTGAAAATGAACTCTTTTTTGTCGTCTATTTTTTTGTTTATGTCAATTTTTTTATCAAATTTCAAGTTTAATTTTCTTCTTGTTTTAGCAAGATTCAGATTAAGAAATTTTCCTTTTGACATTTTTTGCTCCTGATCTTTTATCTTAAGAATGTAAAAAATCCAAGACGCTGAAAATCGCTGTAAAATGCAAACATAAAGATTGAGACAATTATAACCAGGCCAACAAAATTTGCTATTTCAAGAACTTTTTTGTTTACTGGTTTTTTTGTGATTAATCCTTCTATTGCGTAAAACATTATGTGGCCACCGTCAAAAAGAGGTATAGGGAAAAGATTTAATAGTCCAACCATTACAGATATTCTTCCTATAAGTACTAACAAACTTGAAAGCCCTGTTTTTGCTGTCTGTGCTACAATTTGTGCAATGCCTATAGGACCTGCAACTTCAGGTTTTTCTAATTTTGTTATTTTTTCAACTATATACTGAATATAGACAATACTTACAGCAATTGTGTGTTCTATTGAAAGTAAAAATGATTTTAAAAGACCAACCTTATCAACTTTAACTTCAGGGAGTATTCCTATTAGTGCAATTTTTAAGTTTTTGTCAATTTCCGGAATAACTTCAATTGTAAAAATTTCTTCGTTTCTTTTTATTTCCATTTTTACCTTCTGATTCCCTTTTTTGTGAATTATTGATGAGGCATCCTGCCAGGTATTAATTTTCTGGTCATCTATTGATAGAATGATGTCGCCTGGCTTTAGTCCTGCTTTTTCTGCAGGCATTCCCTGACGAACTTCTCCAATTATCGGTTTATTTGAAGGTGTTCCAACTCCCCAGAAGAAGATTGTGATAAAGAAAAATAAAACAGCAAGAATATAGTTCATAGCAGGTCCAGCGCCAACAATAAAAATTCTGCTGTACCATGGTTTTGAGAAAAATTCGTCTTTTTCACCTTTTGCCTCTTCAATGTGTTCTCCTGCAAGTTTTACCATTCCTCCGAGTGGTAAGGCACAGATAGAGTATCTTGTTGGTCCAATTGTTTTTCCAATGATTTCCGGACCAAATCCAAAAGCAAATTTTTCTACTCTGACTTTCTGTAATCTTGCTACGATAAAATGTCCTAATTCGTGCAGGAATATAATTATTCCAAAAGTAAAAACAACAGATATTATACTCGTGAACATCTCTGTACCTCTTTTCTTGCCTGGTCTCTTGCCCAGTTGTCAATTTGAATGATTTCATCTAACCCTGGATTTCTTACTATTTTGTGTTTTTCCATTGTTCTTTTTATAATTTTGTGAATATCTGAAAATTTAATCTGTCTTTTTAAGAATGCTTCAACTGCAATTTCATTTGACGCATTTAAAACTGCAGGCATTGTATGGCCAATTTTTGCTGCATATAGTGCAAGTTTCAAACAGGGTGCTTTTCTATAGTCAGGAGAGAAAAAAGTTAATTGTCTAATTTTTTCAAGTTGCAGAAATTTTATTTTCGTTGGAAATCTTTCAGGATAGGTTAAAGCATATTGAATTGAAAGACGCATATCAGGTTCAGAGAGAAGCCCAATAATTGCGCCGTCGTTGAATTCTACCATAGAGTGAACTATTGACTGAGGGTGTATTAAAAGTTTTATTTTTTCATAAGGAAGGCCGAACAAATAATGTGCTTCCATAATTTCAAGCCCTTTGTTTAAGAGAGTTGCAGAATCAATTGTAATTTTTTTCCCCATTTTCCAGTTTGGATGTCTAAGTGCCTCTTCTATTGTAATTTTTTTGTGATCAATATTTTTTTGAAAAAAAGGACCACCCGAGCCAGTAATGATTATTCTTCTAACTGAGTTTTGAGGTTCATTTTTTATACACTGAAATATTGCAGAATGTTCACTGTCAACAGGAATTATTGTTGGTTTTTTATCTGAACTTTTTATTAAATTTTTAATAAGTTCACCTGCAATTACAAGTGATTCTTTGTTTGCAAGAGCAATTTTTTTTCCTGCCTTTATGGCAGAAACCAGGGGATATATACCAACCGCACCGACGACAGCAATAAGAACAATATCTGCACTTGGAAGAGAACTTAGAATTTCAAGTCCTTTGATTCCAGAGAATATTTTTAATTTTTTATTGGGAAAAGATTTCTCAATTGTTTCTATATGATCTTCTCTGCCGAGGCACACATATTCAGGATTAAACTCATCAATCTGTTTTTTCAAGAGATTTATGTTTGAATAGGCAGACAGGCCAATTACTTTGAATTTTTCTTTATGATTTCTAACTATACTTAATGTCTGGATTCCAATTGAACCTGTAGAACCAAGAACTACAATGTGTTTAGCCATTGAGATTGCCGTGCTCCTTTAGGCTAGTATCATTTGTGGAAGATAGAAAGATAATAATATAAAACTGGTGCGGTAAACAAAAATGAGTCAAATCTGTCTAAAAATCCGCCGTGTCCTGGTAATAGAGTGTCAGTGTCTTTTATCCCCGCATCTCTTTTTAGAAGTGACTCTGATAAGTCGGAGATATAAGCAAGAATTATTATAACAAAAGTTAAAACTGTAATCTCTTTTAGACTGAATTCCTTAAGAGGAAGTATTTTCCACATAAATATTCCAGAAAGAATCCCTATAATTATTCCACCGATGGCACCTTCTATGGTTTTTTTTGGGCTGACATTTCTTGCAAGTTGATGTTTGCCAAATTTTATTCCCACAAAATATGCTGCTGTATCTGTTATCCAGATAAGGATAAAAAGAAAATATGTATATTTTTCTCCGTCAGGTTTTATGTCTCTTAACAACAATAGATGTCCAAATGTCCAGCAGATTAAAAAAACGCCAAGAAGTGTAACAGAGATTCTTTGAATACTTCCACGGATGTCCTTATTTGATATTTTGCTAGAAATTATTTGATATAGAAAAGAAAAAAACAAAAATAGAGTTAAAATTATTGAATTTAACTGGTTCCTGCCTGCGGTTATGATATTTGTGCCGGAAAAGAATACAGAAAAAAGTAATAGTAAACCAAAGAAGTATCCGGTAATTCGCTGGACACTGTAATTCCCTTTTTCAGCAAGAAAAAAATATTCCTGTAATGAGAAAAGAACAATTATAGTTATAAGTATAAAAAAAGGAATCCCACCAAAATAGATACATAAAAGAACTAAAGGTATTCCAATAATTGCTGTTAAAAGTCGTGGTAATATCATTTAAACTTTTCCAAACCTTCTTTCTCTTTGTTGGTAGTTTTGTATTGCTTTGAAAAGTTCTTCTTTAGTAAAATCAGGCCATAGAACATTTGTGAAATAAAGTTCAGTATATGCAAGTTGCCACAGCATAAAATTTGAAATTCGGTATTCTCCAGATGTTCTTATGAGTAAATCAGGGTCAGGTAAATCACTTGTATAAAGGTTTTTTGAAATAATAGATTCATCTACACAAGAATATTTTTTTGATATGATTTTATTTACTGCATTTGTTATTTCCTGACGGGAACCGTAGTTCAAGCATAAATTTAGAATCATCCCATCACAGTTTTTAGTATAGTCAGTTACTTTTTTAATTTCATTTTGAATTTTTTTGGGCAATGCATTTATATCCCCTGAGACAATCAACTTTATGTTGTTCTTTTTCAGATTTTGTTTTTCTTTTCCGAGATATTTATATAGCAGATTCATAAGCGCTTTTATTTCTGTTTTTGGTCTTTGCCAGTTTTCTGTTGAAAAGGCATAAAGAGAAAGGCAAGGTATCCCAAGTTCTCTACAGGCCTCAACAGTGGCTCTTACTGCTTTTATACCCGCTCTGTGTCCAAAGACCCTTGGAAGGCCTCTTTTTTTTGCCCATCTTCCGTTTCCATCCATAATGATGGCTATATGTTTTGGTAATTCTTTTGTTGAGATTTCTTGTAATGGCATTTTTGACTACTCCTGGTGCAAGCGTCGTCCCGAGTGCAACGAGGGACCCCCTTACCCATTGCCAGTAACCACTCCCCCCGGGAAAGGGGACCCCTCGCTGTCGCTCTGGGTGACACAAAGTGTCAACTTTCCAATATTTCTTTTTCTTTTGCAGATATTATTTCATCAATTTTCTTTATGTAATCATCAGTGATTTTTTGGAGTTTTTCTTCAAGTTTGAATTTCATATCGTCATTAATCTTTTTTTCTTTATGTGATTTTTTTATTATTTCTAATGCGTTTCTTCTATCATTTCTTATTGAAATTCTGAAATTCTCTCCAATTTTGTTCACAAATTTTACAAGTTCCTGTCTTCTTTCTTCTGTCAAAGGAGGAATGCTTAGCCGTATTACTTTGCCATCATTAACAGGTGTGAGTCCCAGAGATGATTTGTATATTGCTTTTTCAATTTCCTGGATTATTGAGTTGTCCCAGGGTCTTATTTCAATTGTTTTATGGTCAGGAGTTGTTATACCTGCAACCTGTTTTAATGGCATAATACTATTATAACAGTTTACTTTTATTCCTTCTAAGATTGCAGGAGATGCCTTGCCTGTTCTTATGTTTGAAATTTCCTGTTTTAGTTTTTCTATTGTTTTTTTCATTAGTTCTTCTGCATTTTGAAGGATGGCTTCAGACATAATTTCCTCCCTTGCATTTAGTAAAAAAATATGGGACTTTCTATACTTTTATTTTTGTCCCGATATTTTTCCCTTGCAGGATTTTAATAATATTTCCTCTGGTATTTATGTTAAAAACAACTACTTCAATTTTATTTTCCATACAAAGAGAGAAGGCGGTTATATCCATTATTCTTAATCTTTTTTTTATGGCATCTATGAAACTCAAGGTAGTGAATTTCTTTGCCTTTGGATTTTTTATAGGATCGTCGGTATATACGCCGTCAACTTTTGTTGCCTTTAGAACACATTCAGCATTTAATTCAGCTGCTCTTAGTGCTGCAGTTGTATCAGTAGTAAAATATGGATTTCCTGTTCCTCCTGCAAATATTACAATTTTGCCTTCTTTTAGGTATTTATCAGCAATATGAGTTCTGTATGGCTCGCATAGTTTTTCAACTGCGATTGCTGATTGTACAATGGTTTCTATACCTTGTTTTTCAAGAGAACTCTGTAATATAGATGCATTCAAGACAGTGGCAAGCATTCCCATGTAGTCAGCATTTACTCTGTTTAATCCTTTAATTTTTTCTTCAGAACCGCGCCAGATATTCCCGCCACCTATAACTATTCCAATTTCAGTTCCAGTTGATTTTGCTATCTTTAACTCCTTAGCGATTCTTTCAATAACCTCAGGGTCAAACCCAAATTTCTTTTCACCTGCGAGGACTTCTCCAGAAAGTTTTAGAATGACTCTTTTGTATTTTTTCACTTATACCTCTTCTCCTAATTGAAACCTAACAAATCTCTTTACTACTATATTTTCTCCTGTTTTTGCAATTGTCTGTTGGATAATATTTTTTACTTTTTCTTTTCCTTGAGGGTCACGAATGTAAGGTTGTTCAAGAAGACAGGTCTGCGCATAAAATTTCTCAAGTTTTCCTTCAACTATTTTTTCAATGACTTTTTCTGGTTTCCCTTCTTGTTGTGCTTGTCTTCTGTAAATTTCTCTTTCTCTGTCCAAGACCTCTTTAGGTACATCTTCTTTTGAAATCCACATAGGTGCAGCAGCAGCAATCTGTAGACCAAGTTCTTTGACTAGATTTTTGAATTCGTCTGTTCTTGCTACAAAGTCAGTTTCACAATTTACTTCAAGAAGCACTCCAATTCTGTTGCCAGGATGAATGTAACTGGATATAAGCCCATTTTTTGTTTCTCTGCCTGATTTTTTCAATGCTTGAGTCATACCCTTTTCTCTTAGATATTGAAGGGCTTTGTCAATATCATTGTTGCAGGTTTCAAGTGCTTTTTTGCAGTCAAGCACGCCTGCTCCTGAAGTTGCTCTAAGTTTTTGGATTAAATCAAGATTTGTTTTTTCCATTTTTCACTCCTTAAATTCAATTTCTTTTTCAAGTTCTTCTTTAGATATTCCAGTTTCTGGGTAATGTTCTGTTTCTTCACTGATTTCTTGTTGTTTTTTATCTATTGATTCTTTTCCTTCAATAACAGCATCTGCAATTATTGAGCAGAAAAGTTTAATAGACCTTACAGCATCGTCATTGCCGGGAATTACATAGTCAACTAAGTCAGGGTCAGCATCAGTATCGCATATTGCAACTATTGGTATTGACATTCTTTTTGCTTCTCTGACAGCGACATTTTCTTCTGTTGGATCAACAATAAAAACAACTCCAGGCAGTTTTTCCATATCTTTTATTCCGGAAAGTGCCTGTTCGAGTCTATTTTTTTCTTTTTCTCTTTTACTTCTTTCTTTTTTTGAGAGTAAATTAAAAATTCCTTCTTCTTTCATTTTTTCAAGTTCTTTTAGACGCGCAACTGACTTTCTTATTGTTGCAAAATTTGTTAGAGTTCCACCTATCCATCTTTCTGAAACATAGAATGCCCCGCATCTTTTTGCTTCTGTTTCAACTGGTTCTACTGCCTGTTTTTTTGTTCCAACAAAAAGTATTGGCTCGCCTTTAGCAGCAACTTCTCTCACAAACTTGTAGGCCTTTTTAAGTTCCTTGACTGTCTTTTGTAAATCAATAATATGAATTTTGTTCCTTTCCCCAAAAATGTATTTTGCCATTTTTGGATTCCATCTTCTTACCTGATGGCCAAAGTGAACCCCTGCTTCAAGAAGTGCTTTCATCGTGATTTGAGTCATAATCCCCCCTCTTTATTTTTTGTGACTATCATCAATATTTTTCCAGTAGTTCATACTTTTCTACAATACTTTCGGTAAAATTCTTTCTATTGTGTTCATTGGGCATTTTTCAACGCATAGCCCGCAGACAATACATTTATTATAGTTAATTTTTGCAAGATTGTCATCAATCTGTATTGCTTTTACAGGACAAACCTTTACGCATATTCCACAGGCAATACAGCCATTCTTACATATCTGTCTTACATAGTGACCAGTATCATTAGAATTGCATCTTATATGGACACTATATTTTGGAGGAACAAGAGATATAATTTTTTTAGGACAGGCATTTACGCACAGTCCACAGCCAGTGCACTTATTTTCATCTATTACCGGAACATTATAAAGTTCATAAGAAATAGCACCAAAAGGGCATACACGAGCGCAGTCACCTAACCCTAAACATCCATATTTACATGTTTTGTTGCCTCCAAAAACTAAGTTTGCTGATTCGCATGTCAGAACACCATAATAAGTAAATTTGTCTTTGCAGTCAGTTCCACCTTTACAGTATATTACAGCAACTTTTGGTTCTGAAACATCTATTTGTTTTCCCAAAATATCGCTTATTTTTTTAATTGCATCAGGTGTTGCTACGGTACACTTAAAACCTTGAGAATCACTTTCTAATAAAAATTGAGCATATGCTTCACAGCCAGCAAATCCACAGGCACCACAGTTTGCACCGGGCAAAAGTTCAAGAACAGCAGTTTTTTTAGGATCTTCTTTTATTAAAAAAATTCTACTTGCTATTGTCAGTCCTAAAGCAAACAAAAATCCGAGGCCACCTAAAAGAATTATTGCCTGCGAATCAAAAAAGTTCATAGTCCAAATAGTCCTTTAAATCCCAAGAATGCAAGTGACATCAAACTTGCTAAGAAAAATGCTATTGGATAACCTTCAAGCGATTTTGGAACAGGTGCGGTTAAGATTTTTTCTCTTAAATTCGCAAAAATAATTATTGCAATTGTGTAACCTGAAGCAATGCCAAACCCATTTACTATACTGTTTAATAAACTCAAATTATAATCTATATTCAAAAAAGTTGAAGCAAGTATTGCACAGTTTGTAGTTATTAAAGGTAGATATATTCCCATAGCTTTATAAAGTGGTGGCAAATATTTTTTTATAAACATCTCTTCAAGTTGAACCAAACTTGCAATTGTAAGTATAAAAGTTGCTGTTCTTAGATATACCAGATTAAGAGGTACAAGAGCAAAATGATAAACAAGCCATGAGACAATTGTTGCGGTTATTGTAACAAAAGTTACTGCAATTCCCATACCTATTGAATTTTTTACATTTGTTGACAATCCAAAAAAAGAACACAGGCCAATGAACTTAATGAGTATTATATTGTTGATTAGACAGGCACTTAAAAAAATCAAAAATGGGTTCATCTGATTGCTAATTATCATTGTTTCTTCTTCCTTAAATTATAGTATGAAAGAAGTCCCATAATAACTCCTATTGTTATAAAACCACCTGGTGGAAGAACCATAACTATACATGGATTGCTGAATATTACTTTATTAAAAAATGTCCCCTGACCTAAAATTTCTCTTGTTGCACCTATAAGAAATAGAACAATTAAAAAGCCAATACTTGAGCCAATTGCATCTAAAAAAGACAAAAATACAGAATTTTTATAGGCAAATGCTTCTGCTCTACCAATTATTACGCAGTTTACTACAATAAGTGGGATGAATATTCCAAGTTGTTTATATAAAAATGGCAGATTTGCTTTTATTAAATAGTCAACTATTGTTACAAAGGTTGAAATGATAATAATAAAGACAGGGATTCTTATCTGGTTTGGTGTAAATTTTCTTAAAAGAGAAACAATCACATTTGAACCCATAAGCACAAAGGCAACAGCAATACTCATTCCTACAGCATTGTAAACAGTTGTTGAAATAGCAAGAACAGGGCAAAGCCCAATCATAAGGACAACAATGGGATTGCCTTTAATTACTCCATAAAAAAGTGCATTAAGTTTTGGGTTTTTTAATCCACAGGTTCTATTGTTGTTCTGATTGTTTCCCATATTCCAGTGCTTCCTTTGCTATTTTTATGCATGCTTTTGAAGAAATTGTCGCTCCTGTAATTGCTTCAATTTCTCCACCATCTTTTTTCAATAATAATTGATTTAGTGATTTATCAATGAATTGGTTAAGAAAATTTTTTTTAGTAATTCCGTCGCCAAGGCCTGGCGTCTCTGTATGTTGAATTACTTTTATACCGACAATTTTTCCGTTATTTACCCCGACCATCATTTTTATTTCAGAACCATAACCCCTTTCACTCAAAACAAAAATTTTTCCAACGGAGTTTCCATTTGCGTCATATCCTTCTACATATTTTTTTTTACCAGATTCTTTTTCCTGAAAACTTACTGCACCGGGCAAGGCATCTTTTTGTGCTGTCTCAATTTCTTTTTTTATGTTTTCTTCTATTTTAGTTTTTGTCTCTTTATATACCCAGGACAATAACATTGCTGAAACAACACATAAAATTGTCAGACGAAAACTTATATCAATAATTTTGAGGATAAATTTGTTGTTCATCTTTCTGAGCCAAATCTTTTAACTTTTGTGATTTTATCTATTATTGGAGTAAACATATTCATAATCAAAATTGAATAACACACACCTTCTGGAAAGCCACCTTTTATTCTTATAAGTATTGTCAAGAAACCACAACCAATGCCAAAAATAATTTTACCAGCGTTTGTTATAGGTGTTGTAACAGGGTCAGTAGCCATAAAGAATGCTCCAAGGAATAAGCCACCGGTTAGAATATGAAATACAGGATTACTCTTGAGTATTAAAGAAAGTACCATTGCTGATAGAATGTACGAAAAAGGAGTATATAGTTTTATCTGTTTTCTCATGAGCAAATACAATGCTCCTAATATTATAGCAATTTTTGATGTTTCTCCCAACGAGCCAGGAATATTGCCTAAAAACATATCAAAAAAATCAGGCAGTTTTTCTGACAGATTCAATTTTGAAATCGTCAAAGGAGTAGCAGAAGTAATTCCATCAAATGGCGAAGTCCAGTAACCCATTTCTTTTGGCCATGATACCTGCAAAAATGCTCTTCCAATAAGTGCAGGATTAAAAGGATTATATCCAATGCCGCCGAATATCTGTTTCCCGACTGCAATTGAAAATATTGCACCTAAACCCGCTATCCAGAGTGGCAATTTTGGAGGAAGACAAAAAGCAAGTAATATTCCGGTTACAACTGCACTTAAGTCGTTTATAGTATTTTTTCTTTTTGTTATTTTTTGAAAAACATATTCAGTAGCACAGGAAAAAAACACACAAGCAGAAATCAACTTGATAGCATTTGTCTTGTAAAAATAGAAACTTGCAAGCATTACAGGAATACAGGCAATTATAACATCCAGCATCACTTTCTGAATAGTATTTTTTGACTTAATGTGAGGTGAAATTGTAACTATTATGTTCTGGTTCATTTTTTTGATAAATAAAACTTTGCCAATTTTATGTGTTGAACTATAGGCCTTTTTGCAGGACATTCATAAGCACAACAACCGCATTCTATACAGTCATTTGGAAAAAATTCTTTACATTTTTCCCACAACATATGCTCAGCATAATAACTTAAAAAATTTGGCATAAGTTCCATTGGGCAAACATCTACACATTTTCCGCAGTGAATACAGTTGTCATATTCTGAAAAAAATTGTATATTTTTTGATTCCTGAACAATTATTCCAGAGGTTCCTTTTAATATTGGAACATCTAAAATTCCCTGTGAAATTCCCATCATAGGTCCACCAAATATTATTTTATGCGGTTTTTCTTCTGGCTTGTAACCACAGTAAGAAAGAATATCACTTGCAAGCGTTCCTATAGGAACTCTGTAGTTGCCAGGATTTGAAATAAAATCTCCAGCGACTGTGATTACTCGAGATGTTAAAGGCAATCCCTTTACAACTGCTTGATAAATAGCATAACTTGTACCTACATTTTGAACTATGACACCAACATCAAAAGGGAGACCACCTGAGGGCACTTCTCTGTTTAATACTGTTTTTATAAGTTGTTTTTCTGCTCCCTGCGGATATTTTGTCTTGACAATTTTTACTGAAATATTTGGCTCCAAAAAAACAATTTTATTTATTGCTTCTATTGCATTTTTCTTATTGTCTTCTATTACCACAATTCCTTTATGAATATTCAAAATAAACATTATTATTTTCATTCCTTCAATTATTTCTTTAGGATTTTCCTGCATCAGGCGGTCATCACAGGTAAGGCAGGGTTCACATTCGCATCCATTTAACAAAAGTGTATCAATTTCTTTTTCTTTAGGCGGAGAAAGTTTAACATGAGTTGGAAATGCAGCACCACCAAGTCCTACAATTCCTGCCTCCTGTATTACTTTTATTATATCCTGCGGGGAATATCTATAATAGTCCCAGTATGTTTTTTTTATTTCTATTTGAAAATTTTTTCCGTCTGATTTAACGATAATCGCAGGAACAGGTTTATTAACTACAGGATGATTGTATGGTAAAATGTCCACAACTTCACCCGAGATACTTGAATGAACATTTGCTGAAATCTTTCCCTGACTCTCACCAATTTTTTGTCCTGCAACAACAATATCTCCTTTTTGAACTATTGGTATTGCAGGAGCGCCTGTATGCTGACTTAAAGGAATTACAACTTTTTCAGGAACTGGAAATTCCTTTATAGATAAATCTTTTGTCTGGTTTTTTAACTCAGGTGGGTGAATTCCACCGCTGAAATTAAATGTGTCCATTTTTATATTTTCTTGGTTTTAACAAAATATTGAAAATTCTGTCTCCTCAACACTTTAGTGTTTATTACGGTATTTCTGGTGTTAATTCTGTATATATTTTTTTCAATGCAAAAGTGGTTGTGTCACAATCCCCATTTTTGGTAGCCGACGGCTTTATGCCGTCGTTTCATTTTCGTCGGTAAATAACGAACACATAAAGTGTTCGGCTACAATTACGACACATCCTCTGAATCCTTGAGCTACATTTACTATTGAATAGTCGCCACAAAATTAAATTATTATATTTTTAATTGTTTATGATGTCAAGAATATAATGAGAGGACAGAAACAATAAGATTTTCTTCTATATCTGTTTTTATAACAACTTTGCCAATTCTGAGAGGTAAAACAAACTTGTTTTTTCCTCCTGAGAATTTTTTATCGTATTTCATTGCTGAAATGATTTTATTAACTTCAGTTGACTTAATCTTTGTAGGCAGACCAAATTTTTGAATTAAATTTTCAATCCTTTTTAAATCTTTTTCCTTCAAAAGTCCTAATTTATTTGATATTTTTGCTTCAACAATCATTCCTACTGAAATTGCTTCTCCATGAGTAAATGAAAGACCGGATGCACTTTCTATTGCATGTCCAATTGTGTGCCCGTAATTTAGAATAGTTCTTATTGACTTTGTCTCTCTTTCATCCTGCTGGACTATATCTTTTTTGATTTCACAGGAAGTTTTAACTATATAATTTATTGCTGATTTTTCAAGTGAAAGAATTTCAGATGTCCTATTTTCTAAAAATTCAAAAAGTTTCTCGTCTTTTATAATTCCATATTTTATGACTTCAGCAAGTCCATTTAATAATTGTCTTTTTGGAAGTGTCTTTAGAAAAGATAAATCAGTGAAAACAAGGTCTGGTTGATAAAACTGTCCGAGAAGATTTTTAACAATTTTATTTTTATGTCTGAAATCAATCCCTGTTTTTCCGCCAATGCTTGAATCAACCATTGCAAGAAGTGTTGTCGGAATCTGGACAAAAGGAACTCCTCTTTTGTAAGTTCCTGCAACAAAGCCGGCAATATCCCCAACTACTCCTCCACCAAGGCCAACGACAGTTGTTCTTTTTTCTTTCCCGGAGTCAAAGTCAACAATTTTTTTTATGAGTTTTTCATAAGATTCCCATGATTTACTTTTTTCGCCGTCGGGTAGAAGAGCAAAGCCCAAATCAGAAATTTTTGAATTTTTAAGCATTGATATTAATTTTTTGCCATAAAGGCCAAAAATTTTGTCTGTGCTGATGATAAAAACACTTTCTGATATTTGCTGTTTTTTTAGAATTTTCCCGAGTTTTGGAAGAATGCTCCAACCTATTATAATTTTATATTCTTTTGAAAGTGTTTTGACAGACACGGAGTTCATAGTTTTTCTCTATTGTTATCAAGAATTTCAGATTTTATTTTGAGTATTTTCATTTTTAGGTCTGGAATGTCTTTTTTAATGACTTCCCATATCCTTTCCATTTTGACTCCAAAATACTCATGAGAAATAATGTCTCTCAAACCAGCAATTTTTCTTCATGGTATATCGGGATGTTTTTTTCTAAAATTCTCGTCTATGTTTTTGACTGCTTCGCCAATAATCTCTAATCTTCTTATAACTGCATCCTGAATCTGACGATTTTTAGAGAATTCTTGTTCACTAGTTTTTTGTGTGTATTCTTCAATAGCAAGAATACTTTCCCAGATATCATTTATGTATAATCTCATATCTCGTTTCTTCATAAAATAGATACCTGCTCTTTCAATATTTTTTCTTTTATAGTTGGTTTGATTGTGTCATATTCTCCTAAATCAACTTTCCTGCGAAGGACTTCTTCTAATTCCAATTTTAAACCCACAAAATCAAGTAAACTAATATTGCTTTTGATTTCTACTAAAATATCAATATCACTATTTTCTTTCTCACAACCTTTTACCACAGAGCCAAAAAGTGAAGCTCTTCTCACACCATATTTTTTAAGAATGGGTAGAATTTTTTTCTTTATCTTATCAATTTGAAGTTTTTTCATATTTTATTCACCTCTTAAAGTGACCGACGAGCCAAAGCGACGGCATAAAGCCGTCGGCTACCTTCATTTTTCTAATATTATCTTACAGAATTTTCTTTTTCCTGCTTTGATTACAATTTCTTTATCAATTGAAATTTTTTGTTGTTCTGAGATTTTTTCTCCGTTTAGTTCTACCCCGCCCTGGGCGAGTAACCTTCGACCTTCATTTTTTGATGATACAAGACCCGCTTTAAAGATTAATTCCACAGGAAGCCATTCTTTTTGTTTTGTTCTGAATTCGGGCATTTCTTCAGGCAATTCTTTTTTTGAAAAGACCCTGTCAAATTCTTTTTGTGCATTTGTTGCCTGTTCTTCACCGTGATATTGTGCAGTTATTGTCCAGGCAAGTTTTGCTTTGGCCGCTCGCGGGTCATTCTTAATAAGTTTCTTTATTTCATTTATATCAAAGTCAGTTAGAAGTTCAAAATAGTCAAGCATAAGGTTATCAGGTAATGACATAATTTTACCATACATATCTTTAGGAGTATCATTTAATGCTATGTAATTTCCATAGGACTTGGACATTTTTTTTACACCGTCAGTGCCAATTAGAAGTGGCATCATAATAACAACCTGCGGTTCCTGATTATATGCTCTTTGTATTTCTCTTCCCATTAAAAGATTAAATTTCTGGTCTGTTCCACCAAGTTCAATATCTGCTTTTATAGCAACTGAATCATATCCCTGAATTAAAGGGTATAAAAATTCAAGTATAGTTATATCAATATCTTTTTTGAATCTTTCCTTAAAGTCAGCCCTGTGGAGCATCTGTGCAACTGTCACATTTTTTGAAAGTTCAAGTATCCCTTGAAGACCAAGTGGATAAAGCCAGTGGCTATTATATACAACTTCTGTTTTTTCTTTATCAAGAATTTTGAAGACCTGCTCCTGATATGTTTTTGAGTTTTCAAGAATTTCTTTTTCGCTCATCATTGGCCGGGTCTTTGACTGACCTGAAGGGTCACCAATTCTTGCAGTCAAATCACCAATAATAAAGATTACTTTATGGCCGTTGTCCTGAAAAAATCTGAGTTTTCTTAGAAGGACAGTATGACCAAGATGCAGGTCAGGTGCGGTTGGGTCAACCCCAAGTTTAACTCTGAGTGGAGTTTTTCTTGAAAGTTTTTCAAGAAGTTCTTCTTCAGAAATTATTTCACTTACTCCGCGTTTTAATTTGGATAAGAATTCTTTATTTTCCATAGATCAAAAATATAGCAATTTTTTTTAATTTTTTCAAATTTTTTTGTATTTCCATCTTCCTGAAAAGAACGCAATTGACATCAGAATAGCATTTGAAAAACTTCCGACAAAGCCAGCTATCCATATTCCTGTTTCTTTCAGTTGAAAATGGTTTGATAAAAAATATGCAAGCGGAATTTGTATTACATATAGAGTAAGTCCTGTTAAAAGCATTGGAAGAACAGTTTCTCCTGCTCCCTGTAATGATTGTGAAAAAACAACTCCAAGACACAAAAAAATAGAACCCGCTGATATATACCTGAAATATATTGAAGCAATTTGGACAAATTCTTTTTCAGGATTAAAAAATTTAGCAACCGAATCTGCAAAAATAAAAACAAGAATACCTGTGAAAAAAAGAAAAATAAAATAATAAAATGAAGATAACATTACGCTTTTGTATGCTCTTTCAGGATTTTTTGCACCAAGGTTTTGGCCTACTAAAGTTGCAGATGCCCCTCCAAAGCCAAATCCTGGAAAAAGGAAAAGATGAAATATTCTTCCACCAACTCCATAAGCAGCAAGAACAACAGTCCCAAATAAAGCCACAATTTTTGTGAGAACAACCGCAGAAAAACTTCTTAATAGCATCTGTAGAGAACCCGGAAAACCAACAATAAAAATTTTCTTGATTACTTCAAAATCTGGCAATATATTTTCTTTAAGTTTTATATGAACTACATTTTTACCACGCATAAGTACAAAAATCATTAGAAGTCCACCAACTGTTCTTGAAAAAACAGTAGCAATTGCAGCACCTGGTGCTTCCCACTTTGGAAAGCCAAAAAGTCCAAATATAAGAATAGGGTCAAGAATAATGTTTAATATAGCAGAAATTGCACCAATTTTCATTGGAGTAAAAGTATCTCCTGCTCCCTGAAAAACAGCATTTCCGCTAAACATAAAAAACATAGTAAAAAGTCCTATGAAAAGAATTTTTAGATAAGCACTGCCAATTTCAAGAACTTTTCCTTTTGCACCAAGAAAATTTAGTAATGAACCAGAAAAAGAAAATCCTGCTAAACCTGTAAAAATTGCAATCGCTACTCCAAGATAAAGTGATTGAACTGCAATATGGTCTGCTTTTTCAAAATTTTTTTCTCCAAATGCACGTGAAATCAAAGCAACAGTTCCTATTCCAAGTCCTGCTCCAAAAGTTCCAAGGAAAAATATTATTGTTCCTGCTGTAGTTACACCTGCCAGTGCTTCAGAGCCAAGTCGTCCTACAAAAAAGGCATCTGTAATTTCTAAAATAATATTAAGTGCATTAGAAATTATCATAGGAAGTGCAAGTGAAAAAATATTTTTTGTGATATTTCCTTCTGTAAGATTAGAAACTTTTCTGGTCATAGGATTATGATTTCGCTGGCTAAAAGCCATCAACAAGAATTTTCAACTGCCCGAAGAAATGCCAGTTTGAATTTCATTCTTCAATCTAAGAAAAACCATTACTGCAAAAACCTGTAAACACATTAGAGTAAATATCATAACTGAAATAGAAATTTCATACAGAAAGCCCGACAAAGCAGTCCCAAAAAAAAGAGCCAGCCCATATATTGTATTGAAAATGCCATAAGCGGTTCCTCTTTTTTTTATTGAAGTTAAATCAGCAATTGCCGACTTCATTATTGTTTCATGTGAGCCCATTACAATCCCCCATAAAAACATCCCTGTTGCTATTGCTAAAAAATTTTTTGAGAAAACAAAAGGAAGAATTAAAGCAGTTATTACTGGGATGAAGATTAAAACCAGCAAACCTGAATTTTCATTTTTAAATTTCAGTTTTATTTTATCATAGATTCTTCCAACTATTATTCCGAATATTGCATCAACTATCATCGCAAAAGTATAAAGAAGCGGAATTTTTGCATCTGAAAATAATTCATTTGATTTTAAATGATAACCAACTATTGCAAAATTGATAAAGCCAATCGTTGTGAAAAATGAAAATACGCAATATATCCAGAATGTCTTTGGTATTTCTGAAGGTTGATCTTCTTGCTTTTTTTCAAGAAGTTCAGGATTCTTAACTTTGAGATAAGATATGAAAAGCACAATCATTAAAACTATAAAAGGAGCCCATAACAGAAAATAACCCTGCTGGTAGTCATTTGCGGTCTTATGAACATTTTTTATACTGAAAAACAAAAATGTAAAAATTAGAGGGCCAAGCGCTGCGCCAATCTGGTCTAAAAATTCTGAGATGCCAAATCCAAGACCCGTGCCAACCTGTTTAGTTGCATAGGAGACAATTGTATCCCTTGCTGGACTTCTTAAACCTTTTCCTATTCTTTCTAATATTATGAAAATTGCTGCAACCTGCCAGATGTTTGAAAATGAAAGTATTGGCACAGAAATAAGAAGTCCATATCCGAATATTGTAAAAAACCAGTGTGCTTTTGTTTTGTCAGAAAAATAACCTGAAACAAGACGGATTATATATCCAAGAAATTCTGCAATTCCGACTACAAAACCAACTATCAAAGCATTTGCTCCAAGTATATGCAAGTAAGGGCCATTTACACTTCTTGCTCCTTCATAAATTATATCTCCGAGCAGACTTATTATTCCAAAAAGAATTATAAGTATCATAGCATCTTTTTTTTCTCTGGGATATTTATTAAACATTTCTGACCCCCCTTATAGAGTTAGCGGCGAAATAAAAGGTATTTTATTCATCCGACAAGTAAAAAATTTTTACTGAAATTCTAAATTATTGATAAGAACAAAAAATAAATCAGTGTGTTTACTACAGTAACAGGTATTCCTATTTTTGCAAATTCAAGAAAAGTTATTGTATGTTTAGACTTTTTCTCAGCATTCTGGATTATTATAATATTACTCGCAGCACCAAGGATAAATAGATTGCCTGCTATTGTGCTTCCTGCTGCAAGTGTTATAAATTCTTTTGTTGATGCTCCGGAGTTAGAAAGTATAGGCATGTATAATGCTGCTAGAGGGACATTTGAAATTAACTGGCTCAATAGTATACTTAAGAGCAGTATCATAGGGATAGAGATAATATTTATTTTTAGAGATGATATAACTGATTGAAAAAATCCAGTGTCCCAGACACTTTCCATTAATATGAACATAGAAGCAAAAAATATCAAAGTATGCCAGTCAACTTTTTTTATTATTGAGATTCTTTTCTTACTGAAAATGAGAATTGGAAGTGATGAGATAATAGTAATGTAAACTAATTTAATGTCTATATTTAAGTTTATAAAAGATACAAAAATTTTAAAAAGTATCAATAAAAGTAAGATTTCTATTGAGATTTTTGAGAGCACTGCAAGATTGTGGTCTTTTATGGGTTCTTGAGAATGATTTAGAGGTTCATTATTGAAATGTTCTTTATAGAAAAGTTTTATGATAAAAAATGAAACAAAGAGATTAATAATTGTTGGTAAAAACAAATACTTCAAAAAAACAAAAAAAGGGTTTTTTATATTTCCTTGTGATGCAATCAAAAAGTTTTGAGGATTACCAATTGGGCTTGTTACACTACCTATAGTTATTGCAAAAGCGAGTGTAATAAGAAGAATTTTAGGATTTATTTCATGTTTTTTTGCAAGAAGTAAAACTACAGGTGTACCAATAATAGCAATTGTATCATTCATAAGTAGAGCGGATGATAGTCCCAACCCAAATAGAATAAGTAATAATAATTGGTCTGTATTTTTTGCTCTCTTGAATATTTTATAGGATAAGTGAGAAAGGTATCCGCTTTTTTCAAGAGCAACTCCTATTACAAACATACTGAAAAGAAAAAGCATTACTTCTATATTTATAGATTTTAATGCTTCTATGATAGAAATCTGTCCTGTTAATAAAACAACCAGCGCCCCAAAAAACATTATTTGCCAGATTTGTAATTTTACATTACCTATCTGCCTGATAGCAATTAGCAGAAAAACAGCAAATAAAACTATTATTGGTATTTTCATTTTTAAAATATGAGTGCGACAGCCATGTTATCACAAAAAAGTGATGTAGTTACTGGACTGCAAATTATTATAATAACAATTTAATTTTGCCAGAACAAATTTCAAAAATTGACAAACTTCCTGAATTTTACAAAAATGGATGTAGATTGTCAAATTTTGATTTTTTTTATAAATTTTGCTATTATTAGATACCGAAATAAATTTATGTCAGCATAAATACAAAATAGAAAGGAGATACCTGCTATGAAAATCAAATTTGGCACAAGCGGATGGAGAGACATCATTGCAGAAAATTTTACTTTTGAAAATGTGAAGTTAGTGACACAGGCAATTGCTGACTATGTAAATCAGAAATTTGCTGGTCAGAAAAAAGTAATTGTGGGCTATGACCCAAGGTTTTTATCAGAGGACTTTGCAAAAACATCCTGTTGTGTTCTTTCTGCAAATGGCATTAAATCACTTTACACAAAAAGGGATGTGCCAACCCCTGTTGTCGCCTATGAGATTATAAGCAAAAAACTTGCTGGCGGAATAAATTTTACTGCAAGTCACAATCCGCCTGAATATAATGGATTGAAATTTTCTCCTGATTGGGGAGGGCCTGCACTTCCTGAGACAACTCAGTTTATTGAGAAGGCCTGCGAAGAATTGATGTCAAACAGGGAAAGAATCAAAGAGATGGATTACGACGAGGCAAAAAAGAAAGGACTTATAGAAGAAATTGACCCGCGTCAAAATTTCTTAAAAAGAATAAAACAACTTGTTGATATAAAGTCAATCAAGAAAGCAAAACTTAAAGTTGGGGTTGACCTTTTGTATGGAACAGCAAGAGGATATTTGGATGAATTGCTTAAAGAATGTGGATGCAAAATTACAGTCCTTCATGACTGGCGTGATGTTCTTTTTGGTGGACACCGGCCAGAGCCAGATGAAGAAAATCTAAAAGGTCTAATAGATGTTGTAAAAAAGAAAAAATTAAATCTTGGACTTTCCTGCGATGGAGATGCTGACCGTTTCGGCATTGTTGATTCTGACGGAACTTTTATAACTCCAAACCAGGTAATTGCACTGCTATTATATCATCTTGCAAAATCAAGAAATTATAGAGGTGGAATTGCTGTTCGTTCTGTTATGACTTCTCATTTTGTTGACAGCATTGCAAAAGGTTATGATGTAGAAGTTAAAGAAACACCTGTTGGTTTTAAGTTCATCGGCGGAATTATGGTAGAAAATCCAGACAAATTTATAATAGGTGGTGAAGAATCAGGAGGTCTTACAATTCGTGGTCATGTTCCTGAAAAAGACGGAGTTCTTGCCTGCATGCTTATTGCTGAGATGGTTGCACAGGAAAAGAAACCAATAAGAAAAATCCTTCAGGAACTTGAAAAAAAATTCGGAAAATTTATTACAAAAAGAGTAAATTTATCTCTTACAAAAGAAAACATGGAAAAATTTAGAGAAAAACTTAAATCAACTCCACCTGAAGAATTTGCAGGTCTTAAAGTCAAAAAACTTATTACAATTGATGGTTTTAAGTTTATCCTTGAAGATGGTTCCTGGGTTGGTATGCGACTGAGCGGAACAGAGCCAATTGTTCGTCTGTATATTGAATCAGATACAGTAAAAAAAGTTTCAGAACTAAAGTCCGCGGGAGAAAAATTTATTACTTCATGATTAAAGCAAAAATTAAAAATAATGGCAAAAAGTTCACAGAATAGAATGTGGTTAATTACTATTGTAGTTGCTGTTTTAATTCTTACATTAAATAGAGGTTTCAGGGATTTAGTTATAAGAACAATAGAATATCTTAAACAGAAAAAAGAACTTGAAGCAATTAAACTTAGAAATGCAAATTTAAGAAAAGAAATATATATGCTTGAAAATGACGAATGGTACATTGATTACACAATAAGAAAAGAACTTGGGTATTTAAAGCCGGGTGAAGTTGAATACAGGTTTAAGAAATAATTGTTGATTTTTTGATTTGATTTTTGTAAAATTTTTTCAGTGGGCGGGTGGCGGAACTGGCAGACGCACGGGACTTAAAATCCCGAGTCCCATTAGTGGGATGTGAGGGTTCAAATCCCTCCCCGCCCACATTGATAAATCATGCCCTACCATAGAATTAGACCTCTTTTGTTCAGTCCTGTAAAGTTTAAAATCCTTCAAAAGTTGAAAAAAGAAATTGTTGTTTCAGGTGAAGAAATTGCAAAGTCAGTAAAAATTTCTCGTTCAGGAGTGTGGAAATGGATAAAGGCATTGAGAAAAGAAGGTTATGTTATTAAAGGTTCAACAAAAAAAGGATATTTTTTTGCAGGAAGTCCTGACCGACTTTTTCCAGAAGAAATATATAAACCAAAGATGAGAAGATTTGGAAAAAATATTTATTTTTTTAAGAAAGTTTCTTCCACAATGGATATAGCAAAAGAACTTGCTCAAAAGAAGGTCCCAGAAGGTACAATTGTGATTGCAGAAAAACAGTTGTCTGGTAGGGGGCGACTGGGAAGAGAGTGGGTTTCCCCGCCCGGGGGAATCTATTTTTCAGTTATTCTATATCCAAAAATACCTCTGATGGATGTGCCGTTAATAAATTTGATGGCTTCTACAGTTGTTGCAGAATCAATAAAAGAATTGTACAAACTTAAACCAAGAACAAAATGGCCAAACGATGTTTTGATTGGTGAAAAAAAGGTCTGTGGAATTCTTATTGAACTTGCCTGTGAACCTGACAGGATTAAATGGGTTGTCCTTGGAATAGGAATAAATGCAAACACTGACAGAAGATTTATAAATAAGATTGAAAATTCAACATCTATTAAATTAGAACTTAAAAAGAAGATCTCTGTTGTTGAATTGTTTAACTCTGTTTTAGAAAAACTTAATAGAGAATATCGCCAATTAAATCATGGAAGATTTAGAAAAATATTATCAAAATGGAAAAATTTATCTTCAACTCTTAAAAAGCGTGTTAAAATAATAACTCCCGAAGGAGAAATAAAAGGAACTGCGATTGATGTTTCAACCCGCGGGGCACTTCTTGTTAAACTAAAAGACAATAAGATAAAGGAAGTTTATGCTGGCGACTGTATCCACTTAAAAAAAGTTGGTAGAGCATATTGACAGGTTTTTTAATTTTTTTGTAATATTATTGTCAACTTCTTTTAGTATTTCGGTTGACATAGAGTTTCAGGTGTTCCATGGTCTTTTAGGGAGGTGAAGCCATGCTTATGAAAAAATTTCGCATGAAAAATAAAAAAAATTATTTCTGGATTTTGGCAATTTTTCTGAACATATCAGAAGTTAAAGCAGTTGATGTTTATTTAGATATTTCAAAATCTCCAATTCAAACAGAAGGATATATCCTTACAAAACCTGAAAGAAATATAAAAACAGTAGAAATAATAACTTATAATGATATTAAAAAACTTCCTGTAAATTCAATTGAAGAACTTCTTGACTATTTTAGTGGAGTTGATTCACAGAAAAGAGGCCCTTTTGATGTTCAATCAGATATCTCTATTAGAGGTGGAAATTTTCAGCAGACACTTGTTCTTATAGACGGTGTAAGGATTTCTGACCCACAGACAGGTCATTTTAATTTGGACATCCCTTTTACTCTTGAAGATATTGAGCGAATAGAAGTACTAAAAGGGCCTGGTTCCAGTGCATTTGGTTCAAATGCATTTACGGGTGTAATAAATATAGTAACAAAGAAAAGAGGTGCTCCAAATTCTGTCTGTCTTTCTTACGGAGGATATAACACTGCCCGCGGTCTTGCATCTATTAGCAGAGAAAATACAAATACATTTCAGCGTTTCTCAATAGAAAAAATAAAATCAGATGGCTGGCTCAAAAAAGACAATAAAAACCTCACTGACTTTGACATTACCAAATTTTCAATTTCAACTGGTTATAAAAAACTAAAACTTGACTATGGTTTTTTATCAAAAGATTTTGGTGCTTATGATTTTTATTCTCCCGGGGCAGATGCTGACTCTCGTGAGTCAACTGATACAGAGTTTGTTAAATTTTCACTTAGCAACAATTCGCCTGAATTTGACATTTTCTACAGAAGTCATTTTGATAGATTTATTTATAAATATTCTCTTGATTTAGGTAAAAATGAACATCACACAAATGTCTATGGGTTAAACTTTAGATTTTATCCTTTTTTCAAAGAGAAAAAATTTGTCGTTGGGCTTGAAAATATTTTTGAAGAAATTGAAAGCACAAAACTCGGGAATCATTCAGAAACAAAATATGGTTTGTTTTCTGAATATAGAGAGAGAATTAAAGAAAAAACAGATTTATATCTTGGAGCAAGATTTGACTCCCATTCAAATGAAAAATTTGGCTATAATTTTTCCCCGTCGCTGGGCGCAGGTTATAGAATTCTTGACCATTTAAGAATAAGAACTTCTATTTCAACCGGTTACAGAACCCCTTCTTTTACAGAATTGTATTATGAAGACCCTTCAAACAAAGGTAATCCTGAACTTAAACCAGAAAAAAATATCTCAGGTGAAATTGGTTTTGATTTAACAGGTCTTCAGAAAGCCCAGTTAAAAACATCATTTTTTTATCGCAGGGAAGAAGATATAATTGACTGGGGCAGGTTTTCTATTTCAGAAAAATGGACAGCAAGAAATATTAAAAAAATTGATTTTTCAGGATTTGAGACAAATGCTGTCTTGAAGTTTTCTGAATTTGATATAAAGACAGGGTATTCATATCAGCAGGCGAAAACAGAGTCAGTGGGTGATAATTATCAATCAAAATATGTTTTAAGATTTCCTGAGCATCTTGTATCAGGAGAAATATTTTTCCCATTTTTTCTTTTGAAAAATTTTGACGCCACATTTACTTGTATTTATAAAAAGCGTGTTTCTGAAGATGGATATTTTCTTGTGAACGCAGGTTTAAAATACAAAATTAGTTATTCTTGCAAAGTTTTTATTAAAGGAACAAATCTTTTAGATACTGAATATGAAGAAATTTTAGGTGTTGTTCAGCCGGGCAGATGGCTTACAATTGAATTGATATTTGAATTTTAATTGCAGGGTTGTTAAAACTCTATTCCTTTGCGGGCAGGGATTTTTTTATCGTAATAGTGCTTGATTTTTTTCATTTCTGTGACAAGGTCTGCAACTGCTAATAATTTTTTTGGTGCATATCTGCCAGTGATAATTATTTCGGTTTTTGGTGATTTTTTTGACAGGATTTCAAGCACTTCTTTAAGTTTTATCAGTCCTGTGTGCAGGCCGATGTTTAATTCATCTAAAATTACAAGGTCAAATTTGCCTGATGTGATGATTTTTTTAATTGATTTTAATGCTTTTTCGCATTCTGATTGAATGGATTTTTTTTGTTTTTCTGTTTTGATGAAGTGAGGAGCATCAGGGCAAAAGTTTAAAACCTTTATATTTGGAATTTTTTCAAGGATTTTGTGTTCAGAAGAGTATATTTTTTTGTTTTTGAAAAATTGAATAAAGCAGACATTAAAACCTGCGCCTGCTGACCTTATTGCCTGACCTATTGATGCAGTTGTTTTGCCCTTGCCATCACCTGTATAGACCTGAATTAAACCTTTCATTTTTTGGTTTTGTTTATTGGTTGAAAAATATATATTGAGATTATAACCTCAATTTTTATCTCCAAATGTCTGTTTTTTTCTCCCATTGTTTACGAACTTTCTTGAAGTATTCTATTCTGTTTTTAACTTTTTCAATTTCTTGTGGATAAAATTCAAATAAAGCATCACATAGTTCTAACATCCACTTTTTTCTTGAATATCCAGGTTGAATAATGATATTATTTGCGTTAGCAATTTGTATTTGTCCCCATCCTAAAGCACCGATTGTTAAACATTTCCAAGATAAGAATTCTATTGGAACAAAATAAACTTTTTTAACCTGAATATGAATTTTTGAAACAACACTATATGCTACCATTAGTACTACATAATAGTTGGTATCATCTTCATAAAATCTGGCTAATCTTTCAACAGAGGTAAGATTTGGCATATTAAATTTAGTTTCTAATCTATGTGTTTTTACATCTACTATATAATAAATATTATTTTCGTCTATAAAAGCAAGGTCAGCCATAGATCGTCTTGCAAATCCTGCTGAATATTTTCTTGATAAACTTCCTATAATGTTTTGAAAATTATCTTCCAAAATATGTTGAATAGCATCTCCTGTAGCTCTTGTACTTATAGCGGTATCATTGCTTAAAAAATCAGGATATTTGTTAAGAAAATTCTTTATTTCGCTTTCAATTTTTTTGTATGCTTCTGTATAAAAGATTTCACTTTTCATTTTTTTTCCTTTTATCGTGAAAAAGTAAAGGTAATTCGTTATCTATATTTATTTTTCTGTTACTTCTATTTTTCATATCTTTTAGTGTATTTCTTTCCCAAAAAACACCGTCGCAGTATCCTTGAATAGTTGGATCTTTTTCAGCCATTTCCAACCTTTTTTGAGCATAAAGACAATATTCTTTATCTATTTCCACCATTACAAAGTTTCTTTTTAGTTTCTTTGCAACAACACCCGTAGTTCCTACACCACTGAATGGATCAAATATTAAATCTCCTTCATTAGAAGATGCAAGAATAATTTTTGCAAGGAGTTTCTCTGGTTTTTGGGTTGGGTGAGGTGTGTTTTCAGGCATTGACCAGAAAGGAATCGTAATATCTGTCCATATATTTGATGGATAAGTTAATCTATATTTACCATTATCTTCTTCCTTCCAGTCCTTAGGTATACCCTTCTCTCTATAAGGAGCGAGTACTCTTCTTTTAAGTTTTACCGCCTCTGCATTAAAAGTATATTTATTAGAAACAGTACAAAACCAAATATCTTCAGAATTATTTTTCCAATCTTTTTTTGCTCCTCGTCCTTTTTCTCTCTCAAATGTGATTCTGTTTCTGACAACAAAATATTTTTCACAAACTAGATGAATTGCTGCTGAAGAACGCCAATCGCCACATATATAAATAGAAGCGGTTGGTTTCAGCAGTCGCACCATTTTTTTTAACCATGAATCCATCCATTCCATATATTTTGAAACTGATACTTGCTTAAAAGATAAGGAATTAAAATTTTTTGTTAGATTATAAGGTGGGTCAACAAAAAGAAGGTCAACAAAGTTTGATGGTAGAAAATCTATTACATAAAAGATATCTTGATTGATAATCTTATTCAAAATTTCATTGACTGAGACAATATTATTTATTTTCAATAATTTGGCCTGATATTTTTCTCTTTCACTGTCTGACAATGTTATAGTTCTATTTAATGGGGCTCTTACTGTTTTCTTTTTCTCATTAAAAGTAATGTTTCCTGATTTATTCATAGAATTCATAGAAAAATTATGTCACTTTTTGTAAAATGTTCGTTTAATTTTTATCTTATTAAAATAAAAAATCGTTGTCAAGTTTATAGGCCTTTTAGATTTGCTCCGCCGAAATTGTAAATTCTTTTTGACGGTGTTTCACTGAT
>Ga0078972_1004855_pt1 | contig 35582 bp, 36 predicted proteins | sample YelNatPaOPGAMG01_FD_67568 | JGI IMG/M metagenome (GOLD analysis project Ga0078972, IMG submission 67568) | Hot spring thermophilic microbial communities from Obsidian Pool, Yellowstone National Park, USA - OP-RAMG-01 (SPADES assembly) (version 2) | ecosystem: Environmental > Aquatic > Thermal...
ATTTGTGTCCAAAATTTTAGAAAGTTGAGGTTTATATGTTAAACGAGATATTATATAGCACGAGCGTGCAAAAAGTTTTAAGTTTTCTCCTATCGCATCCTGAGGAGAGGCTTTACGACAGCATCTTCCAGACACTTTCTGAGCCAAGAAGGAAAGTGTCCCTGATTCAAGCTGGAAAGTGTACCTAAGAAAACAGGGTCAGAATTAATTTTTCGAAAATAAATCTGACCCCAATTTCATTTGACCCCAATTTCATTATGGCCAGAATCGTATTCTTATTTTTCAGAAATTATTAGGAAAGATCGAGAATTTAGAAGGTAGTAGCGAGATGCAATAACAAATGACATTAATTACAGAAATGGCAAAATATATTATTGGCTATGACCCGGGAGGGAAAGGTAATCATGGAGTTGCTTTAATTAAATATGGCTCAAAAAGAATTAGAGGACTCAAAGTTTCTACATGTTCTTCAGTAGAAGAAGCTATTGAATTTGTAAAAGAAGTACCAGAAGGAAAAAACCTAGTGGCGGCAGGTATAGATACTTTATTGACTTGGCCTCGAAATGGAGAATGGCGAAGTATGGATAAAGTATTACGAAATAAATACCCACAAGTTCAAGGAAGCGTTATACATCCTTGTAGCCTTAGGGGCGCTATGCTGATAAATGGTATAGTTATGGCGTCCGAATTAATAAAAATAAACAAAGATATAATCCTTAACGAAACACACCCCAAAGTGCATTATTATGCGGAAAGAAATATAAAATATGATTTTAAGAAAAAAGCAATGGTTGAATGGTTATTGGAACAGATGGGGGCTGGTACTGATGATATAAAGATAAAGAATGAACACCAATATGATGCTCTTTATTCAGCATGGATAACCTATAGGGCCGTTATTAAAAGAGAAGGCGATGATTTAGTAAGGAAATGTGACAAATGTGACCATAATAAACTTTATTTTCCACTTGATGACAACGTAAAATATTATTGGTGTGAGCCCATATAAATTTAAATATGAGCAAGCATTTTAATTTAAAATAGTGCCGAGTTGGAAGAGCTAAATCCGGCACTCAAAAATAAAGAAAACCTTCGCTTAGAGATGGGCGAAGGTTTATTTTTTGAAACGACACAACCCTGTCGTGTGATCTTGATATACTATGGTTGTAAGATTTAAGAAGAAATAGATTGCCCATATGATGGAAAGGTGGATATGGAATCCGTAACGACATAACCCTGCCGGCGCAGTCCGTATAATAGAGATGATTTATAACCAGCCTTTATAAAAAGGAGAAAACGATGCAGGAAAGATTTAAGGAGCTTTTAGCCTTTATGCAGGACCTTTTATCCGGCATTTCGCAAGAGAAGCTTGCATTATTTAGCGATTTTCTTAAAGAAACAGGCATAAATAATTCAGAAATAGAAAAGGTCAAGGTTGAAGACAAGGAGTACAAGGAAGTGCTTAAATCTCTTTCTTATGACAAGAAGGTAAAAGACGCCTTAAAAGAATCGGAGCCGCCCGAGCATATAAAAGAATACATCGCCAAAACCATTAAAGAGGCAAAAATAAAGGTAAAAGAATTCTTTGAACCACATAATCCCGATAAAAAGGCGCTCAGCATAAAGGATAGATTTGACCAATCTTTTTTAGTGACAGTAAATAGAGACTTCTTTGAGAAAGACCCACGCCTATCGCCGAGTGAAGAGAATACCTACGAGTTTGAGTTCAGTTGTTATTACAGGAAAGAAAAGGCGTGTCTCGAGATAACACTTTATAGCCAGCTTGCGGTAAAAGAGAACGAGATCCCTTCCGTAAGCACAGATAACTTTACCATATTTGACAAGTTTGCCAGGCACTTGGGTTTGGGAGACGCTGATAAAAGCGTTCAGTTTAGCGCAATTATATCTGGCGGCGAGATCACCTATTCTTACGACTGCGATGCGTATTGGACCAAGCGCATACCTATGGAATGACGTATGAACCTTAAGCAATGGGAAAGGCATTTTAAGAAATACCCGCATAAAGACTTAAACGGAAAATATATCGCTTATGATATTGACGGCAGGCCATTAGGCGAGACGGTATATAAAAAAGGAATTTTGGTTTCAAGAAAGAAAATAAGGAGAGATAGAGATGGCAGTTGAGATATTAAATGACAAACAAGAAGTAGTAAACGATGATCGCAAATATATAGAGCTTTACTTTAAGATATGTGAGCTTCTGGATGAAAAAAGGGATGCGCTCGGCAGGCTTAAGGCCCTATCACGGGAAGCCCCAAACCCGGAAGAAACCAGGCACCTTGAAGACAAGATAAATAGATTAAACGAAAGGATAAAAGACGAAGACAGCCGCTTCTGGGATTGGGTAAAAAATAGCCCGGAAGGCAAAGCGAAATTTGCCATCGAAGGCTTAGCCAAGAAATATAATCTCAGTCTCTATGAGAAGAGGGTGCTTCTTTTTTTCTTATACCTTGAGTTTTGCCATATTCCCAACAATGTTTGCACGGAAGTGGAGTTAAGCGAACTATTTGATTTTGACAATGTACTTTTTAACAGGATGCGGGATTTTAAGTATTTTTCTGCGGATGCAGCGTTAGTTAAGCACGATTTTTTGTACAGAGAGTATGTTCGGTATAGATCATCAGCTACAACAACCCTTTCTCTTGCTTCAAAAGGGCTTAATGTGGTTGTTGACTTACTTAACGGCGAAAGGCAACTCGGTGAAGAATCGGAATCCGAGTTAATTTCGTCTCTTTGTAACAAGATTGGTTACATTAAAAATCCTGAATACCAAATAACGGATGTAGTGCTTAAAGATGAAATAAAAGATAAGGTAATATTTTTACTCAAGGCTTCTAACAAACAAGGGCTTAAGGAGCTTGGGTGGGAGCAAAAGATTAAGAAAGGCAAGGGGCTTATTTTTTTGTTTTACGGGCCGCCGGGCACAGGTAAAAGCATGCTCGCTGAGGCAGTTGCCTCTTATCTAAAGAAGAAGCTCTTGATTGTTGAATTCCCCAAGATAACAAGCCGTTGGTATGGAGATACCGACAAAAATATCGCAAACATATTCAGACAGGCTAAGGGCAACAAGCTTATTATATGTATGGATGAAGCAGATAGCCTTCTTTACAATCGAAACTACGCTGTGCAGGAGCACGATATCCGTTTTGTGAATGTGATGCTGCAGGAGATAGAACGCTATGAAGGCGAGTTAATATTAACGACTAATATGGATACTCTGCTTGATCCGGCGTTGGAGCGCAGGGTTACATTGAAGGTCAAGTTTGAGTTGCCTGATGAAAAATTGCGTGAAAAAATATGGCGTTCTCATATACCAGATAAAGTAATTATTAGCGAAAGTGTTGACTTTGCTCTTCTTGCAAAGCAGTTTGAGTTAAGCGGTGGGTATATCAAGAATGCCGTATTTCATGCCCTACGCCGCCTCGCCAACGAAAACCGCAAGGAACTAACAATGGAAGATCTTTTATTCGGCGCACGCTTGGAAAAAGATGGCATGTTTGTCAAAGAGAATAAACCCAAAATAGGATTTTTCGCTCACTCTTAAAAAGGGAGGTGCAAGATGATGGTGAGACAAGGGGATTTGCTGATTGTAAAGGTGAACGGGATACCCGAGAACGCAGTGAAGAGAGATTCGCGCGTTTTGGCAGAAGGAGAGGCAACCGGGCATATGCACGAGCTGACCGGCGGAGAGGTGTATGAAAAAGGCGACACACTGTATTTTAGAGTAAGCGAGGATCAGATTAGCTTGAAGCATCCCGAACACGGGGCGCTTACTTTTGAGCCGGGTACCTACAAGGTAATTCGTCAGCGGGAGTATGAGCCGAACGGGTGGTGGCGGCATGTCACAGATTAAGGTGATTGAGCCATATTCATGGCTGGATGGGCAGCTGCAGTATTCTCCTGTCCGTGCTAATGACTTTGGGATGCAGGGAGAAGAAGCGCGAGGGTATTATCCTGACGGCAAGATCAAGTTTAGGTATCCGCTTTTGTCCGGGAAATTGCACGGAATCTGCCATATCTGGCATCAAAACGGCGCGCTCAAGAAAGAAGAGCCGTATGAGCAAGGGGAACTGACCGGCCTGGTAAGGGAGTGGTATCCAAACGGAGTACTGGAATCAGAGACTGCTTACACAAAAGGGCTGCGCCATGGAATTCAGCGTTTGTTTCTTGAGAACGGGCAGCGCGTTGCCGAGCGCAATTTCCGTAATGACAGATTGCATGGGGAAGAACGGAAATGGCATATGAACGGTAAGTTAGCGTCTTTTTGTAGCTATACCAACGGGCTGCGCAGCGGGCGTTATCAAAAGTACGATGAAAACGGCAAGATTATTGAGAACAAGTTCTATGTGCGGGGAATTGTTTTAAGCGCGGAGCTGAAGAAGCTACTCGATTCAAACAGTCTCACGGCGCAGAAGATTATGAACATCAGGAATACGGGCGTAAGGAGGGTATTGCTGGAGGAGTTTGGATATGAGAGGTTTCTTCGGCAGAGTGACTATGAAGTCATTGAAAAGAGCGGCGAGCAGGAACTGGTGAAAATCAACTGGCATAAGCAGGAAGAACCGCTTTTTTTGGTCAAGGTCCGCTGTGCTACAACAGGTGTATTTTATACGTTACGCGTCCTGCCCACCATGAAGACAGTGCAAGAGGCGGTAGCCTGGACCTTCGGACTCAAGCCGGAAGAATACAAACCGGAGAAAGAAACATAACATGGATATTTTTGAAATAATAAAGGCGTACATTTTTAGAAAACTATTGAAAAGGGAATCGCGAGGACAATCTTTCGGCGACCTGATTGATGAGACGCTGAAAGCGCTTGATGATAGAAGCCCGGATAAACGGAAGACGCCTTTCCTTCGCACAGGCCTGGAAAAATTTGACAACTTAGTCGAGGGGCTTCTGCAACAAGGAAGCGTAATTATCGTTGCCGGCCGTCCCTGCATAGGCAAAACGGCTTATGTAACCAGCATAGCGTTGCATGTGACCGCCAGAAAGAACCACCATGTGCAATTTTATTGTATGGATAGCAGCAAAGAGAGTATCGTGCAGGCTTTGCTGGGTGCGTATGGCAATGTAGAACTTCATAGGATGAGAAGCGGAGAGTTAGAACCCGCGCATTGGTCTAAATTAACGATGGCTGCGTCTAAGCTTTCTTCGATCCCGCTGAACATTATCGATGATGCGGACTCGATAGCCGCTATCAAGAAATCGATAATAAGTTCTGCGATTGCCAATGATACGAGATTGGTGATTATTGACGATTTGCATTTTTTCTCATCCAGGCAAAATGGCAGATGCGGAATGGGAGATGTTTGTGTCGAATTAAAAAAACTCGCCAGAAGGTTGAATCTGGTAATCATGGCGACCTGCTTATTACCACCCCAGGTCGATCTGCGAGATTCTCCTTTGCCATATTTGTCTGATTTGAAAGCTATTGGCGATATCGAGCGTCATGTTGACGGGGTTGTGTTGCTCCACCGGGAAGAATATTACAATCCTGAGGGGGACCAAGCCGGTAAAATGCAAGTTATCGTGGCGAAAAACCGTTTTGGGCCCGTTGGCACAGTTGAGCTTCGCTTTTTGAATGAATATGCGAAAGTGGAGAATTTGCAATGAAAAAATTGAAGAAAGAGATCGTTATTCGGTATTTGAAGGAAAAACGATGCATGGCAATTGGAGAACTGACAGCAGAAATGATTTTGAAACAAGTTAAAGCTATCCTTGATTCTCCAATTAAGATCGCCGGACGTAACAATAAAACAGGAAGAAGAACGCACAATACGGTGAGGATCGGAGAGTTTCTAACGTTCTGTTAGTTTACAACCCGATATTTAAGGAGTATACTATTGTTGGTAAGGGCATTTAATAACTGAATAAAGGTTTAGATTATGGGTAATCAGTCAGAAAATAAGCCAAAAATTTATTTATCAAAGAGTAAATTTTTGCACGGATTACAGTGTCCTAAACTTCTTTGGTATGAGATTAACCGCAAAGAAGAGATGCCAGCTGTTACTCCACAAACCCAGGCACTTTTTGATATGGGGCATAAAATAGGAGAGCTTGCGCAGCAACTGTTCCCGGGTGGGATAAAGATAGAGAGAGAGCTTTTTCCGGAGAAACATCACCAAAAGTCCTTGGAAGCACTTAAGTTACGCAAGCCGCTCTTTGAGGCGGGGTTTGTTTCCGAGAGAACTTACGCTTTGGCTGATGTCCTTGTTTTGATCGTGGGTAAGGAATACGAGCTTTATGAAGTTAAGGCTACAACGAGCGTTAAAGACGAACATCTTTACGACCTGGCATTTCAGAAATATACCTATGAGAAGGCGGGCATAAAGATACATAATTGCTTTCTGGTTCATATCAACAACAAATATGTCCGTAAGGGAGAGATAGATCCTCGGGAGTTATTCTTGGCAGAAGAAATAACTAAGGCTGTGGAGCCAGTTGTTTCGGAGATAGAAGATGACGTTGCCCGGTTATTAAAGGTTATTGAGTCTCCTAAGCCGCCAAATGTCAAGATAGGGCCTCAATGTGATTCTCCCACTACTTGTCCTCTTAAAGATATTTGCTGGGAATTCCTGCCACCGTATAATGTGACCATGCTTTATTATGGCGGTAAGCTGGGGTTTGAATTGATTGATCAGGGTATCCTGAAAATCGCTGATATCCCAGAAAGTGTTAACTTAAATGATAAGCAGCGTATTCAAGTAAAAGCGCTTCGGGAAAATAAAGTGCATATTGATAAGACACAGATACGCAAATTTATTGATCGGTTAATATACCCTCTTTACTTTCTTGATTTTGAGACGATAAATCCCGGGATTCCAGTATATGATTACTCCCGACCTTTTGAGGATATTCCGTTCCAATACTCCTTGCATGTCATCCGGAAAGAAGGCGAAAAGCCAGAACACCATTCGTTTTTGGCGGCAGGGGATTGTGATCCGCGTCCGGAGATCATAAAAAAGCTGCAAGTATTGCTTGGGAAATCAGGTTCAATCGTTGCGTATAACGCAAATTTTGAAAAGGATGCGCTAAAATCAGCAGTTGCAAATTTCCCGGAATATCAGAACTGGTATGAAGGAATTGAGCCGAGGTTTGTTGATTTATTAGAGCCATTCAGAAACTTTTATTACTACCATCCGGAACAGAAGAAGGGGGTTTCGCTGAAATCCGTTCTGCCTGCCATTACCGGTATTAGTTATGATAATCTGGAGATTGCTGAAGGCACAACGGCAAGTAATGAATACTTCCGGATTACTTTTGATGCGAACGTGGCAGAAGCAGAGCGGCAGCGTGTCCGCGCCGCCCTGGAGAAGTATTGTGCTTTAGACACTGAGGCGATGATTGAGATTATCAAGGTCCTTCAGAGAGATAGCAAATAGTTTAGTCATCGGCTTGAATGATCACGGAATTGTGGGGATCCTATGGATGTAAAGAAATTATTTAAAATGCCCAAAGGGTCTTCTCTTAGCGGCAGGGAAAAATCCTCCAACGTTTCTCTCAAGGATTTTGTGTAGTGCCTCCAGGAAATGGTAATTTCGTTCCTTTTGTAAAGAAAAGAGTTACAGAGATGAGTTACAAGCCTAGCTCGTTATCTAGTATTATTAGTGGTATTAATACGGAAATTTTTCTGCCTCATATTCAGAGATCATTCGTTTGGGATCAAGAGCAGATGCATCGTCTTTTTGATTCACTAATGCGCAATTTTCCGATACAAACTTTTCTATTTTGGCATACTAAAGAGGAGATAAAGGCACGTAGATTCATGGATGCACTAGAGTGGGACATTGATTTGCATAAATTGTACGATATATCGAAAAGTCAGGCAGGTGTTGAGAAAAAGTTTGTTTTGGATGGTCAGCAGCGTCTTCAGACTTTGTTTTGCTTGTTTAATGGGGGGATAATGGAAGAAGGTGGTAGGTCAGAGCCGCCCAAGCGGCGGTGCCATTAAACGGATTTATTCTTAAAATAGGTTCGTAATTTTTGATATAAGGACCCTTCGACGCGCAAAAAACCTCTCCTTTAAGTTAACAAAAGGAGAGGTTTTTTGCTTGCTCAGGGTGTGGTGAGCAAGCCCCTCGGTAAAAGTACCTCGGGGGCGAGGATTTTATTTGACAGGGTTGCTTTTTTATGGTAACTTATTACCATAAATATGGTGAAAAGATGATATCCTTACGTTCAAAGGTAGCAATAAAATTATTGGATTATTATTTTCTTAACCCTGATGCTGAGGTCTATATTAACGAACTGGCAAGGCTTTTAAAGCTTGACCCTAAGAATACCGAAAAAAAGCTTAAGGAATTCGAAAAGGAAGGTCTTTTTAGAAGCGAATTCCGTGGGAAAGAGAGGTATTTTTTTCTTGCCAAGGATAATCCTGTTTTGGAGCATTACCGCCAAATATTCCTTAAGACCTATGGTTTAGAAAAAAGGCTTAAAGAGTTATTGCAACACATTAAGGGGATTAAGGAGGCGTATATATTTGGTTCTTATGCCACCAATAAGATGGATTCCTCAAGCGATATTGATATTTTAGCGATTGGTTCCCACTCAGTTTTGGAATTGCAAAAAGCAGTTGCTAAGCTACAAAAAGATATCTTAAGAGAAATCAATGTAACTAATTTAAGTTTAAGGGAATTTGAGAAGAAGAAAAAAGGTAAAGACTATTTTATAAGTAATGTCTTTAAAGGCAGGACAATAAAACTTATATGATTAATTTTGAGCGGCCGTATTTTCAAAAGTTTTCATTTAAAGAAGAACAAATTGAGCGATTTTTGGAGTCCGCTTTTCATGACTTTAAGATAGCGCAAGATTCAGATATTCCTGATGTTATCTTTAAATTCAGTTATGATGCCTTGATAAAATTGGGTATAGTCTTGATTGCCAAGAGAGGGTATAAAGTAAGAAGCGCAATTGGGCATCACGTCAAAATTCTGGAAAAACTAAGCCAGGTGCTTGGGGATGAAGATATCCTGGTTTTGGGTAATCAGATGAGACAGAAGCGCAATTTTAATCTTTATGAAGGCAGATTTACTGTTTCCGAGAAGGATAGTCAAGAATATTTAGATTTCGTAAAGAAAGTTTTTAAGAAATATAATGCAGGCGGCTCTCGATGAAAATGCTTATTACCCCCAAATAAGTTATAAGTGCTTAAAACTGAAAACAAGCACTGGAGGCTATAGCGTTATAGCGTTGAAAAGAAACAGGGTAAGAATGCGTGCCAAGTTAAGCTCTTTGGTAATCTTGCTGATTGGGGTGTATCAGGTACAGTAAGTTTCTAGAAAAAGATTAGAGAATTAATTTTTAAAAAATAAATCTGACCCCATTTGAAAAATAAATCTGACCCCATTTGGACTAGACATGAATTTTTCTTGACTTTTAGCAGTATAATAAATATAATAACACTCGAAAGGCGATGAGGTCCGCCTCATAACCGCTTAACAAAGCAGTAAGCTGATAACCTCTACTTGAACAAGGTAGAGGTTTTGAAAGCCTCTACCTATATAGATAATCAGGTGGAGGTTTTTTGTTTACGGGTTTAAAGGAAAGGGTATTTTAAATATGGCTTTCAATGATTCTATAAGAAAGACAACCCTTAAGTTTATCATCTTATTGGGCGTGGTAAGTCTTCTTGCTGATATGACTTATGAAGGTGCCCGCAGCATTACAGGGCCATACCTTGCTTTGTTAGGTGCAAGTGGAGCTGTGGTTGGGATTGTTGCGGGATTTGGAGAATTAGTCGGGTATATCCTTAGGCTTCTCTCTGGCTATATCAGTGATAAAACAGGAAGATATTGGCTGATGACCATTGTTGGGTATGCAGTCAATCTTTTGGCTGTGCCGCTTCTTGCCTTGGCAGGCAGATGGGAAGTCGCCGCAGTTCTTATGATATCGGAACGAATAGGAAAGGCTATCCGCACTCCCAGCCGCGATGCGATGCTATCGCATGCAACCAAAGAAATAGGCAGGGGTTGGGGATTTGGCTTGCATGAGGCCATGGATCAAATAGGGGCAATGCTCGGGCCTCTGATTGTAGCAGTTGTTCTTTATGTTAAAGGAGGATATAGGGCAAGTTTCGCTATCTTACTTATACCTGCCCTTTTAGCGCTAAGCGTCCTTTTGATAGCGAGATATCTTTATCCCAGACCGAAGGACTTGGAAGGAACTTCAGTTACTTTGGAGGCCAAAGGTTTTCCCCGGATATTCTGGATATACCTTGCCGCTGTCTCTCTTGTAGCCGCAGGATATGTTGATTTTCCGTTGATTGCCTACCATTTTAAAAAGGCAGCCATTGCCTCGGATAACTGGATTCCTGTTTTTTACGCCGTTGCAATGGGTATTGATGCCCTTGCTGCCCTTTTATTTGGCAGGCTGTTTGACATAAAAGGCGTATCTATCCTTGCCGTAGCTATCCTTGTATCATTATTTTTTGCACCTTTGGTATTTTTAGGAGGCTTTTATTCAGCCTTGCTGGGAATAGCATTGTGGGGCATTGGCATGGGAGCCCAGGAATCAATAATGAGGGCAGCCATCGCCTATATGGTTTCTGTAAACAAAAGAGGAACAGCTTATGGTGTATTTAATGCCGGTTATGGCTTATTCTGGTTTCTTGGCAGCGCTGTTATGGGCATATTATATGATATATCAATTCCGATGCTAATCACTTTCTCGGTTATAGCGCAGTTTATTTCAATTCCATTATTTATGATGACAAAAAAGTATTTAAGGTGATTGTGTCTAATAGATAACACAATATTATTTTTTTAACGAAAGGGGATAGGCAAATGTCAAAGATTAAAAAAGTAAAGGCAAGGGAGATTCTGGATTCAAGGGGTAATCCAACGGTTGAGGTAGATGTGGTTTTGGATAACGGCTTAATAGGCAGGGCAGCGGTGCCGTCGGGCGCTTCAACAGGCACGCGCGAAGCTGTGGAGTTACGCGATGGCGATAAAAAGAGGTATTTAGGTAAAGGGGTCTTAAAGGCAGTAGAAAATGTAAACAAGATAATTGCCCCTGGGCTTATCGGGAAGAATCCAAAGAAGCAAAAAGAGATAGATTATTTGATGATTAAATTAGATGGAACAGAGAATAAAGCAAAGTTAGGTGCTAATGCCATATTGGGAGTTTCTTTGGCAACTGCAAAGGCAGCATCTTGTGATGAAGGAAAGTCAATCTATCAGTATCTTGGCGACAAAGACGCTGTAAGGCTACCAATTCCCTTTTTAAATATCCTAAATGGTGGCAAGCACGCAGACAACAATGTTGATATACAGGAATTTATGATTGCTCCTATTGGCGCGCCTTCTTTTAGAGAAGCATTGCGTTACGCTTCCGAGGTATATCATACATTAAAGGGTATTTTAAAATCAAAGGGTTTAAGCACTTCAGTAGGTGACGAAGGCGGTTTTGCGCCGAACCTATCGCGTAATGAAGAAGCAATAGAAGTGATTATTGCCGCCATTGAGAAAGCAGGCTATAAACCTGGCAAGGATGTAGCAATTGTTCTTGACCCAGCGGCTAGCGAGTTCTATCAAGACGGCAAATATTTACTTAAGGCAGATAAAAAGAGTTTATCTTCTGAAGAAATGGTTGATTATTATGCGGGTCTTGTTTCAAAATACCCGATTATCTCTCTAGAAGATGGCTTGGCAGAAAATGATTGGGATGGCTGGAAGATTTTGACTAAGAAATTAGGAGAAAAGATTCAACTTGTCGGCGACGATATCTTTGTTACTAACCCGAAGATTCTGACAGAAGGCATAAAGCAGGGTATCGCCAATGCGGTTCTTATCAAATTAAACCAGATCGGCACTATAACTGAAACATTGGAAACTATCAACTTGGCAAAAAAATCCGGCTACGCCTGTATGTTTTCTCATCGCTCAGGAGAAACTGAGGATTCTTTCTTGGCAGATATCACGGTTGCAACCAATGCCGGTCAATTAAAGACTGGTGCTCCTGCGCGGTCAGAACGGCTTGCAAAATATAATCAACTGCTTCGAATTGAGGAGGAGTTAGGGGATAAGGCAATATTTGAAGGGAAATTACGGTGAGATACTATTGCCCTAATTGCTGGCAGGATTTCTGGGAAGAGAATTTTGAAGTTTGTCCTAAATGCGGATATAACATTAAGGATTTCGATAATAAGGATTATGTCGATAAGCTTATTACTGCTCTTCAGCACCGCGCCGGTGAAGTCAGGCATTGGGTAATTATGATATTAGTGCAGAAGAAAGTGAAACGGGCAATACCATATTTAGAGAAGTTGCGCAAGGAAACGAAAGATCCGTCATTAGCCAGAGCAGCAGAGGAGGCAGTTAAAAAGATTAATGCGCAAGGATAATCTTATTTAAAAAGTAAGCGATGAGGCTCGCAAGCGCCTAAAAAGGGCTGATAGCTTCTACTTAAGGTTTAGTAGGAGCTATTTTTTTATAAAGATTATGGAAAACATAATAGGCAGGGAAAAGGAATGCGCGGCGATATCTGCTTTGATAAACCAGCGCAAGAATATTATTATTTTTGGCGAAGAAGGAACAGGCAAAACCGCTATCATCAACAAGGTATTAAGTGATTTTGTTGGTCTAAACATATTTTTTTCTTCACAGAGCAAAACTTTGAAGGAGACACTTTTTAATTTTATGTCGCATCCCTCTTGTGATAAAAAAACTATCCAGGGGCTAAACTTATTAGATTTGAAAAAGTTATTTTATAGTCTCCTTGAGAGTAATAAGCCGCAATACATTATTTTTGACCATGTAGAGAGTGTTGAGCCGAAATTCTATTCTTTCTTTTTATATCTTATGGAGAAAGAAATTCCGCTTATTGTGTTATGCCGCGGATTAGAGAAGAAAGACATTGGACATTTATATATGTCTTTGTTTAATTTTGAAAAAGTTGAAATATCCAATTTTGATAAACCAGCCGCAGATGTTTTGATAGGCTATTTTATCAGGGAGTTTGGCATAAAGATAACTAAGGAAGAGGATTTTAAAAAACAGATATTCCATTTTTCTAAAGGCAATCCGAAAATAATCAAAGGCCTTTGTTTTCTTGCCAGAGACGTTAAATATAAGAAGAATGAAACAATAGACGTAAAACTTATGGATTTAGACCGCAGGATAAACGAGGTAGTGCATTAATTATGTTTAAAAGTAAGACAAAATACACTTGGGAGGGTTGGGAATCATCCGGAAGGGAAGACTGGGTGTTTAGCGTTAAGCATCCTTGCGAGTTAATAGGAGTGCATGCAAAGTTAATTGATGCCCAGCTTAAAGATTCGGAAAAAGTGGAGTATTGTATCTATTCACCACGCATTTCTCTAACCTCAACGCCGTTTGGGTTTAAGGCAGCCGAATCTTCTTCTGGCGTATGCGTAACAGACAAGCGGTTTATTATTTCAAATAACAGACATATTAAAGGAATAGAGCCCACAGTCTCAACCATTAATTTTGAAGATATTCTTTCTTTTAATATCGGTAGCGCCATGCTTTTGAGCTGGTTTTCCTTAGGGTTTATCAGCCAGGAAGAATTAGAGCAACTGACAATAATATTTAACTCAAATGGAAAACATCATTTCCAAAAGGCGCTGCGCGTGTTTAAGAAATACGAGCCCGCCATAAATACGGATGATTTCAAGTTGGATTCTTCTTCGCCAGCAGCGTTTATTCATCGGATTAAAGATAAAATCCATAGGGATTACTTAAAGACCCTTCTTAGCGACCACGAAAGGTGCATTTTGACTTTTTCCTGTAGGTATATCTGCAAGAAGGTTTCGCATAAACATTTCTTGTTTAAACGAAAAAAACAGGTGGCTTGTCTTACGAGTAAGGCAACAGTCCTATTAACTAATAAGGCGCTTATGATTGCACGAGACGGTCTGGAGTATTCGACAGGAACCAGCATAGACGTTCTTAATGTATCTTTAGATAAAGTAAAAAGTGTTATTTTAAACGAAGAAAACTTTGATAGCGGGAAGATTCATAAACTTAAGGTATCTTTTAACAAGGAGGTTAGACAAAATATGCCGGAGATAGCTTTTACTGATATTGACGAGGAAACAAGTATTTTGTTAAATGATATCCCGTCACTTTTAAACTTAACACCCAGCCTTAAAGGATAGGCTGGTGTTTTGCTTTCTGCGAAAGGAGGAGAAAAATGGGGGGCTTTAATTTGTTGTGGTTGGCGCCAGTTGGTTCGCTTTTGGCGCTTGTGTTTTCTGGGTATTTAGCAGGCAAGGTTCTTAAGAATAGCAGGGGCAGTGAGCAAATGAAGGAGATTGCCGATGCGGTTAAAGAAGGTGCTAAGGCATACCTTCGTAGGCAATTTTCGGTAGTAGCAATTTTCTTTGTAGTAGTATTTTTTATTTTACTTTGGTTAAGTATAAAGGGCTATTTGGTTATCTTTGTTCCCTTCGCATTCTTAACCGGAGGATTTTTTTCCGGTTTATCCGGATATATAGGTATGTCCATTGCAACAAGCGCAAGCGACAGGACTGCACAGGCAGCACGGACAAGTTTAAATGGTGCGTTAAGGATTTCATTTTCTGCCGGCGCGGTGATGGGATTAGTGGTTGTTGGTTTAGGACTTTTGGATTTAAGTATCTGGTATTGGTTGCTCAATTGGTATTATTCAACTCATACGCTACCGCAAGGAATGGATAAAATCGGAGCAATTACTTCTACTATGCTTTGTTTTGGGATGGGTGCTTCTTCCCAGGCGCTTTTTGCCCGCGTAGGCGGTGGAATCTTTACTAAAGCCGCGGATGTTGGCGCAGACTTGGTAGGAAAGATGGAAGCGGGGATTCCTGAAGATGACCCGAGAAATCCTGCAGTTATTGCCGATAATGTCGGTGATTGTGTGGGTGATTGCGCTGGTATGGGCGCTGACCTTTATGAATCATATGTAGGTTCAATTGTTGCTACAATGGCCTTAGCGGTTGCTGCCGGATTAGGAGTTGCGGGAGTTACCATTCCGATGGTTATGGCTGCGGTTGGTGTAGTTGCCTCTGTCATCGGCACATTTTTTGTTAAATCGGAAGAAAAGGCAGAACAGGGCGTATTACTTAGGGCTTTACGCAAAGGGATTTTCTCAAGCGCAATATTAATTGCAATTTTTTCTTATTTTGTTGTAAAAGCAGTCTTAGGGCAAAGCCATATGGGCGTGTATTGGTCAATTATTTCCGGGTTGGTAGCCGGGCTTCTTCTAGGACTATCCACAGAATTTTTTACTTCGGATAAATATCCGCCTACACGTTTTATCTCGCGCACCGCCTTAACCGGTCCAGCCACAGTAATCATCGGTGGTTTATCTATAGGTATGCTCTCTACGGCATTACCTGTTCTTCTTGTGACTGCGGCGATATTGACAAGTTTTTACTTTGCCGGAGGCGCGCATAATTTTAACGCGGGGCTTTACGGCATAGGCATTTCAGCAGTAGGCATGCTGTCAACTTTAGGCATAACTCTGGCTACCGATGCCTACGGTCCCATTGCCGATAATGCCGGAGGTAATGCCGAGATGTCGCATTTGGGGTCTGAAGTAAGACAAAGGACAGATGCCTTGGATGCGTTAGGTAATACTACAGCAGCCACTGGAAAAGGTTTTGCCATTGGTTCAGCAGCATTGACCGCGCTTGCTCTTATCGTTGCCTATAATGATAAAATTACTTCTTTAGGCAAAACCATGGATATGAATTTTATGAATCCGCGCCTTATTGGCGGTTTGTTTATCGGCGGAATGCTTCCATTTTTATTCTGCGCTTTGACTATGGGAGCAGTGGGCCGGGCTGCAAGTAAAATTGTGGAAGAAGTAAGAAGACAGTTTAAGGAAATAGTGGGATTAATGGAAGGAAAAGCAAAGGCAGATTATGCAAGATGCGTTAGCATTGTTACCGCCGCTGCACAAAGGGAAATGATTTTGCCTGCCCTCCTTGCTATAGCTTCGCCTATACTTGTAGGCATATTTATGGGACTTGAGGCAGAGGTAGGGCTACTTGCTGGCGCCTTGGTTTCAGGGTTTGTTTTAGCAGTTATGATGGCAAACGCAGGTTGTGCCTGGGATAATGCCAAGAAGTATATTGAGGCAGGCAGATATGGTGGTAAAGGTTCTAACAGCCATAAAGCAAGCATTGTTGGTGATACTGTCGGAGATCCCTTTAAGGATACCTCAGGACCCTCTCTTAATATATTGATTAAACTAATGTCTATGGTGTCGATTGTATTTGCGTCATTTATTGTCGCTAACACGATTTTTAAATAATTTATTTATCTTGCGAAAGGAAGATATTTAAGTATGGAACAAATTTATACTATTGCTGCGTTATGGCTTGGACTGGCGGTATTCTCTGCTATTGTTGCGCATCATTTAAGAATTTCAATTGCGCTGGTTGAAATATGCGTTGGCGTTATAATCGCAAATATCGCCAGTCATTTCTTTGGCCCTAATTCATTTGGAAGCAATTTCGAGTGGCTTAAATTTCTGGCTTCTACCGGAGCAATAATGCTTACTTTTTTAGCCGGGGCTGAACTGGATCCAAAGGCAATTCGGACTAAATGGAGAGAGGTTGTTGTAGTCGGCATAGTTGGTTTTATTGCTCCGTTTCTTGGATGTGCTGCCTTTGCCCATTTTATCCTCCATTGGGAACTTCGGGCAAGCTGGTTGGCAGGAATCGCCCTTTCTACAACCTCAATGGCGGTTGTTTATGCGGTAATGCTTGAGACGGGGTTTAACAAAACCGAGTTCGGAAAAGGAATATTGGGCGCCTGTTTTATTAATGACCTCGCAACGGTAATTGCCCTCGGTCTTATTTTCGCCCCCTTTAATTACAAAACAGTTATTTTTATTGTAGCAAGTTTTATTATACTTGCACTTTTTCCTGCCGTGACTTCACTTTTAACGAGAGTGTACGGTTATAAGACCGCTGCTATTCGGGCAAAGTGGGTGATATTGGTGCTTTTTGGCTTAGGTGCGCTTGCGCTTTGGTCAGGAAGCGAGGCGGTACTGCCGGCATATATTGCTGGAATGCTTTTGGCTGAATTTGCATCCAGAGAGCATCATTGGGTGAGCAGGCTACGGACTTTAACTGTGGGATTTCTTACCCCGTTTTATTTTATCCGTGCAGGTTCGCTTGTTTCAATAGGGGCTTTAATAAGCGCGCCATTTATATTCTTGGTGCTTTTTGGTAGTAAGGTAATATCAAAGATATTCGGACTCTATCCGGTTATCAGTATTTTCCGTAAAAAGAAAAGAGAAAAATGGTACTATACCCTTTTAATGTCAACAGGGCTTACCTTTGGCACGATTTCTGCACTCTATGGCTATTCGCATAACATAATAACGCAACAGCAGTATTCCTTCCTGGTTGCGACAGTTATCGCAAGTGCTGTTATTCCGACTCTGATAGCAAATTTAGCATTCCTACCTCTTCCTTTGCTTGAGCAGCAGAAGAAGGTTGGCAAAATGATGGCCGAAGGAATAGATGAGGAATAAATAGTGCTGGCACTCTCTATTGTCGTAGGTATTGTATTTGGATTCATCGCCGCGCTAATGGCGTTTGTTATTACGTGGCATGAATACGAGAAACACAAACTTACAGGAAAAAGGCTTTTTAAGGAGGCATTTCAATCTGCAATTTTCACCTTTATTGTTTTTCTGCTTTTGTCACTTCTCGCCGGTTTTCTGCTTGCACGTTTCATTATTAAATAATCATAAAAACGTAAAAATGGGTTCAGAATGCGTGCCAAGTTAAGCTCTTTTATAAAATGGTATAAAATGGGGTCAGAATTATTTTTTAAAAAATAAATCTGACCCCATTTTTATTGCAAGAATTAAAGAGTTGACCTTAAGCAAAAATAGAGTTAAAATTTTACGAAAGAAAAGATCAGGAAATCTCTTAATAAAATAATAAAATATGCCAAATAATATTAAATTTAAACAAAATTTAGATTTTGACTATATCGGTTGTCCTCAGGAAGTCCTTATGGATAAATTTAAGACTTCTTTAAAAGGATTGACCGATAGTGAGGCAGAAAAGCGCCTCGAAGAATATGGTTATAATGAGCCTGCCAAGAAAAAGAGGCGCACCATCCTTTTTCAAATCCTTTCCAAATTCTTTAATCCCCTAGTTATAGTCTTATTAATTATTGCAGTATTTTCTTTGTATTTTGGGGAGAAGGTAAGCGCCGCCTTGGTTATCTTGATGGCAATTATGAGTGTATTTTTGTCTTTTATTCAGGAATATCGCGCCGACAAAGAGGCGGAGAAATTAAGCGAAATGGTTCAGGCAACCGCTACGGTTTATCGAAATGGTAGGCCTAAAGAAATTCCTTTTAGAGAAATAGTTCCAGGAGATATTGTGGATTTGTTTGCAGGAGATATGATTCCCGCAGATTTGCGGATTATTTCCTGTAAAGATTTATTTATCAATCAGGCAGCGCTCACAGGAGAGTCTTTCCCAGTTGAGAAAATAGCCGAACCGATAAAACCCAAGAACCGCGTCCCTACAGAATTAACTAACATTGCTTTTATGGGTTCAACTGTAATAAGCGGAACTGCTTTGGGAGTAGTGGTAAAGACTGGTCTTGCAACACAATTTGGCGAACTTTCACGTAGGCTTGCTACGATTACGGTTGAGAGCGGATTTGACAAAGGCATACGCAGATTTACCTGGCTGATGATTCGTGCCATGCTAATTTTAGTGCTTGTAATTTTTGCCATCAATGCGCTCTTGAAAGGAAATACTATTCAAGCGTTTCTCTTCGCTTTATCTGTGGCAGTCGGTCTTACTCCGGAGATGCTTCCTATGTTGGTTGCGCTTAATCTTTCTAAAGGCGCAATCGCTATGTCTAAAAAAGAGATTATTGTTAAGCGCTTGAATGCCATTCAAAACTTCGGCGCTATGGATGTGCTTTGCACTGATAAAACCGGAACTCTTACGTTAGATAAAATCGTTCTAGAGAAACATTGCGATGTAGTCAGAAAAGACGATGAAGATGTATTGAGGTTCGCTTACATTAACAGTTTTTATCAAACAGGCCTAAAAAATATCCTTGACCGCGCAATCTTGAAGCATGAAAAATTATTAGTGAAACAATATAAAAAGATTGATGAGATACCTTTTGATTTTGCAAGGAAGATGATGTCGGTAGTTGTAGAAGTCAACGGTAAAAATAGAATCATCGCTAAAGGCGCTCCAGAAGAAATTTTCAAGAGATGCACAAAATATGAACTGGATGGCGAGATAATGGAGATGGAGCAACTGATACTTACGGATTTAAAAACAGAATATGATGAATTAAGCGCGGATGGATTCAGGGTTTTGGCGGTTGCCTATAAGGATTTTGAAAAAAGCAAAGAAAGATATTCAAAAGAAGACGAACAGGACCTTATTCTTAAAGGTTACATTGCTTTTTTAGACCCCCCAAAACCAACTACCAAGAAAACCATAGAGATCTTAAGAAGCTTAGGGATGGAATTTAAGGTATTGACAGGTGATAACGAATTAGTCACTCAAAAGATATGTAGCGAAGTTGGACTTGACGTAAAAGGAATTATTACCGGCGACCAGGTGGAAAAGGCAACCGATGTTGAATTAAAGGAATTAGTAAAAACAACCTCGGTTTTTGTAAGGTTGTCACCCCTTCAAAAAGAAAGAGTAATACATGCCTTACATGAAAACAAGCATATCGTGGGTTACTTAGGTGATGGCATCAATGATGCGCCTGCGTTAAAGGCGGCAGATGTGGGTATCTCTGTAAATAATGCCGTGGATATTGCTAAAGAGTCAGCCGATATCATCCTCTTAAAGAAAAGTCTTATGGTTTTAGGAGATGGGGTGAAAGAGGGAAGAAAGACATTTGGCAATATACTAAAATATATTAAGATGGGCTCAAGTTCAAATTTTGGCAATATGCTGAGTATGACTGGTGCAAGTATATTTCTTCCCTTTTTACCGATGTTACCCATCCAGATACTCTTAAATAATTTTCTTTACGACTTATCCCAGGTAGCCATTCCGGCTGACGCCGTAGATCAAGAATACCTGTTAAAGGCAAGGCCTTGGAATGTAGACTACATTAAAAAATTTATGGTTATTATCGGGCCCATCAGTTCTATATTTGACTTTGTGACATTTGGAGTATTATTATTTATTTTTAAGGCCTCCGAAGCATTTTTCCATACCGGATGGTTTTTAGAGTCTCTTTGCACCCAGACATTGGTAATACATGTAATTCGTACGGGTAAAATTCCATTTATTGAAAGTAAACCAAGCCAGTTTCTGATGTTCACATCCATTTACATTGTTACCATAGGCCTTGTGATTCCTTTTACTCCTTTAGGGAAATATTTTGGATTTGTTCAGCCTCCGGCTACATATTTTATTGCACTTATTACTATAGTTATAGCTTACCTATTTATGGTCCAAAGCGTAAAGTCGTGGTTTATAAAAAGATACGGCTATGAATAAGAAAATGGGGTCAGAATTATTTTTTAAAAAATAATTCTGACCCCATTTGCACAACTGATGTCTCCCGGTATGGCGAAAATGACCCCATCCTTAGAAAAGAAAGTGACGTCAGTAGTAAATGCCAGTTTTACGATTGAGTAGTTTTTCACAAAAACGGTCCAGTGTTGCTTTCCCCAATTTTATTTTTCGCTTGACAAGGTTTATTTAATTTCGTAAACTAAAGGTAACAATAATTGTAACCTTTAGTTGATAAAATATGCAGGAGACTGGCCTAACAAAGATATTAAGGTCTAAAAATAGTGTCTTTACTTTTAAAGAGATTCTTCTACTTTGGGATGAGACTAATGAGGATTTAGCCAAGAGAAGAATAAGTTATTATGTAAAAGTTGGCAAGTTATATCGCTTAAGAAAGGGGATCTACGCCAAAGATAAAAATTATGATAGATTTGAATTGGCTACAAAGATTTACACCCCTTCCTACATTAGTTTTGAAACGGTTTTGGCTCCGGCAGGCGTAATTTTTCAATTTTATTCCCAAGTTTTTTGCGCATCTTATTTAACACGGGAAATCTTCGTGAATAATCAGAAGTACTCCTACCGTCGAATCAAGGATACTATTTTAACAAACCAAAAAGGATTAGATTTAAAAGAAAATTACTGGATCGCTTTACCAGAAAGGGCATTCTTAGACCTTCTGTATCTGGAAAAAAAATACTATTTTGACAATTTAACAGTCTTGAATAAAAAAAAGGTCTTTGAAATTTTGCCGATTTACAAAAGCGAAGCCCTGGAGAAAAGAATAAAGGAGATTTATGGCACTTGAAATCTCAAAACACAAAAACATACTTTTAAGAATACTTAAAGATATTTATACCGATTCTTCCATTGCTTCTCTTTTAGGATTTAAGGGCGGGACTGCGCTTTCTTTATTTTACAATCTTGAGCGTTTCTCTTTAGATTTAGATTTTGACCTTCTAGACCCCAAAAAAGAAGATTATGTTTTTAAAAGAGTTTTAGAAATTGCAAAAGAATACGGCAAGATAAAAGATGGTCAGAAAAAGAGATTTAGTTTGTTTATTTTAATTTCTTATGAAGAGAAAGCCCCGAATATCAAAATTGAAATTAATCTTCGGACATTTGGTTCAGAATATGAGATTAAATCTTATCTGGGAATTCCGATGAAAGTGATGAAGATAGAAGATATGTTTGCCCATAAATTAGTGGCAACTTTTGAAAGGTTAGGAAGGGCAAACAGAGATATTTTTGATATCTGGTTTCTCCTCAAGAAAGATTTTCCCATTAACGAAGAAATTATTAAAAAAAGAACGGGTATGGAATTCAAAGAATTTTTGAAAGAGTGCCTGAAGAAAATCAAGGAATTCCCTGAGAAAGGAATTTTATCTGGCATAGGCGAGCTTTTAGACGATAAAACAAAAATCTGGGTAAAGAAAAACCTAAAGAAAGATTTATTATTTTTACTTAACCTGAAGGGAAAATGGGGTTAGAAGAAAATGGGGTCAGATTTATTTTTTAAAAAATAATTCTGACCCCATTTTGTGCCATGACCCCATTTTGTGCCATTTTGACCACCCCATTTTGACTCCATTTGTGGGCTTTGATTTTTTTATTGATTGTCGGGGCTGGTCCTTGACCGATTGATGCAGATATAATAAGAAAGGAAACAAAGCCAACTGTCTAATTTTCTTATATTGTTTTAATGAAAAAGGGCGTATCATATGATTATCTTTCAACTTTTCTGGGAGTTTTTTAAGATAGGTCTATTCACTTTTGGCGGTGGTTATGCAATGATACCTTTAATTGAGAAGGAAATAGTGAATAAATACCATTGGTTGACAATGGAGCAGTTTACAGACCTTATCGCAATTTCCGAGATGACCCCCGGACCCGTTGCAGTTAATTCTGCCACATTTGTAGGATATAAGGTAGCTAAATTCTGGGGTGCGGTCAGTAGCACATTAGGCGTTGTCTTACCTTCATTCCTGGTAATTTGGGCCGTTGCCTCAGTGTTCTTTTCCTTTCAGGACAACCACATAGTGCAGGCCGCCTTTAAGGGCCTAAGGCCTGCTGTGCTTGGCCTTATCGTTGTCGCCGTCTTAAGTATAGGTAAAATTGCCATCTCAGACTATAAATCTGTAATTATTCTTATTTTTGTCGTATTAGGGGTATGGATTTTAAAACTCCATCCCATCTTGGCTTTATTAGTTTCCGCTATTATAGGAATTATGTTTTTAAAATAAATTATATTACAAGAGCATACCTTAAAAGTTGGGGCTGAACGATGGTTACAGTGGTTAGGGATGTCGTCAGAGATTTTAAAGAGGATAAATGGTTTGGAATGCTAGATTAGGGAAAATTTATTAAAGATAAGGCAAGTATTGAAGAGAGATAACCTATTATAAAAAAGGCAGATTGAAGATGAAAATATTACTCATATCTTCGAGTCCACGCAAAGAAAAGAGCCAGACCCTTCTTTTAGCTAAAGAGGTGTTGAGGGGATGTGCTGATTCTGTAGAATCAGAGATTATGCATTTGTCCGACTATAAGATAGAGTTCTGCCAACATTGCGAAAAATGTCACGAGAAAATTCTACAATGCCCCTTAAAAGATGACGTGCATTTGATTCTTGAAAAGATGCTTGATGCAGAGGGTATAATTTTGGTAAGCCCAAATTATATAAATCAGGTAACTGCCTCAATGAAAGCCCTTTTTGATCGCTCCAGTCACTTTATTCACTGCAAGCGGCTTCTAGGTAAATATATCGCAGGTGTTGTTTCTTCCGGGAGCGGTCGGGATAGAGAGGTTTTAGATTATATTAAGTATTACAGTCTTACTTGCGGGGCGCAATATGCCGGAGGGGTATCTTCCAATGTGCCAATCACTGATGAGAAAAAGGAGGAGGCATTTAATCTGGGTAAGTCCCTGAGTGTAGTTATAAAAGACAAAAGGTTATTTCCTGACCAGATAAAAATTATTGAGGCGGCTAAAGTACATTTCAAGAGAATAATGGAAAAGAGAAAAGACGAGTGGTTAGAAGAGTATCTATATTGGAAAGACAAAGGCTGGTTATAAAATTTAAATCATAGGGAAAATCATCAAAAAATGGGGTCAGAATTATTTTTAGTTAGATTTTCCCTCCTTATACGTCTATTAATGATAGAAAGGAGGGATTTTTTATGGCCAGAAGACCCCGTTTGTTCGTAGCAGATATACCTTACCATATCGTTCAGCGCGGTAATAACAAGAATTCTATCTTTCTCTCTCATGAAGACTATGCTTATTTTTTAGAAGTGCTTCAGGAGGCTAAGATTAAGCATCCTTGTTTTATCTATAGCTATTGCCTTATGACTAATCATTTCCATTTTCTGCTTAGGCCCGAAGAAAAAGATAATATCAGCTGGTTTGTGAAATTGTTAGGTGCCAAATATGTACGTTATTTTAACAAAACTTACAAACGTACAGGCACGCTCTGGGAAGGCCGTTTCAAGAGTTCACTTATTGATGAAGAATTATATTTTTTAGCCTGCTTGCATTATATTGAAATGAATCCGGTCAGGGCGGGTATAGTCAATTCACCTGAGTTATATCGCTGGAGCAGTTATCGCGTCCGGGCCTTTGGTGAGAAAAATCCTGTTGTAGATTTAGACCCATGGTATAATAGTTTGGCAGGTAATGAAACAGGGCGGCAACTTAAATACCGCGAGTTTTTTCAAAATCTGCTTCCCGAATCAACCAGCAAACTGATACGGGAAATGACAAATAAAAACGGCATAGTAGGTGGTAGAGATTTTAGAGAGCGTATAGAACAATTGACTCACAAAGAGATTATTTTTAAGTCGCCGGGTAGACCAAAGAAGAATAAAAAATAAATCTGACCCCCAATGAAGAATTTTATAAGGAGTTATTAGAATTTCTTTCTATTATCTTTGCCTTTATTATAATGGTTATTTTTCTATTGCCGAATAAAAGAAAAAATAATGCAAAAATTTAAATTGCTAATAATTTTATTTATTTTGTTTTTTGTCTTAGGGGTCATTTTATTTTGCATTTTTTTTGATGAAGCAGTTTTAGTAAGGAAAGGAACTATCTTCTATTATCCCCACAATGATAAGGTGGTAGCGTTGACATTTGACGATGGCCCGTCTCCTATCTGGACACCAAAGATACTTGATGAATTAAAGAAAGCGAATATCAAGGCAACCTTTTTTATGTTGGGTGAACATGTGGCGAAATATCCTGAGGCGGCACGCAGAGTTGCAGAGGAAGGCCATGAAATCGGCAATCATACCTATGACCACCATGTTCTGCTTTATTATAAACTTGAAGAATTGGAAAAAGAGATAAAGGATACCGAGCGCATTATCCAGAAAGTAACAGGTAAGACTACGCGGTATTTTCGTCCACCCAAAGCCTGGTTAACTGCTCAAGAGAAGAAAAAGATAAATGAATTAGGTTATAAGGTTATATTATGGTCGCTTAATTCAAAGGATTGGGTTACCTTTGATGACAAGTATATTGTAAAATACATAGTCCGCCATATCAAGTCCGGAGATATTATCCTTTTTCATGACAGTGGAGGAGTTTTTGGTACTGAAGGCGGAGATCGTTATGAGACAGTGAAAACCATTCCTCGATTAGTTGAGGCATTAACTAAAAAAGGCTACAGGTTTGTAACTATAAGTGAGTTATTAAACGAGAGATAAATGGTTGAAGCAATCAGGAATATGAAATATATTTTTGTCTTAGTGGTCCTATCTTATTTTTTCTTTATGTTTGGTAATGGCATATTAGGGCTTACTAATCCCGATGAAGTTTTTTATGCCCAGACTGCCAAGGAAATGGCTAAACATTCAACTTGGTTAGCGCCTTATCTTTTTGATGCACCTAATTTTGAAAAGCCTATTTTTTTATATTGGCTTTTACGCATTAGTTTTATATTATTTGGGGTTTCAAATTTTTCCGCTCGCTTTTTCCCGGCGGTATTTGCCGCCTTGGGCGTGATAGCTGTATATTATCTTGGTTTGTTTGGATTTGGAAATTCCAGGAAGGCTTTTTATTCAGCATTGGTATTATTATCTTCTGGGCTTTATATTGGATTAGCCAGGACTGTATTTACAGATATGGTTTTTTCGGTATGGATATTGCTTGCTTTATGTTTTTTTATTTGGGGCTATTTAAGCAGACAGAATAAGGCCTTGAGTCTGATTTTATTTTTTATTTGTTGTGCCTTTGCGGTATTAACAAAAGGGCCGTTAGGGATTATTATTCCTTTTTTAATTGTAATTATCTTTTTGTGGTTTAGGCGCGAAGTTCTATACTTATGTTGCTCATATACGATATGGGGTATGTTTATTTTTATAATAATTGCATTCCCCTGGTATATGTATATGTTTACAAAATACAAAAACGCATTTATACAGGAATTTTTCTACAACGACCACATCAGGCGTTTTTTGGAAGCCGAACATAAGGCAAATGACACCTGGTATTTCTATCCCTTTTCAATGGTTGCCTGTATGTTTCCTTGGAGCATATTTGTGCCGGTTTCATTGTTTTCTTTGGCAAAGAGACATTTACATCAAGATGGGCCGTTTTATTGGTTTTTGATATGTTGGGTAATGGTTGTTTTTGTAACTTTTCAAACCGCCCATTCAAAACTCGTTAGTTATATTTTCCCTCTTTTTCCTGCGCTTGCTTTGTTGATAGGAAATTTCCTTTGCGATATATTTATCTATAGAAAAGATAATCTTGCAAATTTGCTTTTTATTTTTACCTGGTGTATGCTTGTTTTATTTCCTATAGCATTAATTGTTGCGCTTATCTTTTATTCACAACAACTTTCTTTTAAAATGCCGTTATATCTTGTTATTTTCTTTCTTTTCTTTTTGCTTACAATAATGTTATATTTTATCGTAAGGCATCGTTTCGTTAGGGTCTTTAGTTTCTTAGTATTTTTTTGTCTCCCAATATTATTTACAGTGCCTTTTATTAAAACTGATATTGAGCCGTATATTTCTTCAAAGGCGGCAGGCGAATATTTACTTAACAACATAAGCCCTGATTCGGTTATTTTATGTGCCAAACCATTTTTAAGAGGAATAAGATATTATACAGATAGAAAAATTGCGGCCTTAGGCAGTAATTTTTTCAGCCCACACCCTATTGCGTTTCTTGAGTCCGATGAGAAAGTGAAAAATTTTTTATATAGTCAAGTGGTAACTTATTGCGTTTTAAATAAATCTGCGCTTGAAGATATTAAACGCATCAGCCAACGAGAATTTGAGGCTACTATTCTTAAAATCATTGGCAATGAATACATCCTTAAAATTCAGCCATTAAATAACCTGAATCGCTAACTTAAAAGGAATAGAAAAAGGGAATAGGATGCGTATACTTGTAATTGAAGACGAAAAAAAGGTTGCTAATTTTATAAAACAAGGCCTTAAAGAAGAAGGATATTCTGTGGATGTGGCTTATGATGGTGAAGAGGGATATTTTTTAGCAAAGGACAATGAATACGATGTGGTTATTTTAGATTTGATGCTTCCTAAAATGGATGGCATAACCCTCTGTAAAAAATTACGCGCAGAAAAAATTACTACTCCTATCCTTATGCTTACAGCGAAGGATTCGGTTAAGGATAAGGTAACCGGACTTGATTCTGGGGCCAATGATTATTTAACCAAGCCTTTTTCCTTTGAAGAACTGTTTGCCAGAATCCGTGTACTCTTAAGAAAAGACCAGACCGCCACGCCGACAAAACTCCAGGTAGATGATTTAGTATTGGACCTTCTTACCCATAAGGTCAGCCGCGCTAACAAAGAAATCCCTTTAACCAACAAAGAATATGCCCTTTTGGAATATCTTATGCGTAACGTCGGCTCAATTGTTACTCGAACCATGATTTCCGAACATGTCTGGGATATAAACTTTGACACCTTTACCAATGTAATAGATGTGTATGTTAATTATTTGCGCAACAAGATTGACAAGGGTTATAAAAAGAAATTAATCCACACTATCAGAGGAAGAGGCTACATGATTAAGGGCTAATATGATGATTTTTAAGAACATTCGCTTTAAAATTGTTTTTTGGTATACATTGGCATTAGCCATAATAATTTCTTTATTTAGCATATCGCTTTACTCTAATTTCAAGAGTAATTTATATATAGACTTAGATGATTTGTTGCAATCTAAAGCAGAAGGTATAGTTGATTCTATAGATACCTATTGGGAAACGGAAAAAATAGATGCCTTAAAGGCAGGTGTAACCGAAGATGTTTTTAGCAAGATAAATAATATAAATTTTATTAAGGTTGCCCAGCGCTGGGTTAAAGAAAAATCAAATGACCCTAAATTGATGAATATTATTGTGCAGATATTTGATGCAAAAGGAAATAATATCGCCTCTTCAAAAAATATTCCCAATATAGCGGTTCTTTCAAAAGAAGATCTAAATTATGTATTAAAAGGCAATGGCCATTTTGATAATTTTAATGTTGAATTGCCTGCTAAAAAAATATTGGCATTAAGGAGATTAACTATTCCGGTTATTGAGAATGGCAAAGTGGTTTATATTGTTCAGGTTGCCAGTCCTTTAACCCAGATATTTGCGGTATTAAATAGGTTAAGATTTACGCTATTTTTACTTTTACCTGTGGCTATTTTTTTAACCGGTGTGGTGGGTTTACTTTTGGCAGAATTTACCTTAAGACCGCTTAGAAAAATAATTAAAACTGTACGCCAAATTACGGCTGAAAATTTGAAATTAAGGGTAGATTTACCGGATACCAAAGATGAAATAAAGAAATTAGCAGATACTTTTAATGATATGTTAGAAAAACTTGATAAATCGTTTTCGCTACAGCAACAATTTATCCATGATGTATCCCATGAACTAAGGACACCCCTTACTATACTAAAAGGTGAACTCGAAGTAACCCTAAAGAAAGTCCGTTCTCAGAAAGAATACGAATCTATTTTATTCAGTTCTTTGGAAGAACTGAATAAAATAAATCGCATTATAGAAAACCTATTAATGCTTGCCAGATTTGATAATAGAGAGGTTAACTTTGAAATTAAGCCTTTGAATTTGAACCAGTTGATACAAAATATCTTAGATGACATAAAAATATTGTCTAATCAGAAAGATATTCAAATGAATTTTTCTCCAGCGGAAACTATAATCTTAGAAGCGGACGAGAATCAATTAAGGCGTGCTATATTAAATATACTTGATAATGCAATCAAATATACTCCAAAAAATGGTAAGATTTTTGTTAATCTAGAGAAAGACAATAATACCACAAAAATAAAAATAAGCGATACCGGCATAGGTATAGCAAAGGAAAATTTGCCTTTTATCTTTGATAGGTTTTATCGCGTGGACAAGTCTCGTAATAGTAATGGCTTTGGTTTGGGTTTGAGCATTGCTAAATCTATCATTGAAGCCCACAGGGGAAAAATTGAAGTAGAAAGTCAACTCAATCAAGGCACGACCTTCACAATTTTCCTGCCCATTAACTTCCCAATCAATTAATTTTTAGAAAAGATTAGAATTTTTTAATTTTAGTTTAATGTTATTTTAATATCTATTTGTTAAAATGGGTATTAAAGATGAATATTTTTGGCATAGGGATACAAGAATTTTTTGTTATTTTTCTTATCTGCTTTATAATTTTTGGACCAAATAAACTTCCCGAGATAGGCAGGTCTTTAGGTAAAGCCACTAAGGAATTTAAAGATTCAATAAAAGAAATTGATTACAAAACAAGAAGGGAGGTGAGTAAAGATGAGGAAGGTAGCAGTGCTTTTGATTTTAGTGGGATTAGTTGCATTTACTTCAGGTTGTAAACAACAGACCACGAGGCCGGGCATTTCTAAGACTCCTTCAGTGCAGACAGCCCCTAAGAAATAACTATTTTAAAAAAGTATTAGAAAGGGAGGTGAAGAATGAAGAAGACTATAATAGCAGCAGTTGCTTTATTATTTCTCTTAGGGTTAAGCAGTTTTACCTTTGCTCAAGGAAATAAACCTAAGATTACAAAGGTAACCGCAGAGAATGTAGAAATAATTAGAGGCAAAATTATTTCCATTGACTCGGCAAACAAACAGATAGTGGTAAAAGATAATAAAACCCAGACTGATAAGACATTTGTAGTAAGCGAAAAAGCGATTAAAGCGGTAAATGTAGGAGATGAAGTTAAGGTAAAGGTAAAAGCCGGTACTAATCAAGCAGTTAGGGTAAAGATAATAAAATTAATAAAATCAGAACCACAAAAGAAGTAATAAGATTAAAATAGGAGGGAAGATGAGAAGTTTATTATTGGCAATTTGCTTGTTAAGTCTGGTAGTTTTGCCATGTTTTGCTCAACAGCCTACAGCGCCAGTTACGCCAAAACCAACTACCCAGATACCAGAAACAAAGACATTAACCGGTGAGGTTAAATCTGTAACTTTAGCCGATCCTGTAAAAGGAACAAAGTCAGAGATAGTGGTAGTGGATAAAAGCGGTACAGAGCCTAAAGAGTATACATTCTTGGTTAAATCTACAACCACCATCTATGATGCCAATTGGAACGCAATTACCCTTGATAAAATAACTACAGGTCAAAATGTGAAGGTAAAATATACCACGACCAAAGAAGGAGTTAATGAGGCGCTTTCGATTAGCCTGAAGAAATAATTGTTATTTTTTTATCCGGCAGGCACTTTTTGGTGTCTGCCGGTTTTTTATTTTTATGATGGTTAGATATTTTAAGAAATTTGGGTTTTTATTAATCTGTTTTTTCTATATATCTAAGGGATTTTGTTTCTCTAATAGCGATTTATCATCTTTACTAGAAGGCGCTTGGCTTAAAGAAAATAACGGTATATTTATTCTTCATCTTAAAGGCAGCCCTTATCAGATGGGCTATCAACATGGCAGGCTACTTAAAGACCAGATAAAAATACTTTATAAGGATTATCTTTTAGCCACCTTAAAAGAAAAGACAAAAGATGAAAAAAGATTTAAGGTTTATTTTAACCTCTTTAAGCAAAAAGCAAAAGAGTTAGAAAAATTCATTCCCCAAGAATATAAAGAAGAAATGAAGGGTATCGCTGATGGTTCAGGTCTTGCCTATAGCGATGTTCTTATTATGCATACCTTTTTAGATGTTTTATCCTGCCCTAAATTTTTTAAAAAAGGATTTAAAACCTGCACCAATTTTGTGGTTTTAAATGAAGCCACCGAAAATTCTCAACTGATACATGGCAGGAACTTAAGTTGGCCATCCCGAGGTTTATTAGAGAAAAATTCGGTAGTGATATTTTATCAGCCCAAAAATGGCAATGCCTTTGTGGCATTGAGTTGGCCGGGGATTTGTGGGGTTTTGACGGGAATGAATGAAGAAGGATTAACCTTAGGCGAGACTTCAGTAGGAACGGCTGAGTCTTCTTTAAGTGGCATACCTGCCTTTGTTTTATTTCGTCAAACTTTGCAGTACAGTGACACCTTATACGATGCTATCCGGATCATTGCTTCCTCTGAACGTACTACTGGATATACCCTAACCTTAAGTGATGTAAAATTAAATAAGGCCTGTGTAATTGAATTTACCAATCAACACTATGCAGTAAGATTTCCTCAAAACAATCAACTCATCAGTACCAATCATTATCAGGATAGCGCTTTATTTGAAACTATGAAGTCAGTTTATCCGGATAGAAAATTAGAAGACTCAAGTTCCTATCAGCGTTTAATAAGGATGCAGGAGTTGATAAAAGAAAATTTTGGTAAGATAGATTATAAAAAAGCAGAAGAGTTTTTAGGTGAGCAAACAATGTGCACTAAAGGCACATTTCTCTCTTGTATTTTTCAGCCGCAGGATTTGAAATTTTTTGTCTCTATAGGTAATTCTAACATCAGAGGAGGAAAATTCATAGATTTTGATTTGTCAGAAGAACTAAACCTTAAACTTCCACAAAAACAAGAGTATAGGGATGCCGAGGAATTTTACTCCTATAAAAAAGAGGAAATCCAATATAAGAAAACTTTTATTAAGGAAACAGAAAAATATAGAAAATATACGATTACCTATCCTTCAATAATTAAGACGGATTTTTCTGATAACACTGTTTATCTGAAATATTATGAACCTAAAAATAGGGAAAATTTTCCTGTAGTTTTGGTTATGCCGCATTCCTATGGAAGCAGTGAAGGTATCGAAGGAGAGTTTTGCCGAGCCCTTTCTGAAGATGGGATTGGTGCATTAGTTGTAAATATGGCTTTCCAAGAGAAACCGAAGTCAGGACACAAGTGGCTTAAGGAAGAATTGCAAAAAGAAGATTTAACCAAAATATATGACCTTTTTAAACAGTTGGTAATTGAATCCAAAAGAGGCATTGATTGGTTAGAAGAGCAACCTAATGTGGATAAGGAAAATATCGGGATTCTCGGTATAAGTTTAGGTGCAACGGTTGCACCTATTATTGCTGGGTCGGATGGCCGAATAAAATCCGCAGTCTATATATTAGGTGGAGGAGATATAAGTAATATTATCTATTCGGGCACAGAGACCTCATTTTTTAAACAAAGACTTCTACAACAAAATATATCATCTCTTGAATTTGAAAGAAAATATTCAGTTATCGATCCTTTGACCTTTGCTTTTAAAGTAAAAAATATCCCTACCATTATGTATAATTCTATATTTGATACAGTGATTCCTAAAGAATCTACCTTAAAAATGTGGCGGGCCTTAGAGCGGCCTAAGATTTATTGGGCTCCTGCCACACATTACACCGCTATATTATTCATTGGTAATGCTAAATATGTTATAACCAAACATTTTGACTCTACTCTACGCTACAAATTAACTAAAGAGGTCAAAAAGGCCATAATAATAGAGGCGAAAGAACACGTACAATTAAGTCATGAGAATTTTCTGGGCAAGGAAATACGAGTTACTGGTTCAGGTAAATATGGTGATAGAGAAAAGAGAGTCCGTATAGGTTTGCTTAAAGAGGATATTTTTAATACTCCTTTCTTTGCTGGATTTGACTTAGCCGGTAGATGGGAAGGCGATGAACGTTATGATTTAAAAGGTCAAGGTCGAGATATCTATGCAGGAATGAATGTAACCCCCAAGACAAAACTTACCTTAAAATTTGAGAATCAAGATATAACAATGTATAAAATAGATAGTAATGCACCAGAAATTTTAAAGGATAATCAAGGTAATAGCCAAGTTTCGGACATCGCCTTTATCTTAGAGAGGTCATCTTTGGATAACCGTTATTATCCCACTAAAGGCACTTATCATAGTTTAGAATGGGATTATGCTGCAAAAGGTCTGGGTAGCGATTATGACTTTAATCGACTTATATGGCAATGGCGAGGTTATATTACACCGGAAAAGTTTTTTACCTTTATGGCCAGAACAAAGATAGGCTGGATGGAGGAATTTGGCGAAACCAATGATGTCCCTTATTTTGAACGCTTTTTTGCCGGTGGCTCAAGCACTATTCGTGGATATAAAGGTAGACAGGTTGGGCCAAAAGATGATAGAAATCTTCCTTTAGGCGGAAATTTCCTCTGGGTGAACAATTTTGAGTTAAGATTTCCTATTTGGAACAAATTAACCGGTGCTTACTTTTTAGATGCAGGAGGCCTTTGGCTAAGACCTGATAAATTTAGTTTTAATGACTTAAAATGTGGCACAGGTTTTGGCTTAAGGTATATTACCAAATGGGGAGTGGCTCGGCTTGATTATGGCATAAGACTTACTCACGATAAAGATGAGCCACGTTCCAGAATCCATGCAAGTTTTGGTATACCATTTTAAAGAAAATGGGGTCCGAAAATGGGGTCAGATTTATTTTTTAAAAAATAATTCTGACCCCAATTTGTGATATGAGACTTTTAAGAAGATTAATTGAATCCAATTTAATTTTTGGAATATTTATAGCAATATTTATAATTTCTGTAGGTATTGCTGCAGTTGTAAGAGGCGGTAAGGATTTAAAGGTAGACTTATTTGGTGTCGAGCAGATTTTGCAGAAGAAATCTCCATATGATAACCCTATCGATCCCGGTCGCCCGCTATTTAGATATGCTCCGCCATTTGCCTTAATGATGCGTCCATTTTTGATAGGAGGAAAGCAAATACCAAATCAGCTCCTTCTATCTCTTTCAAAATATACAAATATTGATATTATCATTTTTTATACAACTAAAATTTTTTTATTATTCTTGGCAATCTTTTTTTTATTAAAATTAATTCCTTGTTCTTCTCGACGAAGATGCTGGATGAATTTTAAGCTTGCTTTTTTTCTTTCGATGCCTTTTATTGGTTATGAGCTTACAAACAATCAGAATAAATTGATTGCATTGTGTTTCATTATCTTTTCTCTGTATTTATTTAACCAGCAAAGATTATGGCTTTCGGGTTTATTTTTCAATCTCGCACTGGTTGTATATCTACCTTTGGTTCCATTTATAATCTATTTTTTAAAATACAGAAAAAAATTCATTATAACTTTTATTGTGACTTTTGCTTTAGTATTTATAATAATACCTTCTTTTATATGGGGAATTCATTATAATAATTTCCTTTTAAAAGATTGGCTTAACCGATGCTTTACCCCCTTTTTTATTACCAAATCCTATTCTACATACATAGACTTAAGAAGAAGCAGCCAGTCACTACCCAGCGTTATGGGTAGGATTTTTGTTATAGGTAAAACAGGAAACTTTCAATATTTAATTTCTCCCTTCTTTATCCATATAATTATCCGATTTCTATCCTTATTAGTAGCGCTTTTAACTTTTTTTGCGATTTGGTTTTCAAAAGATAAATATAAGGGTCTAGAATTTTCCACTCTTTTAATCCTCTCAATGATTTTACCCCAGTATTGTATTTATTACACATGGGCATATTTATTGGTTGTATATTTGGCTATCTTCAATTATATCGATTTCAATAAAGACGATATATCTTCCAAGAAAATATTACTTATTCCTTGTTTATTAGTATTTATAACTACCTGTTTAATCTGGATCAAAGTTATAAAATATTTATCGGTTCTTTTCTGGTCTACATTGGCTTTATGGTCGGGGATGGTTTATATAATGTCAAAGAGCATTAGGTATAAAAGGATATGAAAAATAATCTTTCCGTAGTTTTGATAGCACATAATGAAGAATCAAGCATTGCAATGATGGTCGAAGGTTTAATAGAATCTTACGACAAAGATATTTTAGAGATTGTAGTGGTAGATGATTATAGCAGCGATAGAACACCACTTATAGTTAAAGACCTGCAAAAGAAATATAAAAAAGTGAGTCTTGTAAGAAAAGGACCTCCTTGTGGAGTGGGTAGGGCATTAAAAACAGGGTTTAAATCCGTAAATCCAAAAGCTGAGTATATCTTGAGCATGGATAGTGATTTTGTTCAAAATATAGATCAGGTTGCATTTCTTATCCATGAAATAGAGAAAGGATATGACGGTGTAATAGGCTCGCGCTTTATTAAAGGAGGTAGATTAATCTGTTACCCTGTCCTTAAAAGAATTATGAATAGGTTTTTTCATTTAGCAGTGAGAATTTTGTTCAACATCAGATGTAGGGATTTATCTAACAATTTCAAACTTTATAAAAAAGAACTTTTTCAAGAGTTACCTTATTTAAGTAGTGATTTTGCAATGAATGCTGAGACTGGAATTTTGCCAATAATTTACGGATATAAAATTAAAGAAGTTCCGATTTCGTGGATAGAGAGAAGTAAAGGTATGGGAAAATCAAAGTTTAGTATATTAAAATATGGTCCAAGTTATATAAAGGTAATATTTAATTTAATTAGGAAAATATACTAAATCTATACGCAAATACTTTCCTATTTATAAACAACTAAGAGAAGCCACGTTTTTTTGATGTAGGGGAGACCTTTGGCTAAGACCTGATAAATTTAGTTTTAATGACTTAAAATGTGGCACAGGTTTTGGCTTAAGGTATATTACCAAATGGGGAGTGGCTCGGCTTGATTATGGCATAAGACTCGAAAATGGGGGCAGAAATATTTTTTTAAAAATAATT
>Ga0078972_1004856_pt1 | contig 35578 bp, 28 predicted proteins | sample YelNatPaOPGAMG01_FD_67568 | JGI IMG/M metagenome (GOLD analysis project Ga0078972, IMG submission 67568) | Hot spring thermophilic microbial communities from Obsidian Pool, Yellowstone National Park, USA - OP-RAMG-01 (SPADES assembly) (version 2) | ecosystem: Environmental > Aquatic > Thermal...
CAAGTCAAAACGACATGACGTTTTGGCAGCGGGCGAATGCTGGTCACCTCATGATCTGCTGAAGCCCGTACTGGCAGCTCTGGCGCACGGCTTCCGGAGTCAACCTCCTGCCGGCAGCAATGGCCGCCGCCACCCGGATGGCATCGGTCATTTCACCGAAGAGCCAGGCGTGCGCGGTTTCGATTTTCCTGGCAGCCCTGGAGTGCAGGCCGGGACGAACCCTTCTGGTCCATTCGTCCCGTAGATCGTCCAGGCGCGCACCGAACACCTGGAGGGTGTCGTGAATATAAAGGATATCTCTCGCCTGGTCCTCGGCACTTCGCTTCTGGTGAATCAAAATCTTCTGCGCGAGGAATCCGACGGGGTTCGCGACGCGGACCACCTTGGGCGCTGCCAATTCAAAATCCTCCACGCGAAGTTCAACTGTCCAGGGATTGTTCAGCAGCAGTTCGATGAATGGCAGCTGCTGCGAGTTCACGCCCGCAACCTGCGCAGTGGCCTTCCGCTTGCCCGATCTGGTGTACTCGCTACCCGTGAGCGGCGTCAGGAACTCTGCATAGAAGCCGCTGTCCTTGTCTCCCAGACGATAGTGGGTCGCCGGCGGCACATCATCGCCCCGGAACTCCTCCTTGAAGCCGTTTGCGAGAAGAGCCTCTCGGATCGCCGGCGTCTGCGCCGGCAACGCCGGCGGCAGGGCAACATCGGCGTCAAGGGTCACAAGTGGCGCGAAGTCAAGCTCCTGCGCGGAGGGATGCAGGTGGTACAGCCTGTGCGCCCAGCCGCCAACGATGACTGCCTGATCCAGCCAGGGATCGAGAGCGACAATGAGGCGGGAGAAGCCCGCGATGCCGGGTGCTGGCTCCATCATTTGTTCCTTCTCAGCAGTGGTCCCAGAGCGCGCCGCGCGATTTCATCTGCTTGCGCCCTACCCCGGGATGGATGATCCGAAACATCGAGCCACACTTGCAGGATGTCGGCGCAAGGCACCCCGTCGTTCATGACGGCAGCGCGAAACACCGCCTCCGGGTTTGCGGGGATGCGAATGTATGCGTCCGGGCTGTGTTCGGCGCCCTCCACCGAAAGCCCAAATCTTTGCAGTAACCCCGAATCGAACCGCTCCATATAAATGTGCGGCGGCACGCCGTGCACGAAGCCGAATCCTAGCGCATCGGCCGCCGCGAACAGGCCCAGACACACTCTGGGTTTGCTCCTGCGCTCGCCTGCCGAGTTGCCGGCCCAGGCGCCGCCCGCTGCGTATGACTTTAGCAGTGCCGCAAGCGCAGCCTGATCCCGTTTTACCAGGCACCGGACCGGGAACTCCTGGACGGGCGCCCTCCAAGCCGACCAGCGGTGCAGAAGTTCGGGGATTCGAATTAGCTCCAACCATCCCTCGTCCCGCGCAATGAAGTTCTCCATCGCCAGTTGGCGCACCAAGCGAAAGGCGCTCATTACGGAAACGCCGGCAGCCCTCGCTAATTGGGTAGGGTTCCGGTATCGCGCTCTGGGCGCCGACAAGAAATTCACCGGGATCCACTCCGCCAGCAGAATCTTCAGCATCCACTGATTGAGATCGGAGAACAAGTTTGGCAATCGCTGTCGGGCAATCTGCCGGCGTGCGCGATGCTCCCTGGAAGAAGGCCGCGCATTCAGGACCTCGAGACCGTGACCCCAAAATGCCCTCAATCCCTCGGCATCCACGAGACCAACCCCCATTTGGGGAGCGACCCGGTCCGCATACTCTCGCACGGCATCGACCACAGCCGGAGGAAGGCGTGGGGCTCCGACGATCGCAACAGGAACGACCGCCTCAGGGAACTGCCTGGCGAACGCCTGCGCCTCAAGGATGGCATGCGACAGCAACGGAATCACCCGATCGCGACGTCCTTCCGGAGACCGCTTGATCTCAACGACGTACTTGCTTCCGCCACCTTCCACAAGGAGGCCGGGTTGGAGCGCGTCGCCGGCCCGAGGGCGATGGACGCGCCAGGACGCCCGGCGGAAAGCGTTGGCGACAAGTTGGGCAATCTCGCGTTCCGCGGCAGCCATGGTTGCCTCAAGGTTCTCACGACCATGGTATTTCGCATGGCCGTGTTAATTCACACATCCATGATAACCGCCTGTGATCGTTTGTGTCAAGCGGAGGCGTTCGAACGGAATCTGCCGGTTCTGCCCAACAGCGGGCGCGCTCCGCAGGATCCAATTTATTGAAAACCAGGCCCTTCCGCCAACAGGAGAAGGAAACCTGTCGCCGCAGCCGGTGATGCGGACTTTGGCTGAAGCGTGACGCGCTTTGCCCGGGGCAAGCCGGGGGAGGCGTGTGACCCGCATGAGCACCCAGCCCGGTGGTTCATCAGGAGCCGGCCCCGGCTACGGCTGCTCCACGGGCAGGCCCGCCGCCAGGATCGCGCGCCAGCCGCCCGCCAGCGAGCGCACGTTGCGGTAGCACATCTTCTGAAGGGCGTCCGCGGCCAGCGCCGAGCGGTACCCGCCGCCGCAATAAAGCACGATGAGGCGGTCCTTATCCGGCACGGTGGTCTCGATGTCCCGTTCAATAACGCCCTTGGAGAGGTGAATCGCGCCGGCCAGATGTCCGCAGGCCCATTCGCTCTCCTCGCGCGTGTCGATGATGACCGCCTGGCGGCCGTCCCGGAGCAGTTCTCGTAGAGCCTCGACATCGATCTCACGGATGCGCGTCTTGGCGTCGTTGACCAGCGCCAGGAAGCCTGGGCTGTGGTGTTTGTGCGGTGGAATCATGGTTCAGAGATGCGCCGGATGCGCGCCCCGGCGCGGGCCAGTTTTTCCTCAATTCTCTCGTAGCCGCGGTCGATGTGGTAGACGCGGTCGAGCACCGTCTGGCCCCGCGCCGCCAGCCCCGCCAGCACCAGCGAGGCGCTGGCGCGCAGGTCCGAGGCGATCACCGCCGCGCCGCTCAGCGGTGTGGGCCCGGCCACGATCGCCTGCCGCCCTTCCACCCGAATGTTGGCGCCCATGCGCGCCAGCTCCAGCACGTGCATGAAGCGGTTCTCAAAGATGGTCTCGGTGATGATCGAAATGCCGTGGGCCTGCGTCATCAGGGCCATGTACTGCGCCTGAAGGTCGGTGGCGAAGCCGGGGTATTCTTCGGTGGTTGCGTCCACCGAGACCAGCTTGCCGGGGGCGCGCACCGCGAGCGCGTCCGGAGCGGCTTCCGTGATCTCAACGCCGGCCTGCCGCAGCTTGTGCAAAAGCGAGGTAAGATGCGCCGGTTCGCAGCGGCGAACCACGAGCCGCCCGCGGGTGATCGCCCCCGCAATCAGAAAGGTTCCGGCCTCGATGCGGTCGGCGATGATGGCGTGCTCGGCGCCGCGCAGGCGCCGCACTCCTTGCACGCGGATGGTGGAGGTTCCCGCGCCCTCAATGCGCGCGCCCATTTGGGTCAGCAGCGCCGCCAGGTCCGCCACTTCGGGCTCGCGCGCGGCGTTGGAGAGCACCGTCTCTCCGTCGGCCAGGACCGCCGCCATGAGCAGGTCTTCGGTGCCGGTCACGGTGATCCGGTCGAAATGCACGGTTGCGCCGCGGAGTCCGTCCGGGGCCTCGGCGACGATGTAGCCGTGCTCCTGGCTCAGCCGGGCCCCCAGTTGCTCGAGTCCGGCCAAGTGCAGGTTGATGGGGCGCGCGCCGATGGCGCATCCTCCGGGAAGCGAGACCCGCGCCCGCCCGCAGCGCGCCACCAGCGGGCCCAGCACCAGGCTGGAAGCGCGCATGGTCTTAACCAGCTCGTAGGGCGCTTCGGGATGAACGATCTCAGCTGCCTGGATGCGCAGCACGCCATCCTCGCTCTGGACCGCCGCGCCGCAGCGTTCCAGCAGTTGGAGCATGGTCTGGACGTCCCGCACCAGCGGAATCCTGCGCAGGGTGACCGGCTCTTCGGTAAGAAGGCACGCCGCCAGGGCGGGCAAGGCCGAGTTCTTGGCCCCGCTCACATCGATTTCGCCTTCGAGCGGGACACCGCCCTCAATGAGAAACTTGTCCATGCCGCAACGCCTCCGCCACTCTGCCGCCCGCTGTCTCCAGTACTCGCTGCGCCTCCGCCCGCCCGGCGCCCAGCCGCTTCATGACAATCGCCACGCGCACGTCGCCGCCCGCCGCTTCCAGCAAGCGCGCCGATTCGTCCTCGTCCGCGCCGGTCACTCTTTGCAAGATCCGCCTGGCGCGGTCGCGCAGTTTAACGCTGGTAGGTTGCACGTTGACCATCAGGTTTCCATACACGTACCCCAGACGGATCATGACCGCAGTGCTGATCATGTTCAGGACCAGCTTGGTGGCCGTCCCGGCCTTCATGCGCGTAGAGCCGGCGATGACCTCGGGTCCGGTGAGGGGCGTAATCGCCAGATCGGCGGCGCGCGCCAGCTCGGAGCCCGGCGTGCAACTCAGGCCAATGGTGAACGCGCCCATGCGCCGCGCTGCCCGCACCGCGCCCAAGACGTACGGCGTGCGGCCGCTGGCGGCGATGCCAACCAGCACGTCCGGCGGACGGAAACCGCGCGCGGCCAGATCGCGTTCCCCCGCTTCCGGGTCGTCCTCACTTGCCTCGGAAGCCCGCCACAAGGCCCGCTCCCCGCCGGCGATGATGCCCTGGACCAACTCCGGGGGGACGTGGAAGGTGGGCGGGCATTCGGCGGCGTCCAGCACGCCCAGCCTCCCGCTCGTTCCCGCGCCGATATAGAACAGGCGGCCTCCCTTGCGAAGGGCCGCTACGATGGCCTCGACCGCTTGAGCGATGTTGGGAATTTCGGCACGGACCGCCGGGGCGACCTTGGCGTCCTCGTCGTTGATCACCTCGAGGATGCGGACGGTGTCGAGCCGGTCGATGCCCTCCGAGGCGGGGTTGGTCTGTTCGGTGAGCAGGTGGCCCAGCGGGCTGGGTTCAGGCACACCACTATCTTAGCGGTTCCGGCGTGAGGAGGTGATGGCGAGCGATGCTCAGGCGCTGAAGGAGCTGCCGCAGCCGCAGGTGTTTTTGACGTTGGGGTTGGTGAACTTAAACCCAGCGCCTTCAAGGGTTTCCACGTAATCCACCGAGGCCCCGTCCAGGTACAACATGCTGGCCTGGTCGATGAAGACCTTCAGGCCGTCGAATTCGTAGACCTTATCCAGAAGGCCCGGCGAGTTCTCGAAGGCCATCGAGTAGTTGAAGCCAGAGCATCCCCCACCCACGACCGCAATGCGCAGGCCGGCCGGTTTGGGATCCTGCATCTCCAGGATCTCCTTAACCTTGTTCACAGCCGTCTCTGTCATTTGAATCATAGTGTTGTGCCACCTCTTTCTATGGGCTATCCCCCATTGTAGCGGGCGGATCGCCCTTTTGCCACTTCCATTACACAGGATGCAGGAGCGGGCCGCCGGTTGCAGGAATCTGGTATGTTGATGGAACGCGGCCGGCGGGACTCCGGGCCGAAGGTCGGCCCGGCCGGTGGAATGCCGGTATTCCCTTGAAACCGCTCAGCATGTGGGTGCGTCCCATGCGGTGGGAGCACCATGAGCGGGATTTCGGGAGTCCTGGCGTATCCACAGCCGCTCGGCTTGCGCGCGAGCGAGCAAGTGGAACGCAGCACCCCCAATCATGAACAGGAGCTGGTCCGCCGCCTCCAGCAAGGCGATGAGGCAGCGTTCCGAGAACTGGTGGAGCGGTATCAGTCCAAGGTGCACTCCATCATTTACGGCATTCTCCGCAACCGGAACGACGCCGAAGACATCGCCCAGCAGGTGTTCGCCAAGATCTACTTTTCGATCGGCAATTTCGACGGACGCAGCGCGCTGCTGACCTGGATTTACAAGATCACTCTGAACGAGTGCTACGACTATCTGCGCAAGCGCCGGGTGCGGAAGCTGGTGTACGAAAGCGACGTCTCGGATGAGGAGGAGCTGAAGATCACCCGATCGCTGGCTGCGGCGGATGCCTCCGAGACGGTGGAAGAGAGTCTGGCGCGGCGGGATTATGTGTTGAAACTGTTGAGCCGCGTCTCCGAGGAGGACCGGAATCTGCTGATGCTCAAAGAGGTGGAAGGCCACTCGGTGGACGAGCTCGCGGCGATGACGGGATTGAATCAGAATACGATCAAGGTGAAACTGTTTCGAGCCCGCCAGAAGCTGATCAAGGCGGCGCGGAAACTGGCAAAACCTCCCGGGATGGGTTTGGAGCAGCCGAGAATCCATGACTGAGAGCCGTCCCGGAGGGTTAAGCGCACGCGGACGTCAGATCCGAGGCGCGAAGTTGCTGAATTGTGGTTATTCGAGGGAAGAACAGATGCACGAGGAGATTAGGAACCAATTAGAAGAGTACCTGGAGGGGCCGGCGAACCGGTCTTCTCTGGAGCGGGTCCGGCGGCATTTGGAGCGCTGCGAGTCCTGCCGCCAGCAAGCGGAGCAGATGCGCCAACAGGCAGAGCTGCTGCGCAGCTTGCGAGCAGAGGAGGAGCTGGCGCCGCTGCCTGGATTCTACGCCCGGGTGCTGGCGCGGGTGGAGGCTCAGCGCCGGCTTCCCGTTTTGGCGGCATTCCTGGATCCTGGATTCGGCCGTCGGCTGATCTTCGCGTCTCTGGCGGCGGCGATCGGCTTTGGATCTTACCTGATTTACGCCGAGCGCAAGCCGGCCTTGGAGCTGGCTGGTCCGGTGGGCTTCCTCGCAGCGCAAGCCTCGCCCGGCGAACAGGTCGGTGGTGATCCGGAACGCGACCGGCAAACCATGCTGCTGGCGGTCGCCAGCTATCAGGAGTAGCCGCCATGAACACCGGAGGCCGCGCCTGTATCAGCAACCCAAAAGTCCTGCTTATCCTGGGGCTGATTTTCCTGGCCGGCTTTTTCGCGGGGGTCGTAATGATGCATGCGGCCGGCTACCGCCTGGTGGCGCAAGCTCCGGCGCCGTTTTGGGAGACCTCGAGCAAGCAGATTTCGCTGGAGCTTCTTTCGCGCGAATTGGACTTGACCCCAGCCCAGCGGCAAGCCCTGGAAGCCGTGCTGGATGATTTCGTGATGTACGCTCAGATGCTCCAGGCGCAGATGGAAGACGTCAAGGCCAACGGCAAAGCGGGCATCATGCGGGTGCTGGACGAGCGGCAAAAGCAGAAGTTCCAGAAGATGTTGGACGAGCTGCAACAGGCCCGCCGTTAGCGGGGGCCGGCCGGGCTTGCGGAAGGCGGAGGCGGATGCTATTGTAGAAGCCACGTGGATTGATTTAGGGCCCGAGTGGGTCTGGCTACTTGCAACCACGTAAAAAAAAGTGCTAAAGGCGGATCGGTTTCAACGCAGATTTGACCCTGGCCTTTAGCCCAGGGTTTTTCGTTTCTTGGGCCGGTACGCCGATGGATGCCGCAAGCGGGCGCGCTGGGAGCGCCAGGCGCGGCGGATCGGAGGTGTCATGTCAGTCACGACGGAAGTGCCGAGTCCCGAAAGGCCATCGCTGCGAGGGGCTGGGGGAGAGCTCATTCTGATCTCGATCGCCGTGGAGCCCAGGAGTCTGGAATCACTCCTGGACACACTGGCCGAACTTCCCTTTCCGGTGAATCCCGAGATTTACCACAACGCGGACGTCACCCGGATTTATCCCGACGGGCGCCAGGAGTGCGAACCGGCGGTTCTCGTCGATTTTCCCGCCTGGGAGTACAACTTGGAGGCCGTTCGGGAAGCCCTGAGCGCCAGGGGATTTCCGCCGGAGGCCTTATCGGCGCGCAATCTCTTGGAAGGTATGGCTGCGGAGTCCGAGACGCTTCCCGCTCCCCAGGGAGCCCCCTACGCCGCTATCGTCCGGCGAAAATGCATGGCGTCGGCGGCCTGATGGGTCTACAATACCAATCAGCAGCACCGGCGGCGGGAGGACGCCAAACGATATGCCCGCGGCTGCCATCCATACGACTCCTTACAGTGGATCCTGGTACCCCGGCGAGCGGAGAGAACTAGAGCGTCTGCTGGAGCAATTGTGGAGGGAGTCAGAAAGCCGCACGGGTCCAGCGGCGCTGGTTGGAGCCCGGGGCTTCGTGGTTCCGCACGCGGGGCTAATCTATTCCGGACGTGTGGCGGCCGCCGCGTACCGGCGCCTGGAGCGGCAGCGGCCCCGGACGGTCATCGTGGCCGGTTTTGCGCACCGGGGCGCTCCCGAGGGCATTTTTGTGCCCGACATCAGCGGCTATCAAACGCCGCTCGGAAGCGTGCCCGTCAACGAGGATTTGGCGCGGCGGCTCGCTTCTCGTCCTCCGTTCCGCCTCGCCTCCGAGGCCCGGCTCTGTGATCACTCGATCGAGATCCAGCTTCCCCTGTTGCAGAAGGCCGCGCCGGAGGCGTCCGTGGTCCCGCTCTATGTCAGCTCCCTGGAAGCGGAAGAGCGCGCTCGGGCCGCCGAGGTCCTGGCCGAGTTGCTCACGCCCGAGACCGTGTTGATCGCCAGCTCCGACCTCACCCACTACGGCCGGAGCTTTCACTACGAGCCCTTCCCTGTGGATTGGGCCATCGCCGACCGGCTTCGGCGGCTCGATGAAGAGGTGATGGAGTCCGCCGGCAGCCTGCGCGAAGAGTTCTTCCTGGAGACACTGCGGCGGACGTCGGCCACCGTGTGCGGCTACCATCCCATTTCGCTGTTGCTGGCGGTTCTCCGGCGGTTGGAAAACGGCGGCGAGCTCTTCCAAGTGACGCTCGACTATCAGACCTCGGGCGAGATCACCGGCGACTATCACCACTCGGTCAGCTACGGCGCGCTGGGATACTTCCCCCAGAGCTCGTTTGAGGTCGGCCCGGAAGAGCAGAAGATTCTGTTAGACCTGGCTCGCCGCACGCTGGAACATTATCAGAGGACCGGCAAGACCAGCCCACCGCCCTTTGCCCCGAGCGGAAGAGAATCGCTGCGCCGCCGGGCGGGCTTGTTCGTCACTCTCCACACGGACGGCAAGCTCCGCGGCTGCATTGGCAATGTGACGCCGGTGGAGCCGCTGGAGGAGGCCGTGCCACAGCTTACGCTGGCGGCGGCTTTGGATGATCCGCGCTTCGATCCGCTGAGCCCCGACGAGCGCGGCGTGGAGCTGGAGATCTCCATCCTGACGCCGATGAAGCGCGTCCTGAGCCCGGAGGATGTCCGCGCCGGGGAACACGGCGCGCTGCTCCGCCTGGGCGTGCGGCAAGGCCTGTTGCTGCCGCAGGTGGCCACCGAACGGGGTTGGAACACGGAGCAGTTCCTCAAGGCGCTAGGGGTCAAAGCCGGCGCGGGGACGCAGGCTTGCTGGGATCCGCAAGCGAAGCTCTACGTCTTCCGCGCTCAAGTGATTCACTGAGCGCGCCGCCGCGCCGCGGGTCAGACCAACTTGCCCGGCAGGGCAGGCGGTTCACAAGTCTGTGTGGCGAACCGCTGCCAGCACCTCCTCGGGCGAAGCGGTTCCGGTGCCTTTCTTCATGATGGTCACTGAGGCGACCAGATTGCCTAAGCGCGCGGACTCCAGCGGGGAGGCGCCCGCTGCCAGCGCCATCGCCGCTCCGGCGGAAAAGCTGTCGCCCGCGCCGCAGATGTCCACCGGGTTCTCGACCGGCCGCGTTTTGACCCAGGCTTCGCCGGAGGCGTCCACCACCAGCACGCCGGCGGCGCCGTGCGTCACTACGAGAAGCGGCGCAGAGGCATGGCGCCGGAGCGCTGCGTAACCGGCCAGCCCGAGCCGCCGGCACGCCTCCTCGGCTTCTTGGTGGTTCGGCTTGAGGATCATGTGCCGGAATTCCGCGATCCGTTTCCGGGAGTCCACCCAGAAGACCTTGCCCGCGTGCCGCTGGGCCAACTCCCCGAGCAACGAGCGCACGCGCGGGGTAACGACGCCGCCCGCCTCCGTTTCCGCCTGATCGGAGATCAGCATCGCATCGGCCTTTTCTACCAAGGCGGGCAGGCGCTCCAGGATCGCTTGTTCCGCCTCCGGCGGCAGCGGACGCGGGTTGACGAAATCCACGCGGGGCTGGTCCTCGCGGCCCGTCTGGGAGTTGATCAGCTTGGTGTAAGTGAAGGTGGCGAGCCCGGCGCAGTGCACGAGCGCGCTGGAGTCGATGCCGCGGGCGGCCAGCGCACGCAACAGCTCATAGGCGTGCCCGTCGTCTCCCACCGCCCCCAAGACGGCGACGCGTCCGGCGCCCAGCGCCGCCAGGTTGTTCGCGACGGTGCCGCCCGCTCCCGGGGTCGCTTCCGTGGCCACCACCGCCAGCCGCGGGATGCCCGTCTCCCGGGACGGCTCCGAGAGCGCCGGATCGTAGGCGCACCAGCGGTCCAGGCAGATGTCGCCCACGACCAGGGCCGATAGCCGGGGGAAGGCGCTCAGGATTTGTTCCGGCGTCATTCGGCCTCCAACAAGGCTCGCCGGAGCGCGGGCAGCGTGGCGCGGTGATCGCCCCGGAAATAGAACGGTTGGCCGCCGCCGGCGACGGTGCGAACGAGCAGAGTCTTCAGCGGGCGGAAATAGTATTGGAACTCGCTCTTGTCCGGCACGCGAGCCGCCTGCGGCTCGATGGGCGCCAGGTCAAATACGGCGGTGGCGAAGTCCTGGATCTTCCGTCCTTCCTGATGCGCGACGTTGCGGGCCATGGCCAGCGCCTTCAAGAACACCTCAGGCGCCATCACCGCCGAGCCGAAGCTCAACAGAACTCCGCCCTCCAGCTTCTCCACCGTGCGGGCAAAGATCAGGAAATCGAGGTAACTGGCGGCGCCCAGCGCCGCGCCGTCGCAGTTGGGGTGCTCGTGCAGGATGTCATAGCCGATGCCGACATGCACCGTGGCCGGCACGCCCAGCCGGTAGGCCGCCGCCAGCAGGCTCAGATCCCGGTGCGGGAACGCGCTCTGCTCGATGCGCCGTCCGGCCTGCTCGCCCAAGCCGAGACCCAGACGCGCGCCTTCGGAGATCCAGTCATTCAACTCCCCCGTCTCCAGCCAGAGTCCGAACTCCCCCGTCTGGATATAGCGGGCGACGCTCTCGGTGGTGGCCCCGATGCGGGCCAGCTCGTAGTCGTGGATCATTCCCGCCCCGTTCATGGCGAGGTGGGTGATAAAGCCCCGCTCCATCAGATCGATAATGTGGCGGTTGACGCCGGCCCGCAGCAGATGCGCGCCCATCATCAGGATCCGCGCAGCGCCGGACTGACGCGCCCGCGCGATGCGGCGGGCCAGCTCGGCGAGCTGAGGGTGCTCAAAGGGGGGTGTTTCGTCTTCCAGCTCAAGCCAGTGGCTCAGGGTCAAGTCATGCCGGCGCGCGGCGAGCGGCTGGAGGCGCAGCCGCGAACGGTCGAAGGCCTCATAGTTGGAACTCATAGGCGCTCTCCTCCTGCGGTGGACGATCTGGTCTGCAAGCTCGCCGGAGCGTGCGTCCAGCTGCGTTGCCGGCGCGGCCCGGTGACGCCTGCTACGCGCGGCCGCCGAGAATCGATCAGTGATACCATGGCCCGGAGGAGGTCCACTCTGATACGCATATGCAACACGAGAATGATAAAGTAAACCGCCGCACCTGGCTGCGCAGCGTGATTGCCGCCGGCGGCCTGGCTGCCTTGGATTCAGTATTCACCACGACTCCAACGAACGCCGCTCAGATCGATCCGCGCAAGGACAACATCAAGGTTACAAAACTCGAGACCTTTATTCTGAAAAATTCCTGGGTTTTCGTGAAGATCTCCACCGACGCGGGCATTGTCGGTTGGGGGGAGATGTTGAAGGACGATGCCAAGGCTTGCGCGGCAGGGGCGCAGGAGGTGGCGCGCTATCTCGTCGGGCAGGATCCGCTGCGCGTTGTGTACCAATGGCAGGCCATCCACCGCGGCTCGTTCTACCGCGGCGGGCCGATTAAGTCTGCGATCCTCAGCGGCATCGACCAGGCGCTGTGGGACATCAAGGGCAAGGCCTATGGGGTCCCGGTGTACAAGCTCTTGGGCGGCCCGACTCGCGACCGCATCCGGGTGTACGGCCGCGTCGATCCCAAGACCGGCGTCAACGCCATGAAGGTGGGTCCACGCGGGCTGAAGCGCGGGCCGTATAAGTATGTCGAGGGGCCGAAGTTCGTGGCCGAAGTAGTGGACAACTTCAAGGCCCTCCGCGAGAAGTACGGTCCGGGAGTGGACATCGCGATCGATTTTCACGGCGCTGTGCAGCCGCCTACCGCGATGCTGCTGGTCAAGGCGCTGGAGCCGTATCAGCCGTTCTTCTATGAAGAGGTGGTGCAAGCGCTCAATGTGGATGTCATGGCTGAAATCGCGAAAAAGACGCATATCCCGCTGGCGACGGGCGAGCGCATCTTCCTGAAGTGGGGCTTCCGGGAAATTCTGGAGAAGCGCGCCGCTTCGATTCTGCAACCGGACGTGTGCTACGCCGGCGGCATCACCGAGCTGCGGCTGATCGCGGGGATGGCCGAAGCCTACTATTCGCCGATCGCGCCGCACAATCCGCAAGGGCCGTGCTCGCTGGCGGCAAGCTATCAGATTGCAGCATCCATTCCGAACTTCCTAATCCAGGAGCGGGGCGACAACGAGTACGAGGACCTGTTGGCCAAACCCTTGCCTCCGATCAAAGACGGCCACCGGCCGCTGCTGACGGACCCGGGCTTGGGCATCACGATCGACGAGGACAAGCTGAAAGCGCAGGTGGGCGAGCCGCGGGAGTACCGTCCGGCGTTCGATGAAGACGATGGTTCGGTAGTGGACTGGTAGGCTTCCGGGCCGCACGCTTCGCGGCGCCTGCGGCGACGCAGTTCAGCAGCGCGGGCAGAACGGCTCGGTGAAGAGAAGGCCGGCGTTGAGCCCCGCCGAGGCTGCTGCTAATGTATGTAGATGCTGCTCATCGGACCTCCCGGGTCGGGCAAGTCGCACCGGATTCTGGAGGCGGTGCGGGACCGGCTGCGGAAGCGGAACGCCGCTTTCCGGCTCTTGGTTCCCACCTCCACCATGGCCGAGCACGTGCGGCACAGCCTCGCCCGGGAGGGATTTGTTTTTCGGCCCGATCTGATTTCGACCCTCACTGGATTTCTGAACTCGCTGGAACCCGGCGTCGAGCCGCTTTCACCCGTGCGGCTTCGGTTTCTAGTCCGCCAGTCGCTGGCGCGGCTATGCCCTAAGGTTTTCGAAGCTCTTCGCGAAGCGCCGGGATTCGTCACCGCTTTGGCCTCCACTATGGAGGAGGCGGCCTCGGCCGGCGTGGATCCGGGACGGTTGCAGGCGGCGCTGGACCCTGCGCTGGGCCGCATCCCGCAGGCGTTTGCGGCGCTCTACGCCGATGTGGCGGCGCAGGCCGAAGCGGCGGGATATGGCTTCCGCAACCGGCTGTTGGCGGGAGCCGCGGCCCGGCTGCGAACGCGAGGAGTCCCGGGGATTGAGGAAGTCTTCGCCGACGGCTTCTTCAGCTTCACGGATCCGGAGCTGGATTTCTTGGAGGCGCTGGCCGGCAAGTGCAAGCTCACCGTGTCGCTGCCGGATTGGCCCGGGGCCAAGTCAGCCTGGCTGCGGCTCGCGCTGGCAGGTCTCAAGGAAGAGCGGTTGGAAGGTTGCCGCCGCCAGCCGGAGGTCGAGCTGGTCGAAGCGGAGACGCAGGAAAGGGAGGCCGAGGAGATTGCGCTGCGGATCCTGGAGCATGCTGCGCGCGGGGTGCGCTTCCGCGAGATCGGCATTCTCGTGCGGCAGCATGACCCCTACGTCCCGCTGCTGTCTTCGACGCTCGGCCGTTTCGGAATTCCGGTGCGGGCCTACTTTAGCGAGCGGCTCTCGGATCACGCCGTGGTGCGCTACTGCCGCGCTCTGATTCAGGCGGCGCTCAGCGGATGGGATCACGAAAAGACGCTCGCGGCGCTGGCCATGAACCCCTCCGGACTCCCGGGGCGGGCTGAGTTCGAGCGGTTCGCCCGCGCGGTGCGGGAGCGTCTGCCAGGGTCGGGTCTAGCGGGCTTGAGGGAACTGGCGGGGCAGGGCGCGGCGCGCAAGAAGCTGGACGGGCTGGCGGCGCTCGAGGGCTGGGCCGCCTCGCCGGCCACTCCGGAGGAATGGAGCAAGCGGTTGGCGCAGCTTGCCGGTTTGGTGGATTTCAAGGCGCTCGCTCACGGCGCAGAACTCTCCGATGCTCTGGCGTTCCGGCAGGCGGCAGCCGCCACGGAGGCGTTTGAACGGTGTGTCGAGGAGGCGGCGTCCGTGCTGCCCGAAACGCCGGTGGATCTGAACGCCGTTTGGGAGGAGGCGGAGGCGGCTCTGCGGATCACTCCACTGGCGCCCCTGGACCGGCGGCGCAACGTGGTTCACCTGCTGGAGGTCCATGAGGCGCGGCAGTGGGAGCTGCCGGTGGTCTTCGTCTGCGGCTTGTTGGAGAGGCAGTTTCCACTGCACCATGCCCAGAATCCTTTTTTGGACGATGAGGCCCGCAGAGAGCTGCAACGGGCCGGGTTCCGGCTGGCCACGGCCGCGGAGAAGGACGCCGAGGAGGAATTTCTTTTTCAGTTTTCTTTGACGCGGGCCACGCGCAGCCTGGTGCTGAGCTATCCCAGGTTCAACGCCGAGGGCAACGAGACGCTGCGGTCTTTTCTCTTGGACCGTTTTCTGGAGGAACATCCGGGGATCCCGGCCGCGCGGGCAAGGCCGGCGCGGCCCGCGCCCAACGGATCCAAGCCGCCCGAGAGGCTGCCCCGGATCGTGAGTGAGGATCTGGCCGAGCTTTTGGCGAAAGAGCGCCAACCCGAGGCTCCGACGGCGATCGAGGATTTCCTCCAATGTCCTTTCCTGTTTTTTGCCCGCAGGACACTGGCGCTGGAAGAAGCGCCCGCACGGCCCGAGCAGAGGCTGGACGCGCTGTTTGAGGGACAAGTGGTTCACAAGGTCCTCGAGCAATGTCTGCACCGTCCGGGGGAGCTCGGCCGCATCTTCGAAGAGGTGTTCCGCCGATATTGTTCCGGCAGCGGAGTTCCGCCCGGCTACCGCACGGAAGCGGTCCGGCTGGCTCTGTTCCGCGACTTGAGGCGGTTCGTGAAGAAGCTGCGCCTGGAGGGAGCGGAACCGGGCTTGGCGGAAAGGCCTTATACGCTGGAGCTGGATGGAGGACTGACGCTCCGCTGCAAACTGGACCGGATCGACACTGTGCCGGGCGTTGGCAAGTTGATCATCGATTACAAGTACCGCACCCTCAATGGGGTCAAGGAGTTGACCAAGGAGCGCGATCCGGTGGTGCAGATCCAAGCGGGGATCTACATGGCGGCGCTGGAACAGGCGGGCGAAACTTGCGCGGGCTTCTTGTTCGCGGCCTTGCGCGGCGAACAAGGCTGGGCCGGGTGGCAGATTACCAAAAAACCGGTCAAGGGCGCGGCTGAGTCCAAGCCCGAAGATTTGCGCGCCATTATGCAGCGTGCCGCGGAGGCCGCGGTGGAAGCCGTCGAACGGATCCGGCAGGGCGTCATTGCTCCGAAGCCGGCGGATCCGGAGCGCTGCGAGACCTGCGCCTATTGCGACATCTGCCGCGTGGAGTCCGCGGTTCAGGTTGCGGTTGCCGGAGGGGAAACCAGCGAATGAAGTTCACGCCCAAGCAGAGAGCGGCTCTGGAGCGCACGGGCCAGGACGTTTGCGTGGTGGCTGGACCCGGTTCGGGCAAGACGGCGGTGCTGGTGGAGCGGTTCGCCTGGTTGGTCTCGGAACAGAAGGTTTCGCCGCTGCGGATTCTGGCGATCACGTTCACCGAGAAGGCCGCCACTCAGATCAAGACGAGGCTGGCGGGGCGATTCCCCGGCGAGCCGGAGTTGCGGCGCCAGGTGGAGCGCGCTTACGTCTCCACGGTCCACGGCTTCTGTACAAGGCTGCTGCGGGAGTATGCCATTGAGGCGGGCGTGGACCCGGAGTTCACGGTGCTGGATGAAACCGAGAGCCGCCGGGCGCTCGAGGAGGCGGCCCACGAAGCTCTGGAGAGCTTGTACCAGGCGCGGCCGTCGGAGTTCCGGAGCTTGTTGGAGGCGCTCCATGTTTCGGCCAGGGAGGGCGCCGGGCGTCCCGATCTGGCACGGGCGCTGTGCGAGCTCTACGATGCGGCGCGCGCCGCGGGCTTGAGCGTGGCCGATTTGCGCGCGAGGGCCGGCCAGGCAGCCACGGGGGGTCTTTCGCTAGCGCAGTTCTTGGATGAACTGAACAGCACTCTGGCGGGCGCTCCAGCCAAGCTTACACCGCTTCAGAGGCAGGCGATTGAACAGCTCCGCGCGTGGGTTGCGGAAGCCAAGGCGTTAGCGGGGGCGCCGGTTTCGCTAAAACATTTCCAATTGCTTAGCCGGTATCCGGAGGAGCTGCCTTCGAGGGTCCTCAGCCCGGATTTGAAGAACCTACGCGATAAGACAAAACCGCTCCTGGCTTCCACCCTCGCCGGCGAATTCTATGCGCCGCTCAAGGCGCTGGTGCTCGAAGCCCTGGAACGCACGGACGCGCTGTACCGGCGGCGCAAGAGCGAGCGGTCCGTTTTGGATTTCGCGGATCTGGAGGAGCGGGCGATTGAACTGCTGGAGCGCGGGGGGAGAGCCGCCGCCTCCATCCGCGTTGGTTTCGACCACATCCTGATGGACGAGTTGCAGGACACCAACCCGCTCCAGTGGCGCCTGGTGAACCTGCTGCGACGGCCGCAGCGGTTCTTCGCCGTGGGCGACATCAACCAATCCATCTACGGCTTCCGGCGCGCTGAGCCGGAGGTCTTCGAGCGTTTCCAGCGCGGACTCCAGGACGAAGGACGCATCATCGACCAGCTCGATGAGAACTTCCGCAGCCGGGCCGAGATCCTGCGCTTCGCGGAGTTTCTGACCGAGAACAAGCCGGGCATTCGAAGCCGGGAGCTGAAGGCCAAGCGGGAGTATCCGGCCAAGGAGGTCCCTTCCATCGAAGTGATCGCCGCTTTCGGCGACAGCGGCGCACGGCCTGAGGAGGTGGAAGCCGCCTGGATCGCCCGGCGCATCGGCGAGTTGGTGAGCACGCTGACGATTCACCCCAAGGACGCCCCGCCGCGGCCACTGCGTTTCCGCGACATCGCCGTGCTGGTGCGCACCGTCAACGTATTGCCTCCGATCCAGAAGGCGTTCCAGAGCTTCGGAGTCCCCTACCTGACCGAGGGAGGCCGCACTTTTTATGAGACGCGGGAGGTCCGGGACCTGATCCTGTTGTTGAAGTGCGTTGCGGACACAGGAGATGAGATTGCCCTGGCGGGCGTGCTGCGCTCTCCGCTTTGCGGGCTGAGCGATGAGTCGCTGTTGCGCATCAAGGCAGGGCAGGGAAGGCTGTCACCCGTCTTGTACGATGCGGGCGGGGGTGCGGAGCTGCTGCCGGAGGAGGAAGAACGGGAGCGGTTGAAGCGGTTTGCGGGCCTGATGCAGAGGCTGTGGCGGCAGCGGGACGAAGTGAGCCCCGAGCGGCTGTTGATCGAGGCCATCGACGCAACGGACTACGAGACGGGCTTGTCCGGCCGCCAGCGGGCCAACATCGTCAAACTGTTGGCGCGGTTGCGAGAGTGGCACGCGGCGGAGCCGGCGCCGTTGGAGGAGGTGGTTGCCAGGCTGGATTACCTGCGGGAAACCACCGGTGAAGCGGAGGCCCCGCCGGACGACAGCTCGGATGCGGTGCGGGTGATGACCATTCACAAGGCCAAGGGGCTCGAGTTTCCAGTGGTGTTTCTGGCGGCGTTGAACCGCTCAACGGGCGGAAACGAGCCGGTCATCCGGTTGTCGGAGACGGCAGGGCTGGGGATCTCGTGGCGGGATCCCGAGACGGCGGAGGGAGTCAAGGATCTCGCCTATCGCGAGGCCGCGGAGCAGCGGAAAGGGAGGGAAGAGGATGAGGAACACCGGCTGTTTTATGTGGCGATGACCCGGGCCGAGGAACACTTGGTGCTGAGCTTTGCGCGGACGGACAAGCCCGGCGGCCTGGGGTTTAAGCTGCTTCGAGAAAAGTTGGGATTGGACATCGAAAGCCCGCCCGAGAACGCCGTGATCATCCTTGACGAGGTCTTGGATGGAGTTCCGGTGCGCCTGCTGCGGACGGATCAGATCCCCAGCCCAGCGGAACTGCCGGCGGTTGCGGCGGTCTTGGAGCCGGAGGCGCTCGTTGTGGAGCGGCCGGTTGTGGCGGAGCAGCACGAGACGAGCGCCGCGGTCACCTCCGTGCAGATCTTCGCTCAGTGCCCGCGCCGTTACTACTTGGGGCGCTACTTGGGCTGGGACCGGCTGGGGCGCCCGGCGCCTCAGGGCTCAGTTGATGTCCCCCCGGCCTGGGAGGACCGGGAAGGATTGGACGCGGCGGAGTTCGGGACTCTGGTCCATGATCTTCTGGCGGGGAAGCCTGTGGACTCACCGCCGGCGGAAGCGCTCCAGATGGTGCGCCGCTTTCAGGAGAGTTCGCTTGGTCTGCGGGCCGCCCGCGCCTCGCGCCTCGAACGTGAGTTCAGTTTCCTGATGTCCGTCGAAGACGTGGTGCTCCACGGCCAGATCGATCTCTGGTTCGAAGAGGGCGGGGAACTCATTCTGATCGACTACAAGACCAGCGAGGCGGACGATCATGCTGCGCGCTACGGGGTGCAACTGCGGCTCTACGCGCTGGCCTTGGAGCGGCTTACGGGGCGAAGGCCAGACCAAGCCTTGATCTACCTGCTGCGGACGGGGGAGGTTGTGTCCGTGCCGCTCGAAGCGAAGGATCTCGAGGAGGCTTTGGAGACGGTGCGGCGCTTCCGGCAGGCGCAGTCCAGATTGGAATTCGAGATGCGGGCATCGGCGGCGTGTGTGGAGTGCCCGTTTTATTCCGGCCTGTGTCCAGCCAAGACCGTGGGGTAGCGGCGGCAGGGGAAGCGGGCCCAGGCCGGCAGGAATGTTGGCCGCAGGCCTGGAGGCCGGCCCCACATCCGAATACCTAGCTCAGAAAAGAGACTTGCGGGATTGAGGGCAGAGTGGGCGTAGGGTAAGGGCGCAGGCTGGCAGCGTGCGGGATGCGTGGGCAGAGCTGGGACGTGCTTCGAGTGGCAGCTCAGTGGACTGGTGGGAATTCTTGGTGGTCTTTGCTGATTGGTTGGTTTTTCTGGGCTGTTCTTGCTGCTTTTCGGCTCCTTGCTGGGCTGGTTGCTGGTTTGGGTTGCCTCTTTTTTTCTTTAAGTTAGGAGGCCTCCTCCCGCCTGCTCACCCCCGGCGGCCGGCTTCAGGGACCGGAGCTCACCCCCATCCGGTGAGGGCAGTGGCTGTGGGCGTCGGCGCTGTTGCCCGGGACTTGCGCCGTCCGCAGTGCGGGCCCCCACGAGGGCGTCAGCCGCACCTTTCACCTTCAACATACAAGATAAGAGCAAGAGAAGAAGAAAGGGGGAGATGGGAAGTGGTTGAAAAAGAAAGGAAAAAAGATTTGGGGAAGGTTGTGACTGGGGGTGGGGAGGGCACGGAAAAAGCAAACCACAGAGGACACGGAAAAAAACAGACCACGGAGGGCACGGAGGACACGCAAAAAAGCAAACCACAGAGAACACGGAGGACACGGAGAAAAACAAACCACGGAGGACACGGACATGGGAAGAGAGGGGGGCGGACACGCTGGGCGGCATCTACGCGGCGCGGCGGGTTGAGGTGGAGCGCGCAGTCCTGCGGGCCACGCCACCAGTCTTGGTGGCGGATGGCGATTGGGACTCCCGTAGCGTTCGGGATGGTGTTGCTCTGCCGGCGTGACCGTCGGCATGGCAAGCCTGGCGGCATGCTCCACGGGGAACGGCGGCTTTTCGAGTGCACGGAACAGCACGGCGATCAGAGTAGAAGGGGCGGACACGCTGGTCCGCCCTTACAGTAGTCACGGTTCGGTTGCATGGAGGGCAGCGGGTGAAGGGCGCCAAGGCCGGCTGGAAAGCCGGCCGCAGGCTAGAAAGCCTGCCCCACAACAACAGCGTGCATCACAAAGAGGGCGTGTCCCACAAGAGCAGCCTGCACCACTGTACGGGCCGGGAGAAGCTCACAAGCCGACCACCGGCACGAAGCTGCCGGTGTGGCACGCAAGACTGCGTGCTCCACGGGGAGGGCGGTGTGGCAAGCCTGGCGGCTTGCTCCACAGGGCCGCACGGGGCATGACTGAAGGTGGGATATGATTGAACAGCGGCGGCACAGCCGATTTCTCGACGTCCCGCGATGAGGATTCTCATCCTTTCCGATCTTCATGCCAACCTGGAGGCGATCCAGGCCATTCAGGCCACCGAGCCTAGCTGGGACGAGCTTTGGGTGCTCGGCGACTTGGTGAACTACGGGCCCGACCCGGCGGAAGCCGTGGAGTTCGTGCGGCGCCACGCCACGGCCGTCGTACGCGGCAACCACGATCATGCCCTGGGCTACGGCGCCGGCCCGCGCTGTTCAGCGGCGTTCCGGCAAATGGCGCGCGTTATGCAGGGATACACGGCCGCAATGCTCAGCGAGGAGCAGAAGGGGTGGCTCAGAGAGCTTCCGCTCACCGCATCGCGTGAAATTGGGGGCGAGAGTTTCTTTCTGTGCCACGCAGCGCCCTCCGATCCTCTCTATGCGTACCTGCCGCCGGATCCGGACGTCTGGAAGCAGCAGCTCGCGGACATCCAGGCCGGCACAGTTCTGGTGGGACACACCCATTTGCCGCTGGTCCTGGAGGCGAACGGCCGCCGGCTGGTGAACCCCGGCAGCGTGGGGCAGCCCAAGCAGGGCGCTCCGGAAGCTTGCTACGCGCTGTGGGAGGACGGGCGGTTGACGCTCAAGTCAAGCCGATATGAGGTGGAGGCTACGGTCCGGAAAGTGCTGGCGCTGCCGATCGAGGCAGAGACGCGCGAGGCGCTGGCGGCGGTGTTGCGCACCGGCCGGCCGCCTTCCCCTTGACGTCCCGCAAGCAGACTCAGGGCGCGGATGCGCTACCATAACAGTTCAGGCTCCATCCGCACTCAACTAAGGAGATCATTCATGGAAATCATCAAAATCACCGGCAGAGAGATTCTGGATTCGCGCGGCAACCCGACCGTCGAGGCTGACGTTTGGCTCGCCGACGGCAGTTTCGGCCGCGCCGCAGTGCCATCGGGCGCATCCACCGGCGTGCACGAGGCCGTGGAACTGCGCGACGGAGACAAGAAGCGCTATTTGGGCAAAGGCGTAAAAAAGGCGGTTGAGAACATCAAGGGAGAGATCGCTTCGGCGCTGGAGGGCATGGATGCCAGTTGCCAGGAGGAGATCGACCGCAAGATGATCGCGCTCGACGGGACGCCGAACAAAGGCCGGCTGGGGGCCAACGCCATCCTGGCGGTTTCGATGGCCACGGCGCGCGCGGCGGCCGCGTCGGCGGAAATGCCGCTGTACCGCTACCTGGGCGGCGTGGCGGCTTCCATTCTTCCCGTCCCGATGATGAACATCCTCAACGGCGGCGCTCACGCCGACAATTCGGTGGACCCGCAGGAGTTCATGATCGCGCCGGTGGGCGCGCCCTGTTTTGCCGAGGCGCTGCGCATGGGCGCCGAGGTCTTCCACACCTTGAAAGGCGTGCTCAAGAAGAAGGGTTACTCGACGGCTGTGGGCGACGAGGGAGGGTTTGCGCCTTCGCTGAAGTCCAACGAAGAAGCCATCGAAGTGATTCTGGAGGCGATCGAGAAGGCTGGTTACAAGGCGGGAGAAGAGGTCGCCATCTGCCTGGATCCGGCGGCCAGCGAATTCTACGACGAGGACCAGAAGAAGTACGTCTTCAAAAAGTCTGACAAGAGCGTAAAGACGCCGGAACAGCTTGTGGAGTTCTGGGCCGGATGGGTCAACAAGTATCCCATCATTTCTCTGGAAGACGGAATGGCCGAGGACGACTGGGAGGGCTGGAAGCTGCTGACCGAGGCGCTGGGCAGCAAGATCCAACTGGTGGGAGACGACATCTTCGTTACTAACATCCAGCGGCTTTCTCAGGGCATTGAAAAAGGCATCGCCAACTCGATCCTGATCAAGCTGAACCAGATCGGCACCCTCACCGAGACGCTGGAGTGCATGCGGGTGGCGGCGGCCGCCGGATACAGCTCGGTGGTTTCGCACCGCTCGGGCGAGACCGAGGACGCCTTCATCGCCGACCTGGTGGTGGCCACGGGCGCGGGGCAGATCAAGACCGGATCGGCCAGCCGCACCGACCGCATCGCCAAGTACAACCAGTTGCTCCGCATCGAGGAGGAGCTGGGCAGCGCGGCGAAGTTCCTCGGCCGCAAAGCGTTCAAGCGATAAGGAGCCGGCCGCATGTACAAGGTCGTTTTCTTAAGACACGGCGAAAGCATCTGGAACAAGGAGAACCGGTTCACGGGCTGGACCGATGTGGACCTGTCGGAAAAGGGCATCGAAGAAGCCCGCGAGGCGGGCCGGGTGCTCCAGCGGGAAGGCTACGTCTTCGACATCGCTTACACCTCCGTGCTGAAGCGGGCGATCCGCACGCTGTGGCTGGTGCTGGATGAGATGGATCTGATGTGGATTCCGGTCATCCGGGACTGGCGGCTGAACGAACGGCACTATGGCGCGCTTCAGGGGCTGAACAAGTCCGAGACGGCGGCCAAATTCGGCGAACAGCAGGTCAAGATCTGGCGTAGGAGTTACGATATCCCTCCCCCTGCGCTGGAGAAGACCGATCCGCGCTACCCGGGCTTCGATCCGCGCTACAAGGATCTGTCGGAGGCGGAGCTGCCCCTCACCGAATGCCTGAAGGACACCGTGGCGCGGGTCTTGCCCTGCTGGCACAACCGGATTGTGCCGGACATCCGGGCCGGCAAGCGGGTGCTGGTGGCGGCGCATGGCAACAGCCTGCGGGCGCTGGTGAAGTACCTCGACAACATCTCCGATCAGGACATCGTCGAGCTGAACATTCCGACCGGCATGCCGCTGGTCTATGAGCTGGACGAGAACCTGAAGCCGCTGAACCGCTATTATTTGGGCGATCCGGAGAAGGTGAAAGCAGCCATGGAAGCGGTGGCGGCGCAGGGCAAGGCCAAGCCGTAGTCCATTCTCGGGCGGGGCCGCGGCAACGGGCGGCCCCTTACACGAGAGTTTTTTACCTTTCCCGCCGCGACGGCCGTGCTATCGTAGGAGTAAGGTGTCATTCGGCTCGATGCGTGCTGTGGCGGCATTGCTGCTGTGCTGGGTTCTGGCGGCAGGATCGTGCCCGTTGTGCCCTGACGGCGCGCAGGGACCGCACGATTGCTGTCACCGGTCCCAAACCACTCCGTGCGGCCACCCGCAGACCCCACAACCTGACAAGCAGCAGCCCTGCCCTGGCGGGCATCCGCTGTTCGCCGGCTACGGCAAGGCTCAGACCGATTCCGGGATTCTGGCCGCCGCATCCGCCGACGCGGGTCCGCTGCCGCCGGCAGAGATGTCCCCGGCGAGGATGCCGGAAGTGGTCCTGAACCCAGTTCTCGATCCGGGCCATTCTCCCCCGCCGCTGTTCCTGCTGAACTCCATCCTTCGCATCTGATCCTCTTTTCCCGCCAGAAGTGTTGTCGGAAAGGAGGAGGAGTGTGCAGAAAAGTGCATTTTGGATCGTTGTTCTAAGTGTTTTTTCTGCCTGCGGTCTTTATGGCGCTCCGGCCCCCGTCGGTCTGGATGAACTGGTGGCGGAAGCGCTGCGGGTGAACCCAGAGATCCGGGCGGCGCAGAAGCGCTACGAAGCGCTGCGGCAACGGCCCGCGCAGGAGGGCAGCCTGCCGGAGCCGATGGTCTCGGCGGGCTACGCCAGCGTGGGCAGCCCGAGGCCGGTGGCCGGGCTGGGGGCGGAGCCGATGGCCCGGGCGGGGGTGATGGTGTCGCAGGAGCTGCCGTTTCCGGGCAAGCGGGGGTTGCGCAGCGAGATTGCGCTGAAGGAAGCCGAAGAGGCGCTTCAAGAGTACCGGGCGGTGGCGCTGGGGGTGACCGCCCGGTTGAAGGCGGCCTATCACCGCTGGCACTACGCGCGGCAGCAGCTCCGGGTGCTGGAGATTACGCGCGATCAGCTTTCGGCGGTGATCGCCGCCGCCGAGGCGCGCTACGCGGCGGGGCGGGCCGAGCAGCAGGACATTCTCAAAGCGCAGACGCAGCTTGCGGTGCTGGAAGCGCGGCGGGTCCGCCTCGATCAGGAGGCGCGGACCGCAGCGGCCGAGATCAACAGCCTGCTGGCGCGCCCGCCGGATGCCCCGCTGCCGCCGCCGGAAGGGATTGCGCCGGGCGAACTCACGGCCAGCCTGGAGGAGATCTCGGCCGCGGCGCTCCGGGATTCGCCGGCGCTGCGGCGGGGCCAAAGGTCGATCGAGAGAGCGGCGCTGGCCGTAGAGTTAGCCCGCAAAGACTACCTGCCCGATTACACGCTTTCGGCGGGTTATTACAACCAGGGGCGGATGCCGGACATGTACGAGGTCCGGGTGGACCTCAAGATCCCGCTCTGGTACTGGGGCAAGCAGCGGGCGGCGGTGGCGGAGCAGGTCAACCGGGCCGGCCAGGCCCGGCGGGAATACGAAGCCGCGTCGCAGGAGTTGAACTACCGGATCCGGGAGAGCTACCTGGCGGCGCAGGCCAGTTCCCGCTTGATCCGCATCTACGCCGAGACGGTGATCCCGCAGGCGGCGCTGGCTCTGGAGTCCTCGCTGGCTTCCTATCAAGCGGGCAAGGTGGACTTCCTGACGGTGTTGACCAACCTGATGGCGAAGACCGAATACGAAGCGAACTATCACGAGGAGGTGCTGGCGTTTCATCTGGCGATGATCCGCCTGGAGGAGCTGACTGGAACGGACTGGACGCAGTCCGTACGAGGAGGTGAAAAGTGAAGAGGAAGCTTTTGGTGATCGCTTTGGCGGCGCTGGCCGCGGCCGCGCTGGCCTGGTATGGGTACGGGCGCTGGTATGGTTCGCCGGCGCATGGGGAACACGCCGAACCGGCGCCGGGCAAGAAGATTCTGTACTACCACTGCCCGATGCATCCCGAGTACAAGTCGGACAAGCCGGGCAGTTGTCCGATTTGCGGGATGCACTTGGAGCCGGTCTACGCCGGCCAGAAGCCGGAGGCGCCCGCAGGCGGCGCTAGCATCACCCCGGAACAGCAGCAGAGGTACGGGATCGTGGTGGGACAACCCACGCTGGAAACGGTGGCGCTGACGGTGCGGACTCTGGGAGTGGTGCAGCCGGATGAGACCCGCATCGTTCGCGTGCACCCCAGAGTGGAGGGCTGGATCGAGGAAGTCCATGCGGATTTCACGGGCAGACACGTTAGGCGGGGCGAGCCGCTGGTCTCGGTCTACAGCCCGGAGCTGCTCGCCAGCCAGCAGGAGTACTTGCTGGCGCTGCGGGCGCGGAATGTGCTGAACGCGAGCAGTGTTCCGGGACAGAGGGGCGGCGGCGAGTCTCTGGCGCAGGCCGCACGGCGGAGGCTGGAACTCTGGGACCTTCCGGAAGGGGCGATCGAAGAGATTGCGCAGACGGGGCAGATCCGGCGCACCGTGCCGGTCCTGTCCCCCGCGGACGGCTATGTGATGGCGCGCAACGCTTATCCGCGGCAGCGGATCACTCCCGAGACGGAGTTGTACACGCTGGCCGACCTGAGCCAGGTGTGGGTGATGGCGGACGTCTTCGAATCCGACATCGGCGCCATACGCCTGGGTCAGAGCGCGGTGGTGCAGTTGGCCTACGCTCCTTCGCGCAGCTTTGCGGCCAAGGTGCAATACATTCAACCGGCGCTTGACCCAGCCACAAGGACTCTCAAAGTGCGGCTGGAGGTCGAGAATCCCCGCATGGAGCTGAAGCCGGACATGTACGTGAACGTGGAGATCCGGGCGGGCGGGGGGCGCGGGTTGTTCGTTCCGTCGGACGCGGTGCTGGATACGGGGCTCGCCAAGCGTGTGTTCGTGGTTCACGAGGACGGGCATTTCGAGCCGAGGGAGGTGGAGACGGGCCGGGAGTGGAACGGCAGGGTGGAGATCCTGCGCGGGCTAACCGCTCAGGACCGGATTGTGACTTCCGGCGTATTTCTGGTGGATTCGGAGAGCCGCCTGAGGGCGGCGGGCGCGGGGCACAGCCATGATCAACCGGCTCATTGAGTTTTCGGCGCGCAACCGGTTTCTGGTCTTCGTGATCACCGGCGCGGCGGTGCTGGCCGGCTGGTGGTCGATGAAGAACGTGCCGCTCGACGCCATTCCGGACCTCAGCGAAACGCAGGTGATCCTCTATTCGCGCTGGGACCGGAGCCCGGACATTATTGAGGACCAGGTGACGTATCCCATCGTCACCGCCATGCTGGGAGTGCCGGGGGTGAGGACGGTGCGCGGGTTCTCGGACTTCGGCTACTCGTACGTGTACGTCGTGTTCGAGGAGGGGACGGACATTTACTGGGCGCGCTCCCGGACCCTCGAATATCTCTCGGCGGTGCTGCCCAAGCTGCCGCAGGGAGTGCAGACCGAGTTGGGGCCGGACGCCACCGGGCTGGGCTGGATCTTCCAGTATGCGCTGGTGGATGAGAGCGGGCGGCACAGCCTGGCCGAACTACGCTCGCTCCAGGACTGGTACCTGCGCTATCACCTGCAAACCGTGGAGGGCGTGGCGGAGGTGGCGCCGGTGGGCGGCTTCGTCCGGCAGTATCAGGTCAATGTAGACCCCAACCGGCTGCGGGCCTACAACATCCCCATCAGCGCGGTAGTCCAGGCCGTTCGCAGCGGGAACAACGACACCGGCGGCCGTCTGGTGGAGTTCGGCGGGGCTGAGTACATGGTGCGCGGACTGGGCTATGCGCGATCCACGGAGGACTTGGCGCGGATCGTATTGGCGGTCAGCGCCAACGGGATTCCCATCCGGGTGGGAGACGTGGGCCGGGTAACGCTGGGCCCGGATATCCGCCGGGGAGTGGCCGACTGGAACGGCCAAGGCGAGGTGGTCTCCGGCATCGTGGTGATGCGCCAGGGGCAGAACGCCCTTCAGGTGATCGAGCGGGTGAAGCAGAAGCTGCATGAGATCGAACCGGGGCTTCCGGAGGGCGTGCGCGTGGTGACGGCTTACGACCGCTCGGAGCTGATCCTGCGCTCGATCGACAACCTGAAGTCGACGCTCATCGAAGAGCTGGTGGTGGTGTCGCTGGTGATCCTGGTGTTTCTCTGGCACTTGCCGAGCGCCCTCATCCCGATGCTGACGATCCCCATCGCGATCGTGATCTCCTTCATCCCGATGAAGGCCATGGGGCTGACCTCCAACATCATGTCGCTCGGCGGCATCGCCATTGCGATCGGGGCGATGGTGGACGCGGCGATCGTCGTAGTGGAGCAGACGCACAAGCGGCTGGAGGAGTGGGAGCGCGGAGGACGGCAGGGAGACTACCGCGAAGTAGTGATCGGGGCGGTGAAGGAGGTGGGCGGACCCAGTTTCTTTGCGCTGCTGGTCATCGCCGTGTCGTTTCTGCCGGTGCTGACGCTGGAGGCGCAAGAAGGGCGTCTGTTCAAGCCGTTGGCTTATACGAAAAACCTGGCGATGATCGTCGCCGCGGTGTTGGCGGTCACCCTGGACCCGGCGATGCGGCTGCTGTTCACGCACGCCCGGAACTTCGAATTCCGCCCTCGCTGGCTGGCGCGAGCGGCCAACGCGGTGCTGGTGGGCAAGATCCACTCCGAGGAGCGGCACCCCATCAGCCGGCTGCTCATCCGCCTCTACGAACCGGTCTGCGCCTGGACGCTGCGCTGGAAGTGGGTGGTCATCGGCGGGGCTTTGGCGGCAGTGTTAGTGACGATTCCGGTCTATCAAAAGCTGGGTTCGGAGTTCATGCCGCCGCTCGATGAAGGCAGCATCCTTTATATGCCCTCCACGCTTCCGGGGATTTCGATCGGCGAGGCGCAGCGGGTGCTTCAGGCGACCGATCAAGTGCTGGCCGGTTTCCCGGAGGTGGCGAGCGTATTGGGCAAGGCGGGAAGGGCGGAGACGGCCACCGATCCGGCGCCGCTTTCCATGCTAGAGACCGTCGTCGTTCTTAAGCCGCAAAGCGAGTGGCGCAAGGCGGACACCTGGTACTCGTCCTGGGCGCCGGAGTGGGCCAAGCGCATCTTCCGGCGCATCACGCCGGACCACATCTCGACCGAGGAGCTGATCCGGCAGATGAACGAGGCGTTGCGGGTGCCGGGCGCCTCGAATGCCTGGACCATGCCGATCAAGGGCCGCATCGACATGCTGACCACCGGAATCCGGACGCCGGTGGGGATCAAGATCCAGGGGGCCGATATTGGGCAGATCGAGGCGATCGCCCTGGGAGTGGAGCGGCTGCTGCCGCGCGTGGAGGGGACTCGCAGCGTTTTCGCCGAGCGAACCACCGGAGGCTACTACCTCGACTTTAAGTGGAACCGGGAAGAGCTGGCCCGCTACGGGCTGAGCATCGACGAAGCCCAGATGTCGGTGATGAACGCCATCGGTGGCGAGAACGTGTCGTCGACCGTTGAAGGCCGGGAGCGTTATCCGATCAACGTCCGTTACATGAGGGACTTCCGGAGCGAGATGAAGGCTCTGGGCGAGGTGTTGGTCCCGGCCATGGGGGGACGGGTGCAAGTTCCGATCCGGCAGCTTGCCGAGGTGCGGCGGGTCTCGGGTCCGGGCATGTACCGCAACGAGGACGGTCTGCTCACGGGTTATGTCTACGTGGATGTGGCAGGCCGGGACGTGGGCAGTTATGTCAAGGAGGCTCAAGCGATTACCAGGGAAAACTTGAAGTTGCCTCCTGGCTACTCGCTCACCTGGAGCGGGCAGTTTGAAGCGATGGAGCGGGTGCGGCAGAGGTTGTGGGTTGTGGTTCCGCTGACGCTGTTTCTGGTGCTGTTGCTCTTGTACCTGAACACCCGCTCGGCGGTCAAGACGATGATCGTGTTGCTGGCTGTGCCGTTCTCAGCAGTAGGGGCGATCTGGCTGTTGTATTTGCTGGACTACAACATGAGCATCGGGGTTTGGGTTGGGCTGATCGCGCTGATGGGGGTGGACGCCGAAACCGGCGTGTTCATGCTGCTGTACCTGGATTTGGCGTATGAACAGGCCCGCAAGGAAGGCCGGCTGCGGAACCTGCGGGAGCTCCAGGAGGCGATCCTGCATGGGGCGGTGCGGCGGATCCGGCCGAAGTTCATGACCGTGGCCACGATGTTCGTCGGGCTGCTGCCGATCCTGTGGTCCACGGGCGCGGGGGCGGACGTCATGAAGCGGATTGCGGCGCCGATGGTTGGAGGGGTGTTCACTTCGTTCATTTTGGAGCTGGTGGTGTATCCGGCGATCTATGAGGTTTGGCGATGGAACTTTCACGTAAAAAAGAACTTGCGCGCTTTCTGAGCGTTGCGTTGCTCGCGGCCTTCGCTCTTCAGGGGGCTGAGATTCCGGCCGAGCATGAGCACTGGCGGAAAGGTTGCCCGGGCGTGGTCCAAATCGACGAGCGGGGGATCCGGTTCGTCCCGAAGGTCTCCGGACCGAAGGCGCATGATTGGAGCTGGGCGTGGCCGGATGTGCAGCGGCTGGAGCTGTCGGCGGACCGGATCGTGGTGGTGACCTACGAAGATGTTCGCTGGCGGCTGGGCGCCGACCGAGCGGTCCGGTTCCGGGCCCTTCCAGGCCAGAGCTTTCTGGATGCGTATGATCTGCTGCGAGACCGGGAGGAGGTGCGTCTGGTGGCCCGTGTGGCGGACAAGGCGGAGCAAACGCTGTGGGAAGTTCCGGTGAAACGGCTGGGGCGGATCCAAGGCTCGCACGGCATCTTGAAGGCGGGCCCGGCGAGATTAATCTACGAATCTATTTCTCAGAATTATTCAATGACCTGGAAGTATAAACAGATCAAATACATCACCTTCTTGGCTGAAGACCGTTTGGCTTTGGCCACAGCGGCCGGGCAGTACGTTTTCCAATTGAAGGCCCCGATTGGGGAAGCTCGTTACGATGAGTTGTGGAGACGGGTGCAAGCCGCGCAAGGATTGAGTCTCGGCCCCACGGGCTCGGGTCAGCAAGGCGTGTGGTGAGGATCAGCGCTTGCCGTTGGCGAGTTTTCTGCGGAGGGCGGCGTTGGCGGTCTCCAGGTCGCGGATCCGGGCGGCTTGCTTCTCGACGGTGGCGCGGAGTTCTTCCAACTGGCCCTCGGAGGGTTGCCCCGCCGCGGCGGCGGCGGGCGGGGGTGGTCCCGTGAATCTGGCGATGCCTTCCAGGGCTTTGCCGCCCGGAAGTTTGGCCTGAAGACGCACAAAGACGTCTCCGGTTTGGCGGCTATAGACGGCGGTTCCTTTTTGCAGCAGTTCCGGGGTCAAGGAAAGAGAGACTTTGTTGCCGCCGTCTAGAATCTCCAGAGTGCCGCTTTCGGCGCCGCGCAGGGGTTCCGCCGAGCGGCCCCAGCCGATGGTGAGCTGCCCATCGAGGTCGTAGAGGCCGACCTGGAGAGGGCCCGGAGGTTTGGGCAACCAGAGGTCACGAAAAGCGTAGCCTGCGCTTGCCAGGGCCACCAACCAGGCCAAGATGAGCCAGAACCAACGGGGGCGGCTGGCGCGAGGGGCAAGTTCGGCCTCGAGCGGCGGATAGAAGTGGTCGGGCTGGGGGCGCGGAGGTTCCTGCCGTTCGGCGGCGGGTGCAGGGGCAGAGGCGAGTGGGGGTTGCTCCGCTGTGGGAGGTGGAGCGGGCCCTTGCTTGGGTGGTTCAGGGGCTGATGAAACTGGTTCGGGAGGCGGGGCGGGCGAGGTCTCAAGAGAGGAAGCTGGGGCTGCGTGGCGCGGTTTTCGCGCGGGCAGAAGCTCAAACTCACCGGCGGATTGCCAGGCGCCGGATTCATCCAAATGGTAGAACTGCGCCCGGACCGGACGCGCTCTTTCGGGGCGGAGGATGAGGACCAAGCCGCCGCCGTTGGGGAACAGCCTGGCGTGGAGGGTCAAGTCGTCGGAAGTAAACGCGCCGGGGCTGCGGGATGCGGAGCGGTACCAGCCGACCGGTTGGAGTCCTTTCAAGAGGCGGTCGCGTTGTGGAACTCGCAGGAGCTCGTCGAAGCGGGCCTGATCGTTTTCCGAAAGCGAGAATCCGGGGCCGAACAAGTGCTCGCATTGCAGTTCGCGGGCGGCGAGGATCTCGATGCCGTCCTCCGTGGTTCGGCCATAAAGCATGCCGCCGATCTCAAGGCCGCCGTGGGGAAGCGCGTGAAATGCTTCCAGCGCCGCGAACCGGACCTGTTCGAGCACTTCGGGCTCGTAGCGAATCGACACTGTGCCTGCTTCCATGTACAGACGTCCCGTCTCCGCTCAGGATACCCGCAGCGCAGAATGGCCGCAAGCGAAGCGGCGGCGCAGAGGGCGCTGCCGCCAGAAGAGGCGTGCCTGGGCAGGCGCTTGTTGGGGCGGGCGCCGTGGGGTCAAAAGGCCGGTTGTTAGAATGATGGGTGAATGGGGGACCGAGCGCCATCCGCGTACCGCCTGGCGGACCGATTCTCCCGAGTTGCGCTGACGGGCCTTCTGTTGGCGGGCATTGCGGCGATGGCATCGCCGGGCTATTTCGGCTGGAAGGTGTTAGCCGCGGCGGGGGGCATCAGTCTGGCGTTGGCGTGGGCGGTTTGGAGGATGGACCGGCGCTGGGGATGGGCCGCAGGCGCGGCGATCGCCGCAGCTTTCGTTGAGCTTCTTACGGCGGCGCTGGTTTCCGCGAGTCCGGCGTTTTTCCTGTACCTGGGGGCGTTCCTGGTGCTGCTGGGAGGGGCGCTGGCGGCGGGCGAGATCCGGCGCGCCTCGCGCGGGCTCCGGGTGGCGGCAGGGACAGGGCTGGAGCGTTTCCACCTGAGGCTGGCGGGGTTGGTCGCCTGTGTGACCGCGAGCGCGCTGCTGCTGACGGCGTTGCTGTTTTTCGCGCTGCCGAGGACGGCGCGGGCGGCTTTTCAGCGGTTCTTCCAGCAGCAGCGGGCGCTGGCGGGGTTATCGGTGGAAGTGCGGCTCGGGCAGATGGGGCGCGGCTTGGGCAGGGACGCAGCCGCGATGCACGTGCGGATTGTGGACGCCTCGCAGCCGCTGGAGCTGAAATGGCGCGGGGCGGTTTTGAGGAGGTTTGACGGAAGGAGCTGGCAGGCTTCGGGCGAAGTTGTGGAGCGGCTGGCGGTGAATCAGGACCGGGTCATCGTGGCCAACGATGAGCAGCGGCGGCGGGCCGGGCGGCGCATCACTTACGAAGTTCAATTGGAGCCTCTGGGAACGGAGGTGCTGTTTCTGGCGGGCTATCCGGAGGTGCTGTGGATCGGTGAGCCGTCGGTGAAGCGGAACGAGGCGGAGTTCTATCAACTGAACGGGCCGCCGAGAGAGCGGTTGCGCTATGGCGCCATCAGCTATCTGGACCCGGTGGAGACGGGTGAGCGGCCCGGGGCGGAGTGGTTGGAGTTGCCGCCGCTGGATCCGAGGATTGGGGAGCTCGCCCGGCGGGTGACGGCCTACGCCACCAGCGACGAGACGCGCGCCTTTGCGTTAGAGAGATACCTGATGAGCCATTATCAGTACAGCAGGGAGGCGACGCCGAGCCGGTCGGAAGATCCTCTGGCGGAGTTTCTCTTTGAGCGCCGCCGCGGGCATTGCGAGTACTTCGCTTCGGCCATGGCGGTCATGCTGCGGGCGCTGGACATTCCGGCGCGGGTGGTGACGGGTTTTCAGAGCGGCTCGTGGAATCCTTTGAATGGCTGGCATGTGATGCGGAATTCGGACGCCCATGCGTGGGTGGAGGCATGGCTGCCGGGGCGGGGCTGGGTGAGTTACGACCCCACGCCGCCAGTCTCGCGCGGCCGAACGGCGCTCAAAGGCTTGTACGCGTATCTGGACGCGGCGGACATGTTCTGGCAAGAGTGGGTGATGGGATACGACTTCTCCCGCCAAGTGGCGCTGGCGGCGCGCGTGCAAAGCTCGGGCCGGGACTTGGGGACGCAGTGGCTGGAGCGGAGCCGGCGGGCAGCGGGCGCGGCGTGGTCGGAAAGCGTGGCATGGGCAAGGCGCGCGGGCTGGAGCTTGGCGGCGCTGGGGATGGGGGTGGCGCTGCTATGGCTTGCTGGGCCGCGGGCGCTGCGCTGGGTGCGGGCGCAACAGAAGGTGCGGCTGGCGCGGAAGGGCAGGGGAAGTTGCTCCGATGCGACGGTGATCTATCAGCGGATGCTGAGTCTATTGGAGCGGCGGGGCTACAGCAAGCCGGACTGGTTCACGCAGGACGAGTTTGTGCGGGCGTTGCCGCCGGGGGCGGCGGCGGAGCGGGTGGTGGAGTTCACACGGGCTTATCAGGCGGTGCGGTTTGGGGGCAGGCAAGGTGAGCTTGCGGCGCTGCCGGGGCTGTTGGAAGAAGTGCGGAGCGCTTTGAGTGAACTGGGGCCGGCGGACGCTCCGAAGATGAAGTGGGCGAGGTGACGGGCGCAGCAGCAAAGCAGCGCATGGGCGCGGCGGAGGCAACAGGGGATAGCAAGGGGCGATGGTTAAAAGGGGCCAAGGCCGGCTCGAAAGCCGGCCGCAGGCTGGAAAGCCTGCCCCACAAGAGGGCCTGCCTCAAAATTGGGTGAAAGCCCGAGAAGCCGACCACCGGCAAGACTGCCGGTGTGGCAAGCCGGGCGGCTTGCTCCACGGGGTGGCGGCAGATGGCGTTGAGGAGCCCTGGACGGTTGAGGCGTGTGTCGCTCTGCCGGCGCGACCGCCGGCATGGCAAGCCGGGCGGCTTGCTCCACACGAATTGCCGGTGTGGCAAGCCGGGCGGCTTGCTCCACGGGGACTGACGGCGCGGCAAGCTCCACAGCGGGCGGACACGTTGGTCCGCCCCTACGGGGCGCGGTGCGAGCCGTGCTCCTCGGCGATTGCGGCGCAGGCCGGCAGCGCAGGCTGGCAGCCTGCTCCACGCGCTGCGGTCAGCGGGAGCGGAAGAGCATGGGGGCGAATTCGCTGAGGTAGATCCGCCAGTTAAACCATGTGTGTCCGCCGGAACTCTCACGGAAAGTTGGTTCAATGCCCGCCTGCTTCAATAGACTGACCAGCGTCTTACTGCCCTCATAGGCGAGTTTGTCGTCCACGCCGCAGCCGACATAATAGAGCCGGACACCGGCGGCCTTGACGGCCGAGAGCTGTTTCACGATGGCGTCATTCGGCTGCCGGACGCCGGCGCTCCAAACCCCGATATAGCCGAATGTGCCTGGGAAAGTATTTGTGGCCGTGAGCGTGTGTCCGCCTCCCATGGAGAGGCCCGCAATGGCGCGGTTGTCCTTGTTCGGGATGGTCCGGTAATGTTTGTCGACGAACGGGATGATGTCCTTGACGAGGCTCTCCGGGAACGCCGAGGCCATCGGGGGTGCGGCTGCGCCTTGCCGTCCGGGGGCGGCCGCGGGCGCGGCCGAGGGCGCGGCGGCGGGCGGAGCTGCTCCGCGTCCGGCGGTTTGGCCTGGCACGGGTCCGGAGCCCGAAGCCATCTTCTGATTCGCATTGCCGTTGGGCATGACCACGATCATGGGCACGGATTTCCCTTGCGCGATCAGGTTGTCCAGGATGTAGTTGGTCCGGCCGAGCGTGTACCAGGCGTCCTCGTCGCCGCCGCCTCCGTGCAGAAGGTACAGGACAGGGTAGCGCCGGTTTGCTTGCGCGTATCCGGGCGGGGTGTAGACATACATGCGGCGCGTGAGTTTCAGCGTAGGCGAATCATACCAGACCATGGAGACCGTGCCGTGGGGAACGTCATTCACTTCGTAGAGGGAGGACTCCGGGCCCGAGATCAGGAGGATGCTGTCGAAGCGGACTCCGTCTCGCTTGACGTTGCCGTTGCGCGGATCGAGGGTGCGGACTCCGTCGACGGAGAAGGTGTAGCCCCAAAGTTCGGGTTTCAACGGGCCCACCGTGACCGACCACACGCCCTGTTCGTCTTTGGTCATGGCGACGTTCATTCCGCCCGGCCAATCACCGTTCAGGACGACCTCGGAGGCCTTGGGGGCCATCAGCCGGAAGGTGACGGTGTTGTCCGAGTGAATCTCGGGGGAGGGCGGACCCGCGGCCGCACCCATCATGCCTCGGCCGGGCGCTGCGGCGCCCGGGGGAGGGGCGGCCTGTTGAGACAACAACGCAAGAGGCGCCAGCGCCAGCAAAACAGCGGCGCAAGCAAGAATAAGTGGTTTTCGCTGGATCATGGTATTCGCTCCTTCCTTGTGCCTGACCTCCTCCTTGCTGAGGCAGGGGTGCGCTTGCCAACCCGAACCCCGGCTTGGCTGGATCCCAGGACGTGACGATTGTACTCCTTTTGGCGCCGCTTGCTTTGCGGGAGCGTCCGCCGTAGAATTCATTTGACCTGGAAAAGGAGCTTTTTCACTGGAGCCAGCCGCTGGCGGCCAGGAGGCGGGTTACATCCGGAAACCATCAGCCGTTGTAGTTCGCCTTTTTGATGAGCCTGCTTTGTGAAATCGAACGCAGAAAAGGGAATAGGAGGTTTTGACATATGAAGTCGAAGAACATGCGCTCTCGGCGAGCGGTTTGGGTTGCGGGAGCGGCGGTTTGTGCGCTGGGCTGGCTAAGCCTTCTGAACGCCCAGCAAGCGGCGCCGGCGCGGGGCGAAGTCCCTGCCGCCCGGGGCCAGATGCCTCAAGTCCCGGCTTTCACCTCGCCCGAGGTCTTGCCCGACAAGCGGGTGGCGTTCCGGGTTTAC
>Ga0078972_1004857_pt1 | contig 35577 bp, 28 predicted proteins | sample YelNatPaOPGAMG01_FD_67568 | JGI IMG/M metagenome (GOLD analysis project Ga0078972, IMG submission 67568) | Hot spring thermophilic microbial communities from Obsidian Pool, Yellowstone National Park, USA - OP-RAMG-01 (SPADES assembly) (version 2) | ecosystem: Environmental > Aquatic > Thermal...
CGGCGGCATAGACCTCGCCGGCCGGCACGTTGAACCCCTCCGTCACCAACTTGAAGTGATGGATGAGCGCCTCCATGCTCGTTTCCAGTTCCGCTCGCGGCGGCAGGACCACCTTGCGCTCATCGGCCTTGACCGGGCCGGCCGGCAATTTGGCCAGCGCCTGCTGGATAATGCGCACGCTCTGGCGCATCTCCGCCACCCGCACCAGGTAGCGGGCATAGCAGTCCCCTTCCTTCTGCGTGGGGATATCGAACTCGAACTGGTCGTAGGCGGCATAGGGCGCGTACTTGCGGACGTCGTAGGCCAGCCCACTGCCGCGCAGGCACGGCCCGGTCACCCCCATGGCGATGGCCTTGTCGAGCGGCAGGTACCCGATGCCCTTGGTGCGGGAGAGCCAGATGGGGTTGTTCGTCAGCATGGTCTCCCATTCGTCCAGCGCCTTGACGAAGCCTTCCAGGAAGGAGCGCACCGCCGGCACGAAGCCCTCGGGCACATCCCAGCGCACCCCGCCCACGCAGAAATAGGTGGGGGTGAGGCGGGCGCCGGCGACCATCTCAAAGATGTTCAGGATGTACTCGCGCTGCTGGAAGGCGTACAGGAGCAGGGCATGGATCGTCCCCGAGAGGTCCAGACAACTGGTGCCGATCCAGATGCAGTGCGCCGCCAGACGCTGTAGCTCACACAAGATCACCCGCAGGACCTGGGCGCGCGGCGGCGGCTCGATATCGAGCAGTTTCTCGATGGCCAGGATCAGCCCCAGGTTGTTGTTCATGGCCGAGACATAGTCCATGCGGTCGGTGTAGGGGATGGCCTGCATGTAGGTCTTGTACTCGACCGTCTTCTCAATGCCGGAGTGCAGGTGCCCGGGGTCCGGCCAGCAGCGCACGATTTTCTCGCCGTCGAGCTGGAGCACGAAGCGCATGACGCCGTGCGTGGCGGGGTGTTGGGGGCCGAAGTTGACCACCAGCATGCCAGGGTCATCCACCCAGCCCGGCGGCAGAAGGGGCGGGGTCGAGGGAGCATCCATCACCTGGGTGCCCAGGCCGGCCAGCGCCGGGTCGTCGGCGTTCTCCGAAAAGGCCACCGGTTCCCCGCCCAGGGGATAATCCTTGCGCAGTGGATGCCCCTTCCAATCGTCCGGGAGCATGATGCGGCAAAGGGAGGGATGGCCGTCGAAAATGATGCCCATCAGGTCGTAGGTCTCGCGCTCGTGCCAGTCGGCGCCCGGCCAGATGGAGGTGACGCTGGGGCAGTGCGGTGGGTCGCCTTCCAGCGGGACCTTGAGCATAATGCGCCGGCGGTGGGTCAGCGAGTACAGGTTGTATATCGTGGCGAAGCGGGGCTGAATCCCCAGGTTAAGCCGGTCCACCGCCGTGACGAAGGACAGCAGGTCATACCGCAGGTCAGGATCATCCCGCAGAAAGCGGCAGATGTCCAGCAGACGGTCCACTGCCACCGTGATGGTGACATCGCCCTTGCAGTCCACGGCATCCAAGACGGCCCCGGGGAACTGCGCCTGCAGTTTGTCGAGAGTCAGGTTCCCTTCGATCATGCCCATTCCTTACCGACCGCTGTATTGGTGAGCGAACACGCGTGTCCAGCGACGAAAGCCGATTATGCGTAATCCTTGAAGCGATCTTTCTCGATTTTCTTCTGGAGCAGGGTCAGGCCGTAGAGCAGGGCCTCGGGCCGCGGCGGACAGCCGGGGATGTAGACGTCCACCGGGATGATTTTATCCACGCCCTGGATGACGGCGTAATTGTTGAACATGCCGCCGCTGCTGGCGCAGGCGCCCATGGCGATGACCCATTTGGGTTCGGCCAGGTGTTCGTAGAGGCGCTTGACCACCGGGGCCATTTTCTGGGAGACGCGGCCCGAGACGATGAGCAGATCGGGCTGGCGCGGGGAAGGGCGGAAGACCTCTGCGCCGAAGCGGCTGATGTCGAAGCGGGGGCCGCCGGCGGCCATCATCTCAATCGCACAGCAGGCCAGGCCGGCGGTCAGCGGCCAGACGGAGTACTTGCGCGCCCAGTTGACCAGCCATTCCAACGAGGTAGCAATGACCGTATCGCCGAGCTTCGTCTCTATTCCCATTCAAACGCCCCCTTACGCCATACGTAGATATAGCCTACCAGGAGGATAAGGAGGAAGACGGCCATCTCTATCAGGCCGAAGAGCTTCAACTGCTTGAGCACCACCGCCCAAGGGTACAGGAACAGCACCTCCACGTCGAAGAGGAGGAAAAGCATGGCGGTCACATAGTATTTGATGGAGATGCGCTTTTCCCAGGGGCTCCCGAAGGGGATTTTGCCGGCCTCATACGTGTACAGCTTGTTCTTCGCCGGCTTGCGGGGGCCGATGAACATTGGGACAATCAGGGCGATGGCGGCAAACCCTGTGGCGAAGATCACCAGAATGAGAATCGGCAGGTAGTCGATCGGCATTACGACGCTCCTGAACGGAAATTCGCCGACAACGGGTATATTCGCTGTGGAAGCAAGCTAACAAATTCCATTATACCGTCTCTGACAGTTCTTGTCAAAACGAATCGGGAAAGCGCGCACATTCACAAACCAGGCTCTGGACAGGATGCCCCCAGGGTCACGCCGGCAGTAGCTTGTCCCCCACCAGGCTGGCCAGGAACTGCCGCACCTGGCCATCATCAAAGCGCACCACCACCCGCACATCCCCTTTTTCCGGCACCACCTCTTCCACCACACCATGCCCGAGGAAGGCGTGGTGCACCGACATGCCGGCCCGATACCGTTCCAGGGCCTCCGGCGCAGATGGGCGCGCCGGCTCCGCCGTGGAGGCGGCCAGCGCTCTGTACTCCCGGTCCTGCCACAGCTCGGCGAACATCTGCAGGTCCTCTGGGCGGGTCAGCCGGCGGGCGATCTCGTCACAGCGCCGGCGCGCCTCCGCGATGCACGGCGCCAGCCCCTGCTTGTACTCCAGCGGCATATCGCTCTGCGCCAGGATGCGCGAGGTGCGGCTGAGCGCGGCGCGCAGATAACCGATCTGCTGGCGCGGGTCGGGGTGCTCCGGGTCAATACGCACCAGCGTGACACCCTGCCGCCGGCACAGCCACTCGCGCACCGCGTCGCGGTTCTCCTCTTCCTCCACCTCCTCGTCGCTGATGCGCCGGCTCTGGGTGCGCATGCCCCCCACGAAGCGCAGGGCGATGCCCAGCTCCGGATAATAGCGGTCGAGCTTAAGCCGCCGGCCCGTATAGGGGTTCTGCATCCAGGCCGGCGCGAAATCCTCCCGCACCTCAAAGCCCTCGAATACCCGGCTGATGATCTCCAACCATGCGCTGAACGCGGACCACTTCATCGTCCTCTCCTCGGTACTGCGGTAGTCCTACTGCTCTGCCTGCCCCAACGCCCTCAGCCGCTCCGCAGCGCGCGTTCCCCAGTCGCTCTGCGGGGCCAGCTCTACCAGCCGGCGGTAAAGCTCGCCGGCCTCGTCCCGGCGTCCCATCTCCTCCAGCACCTCCCCCAGATGATAATAGGCCTCGGCAAATTCCGGGGCCACCGCAATGGCCTGGCGGAAGGCCGCCTCCGCTTCGGGGAGTCGTCCCCTATCGCGCAGGGCCATACCCAGCTTATTGTAGGCCGCCGGGTTCTGCGGCGCGGCGTTCACCGCGGCCTGATACTGCTGGAGGGCATCGTCCGGCCGGCCCATCTCCTGGTACGTGTCCCCAAGGGTGTGGTACATCGCCACATCCTCGGGATGATGCTGGAGCGAGCGGCGGAAAACCTCCACCGCCTCCTCATACCGGCCGAGCTGGCGCAGGCGGTTGCCCAGCTCGAACTGCAGGCCGGCGTCGGACGGGTTGGCGTCGGCCAGCCGGCGCAGGCGCTCCAGCTCCGCCTCGACGCGCCGCGTTTCCTGCTCGGGCGAGACCGTGGGCACAACCAGCGGGACGGCGGCCGGCGCAGCCGTCCCCAGTGCCTGCCGGCGCACGGCGTAAATCTGCACCTCGCCGCTGTCATAGACCAGGTCGAGCACGGAGCCGGCCAGGCCGGCGAACTTGGCCAGCCCTGCCGCGGGATATGCCGCCCGCTCAAAGGGGCCGACGTAAATATACCCCACATGATATTGGCGTAGCAGGGGCAGGACGGCGTTCGGGTCCAGCTCGCTGTAGATGCGGTGCACGTCCTGCTCCCGCTCTGGAATCAGCTCCGGGTAGCGCTGTTCGTTCTCATGCAGGGGATTGATGACCGTTGGGAAGCTCGTGTTCCAGGCAATGCGCACGCCGTTGGCGCGGTAAAACTCCCACGGCGCCTGCAGGATCACCGGCGTGCCCTCGATATGTTCCTCCAGCCAGCGGATGGCATCATAGTCCGGCGCCATAAAGATGGGATGCCCTTCCCAGACGTACTCTGCCGTCCCCATATAGGCTTGGCCGTCCAGCGTGCCGATGGGCGGGGCAACGGGGAAGCGGTCGTGCACCCGGGTATAGGATGCGAAGACCGGATAGACCAGGGAGAGCGCCAGGAGGATGCTGAAGCCGGCCCACCAGGCCCCCTGCAGGAGCGGCGCGCGGCCGGCCAGCCGGCGCACCACCATCGCCAGGACGCCGGCGCTCCCAAGCCCCATCAGGACCCAGGCCTGCATGTAAAACTTGAAGATGGTGTTCATGCGGTAGTAGGTGCCGCCCAGGTGATCGCGCACATAGACGATCTCCACCCCCAGGCATACCAGCAGGCCCATCAGCATCAGCAGGGCCGACAGCCGCTCCTCGATGGGCAGATCGTGCCGCGTCACCAGCCACAGCGCCCCCAGCGCCAGCTCGCCGATGATGATAAACGTGAGGATTTGTAAGCCGTTGAGCCGGCCGTACATCAGCGGGAGCAGGGCGGCGGAGACCACCGGCACCGCCAGCCCTGCCGCCCACCATACGGAGAAGCGGAACGCCGGCGGGCGAGCCTCGGTCTCCGGCATCTCTGCCAGTCCCTGGCTGGCCGGGGCCAGCCGGCCGTCCGAGACCGCCTCGTAGAACTCGTCCAGCTCTTCCTCCAGGTACAGCGCCCCGTGGCCGATGATGCTCTCCGCCGGCAGGGCTGGTACAGCGCGTCTTCGGCTCTCTGCCTGCCACCAGCGCCAGAGCCGCGCCAATGCCATGCCGGCCGTCAGCCCCGCCAGCGGATACAGGAAGAACCCGAACATGCCCAGGTAATAATTGGCCTCGGTGGGGTACGTGACCTGTCCCAGGCCGTGCACAAAGGCCTGGAAATAGGTGAAGAAGGGCGCGTACAGAGCCAGCCCCGCCGCCCCCAACAGGCCGGCGCCCAACCCGGCGGCGAGAACGGCCTCGGGGAGGCGCCGGCCGGCGAAGCGCGCATCGGCGGCCCAGTGCGCCAGGAGCAGGGCGCCGGTGGTCAGCATCAGGTAGACCGGGAAATCCCACATATTGTTGACCGCCATAGTGCCCAGCACCCAGGCCGTGACCGGCAGGGCTAGGATCAGCGGCAGATCCCCCGCCGCCTCCCCCTTCTTGACCGAGCGCACCAGGCTCACCAGCAGGGCGATCAGCAGGATGGCAAAGGGCAGGCTGATGACATGCGGATGCAGGTCCGCGAACAAGAAGCTGAAGAAGGGGAACTCGGTGATGGTGTTCTCATAGGCGCCGTGGGCGCGTGAGGCATCCCAGAACCAGTCGGTGCGCAGGGGCAAGGGAGCGCCGGCGATCCAGCGCGCTAACCCCTGCAGGATGCCGGCCGGGCTTCCCTGCAAATGCCCATCCGCCAGGCTCCGCAGGGCCTGCGCGACCTCCGGCAGTCCGCCGTAGCCGCGGATGGGGAAGGCGCCGGCCAGGTTGCCGATGAGCGCGACAAAACCGGCCGCGGCCGCCCCGAAGCGCCGCCGGCCCGTCAGTGTCCATCCCAGCACGAAGGCTCCGCTCGTCGTCAGGCCGGCCAGGGTGGGGATGAGCAGGTTGAAACCGATGGAGGGGCGCACGCCGGCCAGTTTGATCAGCGTCGAGACGGCGAACAGGCCGTAATAGTAATAGTTGATATAGCCGTCGGAGAAGAAGGGGTCGTACGGCGGCATCCAGGCACTGCGCAGGATAGCATTCAAGAAGCCGAACTCCATCGGCTTTTCGCCGCCGCGCAGGGGATGCCACAGGTCAGGATTAAGCAGGCGCAGGAGCAGGAACACGCCGAAGCCGGCCAGGAAGGCCGCCTCGCTGAACAGGACCTCCCGCCGGTGCCGGCGCCACAGTTCCCGCACCTCCAGCCGGCGCCAGCGGAACAACAGCCAGCCGATGGCGAACAGCAGGGCGAGCGAGAGCCAGGCCGCGCCGGCCGTGTACTTCCACAGCCGCAGGCTGGCGGCCAGCCAGCAGAAGTAGGCCACTGCCAGCAGGCCCAGGCCCCGCGCCAGGCCGTACCCGCGCCCGGGCATATCCGGGAAGAGCAGGGCCGCCAGCGGCCAGCCGGCCAGCCCCACCAGCATCAGCACCACCAGCCAGACCAGCACCGCCGGCAGGGTGCCGGCATTGGCCAGCGGGTTCCACGCCCAATCGTGCACCGCCGGCAGTTCATCCACCGGCCGGTCCAGCATCAGGGATTTGCGGTAGGCCGGCACCGGCAGTTCGGCCGGCGGCTCCTTCACGTCCCGCCGCACCAACGGGGTGGATTGGAGCGCGTCGGCGAAGAGGGAGCGGAACTCCTCCTCGCTCAGGTCGCGCACCTTGCGAAAGATAAGCACCTTGGGATGGTCGTACACGCTGAAGCTCTCGTCGGCGGCGTCATCGGGGAACTCTTTCCCCCACAGCCGCGGGTAGGAGGTCGCGGAATAGGCCAGCTCGAACCCCAGCCGGCCCTGGAACAGCAGTTCGTAATAGCGGATCTCCACCGGATAGCGCCAGGGGAGCCGGCGGATGGAGCCGTACAGCCGCGGCGTCGTCAGCACCACATAGTCCACCTGGTGGAGCACGCCGGCGATGTGCTGGAGCTTCTCCTCCGGCGGCATGTCGTGGTACATGTCCATCGCCACATGGCGGTAGCCGTGCTGGCCGGGGCTTTCCCCCTCCGCCGGCAGGCTCACCGGCAGGGAATCATCCCAGATTTCCTCGCTGAGCGCCGCGCCGTCCGGGACATTGGCGTATATCCAGCGGGAGGCCTGGTACCAGGTATGGGGACGGGCATACACCTGCATAAAGGCCAGCGCCCAGAGCAGGGTGGGCACCAGCACCAGGGAGATGACCAGTCCGCCGGCGACGGCATGCCAGCGCCGGCCCTCCAGCGCCCATTCGGCCCCCAGGCGGGGCAAATGGGAGCGGCCCCAGGCCGTTGCCGGCAGGCGTTCAGCGAGGCGGCCGGCCGCGTCCGCCAGCCTCACCATCAGCCAGGCCGCCAGCAGGCAGAGGAACGGCACCAGCGGCACCATGTAGCGCACGAACTTGACCTCATAGCCGCCCACCTGGAAGAAATAGGGCAGTGCCCAGGCCAGCACCAGGAACAGCCCCCAGCGCGCCGGCTCCCTCGTCACCGCCTGCACCCTCTCCCAGGTGCCGCCCCTCTCGCCTGCCGGCCGGCGGGTCACCGCCCACACCAGCCAGATCAGCGCGGCCAGCACGCCGGCCAGGCCGGCGATGCCCAATGCCCATCCCAGCCCCCAGCGCAGGAGGTTGTTCAGGTGATAGACATAGGGAGCGGTGTTGACGTACTGGCGGGTGTAGGGCCAATCCACCTCGCCGCGCACCATCTCGGCCTGCCGGCCGATGGCTTCCAGGTAGGTGCCTGGGTCCAGCAGGGCATAGAACTCAAAGGTGCCGAAGGCCAGCGCCACGCCCAGGCCGGCCAGCGCCATATAGCCGGCCGCCCTGGCCAGGCGCCGGCTGAGCCGCTCCTCGCCCGGCCGCAGGAGGACCAGCAGGCCGGCGGCAAGGATGACCGCCCCATAGGTGAAGCCGCTGACCTTGCAGGCGGCGGCGCATCCGACCATCAGCCCCATGAGCAGGGCGCGCCACCATCCGCCGCGCGCCACAAGCCGCGCGCCGGCATAGACTGCCGCCGTCCCGAAGGTCGTCAGGGCGATGTCCACCGTCATAAAATGCGAGAGCTGGATATGGGTCACGCTGAGCGCCAGCAGGGCCGCACCGAGCAGACCCTCACGCCGGCCCCAGAAGGTGCGCCCCAGCAGATAGACCAGCAGGACCGTGAGCAGGGAGAGCAGGGCGGTGGTGGTCCTGCCCACCACGAAGAACTGGCGGTACTCCCCCTGCCGGCCGGGGAATATCACGGTCAGGAAGCGGTAGAGGTAGACGGGCAGGGTGCCGTAGGCCAGGTCGTAATGGCCGCCGGCGGGGTCCTCGGGGTTGATGCGCCGCGGGTTCAGGGAGCTGTGATCCGGGTCCAGCAGGTTGCGCCAGTCCGGCGGCCAGGAGAGGGACACATGGGACATAGTATTGGCGAGATGACGCTCGTCGGGGTGGGGGAAGGCGTCCATCTCGCGGTCCCACTGCAGTTCGTAGAAGCGAAAGCCGGCGGCGGTCAGCAGTACCAGCACCAGAAGCAGGATGTGACCATAGCGGTGCATGTATCGCGTCATGCCAGGGTTCTCCGTGCAGACAGCGTTTCGCCGGCGGGCCGTATCCGGGCCGGCCGTCCTGCGTATTGTAGATGATGGAGGGGAGCGGGTCAAATCCGCCGGCGGAGGACGGCCCGGCACGGCGCAATTTGCCCCACTGCCCCTGCCGTGCGATAATGCAGGGCAGGTACACCGCAGAACAAGCAGGGATGGTATGGAAGAGCGCGGTTCGCCATCGCCGCTGAGCGAACGGGAGCTGGAACTGCTGACGCTGGTGGCCAAAGGGGCCAGCAATCAGCAGATCGCCCGGGAGCTGTTCATCAGCGTCAACACGGTCAAAGTGCATCTGCGCAACATTTTCGACAAGCTGGGCGTGGAATCGCGCACGGAAGCGGCCATGCTGGCGGTGCGCGAGGGCTGGATCCAGTTAGAGGGGATGCCCGGCTCCGCGCCGGCCGCGCCCGAAGCGCCGGCCGTCCCTCCCCCGGCCCCCATTTCCCTGCCCCAGCGCATCTTTCTGCTGGCGAGCCTGCTGGTCACGCTGGGAATCGCCTTCCTGCTCCCGGCCCGCGCTACCCCCAGCGCCGGCCGGCCTGCCAGCCCCTTTGCCGAGCGCTCCGTCAGCACCTCTCTGCTCCCCACCAACACTTCCGCCAGCCGCTGGTCCCAACAGCCGGCCATGCCGCTGGCGCGCGGCCGGCAGGCCGCGGTCTGGCATGCCGGCCGGATGTACGTTATCGCCGGCGACACGAACGACGGCATCACCGGCGCATCCGACATCTATGACACCACCAGCCGGCAGTGGAGCGCCCTGCCCTATAAGCCCACGCCGGTCAGCAACGTAGCCGCGGCGGTCGCCGCCGGCCGCATCTGGGTGCCGGGCGGCTTCCTCCCCGACGGCCGCGTCACCGCCGAGGTCGAGGCCTACAACCTGGAGACGGGGCAGTGGGAACGGGGGCCGGCGCTCCCCGAGCCGCTGTGCGGGTACGCGCTGGCGGCATGGGGCGGCAAAGTGTACCTGTTCGGCGGGGCCAACGAACAGGGGTACACCCGCACGGCCCTGCGGCTGGACCCCGAGAAAGGCGCGTGGGAGCCTCTGCCTCCCCTTTCCTCGCCGCGGGCGTTTGCCGGCGCGGCGGTGCTGGACGACCGCATCTATGTGGTGGGGGGATTTGACGGTCAGCGGGAGCTGAACATCTGTCAGGTCTTTTCGCCGGCCGCCTTCGAGGCCGGCCAGGACCCCTGGGGGGATTGTGCTCCCCTCTCCCTGGCGCGCGGCGGGTTGGGTCTGGCCGCCGCCGGCAAGACGCTCTATGCCATCGGCGGGGGATGGCAGAGCTATATGGCCTACAACGAGCAGTATGATGTGGAAAAGGGGGAGTGGACCCGCTTCGATACCCCCATCGAGGGGGAGTGGCGCAACCTGGCCGCCGTCAGCGACGGCAAGACGGTCTATGCCCTGGGGGGATGGAACGGGCAGTACCTGGATGCGTTCTGGACGTATCAGGCCATTGTGACCATATTCCTGCCCATCACGCCGTGAGCGTCAGGCGGTGGCGCGGCTGGCCGCTTTCTGTTCTTCCTCCCGGCGGATCTCGTCGTAGACGTGTCCCAGCCCGGATTTGATCTTGGCCTCCAGCTTGACGCCGGCGCTGGGCTTGCGCGGGAAGAACCCGATGATCTTGGTCAGCACGTTGCGCGCCGCCTCCGACTTGGAGCGGCCGGCAAGGTACTCCTGACGGATCAGCTCTCTCGCCACCCGCAGGTAGTCCAGCAGGGGATCGATGACCTGCTTATCGCACACCTCCCCATGTCCCGGCACCAGCACGTCAATGGGCATGCTCTTGAGCTGTTCCAGGGCGCGCACCCATTCGCCTGAGCTTCCCTGTGCCATGAAGGGGTGCATGTTGCAGACCACCAGGTCGCCGGCGAAGACCACCCGCGCCCGAGGGACATAGACGATGGAGGATGCCGGTGTGTGCCCGCCGGCATAGATGATATCCACCACCGTATCCCCCAGATAGAGGGTCATCCGTTCCTCGAAGGTGAGCTCCGGCAGTTGGATGTCCAGATGCAGTAACTCGCGGGCGGTCTCGGGGTCTTTATCCCGATAGCGGTCGGCCAGGCGCTGTTTGAAGTTGTCGCCGTAGCCGCGCATATGCTTCCAGGCCACCATGTGGGCGATGGCCGGCGCGCCGAAGAAGACATTTCCCAGCGCGTGCCCCTTGTGGTGATCTGTGTTGATGACGTAAATGGGCTTTTTGCCGGTCACAGCCTCCAGCTCCGCGCGCCAGGCGCGCGCTTCGCGCGGGATCATGGGCGTATCCACCACCACGATGCCCATGCTGGTGACAATGGCTCCCAGATTGGTGCCCCGGCTGTCCCGTTTCACGTACACCCCTGGAGCGACTTCCCGCATTCCCGGTTCCATCGCTGTCCTCCTGCTGACAGAGTTCATAGGCTGGACCCTGCTCCGCCGGCCAGGAATGTCATCGCCAGCTCGAGCGCCTCCGCCACGCGATCTGCCGGCATGCCGCCGCCCTGGGCGAAGTCGGGCCGGCCGCCGCCCCCGCCGCCCACCTTCCCGCAGACCTGCCGCAGGAGCGCCTGCATATCCGCCGGCACATCCGCGGAGCGGCCCAGGAACAACTGCCCCTTATCCGGCCCCTGCCAGCCCAGCAGTACCACCACGCCGGCATGCTCCAGGAGCCGGCCGGCCAACTGCTTGACCGCCGCCGGCTCGCGGTCGGCGAACACCTTGCGCACGACCCGCCACGTTCCAACTTGCTCCGCGCCGGCCAGCAGGGCGAGCGCCTCCAGGCCGGCCAGCTCTTCCCGCGCCTTCTGCAACTGCCGCTGAGCGGCCCGGCGTTCCTCGTCCATTTTGCGGACGATTTCGGGCAGGACCTGCCAGCCCGTGGTGAGAAATGCGCACACCTCCTGGAGCACACCCTCTTTGCGGCGGTAATCCTGCAGGGCGCGCCGGCCGCACAGGAAGGTCACGCGTGTCTCTGCCCCGCGGCGCTCGACGCCGGCAATATGGATGAGGCCGACCTCGCCGGTGCTCCGGCAGTGGGTGCCGCCGCAGGCCGACCAGTCGAAGCCGGCCACCTCCACCAGCCGGATGTTCTCCGAGACCGCCGGCGGCTTGCGGAAGGGCACCTGGGCCGCCTCCGCCGGCGTCAGGAAGCGCGCCGTCACCGGCCGGTCCTCGAAGACGATGCGGTTGGCCAGGTCCTCGGCAGCGCGCAGTTCCTCCGCGGGTATCGGCGCCCGGTCCAGGTCAATGGTGCTGGCATCCTCGCCGAGGTGAAAGGAGACGGTCTGTGCCCCGTTCACGCGCATGAACGCCTCGGAGAGGATGTGCTGGCCGGTATGCTGCTGCATGTGGTCATGGCGGCGCTCCCAGTTCAGCCGGCCAGTGACGTGCTCTTCCGTCAGGGGGCCGGCCAGGAGGTGCAGTACCTCGCCCGATGTCTCATCCAGCAGGACGTCCAGCACCGGCACATCGTTCAGCCAGCCGGTGTCATGGGGCTGGCCGCCGCCGGTCGGGTAGAAGGCGGTGCGGTCCAGCACCACCGCCGGCCGGCCGTCCAGCTCCAGCCGGCGCACCACCCGGGCCTCGAATTCCGTCAGATAGGCGTCCTCGTAATACAGTTTCACGGTCATGGTGCTGTCCGGCTCATATCAGCAGGGTGATCAGCCAGGCGCCCAGCGCGATGAAGAGCAGCGCGGTTGCCAGCTTGATGCGGGCGGTGTTGGTGTTCACGAAGCGCGCCAACTGCTCCGAAGTGGTGCCGAGATAGGCCAGCACAAAGACGACGATGAGCGGCGTGATGAAAAGCAGGTTGTAGAGCAAGAGGTACATAAACGCTTTGGCGCGCATGGCCGGCACACCCATGACGAACAGGATGGTGGGCAGGTAGACCTGGCCGGTGCAGGCCAGCTCGATCAGCGAGATGACGAAGCCGGTGACGAAGGCGACGCCGGCGATGGCCTGGGCAGACGCGCCCTCGCGGATGACCTGGTTGATGCGCCGGCGCAACTGCAGGGGCAGTCGCAGTCGCATTTCCTCCAGCTTGCCGCGCCGTGCCTGGAGGTAGTCCATGAAGCTCAGCACTGCCAGCAGGAGACACAGCACCGCCGTGATGCCGTACACCCATTTGCCCAGGGTGGTCAGGAAGGGGAGCCTCGTCAGCACCTGATACAGCCCCACACCGACCAGCAAGTAGGTGAGAAAGACGCCGATGGCGAAGCTGGCGCCGACCATCAGGATATCGCGCCCCTTGCGCCCCACAAAGGCCAGGTAAGAGATGAAGAAGACCAGCGTGGCAAAGGCGCAGGGGTTCAGGCCGTCAATAAGGCCGGCCACAGCCACGGTCAGCACGCCGAAGGATTTGAAGCGCTCGATAATGCGCGATTGGGCGTTGGGAGCTTCCTGTTCCCAGTTCTCCCAGGTCACCTCGGCACCGCTTGCCTGGTATTTCTGGATCAGGGCCTCGATTTTGGCGGTGCTGACGTCCCCACCCACCAGGTAGTCCTGCCCGACAAATATCGCCGGCGCGGTGAGCCGGAAGCGCTCAGGCACGTTGTACTTGGTGCACAGCCATTCGTTGAGCGCGGCGTACTCGTTGATGTCAAAGAGCGAGACCTCGAGGTTGGGATATTTGTTCTTCAGGTAGTTGATCTCGTATTGGGCGCGGTCGCACTCCTGACAGCCGGCCTTGGAAAAGTAGGCCATGTGAATGGTCTTGCTCGATGCGCTGGCTGGCTGGGGCGTGCCGGTTGGCTGAGCGGTGCCGGCCGCTGACGGCGCCGGCGGCGTGATGGTGCCCTGCGGCGGCTCGAAGTACATCGGGTCAATGGGCCAGGGGGCGCCGCCCTGCGCCAGATACTCGTCAATCAGTTGCTCCAGGGAACTCTCGATGACGTTGGCGTCGGGGAGCAGATAGCGTCCGACGATCATCAGCGGGATATAGCCGCGCTGGTTCTCCGGCATGCCGGCCTTTTCCTCAATGGCCAGCTCCAGCGCGAAATTATAGGGGTTGGTGACATCGAATTCCCGCACCACCACCTTCTCGCCGTACTTCTCGTAAATCTTGGGCATGAAATCGGCGCGGATATGTTCGCAGTGGGGGCAGGTGGGCGAGAAGAAGAGCATGATATGCACCGCGCAGGGGACACTGCCGGCGGGATGCGGGGTCACTGTCGGGATCATGCGCAGGGTGGGGCGGGCGGCCGGCGTGGCGGGCGGGGGGGGGGGCGCCGGCGGGGGGAACTTGGCACCGCCGGCATCCAGGAGCCGCTGGACCGTGTCCGCCAGCTTGGCCTGCAGTTCCTCCTTGCCCAGGAGCGCGGTATCCCCCAGGAAGGCTTCCGGAATGGTGGCCTTGTCGGCGCTAATGCCGTAGGTGCTTTCCAGCGCCTGGAGGAGCTGGTACGTGCCGGCATCATTGATATCCATCAGCCGCACTTCCAGCGAGGCGCCGAATTTCTCCTGAAGCGCCGGCAGGAGGTTCTTCACAACTTCCTGGCAGTCCGGACAGTCCGGCGAGTGGAAGAGATACATCTGCACCACCGGCGCCTGTGCCGTGACCAGCGTAGTGAACAGTACGACGGCCAGCAGAAGGCCGGCCAGAACACTTCTCCAGGGATAATGGCGCTGTATCAACGCGGTCAACCTCCTCCGCAAAGTAATGTCAACTGCGACCGCAGTGCGGCTCATTATAGCATAATTTGGGCCAGCCGGCGAAACGGGCCGAAAATCATCACCGTTTTGGTACGCTTTGCATCCCCTGAGCCTTAGGTGAGTGCCGCCTGGGAGGTGGTCATCGCCGTCCCCGGCTCATGCCTGGCGCAGGGCGCGTGCCACATCAAACGGATCGGTGCTGACTACGCTGGCGGCGTACAGCTCCATGGAGCCGATGTCAGCGGTGCGGCTGTACAGCGGGCCGCGATCCACCACCCGCACGATGGTGGGGAAGCCCTCCCAATCCTCGTTCACGCCGTCGATCGGGCGCCAGTACAGCGCCAGACTGAAGCTCTGGGCGCCCAGCCGGCCTACCAGCGTTTCCAGTGCCCGGTAGACCGCCTGCCGGAAGGGGATGTCCGGGCGCTCGCCGATGACCAGCATCTCTTTCTCCTTTACCGGAGTCAGGTGCGCCAGGATGACTGCTCCCGGCATGTCCAATGCCAGTCCCAGCGCACGGTGCACAGCGATGAGGTCATCGAAATAGTTCGCGCCGTGGCCCAGTTGATAGAGTTGAGCGGCGCGGCGCCAGTGCTCGACCTTCGGATAATGCATGTCCCGGGTCAGGGTCATCTGCGCGTGGCCATGGAGGATGGAGGCGCCGGCCTTCCACAGGCAGTTCCACAGGAAGAAGAAATAGCGCGCGTCGCGGTCGGCGTTATGCGCCTCCTTGGCCCAGCGCAGAGCCACATCGAAGTAGTCAATCACCTGCTCCTCGCTGAAGCGCAGGGGATGATGTTCCTGGAAGACCACCACGCCGTGGAGGCCGTCGCATTTGGCCACATTGCTGGCCGTCAGGGCGTACTTCCCGCGCACCCGACCGAAGACGTCCGCCGGCGTCTGGTTCTCTGGATCGCAGAACATGTCGCCCTGGGTGGAGAGGATATCCTCTTCCAGCCGGGCGGGGTCCATCGGCAGGGGCCGGCGCCCCCGCAGGGGGTTGAACAGGGTGCCCTCCAGGGTGATGCGGTTGGTCACCCGGAGGACCGTTTGCTCCTGCACCTCTTCCAGCGAGCCGAAGTTGGCCTTCACCCATTCCCGCATGGCCGGCGGAATGCGGAGCCGGCCCACCGCTTTGCTGACCAGGAAGATGCGCTCGAAGCGCCGGCGCTCCTCGGCCGGCAACCGCTCTACCAGGCTTCCCAGCTCCATGATCGAGGCGTTAGGATCCATCACTGTCAACCTTTCCGCTCCTGAAACAGCCTCCCGCAGGTTTCGAAGGCCTGCGGGAGGCTTTGTTGGCCCGACTATACCATAACCGGACCGTTCCGGCAAAAAGCCTCCCGCCGGTTTCTGGCCGGCGGGAGGCACGCAACCTACCACAAACCCAGCGCCCCAATTATGGGTTCGTGGTCGTCACATCTACCGGCGCAAACTCCACATAGGCCGTACAGCGGCCGTCCAGCCGCACCTGGATGCTGGTACCCAGCCCCTCCGGCGTCACGGTGTAGGTGCCCTGGTTAAAGGGCGCGAACTCCACCGCGTACTCGCCGTACTCCGGTTTGGTGCCGGTCAGACCGACCGTCTGCCAGCCCTCGGTGGAGACCCGCACCGGCAGGCCCTTCTTGCCGATGACCGAGACCCGCAGGACCGAGCGGAACTCCCAGGTGTCCTGGTTCGTGCAGTTACTGCTGGTGATGCGGCCCACCCACTGCCGCGTGATCACCGGCGGCCGCGGGGTGGATACCGGCGTCGGCGTCGGATACGGCGGCCAGGTGGGAGGCTGCGGCGCCGGCGGATAGACCTGGCCGGGGATCACCAGCACCTGGCCTGGGTAAATCAGCGATGGATTGGGCAGGTTGTTGGCCTGCACCAGCGCCCATACGCTGGTGCCGTAGCGCAGGGCGATGCGCGCCAGCGTGTCCCCCGGCTGGACCACATAATAGGTGGCCGCCGGCATGCTGGGCGGCAGAGCTGTCCCGCTGGGGATGAGCAGTACCTGGCCGGCGTAAATGTACCAGGAGTTGGCCAGGTTATTGGCCCGCATAATGGCCTCTACCGTGGTGCCGAAGCGGTAGGCGATGGAGCTCAGCGTATCCCCCCACTGCACCACGTAGCGCGTCGTAGGCGCCGGCGGGGGTGGCGGAGGCGTCGGAGGCGTGCCGGCGGCGCCCGGGATTGTCAGCACCTGGCCGGCGTAAATGAAATTGGGATTGCTGAGGCCGTTGGCCTGCATGATCGCTTCCACGGTCGTGCCGAAGCGGTAGGCGATACTGCTCAGGGAATCCCCCCACTGCACCACGTAGGTGGTGCCGCCGGCCGGCGCCGGTGTGCCGGCCACCGGGATGATCAACGTCTGGCCGACGTAAATATAATCTGGGTTGGCCAGCCCGTTGGCCTGCACAATCGCCCACACGCTGACGCCGTAGTGAGCCGCGATGCCTTCCAGCGTCTCGCCCCAGCGCACCACGTGCACCACCTGTCCGCTGGCCGCCGGCGCGCCCTGCACCGGCGCCACCATCCCCATCAGGACGGTCAGCACCAAGGCCAGGATGACCCACCTGCCCGCGCGATATGTCATGGGCTATTCCTCCCCACATGCTTGAACGCCGGCGCGGAACCGGCCGGCAACGCACAGCGCCGCAAAACCTAACATAATCTTACATCATGCCAGAGGCCGTGTCAAGGGGTCTGGAGAAAATAAACGTAAAGAATCCGCACGGGGTCACTGTCCCGCGGCCGGCGCCCACGCTGTCAGCTCCCAACGCTCGCGATAGGCGTTATGCAGGAGATAGCGCTCGCGCAGTACTTCCCCGACGCCGGCGCAGAACGTCACCCACTGCACCTCCCCCGTCCCACTGCCGGCCAGTTGGTAACAGCCGGAGAAGCGGCCGGCCGGCGTCTCGGCGACACCGCTGGAGCGCACCTCCCATGTCATCCGGTCGGGGCCGGCCTGTCCCCAGCGGTCCCCGACCTGCATGGGCCAGATGAAGCGCAGGGACTGGGCCTGCAGTTCATCCGATGCCAGCAGGGCCTCGCCGGCATACCCCGCCGGCACGCTCATCAGCCGGCCGTCCATGAGCACCAGTTCAGAGGGGCTGTCCAGCAGGGGGAGGGCCATTCCTTGAGCGCCTTCCCTCTGCAGTGCGACGAATTGGGCACCCTTTTGTTCCGTGACGGACGTCACCGTCTCGGTCACCAGCGCCGAGGCCCTCCACCACCATCCCTCCACCCGCTGAACGGTTTCCACCCGATACACCCACTGCTTTCCCACCGCGAGGGGATAGGCTTCGGTCAGGGTGGAGAATGTGCGGGCTTCTGGCGAGCCGGCCGATACCGCCGGCATCTCGCTCTGCGTCCACTGCACCGGGTTCACCGCCGTGACGTTCACCCGCACCTCCCAGTGCAGATGACTGCCGGTCGAAAGGCCAGTGTTCCCCACCCGGCCGATGAGGTCGCCGGGTTTGACGGACTGGCCGGCGCTCACCAGGATTTCGGACAGATGCCAGAAGCCGGAATAGACACCTAGCCCATGGTCAATCACGACCGCTCGGCCCCGCACGGTCAGCGGCTCCGCCAGGGCAATGCGGCCGGCGGCCGGCGCATACACCGGCGTGCCCTCCGGCGCGCCGAAATCCAGCCCCTCATGATAGCTGGAGGCCGGCCCGCCGTTATAGGAGCGGCGCTCGCCGAAGGCGGAGGTGACCCGGCGCACGCTCGCCTCCAGCGGATAGCGGAAGGTCCCGGACCACAGCTTCTCCGGCGTCCGCTGGGAGAAAATGCCGGCCAGGCGCCTCCACTCGGCACGGATCAGTTCGGCGTTCAGGAGGCCGGCCTTCTCGCTGGAAGGCGGGATGACGATGTCATATGTCTCGAAGGTGCCGGCCACCACGTACAGGTTGGCCGACAGCCGGCCGATGGGCTGAGAGTCGCCCTGCTCGGAAGCGGGGTAGGCGCGCAGTTCCACGAGGTAGATGCCCGGCTCCTGCATGGCATGCACCGGCAGTAAAGCCCAGGAGCGGAGGCCTTCCTGGACGAAGGGCACTTCGCCCCCCTTATACACGGCCGTCAAGCGCGCCGGCCGCTCGGTGATGACTTCGCAGGTGACCGTTTCGCCCTGCACCGCCGGCCAGGGGGACAGGTGTACCCGCACAAAGGGCGAGGAAAGGGGGCCGGCGAGTGGGGAAGCCGGCAGATAGACCAGCAGGCGCTGGCCCACCTCGATCCGATCGGGGTTCGTGATGCCGTTCCAGCGCACCAGGTCTTCCATACTGACCCCATAGCGCTGGGCGATCAGGGAGAGCGTTTCGCCGGGCTGGACGATGTGCACGGCGCCCTGCGCCGGCGGCCCGGCCAGCGCCTGGCCGGCGCATGCCACGCCCAGCACCAGTATCAGCACGATGATAATGATGGCCTGCACAGCACATCTGCGGTGTTTATGCATGCATCCCCCTGGGGTTCAGACGCCCGGGCCGGCTGTCATGTTCCATCGGCCGATGCATCGAGCGCGCGCAGTATCGCCGGCGTCACGTCGGTGATGGCGCGGGCCTGGCGGAACAGCTCTGCCGCCGGCCCCACCACCAGCAGGAGCACGGGGTTCTCCGTGTGCAGTTTGGTCTCCATGTCCTCGAAGTTGCCGTGGTCACTGCACAGCACCAGGCTGTCCGCCGGCCGCATGGATTCGACCACCCCCTGCAGAAAGGCGTCCAGGGCGTGGACCAGCCAGCGCGGCGTATGGGGCAGGCGCCGGTGGCCGATCATATCGGGGAGAAAGCTCTCGTACAGCACCAGGTCGTATTCCCGGCCCAGCGTGGCCAGATTGCGGCCGGCCTCCGCCGGCCGGCGGTACGCGCCGCGGATCCCGAAATAGCGCGGGAAAATGGAATGGGTGAAGTCCCAATAGACCGCCTGGCCGCGCGCCAGGTCGCGAAAGTCACGGAACGGCAGGCCGGCGGCCAGGTTGGTCAGGGTTGTGGCGCTGTGCCGGCGCTTCCCTTCCTCCACCAACTGCCAGTACACGTCGGTGTAGGCGTTGGCGAAGGTGGCGCGCCGGCCGGCGGCGGCCGCCCGTTTGAGGATGCTGTGCTCGGCGATGATTTCCTGGAGCCGGCCGTTCGGATAGCCCGTGACGTGGGTGCCCAGCAGGGCCGGCGCGTTCACGCCGGTGAACAGCGCCGTTTGGCCGGTGGCGCTCTGGGGCACGCCTGGCACTCCGAGGCAGGCGTCCACGCCGCGCGCCAGCAGGTCGGGCCGCTCTACAAAGAGGGCCTGGGTCAGCCGCTGGCCCAGCAGACCCTCCAGGAAGGGCGCAGGATAGCGCCAGAAGGGATTGCTGTCATCCGGCCGGCCCAGGCCGAACCCATCCAGGAAGATGAACAGGACTGCCAATGCCCTTTATCCCAGCTTATACCCGATTTTGCGCAGTAACTGCTTGCGCCAGGCAATGTCTTCCTCGCCCTCGATGCCCTTCGTCTTCACGCCGTCAATGACGCCCAGGATGCCGCGCCCCTGCTCTGTTTCGGCGATGACGACCTGCACCGGGTTGGCGGTGGCGCAGAAGATGCGGCACACCTCCGGCACCATCTTGACCGCGTTGAGCACGTTGATGGGGTAGACGTTGCGCAGGAAGATGATGAAGCTGTGGCCGGCGGAGAGCGCCAGCGCGTTCTTCTTGGCCAGCTCGATCATCTCGGCGTCCGTGCCGCTGTAGCGCACCAGCGCCGGCCCGGAGGATTCGCAGAACGCCAGGCCGAACTGGATGCCCGGCACGGCGGTCACCAGCGCCTCATGCAGGTCCTCCACCGTCTTGATGAAATGCGACTGGCCCAGGATGAAGTTGATCTCATCGGGCTTCTCGATGGTCACCAGCTTCAGCTCCATGTCCGACGCCTCCTTTTCATGGGACTGATGGATTGCTCTGGGGATGCTGTCCTGCGCATTGTACCACAGGCCGGCCGGCGCGACAAGCGTCCCTGGAGAGGGGCGGATTCGGACTGCTGGCCGGCGAACCGCTGTGCGGACGTTCGGCGGCGTGGACATTTGTCAAAAGGTGGGGCATATGCTAGAATACCGCCCGTGAGTGGAAGGAGCCATCGCTTTCATGCCAACTTGGGAGGTTGGGCGTACATTGTGAACATACCAGGGCATCACTCTCCCGGCGGGCTGGTCCCTGCCGGGTCTCTGGATGGCCTTTCACGCCATTTCCACACCTTTCAATCCCCTTTCCGGCCGGCATTCCCATCCCCCTTCGATTGCGCCTGCGCATGGCACGGGACGCCCCATGCCCATTTGCCATCGCGCCCGCCGGCGCAGTCGTTTGCCGCGTGCCGGCGCGCGGTGAACCACTTCGAAGAGGATGAACGCATCAGGAGGTCATGATGGATGGCACGCAATCCCGCGGTATTGGGAGCACGTTAGAGCAGCTCTTGGAGAGCAAATGGACCGGTTGGATCATCAACCTGGTGGTCATCCCGGCCTTGCTGGCGGCAAGCTTACTGCTTCCGCCGATTTCCTTACGCGAGCGATTGTTTGAGGCCGGCTTTGCCCCCATCGCGATGGGCGGCGGCTCGGTGGTGGACCCGGACGGCACGCAGGTGACCCTGCCGGCAGAAGGACTGCAGGCGCCCGTGCGCGTCCGGCTCACATCTATCCCACGTCTGGAGTTCCTGGAGGGTTCCGCCGGCCGCGCCCTGCGCAAGGCCGCAGAAAGCATTCCCGAATATCTCGTCATGCGCAGTCCGCTCTATCAGGTTGCCCTGCGGGGGAGCATGCCCTCTCAGGCCATCCTGACCATTCCCATTCCCAATGATTCGGAGCCTTATTCCACCCTGGACATCTATGCCTGGCAGGATGACGCCTGGACCTGGCTCCCACACAACATCATCGCTGAGGATGATGTCATCGAGTCACACGTGGGCTGGCTGCCGGGAGCCTTTGCCGTCTTTCAGACGGATGCGCGCGCCCCATCGGTGGGCATTGACCTGGAGGGGGAGGTAGCCCTGCCGGCCAATATGCTGAGTTCCGCCAGCGAGGTCTTCCCCCAGGGCCTCTACATGGCCGATGATGGGAGCATTGTGGGCGACCTGCCGGCCTCGGTGGATGCGGCGCGCCAGGCCGGCCTGCGCATCATCCCCACCGTGCGCAACTGGGGGCCGGACGGCGTGGTGCGCAGTGACCTGACCGACAACATGCTCATCTCCGAGCAGGCGCGCCAGGCCCATGTGCAGGCGCTGGTGAGCCTGGCGGTCAATCATGACTTCGCCGGCGTCGAGGTGTACTACCGCGGGGTCAGCCCGGACCTGCGGGCCGAGTTCCGCAACTTTATCCAGGCGCTGTCCGACGGCCTGCACACCAACGGCAAACTGCTGTCGGTGCGCGTGGACCCACCGGTGCAGATCGCCGAGGACCGCTGGGATACCGGCGCCTATGACTGGGTAGCGCTGGGCATGGCCGCTGACATCTTCCGCGTGGAAGGCCTTCCGAACCCGGACGCCTGGCGCGCCGGCGGCCAGATGGAGCAGTTCCTGAGCTGGGCGGTGGGCCAGGTAAATCGCTTCAAACTGCAACCCGTCCTGTCTGCCTACAGCGTGGAGCAGGTGGGGAACACGTACACGGCCATCCCGTACTCCCAAGCGTTGGCGGCCTTCACCCAGGTGGAGGTGAGCGGCTCCAACGTCATCAACCCCGGCCAGCATGTGGCCTTCGCACTGAAGGCGGCGCGGGAATCCGGCGGGGTGAAGTTCGACGAAGCGCTGGGCACGTATGTGTTCAGCTACATGGACTCCGCCGGCCGCCGGCATACCGTTTATCTGGAGAACGCCGCCAGCCTGGCCCATAAGACGGCACTCCTGGCCGGCTATAACCTGCGCGGCGTGGCGGTGGAGCATCTGGCCGGCGAGCAGAACGACGAGCTGATCTGGCCGGTGCTCCAACAGTACGCCGCCGCGCCGGGTGCCAAACCAGGCGCCAACCCGCTGACCGCTACCTGGACGGTGCGCAAGTCCAGCGGCGAACCGCTGGTCTCCGAATCCCGCCCCCTGGATCAGCCGGTCTATGACTGGGTGGCGCCGCAGGAGCCGGGCGAATATGTGGTGGAGGTGGCTATCGCCGGCGGTGATGGCAAGACGCTGGTGGCCGGCACCCCCATCGCCATGGTCGTGGCATCGCCCACTCCTACTCCGACCATGACCCCGACGCCGACGGCCACGCCCACGCCGGCGCCGACCGCAACCCCCAAGCCGAAGGCGACGGCCACGCCGAAACCGCAGGCCTCCGCCGGCGAGAGCGCCAGCCCGGCGCCGGCGCCGCGCAACACCAGCTTCGGCTACGGCATCCAGGCGCACTGGTACTACACCGACCATGCCCAGCTCGTGAACCATATCAAGGCGCTGGGGTTCAACTGGACCAAACAGCAGGTCGAGTGGAAGGCCGTCGAATCGGGCGGCAAGGGGCAGTACAATTGGGGCGAGCTGGATCGGATCGTGGAAAGCTGTCATGCCAACGGCATCAACCTTCTGCTGAGCGTGGTGAAGGCGCCGGCCTGGGCGCGGCCGCCCGGAGCCGACCTGAGGGTGGAAGGCCCGCCGGCCAACCCGCAGGATTTCGCCGACTTCCTCAGCGCCATGGCCGCCCGCTATAAGGGCAAGGTGCAGGCCTATGAGATCTGGAACGAGCAGAACCTGCACTATGAATGGGGCAATCAGCCCATCAACGCGGCGCAGTATATGGAACTGCTGAAGGCCGCCTACCGCGCCATCAAGGCGGTGGACCCCAATGCCATCGTGGTCAGCGGCGCCCTTACCCCCACAGGTGTGAACGACGGCCGTACCGCCATTGATGACGTGGTGTACCTGGAGCAGATGTATCAGAATGGGCTGAAGAACTACTCCGATGCCATCGGCGCCCATCCGTCGGGCTATAACAATCCGCCCGATGCCAAGTTCGGCTATAATGACCCGGCCGAGCCGGCCTTCAAGAACCACCCCAGCTTCTTCTTCCGGGAGACCATGGAGCGCTACCGCAACGTCATGGTCAAGTACGGCGACAGCAACAAGAAGATCTGGGCGACGGAATTCGGCTGGGCATCTATCGAGAACCTGGCACCTTCGCCGGCGCCCGGCTACGAATATGCCGCCAACGTCACCGAGGCGGAACAGGCGGAATATATCCGCCGCGCCTATGAGATGGGCCGCAATTGGGGCTGGGTCGGCGTGATGTTCCTCTGGAACCTGAACTATGCCCCGGTCGCCGGCCCGCAGGACGAAAAGGCGGCCTTTAGCATCGTGCGGTCTGACTGGAGCCAGCGGCCGGCCTTCGTCACCCTGGCTAACATGCCCAAATGACACGGTAGCAGTGGAGGGATAGGCGGCGTCTCTGGGGCCGGCATCCATGGCGGGAGACGCCGCCTTTATGTGTTATTCGTGTAGGTGAATGAAGGAGGCATTGATGCCAGCATTCCAGAAGAACATATCCCGGCACAGTCTGCTGGTCTGGATGGTCGTCTTCGTCATGCTTGCCATTTCTGTGGGAGGGTTGGCCGGCTGTGGGAATCGGAGCACACCCGTCGCCACACCGGAGCCGACGGCAACTGCCACGCCCCTGCCTTCGCCCACGCCAACCCCCATCCCTTCGCCGACCGAGACGCCGAAGGTGGTCCTGCCGATCGTGACCAATCAGGGGCAGGGCACACCGGAAGCTAACGCTTCTGCGCCGGCCAACACGCCGGCCGCTTCCCCCTCTGCGCCGGCGACCCCGACCTCTTCGGCGCCCGGCAAAAAGTCGTCCACCGGCGTGCGCTGGCTGAATTCCCCCGAGTACGGCATGCATGTCTTCCTGTGGTGGCGGCCGGAGGTGGCGGACCGCGATCTGCAGTTGGTGCGCGACGCCGGCTTCCAGTGGGTGAAGCAGACCTTCGCCTGGCGGGACATCGAGGGGGCCGGCAAGGGACAGTTCGACTGGTCGTATACCGATCGCATCGTCCAGCAGGTGGAGCAGTACGGCCTGAAACTGCTGGTGCGCGTGGATTCCCAGCCGGCATGGGCCGGCGGCGGATATCCGGAGAACGGCCCACCGGACAACCTACAGGATTTCGCCGACTTCCTGACGGCGCTGGCGGCGCGCTATAAGGGGCGCATCCACGCCTATCAGATCTGGAACGAGCCCAACCTGAACGTGCCCGGGCGGAGCGAATGGGGCGGCCGGCCGCCCAACCCGGCCGAATATACCGAGATGCTCAAGGTGGCCTACCGCGCGATCAAGGCGGTGGACCCGAACGCGATCGTGATCTCCGCCGGCCTGGCCCCCACCACGCGCTGGGATGATGTGGCCATGCCCGACCTGGAGTTCATCCGCGGCATGTACGCCGCCGGCGCCAAGCCGTACTTTGACATGCTGGGAGCGCACGGCGCCGGCTATAAGGCGCCGCCGGAAATGGACCCGGCAGAGGTGGCGCGCAACCCGGTCTACAACAACAACGATCCCAGCCCGGAACCCCTGAAGCGCATCTACTGCTTCCGCCATGTGGAGGATATCCGGCAGGTGATGGTGGAGAACGGGGACGCCGACAAGCAGATCGCCCTGCTGGAATTCGGCTGGACCATTGACCCGCGCCCCGAATCCCCCTATCACTGGCACGCGGTCACCCCCTTCGAGCAGGGGGAGTATCTGGTGCGGGCGTATCAGTACGCCAAGGCGCACTGGTCTCCTTGGATCGGCATCATGAGCCTGATTTACCTGCAGAACGTGGACTGGACACCGGAGAAAGAGGAGTACTGGTGGTCCATTATTGAGCCGGCATATCCCGAGCTGAAACTGCGGCCGGCCTACGTCATGCTGAAGGAGATGCCCAAATAGGCCGCCCGCCCTGACACAAGGAGGTGTGCGGATGTGTGACACGCTGGTGGCTCTGGGGAACAGCACGGCGGACGGCAGTGTGCTGTTCGCCAAAAATTCGGACCGGGAGGCCAACGAGGCTCAAGGGCTGGTGTACTTTCCGCCGGCCCTGCACCGCTCCGACGAGACGGTGAAGTGCACCTTCATCGAAATCCCCCAGGTGCGTGAGACCCTGGGGGTCATCCTTTCCAAACCCTTCTGGATGTTCGGGTGCGAGATGGGGGCCAACGAGGCCGGCGTCGTCATGGGCAACGAGGCGGTCTTCACCAAACTGCCGTATGAGACGACAGGGCTGACCGGCATGGACCTGATGCGCCTGGCCCTGGAGCGCGCCGATACCGCTCATAAGGCGCTCTATACCATCATCGAGCTGATGGGCAAGTACGGCCAGTGCGCGCTGGGGGGCTACCGGCACACCATCAAGTATCACAACGCCTTCATCATCGCCGATGCCAAAGAGGCCTATGTGCTGGAGACCGCCGGCCCGCATTGGGTCGTGGAAAAGGTGCGCGACGTGCGGAGCATCTCCAATGGGCTGTCCATCGGGAGCGAATGGGACGATGCCTCGCCCGGGCTGGTGGACTACGCTGTCCAGCGGGGATGGTGCCGCTCAAAGGCGGAGTTCCACTTCGCGCGCTGTTACCGCGAGCCGATATACACCTTTTTCAGCGCCAGCTATCAGCGCCATGCCTGCACCAGCGCTTTCCTGCAGGAGCACAAGGGCCGGCTGACCCCGCGGGATTTGGCGCGCCTCCTGCGCGACCACGGCCCGCACGGCCAATCCCCTGACTGGCGGCCGGAGCAGGGGCTGTTGATGCAGGTATGCGCCCATGCCTCCTGGGGACCCATTCGCGGGGGCGGTGCCCAGACCGCCGGCTCCATGATCGCACAGCTCCGGCCGGACGGGGCCACCTTCTGGTTCACGGGCACCGCGGCGCCCTGCACGGGGATCTTCAAGCCGGTCCGCTTTGCCGCCGGCGAGCGCCTGCCGGCCGTCTTTGGCCCGGAGCCTGGGGCGACATATGACGAACGGGTGCGCTGGTGGCGGCATGAGGTACTGCACCGCGCCGTATTGCTGGATTACCCGACGCGCATGGCCCTTTATCGCGATGAGCGCGATGCGCTGGAGGGGGAGTTTTTCGCCGGCGGAGAGGGTCCCGATTTCGTGGAGGAGTGCTTCGCCCGGGCGGATGCCGCCGAACAGGAATGGACGCGGCGCGTGTGCTCAGCGCCGGTGCGCCGCCGGCCTGGACTGCTGTACCGCCGCTACTGGGAGGCGCAGAACCGCGCCGCACAGATGCCGGCACTGACATGAAAGGGCGCACCGCATGGGAGAAACAGCACACGAGGAGATCGCGCAGCGCGCCGGCAGTTTGATGCGGCAGGGCTATCACTGAGCGGAGGCCGTCCTGCGCGCCGTTGGCGAGCACTGGTGGGGGAAGCTGGACGAGCGTTTCCTGCGCTCGGCGACCGCCTTCTGCGGCGGGATCGGCGGCACGCGGGAGGAGCTGTGCGGCGCGTTTTCTGCCGGCGTGATGCTGGTGAGCGCCCGCTACGGCCGGCTCACCCCGCACGAGGATGAACTGCCGGCCTATGCCCGTGCGCGCGCCTTTCGTCTGCGCTTCCTCCTGCGCTGGAAGACCCTGCGCTGTGCGCCCCTGCGCGAGCAGGTGTACGGCCCCGGCGGCCCAGGCTCCTGCGTGGCCGTGGGAGAGGAGACCGTCCGCATCCTCCTAAGCCTGCTGGAGGGCACATGAGCAGTCCGCCGGCGTCCTCTATCCCTGTCCCTCGCTTGTTACTGCCCCTGGGCGCGGCGGTCATCCTCTCGCTGACCGGCGACCAGACCATGTATGCCTCCCTGGCCACCCAGACGGAGGTGGTGCGCATCAGCATAACGGCGGTGGGGGTCATGCTGGGCGTGAACCGCCTGGTGCGCATCCCCGGCAATCCATTGGGGGGATGGCTGGTGGACCGCTTTGGCCGGCGGCGTCCCTTTATTGCCGGCATGCTGTTGGGGGCCGTTTCCACCGCGCTGTGCGGCCTGGCAGTGGGCTTCTGGCCGCTCCTGCTGGCGCGCGCCCTGTGGGGCATCGCCTGGACGCTGATCAACGTCACCGCCATGACCATGGTCATGGATATCACCACGCCGGCAGACCGCGGCCGGACGGCCGGCCTGTATCAAATCTCGGTGCTGATGGGCCTTTCCATCATGGCGGTCGGCAGTGGCGCGCTGGTGGACACCCTGGGGTTCCGGCAGACGCTGTTCCTGGGCGCCGGCGTCACCGGCGTGGGGCTGTTGATCGCTTTGCTGGCCCTGCCGGAGACCGCGCCGGCCCTCCGGCAGTTTCCGCCGGAGCCCCTTGGACGGTGGAGCTGGCGGCGGGTCAGGGATGGCCTGCGCCGGCAGATCACCCCACCCATCCTCATTTCCATCATCCTGTATGCGCTGACCAATCTGGCCGGCAACGGCGTGGTGATGTCAACGGTGGGACTGCTCCTGCGCCTGCGCTACGGCGAGGTGGTCCCGTTGGGGGATCGCGCCATCGGTGTGCCGACGCTGGCCGGCCTTCTGCTGGGCATTGGCCCTATCATGGGCATCATCGCCGGCCCGCTCGCCGGCTGGCTTTCGGACCGGGCCGGCCAGCGCTGGCGGGTGATGCGCTGGGGGCTGGCGTTGGGCATCCTCGGTTTTGCCCTGCTGTCCCTTGACGGCGCAGTGGCGGTCATCGCCGCCGGCGTGATGGTGGCGGCGTTCGCCGACGGCATCCTGACCCCTACCACCATGGCGCAGACGGGGGACCTATCGCGGCGGGAGCGGCAGGGGGTGCTCATGGGGCTGTATGCCGCCGGCGGGGATTTGGGGAGCGCGGCCGGCCCCTTCCTGGCATATGCGCTGGCGTACCTGCTGGAGCTGAAATGGGTGTACGTCCTCTGCATGGTGCTCTATTTCCTCGCCCTGCTGGCGACGTGGAGCGTTGGCAGGGAACGGGCCTCTTCGCCTCGGGAGATTCCCTCTTTGTGATGCTTTCCTCACCTGTGCTATAATCAGGTCAATCTTGAGCCTGGCAGTTCTGGTGCCATCATCATGCCGGAGGAGTGTGCGCGATGCGTCGTTCATGGTGGCGGGTGGTAGCAGTGCTGGCGCTGGTGCTGTTGCTGGCGCCGGCGGGATGTCAGAAAGCGGCAGAGCCCGCGGAGAGCGATCAGCCGCCGCCCACGCCGGTGGCGGCGCAGGTGTTTGCCGCCAACTGCGCCGGCTGTCACGGTGAGCAGGGGCAGGGGGCGCGCGGGCCGGCCATCAAGCCCAGCAAGCGGAGCGAGCAGGAGCTGTTCCTCATCATCGCGGACGGCCGCGGGGAGATGCCGGCCTTTCGCGGCCGGCTGGCGGAATCCGAAGTGCAGGCGCTCATCTCCTTCCTGCGCGGCGAGTAGGTGGGACGCGGGTGCTTCCAGGTCTGCCCCCGTTCGGCCGGCATGTCCAGCATCTGCGCCGCTATCAGCAGATCGCCCGCGTCCTGATCCGCCACGGCTTTGACAATGTGGTGGAACAGCTTGGTCTGCTGACCCGGCTGGCACTGCCGTGGCGGGTCTCGGAGCGGGTGCGTCCCATCGCGCCCTTGACGCCGGCGGAGCACCTGCGCCTGGCTATCGAGGAGCTGGGCCCGACCTTCGTGAAATTGGGGCAGATGCTCTCCACGCGCCCTGATTTACTGCCGCCGGCGTATCTGCACGAGCTGTCCAAACTCCGCGATGAGGTTCCTCCGTTCCCCTCGGAGCAGGCCCGCGCCATTGTGGAGGCGGAGCTGGGCGCTCCCATTGACCAGTTATTCCGTTCCTTTGATGAGAAGGTGCTGGCGGCCGCTTCCTTAGGGCAGGTGCACGGCGCTGTCCTGCCCGACGGCAGTGAGGTGGTGGTCAAGGTCCTGCGCCCCAATATCCGCCGCATCGTCGAGGTGGACCTGGACATCCTGTACGACATGGCGCGGCTGGCGGAAGAGCGCACTGCCTTCGGCAGGATGTATGCTTTCACGGAGCTGGCGGACGAGTTCGCCGCCACTCTGCGGGCCGAGATGGATTATGTGCGGGAGGCGCGCAACGCGGAGCGCTTCCGGCGCAACTTTGCCGGCCGGCCGGAGGTCTATATCCCGCGGGTGTACTGGGGCTATACCACCCATAATGTGCTCACGCTGGAGCGCATCCGTGGGGTGAAGATTGACGATGTGGAGGGTCTGCGGACGGCCGGCCTGGACCCCCGCACCGTCGCCCTGCACGCGGTAGACCTCATCATGCAGGAGACCTTTGTGGACGGCTTTTTCCATGCCGACCCCCATCCGGGCAATTTCTTCGTCATGGAAGGCAACGTCATTGGGGCGATGGATTTCGGCATGGTGGGGTATCTGGACAAGCGCACTAAGGAACAGCTCCTGCGCCTCTTTCTGGCGGTCATGTCGCGCGATCCGGACCAGATTGTGGGCGAGCTGGTGCGTATGGACATGGTAGGGGCCAGCGTGGACCACCGCCGGCTGGGGCGCGACCTGGGCCGCTTCCTGGAGCGCTACTGGGGTGCGCCGCTGAAGGACCTGCGCCTGCGCGACCTGTTCGAGGATTTCCTGCCCATCGCCTTCCGCCACCGCCTGCGCCTGCCCTCCAACCTGTGGCTGTTGGCCAAGACCCTGGTGATGATGGAAGGCACCGGGATGCTGCTGTATCCGGAGCTGGATGTCTTTGAGATCGCGCGGCCGTACGCGGAGCAGGCCTTGCGAGAGATGAATGCGCTGGCGGCCTGGGTGGGCCGGCTGGGAACGACACTGCGCGATTGGGGGGAGCTGTGGCAGGAGCTTCCGCAGTATCTGCCGCGACTGCTGGACCAACTGCAAAAGGGGGAGTTCACCCTCTCGCATATTCAGCGGGACCAGGAGCGCGCCCTGGCGCGCTGGGACCGCATGGTGAACCGGTTGAGCGTTGCCCTGATTATATCCGCGCTCATCGTGGGCATCGGGTTGATCTTCCCCACGGCGGCGGCCCGCTGGCCGGCCTGGGTGGGGACCGTCATGGTGGCGCTGGGCTTTTTCCTGGCGGTGGGGGCCAGCCTGTGGCTGTTATGGTCCCTGTGGCGGGCCGGCCGGCGCTGAAAAACAGCCCCCATGGCCGCATCCCGGCCATGGGGTGAGAAGAAGCCTGCTTGCTGAACGCTATTTGGCGCCGTCTTTCAGCCAGGCGATAATCTCCTCCTTGCGGGGCAGCCGGCCGTAGGAGTAGACCTTTTCATTGATGACCAGCCCGGGTGTGCTGGCGATGGGATACTGCATGATCTGGTCAATGTCCTGCACCTTGATGATCTCCGCCTGAACGCCGGCTTCTGCCACCGCCTGGCGGGCGAGCTCCTCCAGCCTTCTGCATTTCGGGCATCCGATACCCAATATTTTGATAGTCAACATCGTTGGCATTCCTCCGAATTGTATTTTAGGGATGGGCTGGCTCGTCTTCCAGCTCGACATCCTCAATATGCACATTGACCTCTTTGACGACGAGGCCGGCCAGGTCCTCAATGGCGCGCGCGATGGCGGTTTGCAAGGCCTTGCCAAGCTGGAGCATCTGCACGTCCGGGCGCACCACTACATGCACATCAATGACCAGTTGATCGTTGTCTATCCGTACCGCGATGCCCTCTTTCGCCGTCTGGATCCCCAGCAGTTTCCCGATGTTCTCGGGCCATTTGCCGTACAGGCGGGTGACGCCGTCGGTCTCCAGCACGGCCTGCTCCACGATGGTGAGCAGTACCTCTGGCGCCAGCGTTACTTTGCCCAGCTTTTTCTCCGCTTCCATGGAATATTCCTCCTGAATAAACGCCTTACAGCGCCAGCCCGCCGTCCACAGCCAGCACCTGGCCGGTGATGAAGCCGGCCTCCTCCGAGGCCAGGAAGACCACGGCGGCGGCGATCTCCTCCGGCTTGCCCATGCGGCCCAACAAGGTGTATTCGATGGCCTTGGCCTTCAGCTCCGCCGGCAGGCCGGCGGTCAGGTCGGTCTCGACAAAGCCGGGAGCCACGGCGTTCACGGTGATATTGCGCGAGGCCAGCTCGCGCGCCACCGCCTTGGTCAGCCCGTGGATGCCGGCCTTGGCCGCCGAGTAGTTGGCCTGGCCGGCGTTCCCCGCCAGGCCGGAGACCGAGGAAATGCTGATGATGCGGCCGTAGCGCTGGCGCATCATCGGCCTGGCGGCGGCCTTCATGGCGTGGAACGCACCCTTGAGGTTGGTGTTCAGCACGGCATCCCATTCCTCTTCGGACATGCGCACCAGCAGGTTGTCCCGGGCGATGCCGGCGTTGTTGACCAGGATGTCGAGCCGGCCGAAGGCCTCCAGCGCGGCATCAATGAGGCGCTGGGCGTCCTCCATACGGCTGACATCCGCCTGGACAGCGATGGCCTCGCCGCCGGCGGCGCGGATTTCATCGACGACTTCCTGGGCGGCGCCGGCGTTGGAGACATAGTTGACGACCACCTTGGCGCCCTGGGCGGCCAGGGCCTTGGCGATGGCGCGGCCGATGCCGCGCGAACTGCCGGTGACCACCGCTACTCTGCCGTGCAGGTCAAACATGTTGGGCCGTCCTCCGTTCCAAGCACTGCCTGCTATTATACAGGGGTTTCGTGCGATGACAAGGCCAGGAGGCGCGCTGCACCGTCCGGGCTGTCTATGCTCCAGGCCTCGGCCTGCGGCGCGATGCGGGCGACCAGGCCGCTGAGCACACTGCCGGGCCCTGTTTCCACGAACCGGCTCACGCCGGCCTCCAGCATGTAGCCCACGGAATCGGTCCAGCGCACCGGGCGGATAAGCTGATGGATCATGTCGGAGCGGATTTCCTCGGGGTCCTCCAGCGGTCGGGCGGTGACGTTGGAGATGATCGGGATGGCCGGCGGGCGGATGGGCACCGCCTCGGCCGCCGAGCGGAATTGCTCCGCCGCTCTCTCCATCAGGGGGGAATGGAAGGCGCCGCTGACCGCCAGCGGCACCACGCGGCGGGCGCCGGCGGCTTTCGCCAGCTCCATGGCCCGCTCCAGGGCCGGGCGCGCGCCGGAGATGACGAGCTGGTCCGGAGCATTATCGTTGGCGATGCCGACATGGGCGCCGGTTTCGGCGGCGGCCTGTTGGCAGACCCGCTCCAGCTCAGTGCGGGGCAGGCGGATGATCGCGGCCATGCCGCCGGCTTGTTCCGCGGCGGCGTTATGCATCGCCTCGGCGCGGGCCTGCACCAGCCGCAGGGCATCCTCAAGGGTCAGCGCGCCGGCGGCTACCAGGGCGCTGAAATGGCCCAGGCTGTGGCCGGCCAGAAAGGCCGGCGAAGGCGCATGGAGCGAGCACATCCATTCCCAGAAGGCCAGGCTGGTGACCAGGATAGCCGGCTGGGCATGGCGGGTTTCGGTGAGCGTTTCCTCCGGCCCCTCGAAGCATAGCTGGGCCAGGGGCATCCCCAGCACGGATTCGGCGTGTTGGAAGAGGGAGCGCGCCGGCGGGAAGGAGTCATACAAGGCGCGCCCCATCCCCACGCGCTGGGAACCCTGACCGGGGAACAGATATGCCAGGGCGCTCATGGTTACGAATCCTGGCTGTCCCGGATCAGGTTGACGCAGTAACGGAGGACCTGTTCCGCCTCCGCGATGATGTCCTCGATGATCTGGCGGGCCGGCTTGATATCATTGACCAGGCCGGCGCTCTGGCCGGCCATGAAGGTGCCGTTTTCCCAGTCCCCCTCGCGGGCGGCCCGCCGCAGGGCACCCGTGCCAAAGGCGATGATCTCCGCCTCGCTGGCGCCTTTCTGTTCGAGCTCCACGAACTTGCGGGAGAGGGGGTTGCGCAGGGAGCGGACGGGATGGCCCAGCGCGGCGCCGGAGACCATGGTACTGCGGTCGCTGGCCTCGATAATGCGGCGTTTATATTCCGGGTGAACGGTGCATTCCTCGGCGCAGATGAAGCGGGTCCCCATCTGCACGCCGACCGCGCCCAGCGCCAGGGCGGCGGCCAGCCCCCGTCCGTCAGCGATGCCGCCGGCGGCGATGACCGGGATATCCACCGCGCTGACGACCTGCGGCACCAAGGGCAGGGTCGCCACGTCGCCGATGTGGCCGCCGGATTCCATGCCCTCGGCGATAATGGCGTCGGCGCCGGCCTTTTCCAGCCGGCGGGCCAGGGCCACGGATGCCACTACGGGGATGACGATGATGCCGGCCTCTTTCAGGCGCTTGATGGCCGGCCCGGGGTTGCCGGCGCCAGTCGTCACGACCGGCACGCGCTCCTCAATGCAGACGTCAATGACGGCGTCGGCATATTCGGAGAAAAGCGGGATATTGACACCGAAGGGTTTGTCGGTGAGCCGGCGGAGCTGGCGAATCTGGTCCCGCACATAGTCGGGCGGGGCGTTGCCGCCGCCGAGGATGCCCAATCCGCCGGCCTCCGAGACCGCGGCGCTCAGTTCGGCCGTCGCTACCCAGGCCATGCCCCCCTGGAGGATGGGGTGTCGGATGTTCAGCAGGTCACACAGGCGGGTGTGGATCACGCGTCACTCTCCTGAAAGGATGATATTGCACGGGGAAAGCCCCGGGAATGCTCGCCGGCCAGGAGAGGCCTGCGCCGGCGAGGCACTCCCTGTACATTCGGAGAGTGGCCGGCGCCGCCTCACTTCTCCTTGGCGACCTCCATCACTTCCACGCCCCGGTAATAGCCGCAGTGCGGGCAGATATGGTGCGGAAGCCGCAGTTTGTGGCAGTTCGGGCATGGAACCAGATTGACCTTCTTCAATGCCTGATGACTGCGGCGGTTGCCGCGGCGAACGGTAGAGACCTTACGTTTCGGCAGTGCTCCCATGTTTATAACCCCTTTTTCGCAAAGATGTTGCGCTCGGAATCCTGCATTACTCTTCGGACAGCGTCTTTTTCAGCCGGGCCAGCGCTTCCCAGCGGGGATCGACGGGCTTTTCCTCGCACCGGCACGGCTCCGTGTTCAGGTCTGCGCCGCAGTCCGGGCAGATGCCGCGGCAGTCCGGCCGGCAAAGCGGGTGCAGGGGCAGGGCCAGTAACAGCTCCTGCCGCACCACCTCGTGCAGGTCGAGGATGTGCTTCTCGTCAATCATGACCTCCGGTGTGACATCCTCGTCATGCGACCAGTCAATGAACAGGCCGGTCTTCAGGTCAATGCTGGGGAAGTACTCCTCCTCCAGCGTGATCTCCAGCGGGACATCCACGTCGGCCAGACAGCGCACGCACTGCATGCGGACCGTCTGCGTCAGCACGGCGGTGACCAGGATACCGCGCTGGGTGCGCATCAGTGTGACGCGATCGCTGTGGATCGGGCCGATCAGCACCAGGTCCGGGTCCTCGATGCCGCTGGGCTCGTCCAGGACGTAGTGGCGGACGGACCCGATCGGTTCCTGTAGCAGTTTTGCGACATTGTATAACATTGTTACCTCTTTGCCGGCGCGAGCATCTACAAAGAGGCCGGCAAGGAAATTATTATAGGATAGGAAGGGAAAAGTGTCAAAGTCTCGAACCACTGGCGCCAGCGGAGCGTCCTTGTAATGCCCCACCGAGCGGTCGAGACCATGGCGGCAATTATGACGCCGGCCTACGCCGGCTTCCCAGGCATCGCCGCAGTCTCCCACCCCAGGCCGATAGCGGATGGCTCTCTTTTCCAAACGTTCCCCGCATCCTCCCTTGACGTGCCTCGTCATATGTGTTAGCATGGGGCCGGCAGTGCAGAGCACTGTGTATTCGTCGGCTGTTTTTCCCAGAGGGTCGAAAGGAGACCATCACCATGAGTGGGCCGGCACAATTGTACGTGGATTACCTGACCAAGGAAGGCTACCGCCCTACCGTCGACTCCGACGGCGATGTGGTGTTCATGCACGAGGGAGGAACGTATTACATTGACATTGACACCAACGATCCCCAGTATTTCCGGCTGGTGTTCCCCAACTTCTGGGAGATCGAGAGTGCCGATGAGCTGGCGCGCGTCATGGTCGCCGCCAATTACGCCACCATGCGCACGAAAGCGGCCAAGATTTACGTTCGCAGTGATGGGCAGAACACCGTGGCGAGCATCGAAATGTTCTTCGCCAAACCTGAGCAGTTCCGGGAGGTGTTTCATCGCGCTATGTCGGCACTGCAGGCCAGCCTCATCAATTTTCGGGAGAAAATGGCTGTGCTGTAGGCTGTCCGGCCGGCAGGCGCCCTGAAGATGCTATTTCGATTCAGGCAGGGTATGGACACGGGTATGAACGCCAGGAGAAAGGGGCCGGCTGGTTGGCTGGCCGGCCCTCTGCTAACCGCTTGCATCGTGCTCATCTTCCTTGTGCTCCCACAAGGACAGGCCCTTGCGGAGGGCGCGACCTATTACGTTGCTCCCTGGGGGAACAACGCTTCCCCGGGCACCTTCGCCCAGCCCTGGGCCAGCATTGACTACGCAG
>Ga0078972_1004859_pt1 | contig 35551 bp, 28 predicted proteins | sample YelNatPaOPGAMG01_FD_67568 | JGI IMG/M metagenome (GOLD analysis project Ga0078972, IMG submission 67568) | Hot spring thermophilic microbial communities from Obsidian Pool, Yellowstone National Park, USA - OP-RAMG-01 (SPADES assembly) (version 2) | ecosystem: Environmental > Aquatic > Thermal...
AGGTCTGGCCAGCTGCGTAGGCCCCGTGAGCTCGGGCGCCCCCATCGATACCAGCACGACCGGCAATCACACCTTCACCGTCACCGCTACCGACAATGCCGGCAACCAGGCAGAGACGACCGTCCACTATAGCGTCTCCTACCGCATCTTCTTCCCGTTGGTAACCTTCCCGTTGATAGACCCCAGCGAGTTCGTCAGGTAAAGGGGAGCAAGCGCCAGAGGGCGGCAGGTTTGGCCCGCCGCCCTCTGGCAGACTCCGGCAGCGCCTGCAATCCACTCGCAGCCAGCGCCGCAGGCGGGCGACCGCGATGGCGTCAAGGCCGACAACCACCTGTCCCCGGCAGATGCCGCCTGTGGAGCTTCAGGGTGGGGGATCCAGGCGGGCGCCAATAGGAAAAGCGCCATTCCTGCGCTATAATCACCTCACCACTCACAACCATGACGGAGGCCCCCCAATGCCTGACCCTGATGTGATCCAGTTCCTGCAGGAACTTGTCCGCCTGCCCAGCCTCTCCGGCCAGGAAGAGGCCGTCGCCCGCGCCGTGCAGGCCCGCATGCTCGCCCTCGGCTATGACCGCGCTGAGATCGACGCCTGGGGCAACGTCTGCGGCATCATTGCGGGCGCCCGCCCTGGCCCCAGCCTCTTGCTCGACGCTCACATGGATACCGTGCCCATCGCCGATCCGCAGCGCTGGACCCATGACCCCTTTGGCGGCGAGATCGAGGGCGACCGCCTCTACGGCCGCGGCGCCACCGACAATAAGGGGTGCCTGGCGGCCATCGTGATGATGGCCGCGCTCCTGGACCGCAACAAGCTCGCCGGCGCCGTCTATGTCACAGGGACGGTGAACGAGGAAGAATCGGAGGGCTCTGGCCTGGCCAAGGTTGTGGATGCCCTGCACCCCGATTACGTGCTCATCGCCGAGGGCACCGCGCTTGCCCTGGGCATCGGGCAAAAGGGGCGCGCCAGCGTTTTGGTTGAGGCCGAGGGTAAGCCTGCCCACGCCGCCAACCCGGGCGAGGGAGTCAACGCCGTCTACAAGGCCCTTCCCGCCCTCCTGCGCCTGCGCGACCTCCCCCTGCGCCAACACCCCATCGTCGGCTCGGAGCTGGCTGAGCTGGTGGAGCTGATCTCCAGCCCCTACCCCTCCAACTCGGTTGTGCCCTTCCACTGCCTGGCGCGCTATGATTACCGCATGCTCCCCGATGAGACGAAGGAAGACCTCATCGCCCGCTGGCAGGCCGTCGCCGGGCCGGAGGTCAAGGTCAGCCTGCGCCGGCAGCAGGTACCCTGCTACACCGGCACCGTGCTCGAGTGCGACGATTTCCACCCCGCATGGGTCACCCCGCCCGAGAGCAGGCTTCTGCAGGGCGCCCGCCGGGGCCTCGCCGCCATCGGCCAGCGGGCGGCGGATTTCGCCGCGCACTATTGCACCAACGGCTCGTATTCCGGCGGCATCGCCGGCATCCCCACCCTCATCTACGGCCCCGGCATCATGCAACACGCCCACAGGGTTGATGAGTTTGTGGAGACCGAGCAGGTTGTTGCAGCCACACGGGGCTTTGCGGCCATCGTCGAGGGTGTGCTGGCCTAGACCCATGGCGGCTATTCCACTTTTACTGATCAACCTGTTACCGCGTTGTTACCATTTCGCTACAGACAGAACAGCGGAAAAGATATATGATGTACAATGGGTAAAGACAACATAAACACACAAGCTGCCAGGCCATGCAAAGATGCGTTCCCAATTAGGCCTCGCGGCCACGTTAAGGGGTTAACAGGGGGGCTACCTTTGGAGGTAGCCCTTTTGTTTTGTCGCCCATAAGCACACGGCGCTTGTTGAAAACGCCGGCTCAGGCGCGGCAGTCACGCTCTGGGCGAGATTGGGTATTGTCGGTACGGTGACAGGTCAAAGCCCGGCTATCCTCCGGTGCGCGTTTGAGGAAGGAGCGTAAGGGATAGGGAACGGAACACGCTGGCATGCCAGCCCACTTGCGTCCGCGTGATGCGGGGCCAGCAGGGGAAAAGTCCTGCAGGGCCGCTCCAGGCCAGCCACCGTCAGGCTGAGCCGGGGGCCCTGTTCAGTACCCTCGATATCGTCGCCATTTCTGCAGGGGGGCCATCGTAGACAATAAGGAGGGGAGCCGTCCAACAGAAGTTGAGGCATTCCTCAATACCCTTTCGTTTCCCTGTTCATTACCCAATCCAACCGTCCAATGCTCCCAAGGAGGGGGATATGAAAAGACTGTTCTCCGCCCGCTGGCCCCGCCTGCTGATGGCGCTGGGCCTGGTACTTATGCTCGCGTTGCCCTGGGCGGCGATGGCGAGCAGTGTGGCCACGGCCGTCGTCGATGCCACGGCGCCGACCGGAAGCGTGACGCTGGCTCCGGGCGGCAGCGCGAGCATCACCATCAACCTGACCGTTACCGGCAATCAAGAGGGGACCGCTACCTTCGACGTCTACCGTGATTGGACGCTCTCCGGCGGCACCTTCACAGGCTCCAACCCGCAGACGTTCACCGTGCCGCCGCGGGAAGCCACGGATGCCGCAACCGGCTTCAGCACGACGGGCACCGTGACCGTCGCAGCGGGTCAGGCGGATGGCACCTTTACGCTGGCCATCGGCGCCTTTAACATCACCAACGCGAACAAAACAGGCGCCAAACTGGCCGCCGGTGCTTCGAGCAGCTACCAGGTAACCGTCTTGGCGCCGCCACCGCCTCCGTCGGACACCACGCCGCCCACCATCACCGCGAGCGCCAAGACAGCGGATGGCCAACCTTACACTGCCGGAACCTGGACCAATCAGGATGTTACCGTTTACTTTAGCTGCAGCGACACCGGCTCCGGCCTTGCCAGTTGCCCCGATCCAGTCACGATCAGTGCCGAAGGTGTCACCGAGTCCGTTGTAGGCACGGCGAGTGACAAGGCCGGCAATACCGCTACCGCAAGCTTCGGCCCGATCAAGGTCGACAAGACCCCGCCCACTCTCACTGGCGCCACCACGACGCCTGCCAATGCCAATGGCTGGTATAACTCTGATGTGACAATCCATTGGAACGCCGTGGATACCGGCTCCGGTGTCGCCTCCGTCACGCCAAATACGACGCTGAGCACAGAGGGTGCAGGCCAGTCAGCGACCGGTACAGCAACTGACAATGCCGGCAACACCGCCACCGCCACCGTCTCCGGCATCAACATCGACAAGACCGCGCCCACCCTGACCGGCGCTCCCACCACCGATCCTAATGCCAACGGGTGGTATAACCATGATGTCGTCGTGCACTTTGATGCCAACGACGGGCTCTCAGGCATCGACTCTGTCACATCAGACGCCACTCTGAGCGACGAAGGCGCAAACCAGTCGGTGACAGGCACAGCTACCGATAAGGCCGGCAACACCGCCACCGCCACCGTCTCCGGCATCAACATCGACAAGACCGCGCCCACGATCACTGTCACGGGTATCGTCTCTGGGGGCAAATACGGCATGTGCTCCCTCCCGACGCCCGGCTTTGACGCGTCCGATGCCCTTTCAGGCCTGGATGGCACACCAAGCTTCACGTGGAACAAGCCGTCCAGTACCCTGGGCATCGGTACCTACACCTACCAGGTGACTGCCACCGACAAGGCCGGCAACACGACCACCACGCCGCTCTTCACTTACTATGGGGTCTACGGTGCTGCCTTTAGTGGCTACCTGCAGCCCATCAATGTGGATGGCACGAGCCGCTTCAAACTGGGGAGTACGGTGCCGGTCAAATTCAAACTGACGGGCTGCGACGGCACTCCGATTGCGAATGCCATCGCCAAGCTGTACGTCAGTCTGAACGATGGCACCCCTGATCCGGGCACAGACGAAGCCATCTCGACCGCTGCTGCCACGACGGGCAATCTTTTCCGCTACGACAGCACGGCCGGGCAATACATCTTCAACCTCTCTACGAAGCTTGGGTACACAAACCCTGACGGCAGCAAGGTGACAGCATTCTCTCAGGGAACCTGGTTCCTGAAAATCCTGCTGGACGATAATACCTGGCAAGTGGTGAAGATCCAGTTGGTGAAGTAAGCCACTCCCTTGACGCGCCCACTTTTGGCCGGAGCGGCTGCAGCCGCTCCGGCTCTTTTCTATCCCCCCGCGAAGGATGAGCAGATCGCTCACACCGGTGCCTTTCGCAAGCCGTTGTGCCTCTCAAGTGAATCTGTCAGCCGGATCTCACTGGCAAGAGACCTCCTACGCTCCGGCGAACACCTGTGGCCCCAGAGTACCCCTGGGCTAGCCCCACCTTCAGGACCATATCAAATAGTGACCTCACCATTAGCGCCTTTCTACGGGCAGCGGAGCAATTTGGGTGTATCATAAAGGCAACGTAAAAGCAGGCGCATCTGTACGTCATATCGAGCGCAACATCCAACATTCCCCGGAGGCTCAGGAAATGGTACACCTTCCTCGCGTTCTCAGGGGCAGGGCCCCGCTCATCCTGGTCCTGGTGCTCGTGCTCGCCCTGGGCGGCGTCGGTTCCGCGCAGGCCTACGTGCAGACAGCTGGCGCAATGCAGAGCAGGTCGTTGGGACCCAACGATGCGCACGCCGTCTCTTTCGCGACCACTGGGCTGCCCGTTGGCACTTCCGTCTCAGTCACGTATAGCGGAACTGGCAGTTCCGGGCATCCGATCTCCGGCACGGAAACCTTCGCAGCCCCAGGGCCCAGCAGAACCATCAGCACCAAGCCAAACACGACCTTCACTTTCAGCTTCCCCATTTCTATCACGGTCGGCAGCTCGATCTACACATTCGTCTCCGCTTCGCAGCCAAGCCCGTTCACCACAGGGGGCCCAGGGGGCAGAACCACTGTCACGGCGGCCTATGCGCTTTCACTATCCGACACCACGCCTCCCGTGATTACCCCCCAGGTCACCGGCACCCTCGGCAACAACGGCTGGTACATCAGCGACGTAACCGTCACCTGGATGGTCACTGATACGGAGTCTGCTATCACCAGCGCCCCCTGCGACCCGACCACCATCATCACCGACACAGACTCCAGTGGCGTGACGGTGACTTGCTCGGCCACCAGCGCCGGCGGCACCAGCACCGCATCGGTCACCATCAAGCGCGACGTAACCCCACCCACGCTGACCGGCGCCACGACAACCGCCCCCAACACCAACGGCTGGTACAATTCCGACGTGACCATCCACTGGACCGCAGCAGACCCCGAGCCCGGCTCGGGCATCGATCCGGCCACCACACCCGCCGATAGCACCCTTACCAGTGAGGGCGCCGACCTGAGCGCCTCCGCCGCCGTGTCTGACCTCGCCGGCAACACCACCCAGGCCACTGTCAGTGGCATCAAGATCGACAGGACCCCGCCCACCATCACAATCACCACCCCCGCAGACGGCGCCCAATACCTGCTCCACCAGCAGGTCCTGGCGAGCTATGCCGCCGCGGATGAGGCCGGGGGGTCAGGTCTGGCCAGCTGCGTAGGCCCCGTGAGCTCGGGCGCCCCCATCGATACCAGCACGACCGGCAATCACACCTTCACCGTCACCGCTACCGACAATGCCGGCAACCAGGCAGAGACGACCATCCACTATAGCGTGCGCTATGGCCTTTTCCTCCCGCTGGTACTTCGCCCATAAAGTAGATTTCATACCACAGCGGGGGGGCGGCGGGCCAAGCCCGCCGCCCCCCCGCATGCCCCAGCAGCTGCGCGGCAGCCCACCCCCTTGCATTTCATTCCACAGACGTTATAATAAGGCCCGTCTTATCGTGGTCAAGCAAGGGGAATAGGCCTGTGAAAGTACCTGTGGTACGTAATATCCTGAGCGCCAACGACCGCCTGGCGGGGGAGAACCGGCAAAAGCTCCTGGGCCGGCGCGTGTGCTCGGTGAACATCATGGCCTCACCCGGCGCGGGCAAGACGAGCCTGATCCTGCGCACGGCTGAGGAGCTCAAAGGCAAGCTGCGCCTGGGCGTGATCGAGGGCGATATCGCCTCGCGCGTGGATGCCGACAAGGTCGCGGCAGCCGGCATGCCAGTGGTGCAGATCAATACCGGCGGCACCTGTCACCTCGATGCGCCCATGGTCGGGGCCGCTCTGGAGCAGCTGCCTCTGGAGGAGATCGATCTCCTCTTTATCGAGAATGTGGGCAACCTGATCTGCCCCGTGGACTTTGACCTGGGCACAAAGGCCAGCATCGTCGTTTCCTCCATTCCCGAGGGCGACGACAAGCCGTACAAGTACCCCGGCATTTTCGCCGCTGTGGATGCAGTGGTGCTGAACAAGCTCGACCTGGCGCCCTACGTGCCCTTTGACCGCGCCGCTTTCCGCGGCCTGGTTGCCGGGCTCAACGCCAAGGCGCCGATCTTCGAGCTTTCCTGCTCCACGGGCGAAGGGCTGGCGGCCTGGGCCGAGTGGCTCGTGGCGCTGGTCGCCCGCTCGCGTGAGGATGCATGACGGCGCTCTATATCCGCGTGCACGGCGTGGTGCAGGGGGTCGGCTTCCGGCCCTTTGTCTATGGCCTGGCGACAGAGCTGGGGCTGGCCGGCTGGGTGCGCAATACCTCTTCCGGTGTGGAGATCGCCCTCGAGGGCGCACCGGAAGCGCTGGAGCGCTTCCAGACCGGGCTCACCACCCAGGCTCCGCCGCGCGCCCGCATCGAGAAGGTCACGGTCGAGGAGGGCGCTCCCGATGGCCTGACGCGCTTTGAGATCCGCGCAAGCCAACCCGAGCCCGGCGCCTATCAGCTCGTCTCGCCCGACATCGCCCTCTGCGACGATTGTCGGCGTGAGTTGTTGGACCCATCCGACCGGCGCTACCGCTATCCTTTCATCAATTGCACCAACTGCGGGCCGCGCTTTACCATCATCCGCGATATTCCCTACGACCGCCCGCAGACGACCATGGCCCCCTTCAAGATGTGCCCGCAGTGCCAGGCCGAGTACGATGACCCGGCGAACCGCCGCTTCCACGCCCAACCCAATGCCTGCCCCGTGTGTGGCCCCCACGTCGCCCTGACGGACCGTTCTGGCCATGTGCTGGCCGAGCGTGAGGAGGCGATCCAGCGCGCCCGGCAGGCCCTGCAGGAGGGCAAGATCGTGGCCGTCAAGGGACTGGGCGGCTTTCAGCTGGCCTGCGACGCCGGCTCGGAAGAGGCCGTAGCGACACTGCGCGCCCGCAAGCGGCGCCCGCACAAGCCCTTTGCCGTTATGGTCGCAGACCTGGAAGCAGCCAGGCGCCTGGGCCCCGTATCGCCGGCTGAGGCCGCACTCCTGCAGTCGCCCGAGCACCCCATCGTGCTCCTGCAGGCGTACCACGAGAATCGTACCGCTGAGAACGCCCAGAAGGACTCCGCATCCTTCGCGTCCTTCGCTCCCTTCGCATCCTTCGTGCTCCCGCCCTTCGTGCTTGCCCCTGGCGTGGCGCCCGGCGCCGGCACCGTCGGCGTGATGCTGCCCTACACGCCGCTGCACGTCCTGCTCCTCGAGCCGGCCTCGGGCTACCCCTGGGCGCTGGTGATGACCAGCGGCAACCTGACGGAAGAGCCCATCGCCATGGAGAACGAGGAAGCCCTGGCGCGCCTGGGCGACATTGCCGACCTCTTCCTGCTGCACAATCGAGGCATCTACGCCCGGTATGACGACTCGGTCTACTTTGTGCCCAATGGCGAAGCGCAGCCGCTGCGCCGCGCGCGGGGGTATGCCCCCTTCCCGGTGCGCCTGCCCGGCAGGGGGCCGCAGGTGCTGGCCTGCGGGTCGGAGCTGAAGAATACCTTCTGCCTCACCCGCGACGAGTACGCCTTTCTGAGCCCGCACATCGGCGATCTGGAGAACCAGGAAACGCTCGATCATTACGAGCGCTCGGTGGAGCACTATACCCGCCTCTTCCGCCTGCAGCCGCAGCTCGTGGCCTATGACCTGCACCCCGATTACCTGGCCACCCGTTACGCCCGTGAGCGGCTTGCCGCCGACCCGGCGTTGAGCGGCGTGGGGGTGCAGCACCATCACGCCCACATTGCCGCCTGCCTGGCCGATAACGGCCGCAGCGGCCCAGCCCTCGGTGTGGCCTTTGACGGCACAGGCTATGGCGTCGACGGCACCATCTGGGGCGGCGAGTTCATGCAGGCAGACCTGGGCGGCTTTCAACGGCTGGGCCATCTGCGCGCCTTTGCCTTGCCCGGCGGCGAGGCGGCCATCCGTCGGCCCTGGCGTACGGCGCTGTCGCTCGCCCTGGCGGCGGGCCTGGACCCGGCCGCTTTTCCTGCCCTGGCGCAAGTTGGAGCGCAGGAGATGGCCCTGGTCGGCCATCAGGTCGAGCACGGGCTCAACGCGCCCATCACCACCTCTGCCGGCCGACTCTTTGATGGTGTGGCGGCCCTCTGTGGCGTGCGCGGCGAGGTGACCTACGAGGCGCAGGCAGCCATGGAGTTGGAGGCCCTGGCACACCGCGCTCCGGCCTACGCCGGTGGGCCTGGCTACCCGCTGGACCTGGTGCGGGATAGCGATGCCTGGGTGTTGGATTGGCGCCCGCTGCTGGAGGCGCTCCTGGCCGACGTGCGCGCGGGGGTCGCCCTGCCCGTGCGGGGCCTGCGCTTCCATGTGGGGCTGAGCCGCGCCATCGTGGCGCTGTGCCAGCGTCTGGCCGCTGAGACGGGCCTGCACACGGTCGCGCTCAGCGGCGGCTGCTTCCAGAACGAGCTCCTGCTCACCCAGACGGTGCAGGGGCTCCACGAGGCGGGGTTGGAGCCGCTCATTCATCATCAGGCGCCCGCCAACGATGGCGGTGTGGCCCTGGGCCAGGCGGCCATCGGCGCTTGGAGAGGACGGGATTGAACCACAAAGACACAAAGGACGCCAAGAGACGATAGCCACAAGCCCATGCGACGGCGCATTGGGCGCCCAAGCTGGCAAGAGTACAGGCCAAATCGCATTCGCCTTTGTGCTCTTTGTGGCTTTGTGGTTAATACGGAGCCTGTTTCTGCGGAATGGATTGCAATGTAGAGTTGCCTGGGGGAGGTTTGCTATGTGTCTGGCGATGCCGGCATTGATTGTGAAAATAGAGGGTCAGGAAGCACAAGTGGAGCTGGGCGGGGTGCGGCGCCAGGTGGGGCTGCAGCTCGTGCCCGAAGCGCGCGTGGGCGACTATGTGTTGGTGCACACTGGCTTTGCCATCAACGTCCTGGACCCTGACGAGGCGGCGGAGACGCTGCGCCTCTTTGCCGAGATGGACGCCCTGGATGAGACCGGCGAGGATGAGGCGCCCGCATGAAATACGTCGATGAGTTCCGTGACCCTGCACCGGCGCAGGCGCTCCTGGCGCGCATCGGCCGGGCTGCCCGGCGCCCGATACGGCTGATGGAGTTCTGCGGCACCCATACCCATGCCATCTTCCATCACGGTCTGCGCCAGCTCCTGCCGCCCCAGGTGACGCTCCTTTCCGGCCCTGGCTGCCCGGTATGTGTCACTGCCGCCGGCGACCTGGACCGCGCCATCAGCCTGGCGGGGCTGCCCGGCGTCACCCTGGCGACCTTTGGCGATATGATGCGTGTGCCCGGCTCTCACGGCTCGCTGCAGGCAGCGCGCGCGGGGGGCGCCGACGTGCGCGTGATCTATTCCAGCCTCGACGCCCTCGACCTGGCCCGCCGCAACCCCGAGCGCACCGTCATCCTGCTGGGTGTGGGCTTTGAGACGACCACGCCCACCGTAGCGGCGGCGCTCGTCCAGGCGGCCACGGAGGGGCTCACCAATTTCCGCGTCTATGCGCTGCACAAGCTTACCCCTCCCGCGACGGCAGCCATTTTGCAAGCGGGCGAGGTGGCGCTGGACGGCATTCTGGCGCCTGGCCACGTGAGCACCATCATCGGCGCCGACGCCTGGCAGTTCGTGCCCCGGCAGTTCGGCCTGCCGGTGACGGTAGCCGGCTTTGAGCCACTGGACATCTTGCAGGCCATCGCCGACCTGGTGGAGCAGCATGAGGCCGGGAGGGCCGCCGTGCACAATCTCTACCCCCGTGTCGTCCGCCCTGGGGGCAACCCGACGGCGCTCGCGCTGATGGCGCGCGTGTTCACCCCGGCTGTGGCCGATTGGCGCGGGTTGGGTGAGGTCCCGGCGAGTGGGCTTGTCCTGGCAGAGGAATTCCGCCGCTTCGATGCCTGGCCGCTCCTGGTGGAGCATGGCCTTGACCGCATCCAGGCGCGCGAGCCGGCAAGCTGCCGCTGCGGCGACGTGTTGCGCGGCGCGGTGGCCCCGCCCCAGTGCCCGCTCTTTGGCCGCGTCTGCACGCCCGAGCGGCCCATCGGCCCCTGCATGGTCTCTTCAGAGGGGAGTTGCGCCGCCTATTACCGCTATGCGGATGCCGTACCAGAACGGAAGGATTCATGAACGATTGCATTCTCCTGGCCCATGGCTCGGGTGGCCGCCTGAGCCACGAACTGATCGAGCAGGTCTTTGCGCCTGCCTTCCATAACCCCCTCCTGGCGCGCATGGACGACTCGGCCGTGCTCCCCACCCTGCCTCCGGGTGCGCGGCCGGCTCTGACGACCGATGCTTATGTCGTGCAACCGCTCTTTTTCCCGGGCGGGGATATTGGCCGCCTGGCCGTCTGCGGCACGGTGAACGATCTGGCCATGTTGGGCGCACAGCCGCTGGCCCTGAGCGCGGCCTTTGTCCTCGAGGAGGGTCTGCCCCTGCCCGATTTGCAGCGCATCGTCGCCTCGATGGCAAAGGCCGCTGCCGAGGCAGGGGTCCCCATCGCCACTGGCGATACCAAAGTCGTCGAGCATGGGCAGGCTGATGGCTGCTTTATCACCACTGCGGGCATCGGCGCCATACCCGCCGGGGTCGACCTCTCCGGCGCCAACGCGCGCCCGGGCGATGCCGTGCTCCTGAGCGGCACCCTCGGCGACCATGGTCTGGCCATTATGAGCCAACGCGAGGGCCTGCGCTTCGAGGCGCCCCTGGCGAGCGATGTGGCCCCCCTCAACGGCTTGGTACGGCAGATGCTGGAAGCGACTCCGCGCATCCATACACTGCGCGACCCGACCCGCGGCGGGCTGGCCACTACACTGAACGAGATCGCCGCCCAGTCGGGGGTCGAGATCGTGCTGGAAGAGAGTGCAGTGCCCATCCGGCCGGCGGTGCAGGGCCTGGCCGAGCTATTGGGGCTGGATCCCCTCTATGTCGCCAATGAGGGCAAGCTCATCGCCATCGTGCCCGAGCCCGATGCCGGGGCAGTGCTGGCGGCCATGCGCGCACATCCCCTGGGTCAAGATGCCGCCATCATCGGTCGCGTGCAGGCCGGGCGCAGTGGCCGCGTCTCCCTGCACACGGTGCTGGGCGCCCATCGCATCCTGGATATGCTCAGCGGTGAGCTGTTGCCGAGGATATGCTGACGGAGGTGCGTTTGGCGGAGCTGATCTTCCTTGGGACGGGCTCCGGCGCCCCGGGTGGTCGGCGTCTGCCCACCACCCTGGCCATCAAGGCCGGCGGGGGCCTGTACCTGCTCGATTGCGGCTCGCCGGCAGCGAATTTGCTGGCCGCAGCCGGGGAACCTTTCGACGATACGCTGGAGGCGCTGTTTCTGAGCCATCTGCACACGGACCATGCGGGAGGGGTGCCCCTCCTGCTGCAGGACCTGTTGCTCGCCGGGCGCGTGCGGCCCTTCCCCACGCTGGCGCCTCCCCGCTCTGCCGAACGCCTGCGCACGGCGGCCCGCGCGCTGCTGGTCGAGCCGGAGCGTTACCCCTTTGCCTGGCGTCTGGAAGAGGCTATGCCCCTGCAGACCTATGAGTTCCGTGACCTGGCGGTGTCGTTCATTCCCAATGAGCATCTGGCCGGACACATGGGGCCCGAGCCGCCCCAGTCCTGCTCGCTCTTTCTAAACGTGCAGGGGACCGCCCTGCTCTACTCCGGCGACGTCGCCAGCCCGGAGGAACTGGGCTCTCACGCCCGCATGAGCGGCCTCTTGCTGCACGAGTTGGGTCACCACGACCCAGAGGATGTGCTCGATTTCGCGGCCCGCTATAATGTGCCGCGCCTGGCCCTGGTACACATCCGCCCGCAGTGGGAGGGCCGTGAGGCCGAGCTGCGCGCGCTGGCGCGCCAGCGCTATCGGGGCGAGCTGATCATCCCCCGCGACGGGGAGCGCATCACGTTATGAGCGAGAGGGTCAGGCACAGCGCAGGCAGAGGGCTCTCCATGTATGCCCGGCTTGAGCGGCCCACAGGGCCGAGGATATGAAGGAAGATGGATCTGATTGTTGCCAATATTGTTGATGCCTACCGCGATAACGTCGCGCTGATCCAGGATCCCGCCCTGCGCCAGTCGGAAGTGCTGGATAGCTTTTACCTTGCCGACCGCGCGCTCCTTTGGCGCGATGGGCGCAAGCTGGTGGTGACTTCGCTGCCCGTCGAGCCCGCCCACGTGCGCTACTTGCAGCAGGCTTTGGGCTACCGCACCCTGGAGAATCTCTACCCCTCCCAGGCGACGGAGGCCCTGATCGCTGATATCCTGCGTGAGGACGATCTGCGTGCGCGCATCGTGCAGCGCCTGCGCGGCGAGCCCGAGGTAGCGCTGATCTCTTTCATGGCCAGCCACGAGGTGTTGGCGCTGGCGGAGGTTCTGCGCCGCGAGGGGCTGCCGGTCACAACCCCCGAATGCCCCAGCCCGGAGAACATGGCCATACGCGATGAGCTCGACTCCAAGGCGGGCTTCCGCCGTTTCTTTAGCCGCATCGAGGGCAAGGTGCCGGGCGTGCGCCTGCCGGAAGGCATCGTGGCGCGGAACCCGGCCGAGGCGGCACGGGCCGCGGCGGGCTTCTTGAGCGCGGGGCGCGGCTGCGTAATCAAGCCCAACAACAGCCAGAGTGGCGTCGGCTTTATCATCCTGCCCGCCGGCTCCCTTGATGGCACACCGGCTGAGATGGAGCGTACCCTGCGCGCGCGTCTGGAGGCCGATTCGCAGATGACCGCCGATGTCGTCGTGGTCGAGGAATGGATCGACATCGACAAATCAGTGGGCGGCGGCTCACCCTCTGTCGAGATGCACATCCCGGCCGACCCGCAGCGCGACGTCGAGTTTCTCTACCTCTGCGGGCAGATCCTCACCCCCAGCGGCTACTTCTGTGGCGTAGATATGTACCCGGGCGTGGCTGGGGGCCGGCTCGAACCCGTCATCGAGGCTGCCGGGGTCACCGTGGCGCGCGAGATGCGCCGGCTGGGCTATGTGGGCTATTTCGACATGGACCTGGTCATCGACAGGCAGGGCGTGCCCTATGCTGTGGAGGTCAACACTCGCCGCACCGGCGGCACCCACGCCCACGAGGCCGCTGAGGCCATCTACGGCCCGCGCTACTGGGAGCGGGCAGGCGTCATCTCCAACAGCAATCAGCGCTTCGCCGGGCCAGCCCTCGACTATGCTGGCCTGCAACAGGTGCTCGGCGATCTCCTCTTCCCCGCCCGTGGCAGGAAGGAGGGGATCCTGCCCGCCATCGTCGCCTCGCTGGTCGAGAACCGCTTTGGCTATATCGCCCTGGGCGAGTCTATCGGGCGGGCGCGGGAGATCGAACAGGCCATGTTCCGGCGGCTGGCCGAGTCGGGACGTCCCGTGATCGCTGCTTAGGCGCTCCCACTCCAGCGCTCTGCAGACCGGACAGGTTTGAGGAACCTGTCCGGTCTGCCCTCTGCTTTCCGCACCCGGCCCGCAGCCCACCCCTGGCAGCGCCGGTTATGTCTGGTCCCTTGTGCTGGCGACGCCGCACAGTGCGCCTCTTCATCGCGCATTGTGCCCAATCGAGCATGGGCGACTGACGAACAAGCGCCCGGAGGGATACTCTCCCCCCGGGCGCTTGGTTATTCTATTGCAACGCTACTGCAGTGACGGCTCGCGGTGCAGCGAGACGGGGCAGGCCAGCGGTTCCACCCGCAGTGATCCCTGGCGGCGCGATCCCTTTTGGGGCGCGGGGCTCTCTCTCCCCTCGCCGCCCAACACGACCTGGTCGCTCTCCAGCATCCCGGCCACACCGACCGGCCTGCAGCGGCTTTCTTCGAGACAGTAGGTGCAGTCATTCTGACACTGGTGATGATAGTCCTCCGGCTGGCTATAGGCGCAGATGCGGCCCTCAAAGTTCCGCACGATCGCCTTGCCCTCAGACATGGAGATCAAGTACTGCGGCAGAATCGGAACCTTGCCGCCGCCGCCGGGCGCATCGATGACGAACTGGGGCACAGCAAGCCCGGTTGTATGGCCGCGCAGATTCTCGATGATCTCGATGCCCTTGGCCACCGAGGTGCGGAAGTGCTCGATGCCTTGCGACAGATCACACTGGTAGAGATAGTAGGGCCGCACGCGGATCGAGAGCAGCAGTTGCATCAAGCGCTTCATAATGTGCGGGCAATCGTTGATCCCCCGCAGCAGCACCGTCTGGCTGCCCAGCGGAATTCCGGCATCCGCCAGCCGGGCGCATGCCTCCTTCACCTCCGGTGTGATTTCGGCAGGGTGGTTGAAGTGAATGTTGACATAGAGCGGTTGATACCGGTGCAGCATCGCCACCAACTCGGGCGTGATGCGTTGCGGCAGGAACACCGGTACGCGCGTGCCCAGGCGCAGGATCTCTACATGCGGCAGAGCCCGAAAACGCGAGAGCAGGTACTCGATGTGTCGATCGCTCATGATAAAGGGGTCGCCGCCCGAGATGAGGACATCCCGCACCTCGGTGTGTTGGGCCACATAGCTCACCACCCGGTTCATCTGCTCCAGGCTCATTACCTGTTGCTTTGCCCCCACCAGGCGGCGGCGGGTGCAGTGCCGGCAGTAGCTTGCGCACTGGTCGGTCACCAACACCAGCACCCGATCCGGGTAACGGTGCACGAGCCCCGGCACCGGCGAGTGTTCATCCTCGCTCAGCGGGTCCGCCATATCGGCCTGAGCCACTTGCAGCTCGTGGATGGTAGGCACCACCTGCCGCCGCAAGGGGCAGTTGGGGTTACGCGGATCGAGCAATGAGGCAAAATACGGGGTGATAGCCATGCGCAGATGCTGCAAAGCGCGGGCCACACCCTCTTCCTCTTCCGGCGTGAGGGTCAACACGCGCATCAGGTCCGCCACGCTGGTCAAGCGGTGGCGCATCTGCCAGTGCCAATCGTTCCACAGGTTATCCGGAACAGCCTCCCAGACGGGAGCCCTGGGACTGGATTGGGGAGGCTTATCCCCAGGAGGCTCTTCCAATTCTCGCTGCATCCTACTCCTTTCTCGCCCGGCTCCCTACCGGGCTGAGCCATGGGCGGCCGTGTTGGATGATTCGGCCGTCCAGAAATGAGGCAACCTTTCGATCGCGTCGCGCGTGACTCGCAGCACCACGCGGTTGCCTTCGACCCGCTCCACATAGTCGACCGGGATGCTGACCTCTTTGGTCACGACCACCGCTTCCCGCCAGACGAGATACGACGGGCGCTCTGTGGCCGGGTCGACCAGCACCTCGGCCACGTGGCCGACAGTGCCATCCTGGCAGCGGATCTCCTTCCCCTGCACCTCGACCGCAAGCTGGTCGAGGCGCTCGGGCCTGGCTTCCTGTGTCATACTGCGCCTCCCTAGCTTGCCCACGCCAGAACGTGCCGCCAGACAACACAACGCCCCGGCCTAAGCCGGGGCTCGCGCGACGGCGCTCCGTCGTGGACCGCACAGGATTATAGCACAGATCGCGCCAAATGACAGTGTGCAATCGGTGATATGACGGTGAAATCTCGGTGAAACTTTGGCTATGGTCAAACCCGTTCGCCGTCTCCCCTTGGCGGGGTGACGATATAGCCAAACCCGCGCACCGACTGCACATAGTCGGCGCGCTGCGCCTCAAGCCCAAGCTTGCGCCGAATCTGCCGCACGTGTACCTTGACCAGTTCACGCGCCTCGGCCTCGTTCCCCTCATAGCCCCAGACGGCCTTGAGCAACTCTCGCGCGCCCACCACCCGGCCGGCATTCTCTGCCAGGTAGGCCAGCAGCCTGAACTGGATGGGCGGCAGGGCCACCTGCTGATTGTGCAGCAGGACACGCTTGGCGGCGAGGTCAATGGCCAGGTCACCCACGCGCAGTGTGCCAGCGCCGGCCTGCGGGGCCAGCAGCCGCTGCACCTGGCCGGCCATCGCGTGCAGGCGCTCCAGGTCGCCGGCGAAAGATGGGGGCGGGGAAAGTGAGACAGGGAGAATGGCGGGGCACTGCCCGCCACGGTGCAGGAAGCGGAAGAGGGGTGCGCCGTTCAGCTCCAGCTGGGCGCATTCCGCCAGCAATACCTCGGCAGGCGCAAGCTCCAGGAGCGGCAAAGCTTCCGCAATGCTGCCGGCCATGCGCACGCGGTGCCCCTGACCTTCCAGGAGCAACTGCAGATCATGCGCCACTTGCGGGGCGCTGTGCACGATGACAATATCCACGCCACGTAAAGGCGTTCCGCTCGGGGCTGGTGACTCGCCGGCGGGCAGCCCCCATTGGAAACACCCTCTCCTCCTCGGCGCGTATTATACGACCGCCCGAGGAGGGTCGCAAATGAGAGGCCCGTGCACCCTGCCGGGCCTGCGCCGATCAATTGTGCACCCTTCGGCCTTCAGGGAACCTCTGCCGCCAGAGAACGTCTTATAGTAGAAGGTATTGCCCTGATGGTGGGCAGGTGATGCCATGAAAAAGGTCCTGATCGTCACAATCGTCCTCATTCTGTTGGCGGCGGGCGGGTTCTTCCTGGCCACGGTCGTCGGTCAAACGCGCAAAGCGGGCTCCATCGCCCTGACCCCTACCTCAGGTAAGCCGGGCTCGGCGCTGATCGTCCGGGGCGCTGGCTGGAAGCCCAATGCGGCCGTCATCATCGCCGTGCGCCGGGCGGGCGAGACGACCGATGAGGCAGTCTGCGCCAACACCGTGGCCGACGAGCGCGGCTCCTTTGTGACCAGCTTTGTCCTGCCAGCGCTGTTGCCTTGGAACGAACAGGGCTACCTGCTGATCGTCGCCCATCTGCCCGGTGAGGCGACCGCTGCCTCAGCGCGTTTCCAATCGGCCGAGCCCGTCACGCCCTGGCCCACCCTGACGCCGCTGCACCTGGAGACGCCTACTCCCCTCCCCGTCGCCTCTTCAACTGAGACGGCCGCCGCACAACCGTCAGCCACGCCACAGCCGGCAGACACGGCCACCGCCATCCCCGTCACTGCCTGGCGCGGCGAGTACTTCTGCAATCCTGGCCTCGAGGGCGAGCCCGCCCTGGTGCGCGGGGATGCGCACATTGACTTCCATTGGGGGGCAGGGTCCCCTGCGCCCGCCATCCCGGCCGACGGCTTTTCCGCGCGCTGGACTCTATCCACCCAGTTAATCGGCCTCTACCGCTTTCACGCCCAGGCCGATGACGGCGTGCGCCTGTGGGTCGACGACCAGCTCCTGATCAACGAATGGCACGATGCCGATAACCGTCAATATGGTGTGGACTGGGCCCTCAGCGGCGAACATATCGTGCGCGTTGAGTACTATGAGCATGCCGGCGACGCCAGTATTAAGGTCTGGTGGGAAAAGCTCCCCGACCCCACGATCACCCCCACACCGACTGCCACCGCTACACCCACCATCACGCCGTCGCCCTCGGCCACGCCGACTGCCACCGCTACAGCCACCATCACGCCGTCGCCCTCGCCCACGCCGACTGCCACCGCCACGCCCACCATCACGCCGTCGCCCTCGGCCACGCCGACTGGCACCGCCACGCCCACCATCACGCCGTCACCCTCGGCCACGCCGACTGCCACCGCTACAGCCACCATCACGCCGTCACCCTCGGCCACCAGTACAGCCACGGTCACGCCCACCGCCACCCTCAGCCCCACCACAACAACGGCCAGGTAGGGGCCACTGGATGCCTGCAACACTCCCCTGGCGGCCGCCGCAGTGCCGGTGACGCGCCTGGCCGGCGAGGTGCAGAGCTACGAGCCTTTGCCAGGCGCCCCTGTTCCACCTCACATGGCTGGCCGAAGATGGCCCCAGGCATACACCATCGAGGGCGCACCGGAGCAGGCCTCTATGCCCCTGGCAGGGACCTGTTGCATCATCCATAGTTACAGACTGGTGAATATCTGCACACAGTGTGTTAACTGCCATTGCACATATTGGCTGCTTATGCTATAATGGCGACAGCCGCCGGATGGGCCGGCAGCGACACGGGGATATCTGGGTGTGTCAATCCTCCTCGGAGCGCTGTCTCTCGTAATCGCCTTCATTTTCGACTGGGCCTCTTGGTTGCGTCTGCCGCGCATCAAGCCACTCCTGGGCGTGGGCGTATGCATCACCTTTTTCGGCGCGCTCGCCTGGACTCTGGCCGACTCGCAGCGCCTGCCCTGGCCCAGATGGCTCACTTTGGCCGGCTGGCCGCTCTTCATTCTGTCTGGCGCCCTGCTCATCTGGTCCCTGTTTATCGAGATTCCCTTTGTAGCCACTTATGCCAGGCAGGGTGTGGGCAATACCCTCGTCAAGACCGGCACCTACGCCTTGGTGCGCCACCCGGGCGTGATCTGGTACGCCCTGTGGCTGCTGGCGCTCGCCCTCATCAGCCGTGGTCGCCTGATGCTGGCTGCTGCCGTCATCTGGTCGGTTCTCAACGCGCTCTATGTCTGGCTGCAAGAGGTCTTTCTCTTCAGCAAGATGTTTCCAGGATATCCTGCCTATCAAAAGGAAACGCCCATGCTTGTGCCCACGCGGCAGAGTGCGGCTCGTTGCCTGCAGACCATCGGCCGGCGCCCGCACACTGCATCTTCGTAGGCCAGGCCTGAGCGCCGCCTGCGAAGCGCCAGCCGGGCCCCCCGTAGGCTGATCGTCCTCACGACCCTGTGCTGACCGCGATGCAGGCCGGCCTGTTGTTGCCGGCGCCCGCCCAGCCATTGCCACGCCAGTCGCCCATCATCCCAGGCGTGAAAAGGAGGTGAGAGGCATCGCTCTCTGGGGCTACGCCGACACTCTGCCAATCCGATCCACACTCAAAACCAAACAGGGGGGATACCGTGGCTAACGCAACCGAGCTATTGCGCCAGGGGCGGCGAGGCGAGATCTGGCAGAAATACTGCGGCTTTATGGACCTCTCCCTCGCCGAGTTCATGCAGATCCAGGAGCGCCTGCTGCTGGAACAATTGCATCTCCTGGGCACCAGTGAGATCGGCCGGCACATTCTCAGGGGACGTGTGCCGACCACCGTGGAAGAGTTCCGCCAGAACGTGCCGCTGACCACCTACAAAGATTATGCGCAGTGGCTCACAGACAAGCGCGAAGATGCCTTGCCGCGCAAGCCAGAGTGGTGGCTGCATACCTCGGGCCGCACGAGCGAATATGACATCAAATGGATCCCGTTCACACCGCAGATGGTACAGCGCATGAGCGAGCAAGCCATGGCCTGCGTGATCTCGGCCGCGAGCTCACGCAAGGGTGAGTTTACCTATGAGGAGGGAGATACGGCGCTCTTTACCCTGGCGCCCTTCCCCTACGTCTCTGGGGCCATGGGCATTGGGCTGGAGGCGGAGTTCGCCTGGCGCTTTTTGCCACCCCGGAAGCAGGCCGAGCAGATGGAATTTGCTGAGCGCATCGAGGAAGGTTTCCGCCTGGCCCTGCGGGATGGCATCGATGCCTTCTGGGGCGTCACCAGCATCCTGTTGCGCATCGGCGAGCAGTTCGCCAACGGTCAGAGCACCATGAAGCCATCGGCGTTTCTGCTCCACCCGCAGGTGCTCTTCCGCCTCTTGCGCGCCTTTGTGCGCAGCCGCCTTGCCGGGCGCAACTACTTGCTGCCACGCGACCTGTGGACGGTCAAGGGGATCTGCGCTGGCGGTACCGATACGGGGCTTTTCCGCAAGAAGATCGAAGAGTATTGGGGCCGCACTGTCGTCGAGGCCTATGCCTGCACCGAGGGCGCCATCCTGGCGCTGCAGGCCTGGAACACCAAAGGCATGACCTTCTTCCCCGATACGAACTTTCTTGAGTTCATCCCCGAGGAAGAAGCCGTGCGCAGCCGGTCTGATGGCAGCTTTACCCCTCGCACCTGCACCCTGGCCGAAGTACAGCCGCAGCATCGCTATGAGATCGTCTTTACGAACTTTCATGGCGGCGTGATGACCCGCTACCGCGTCGGCGACCTCATCGAGATCGTCTCGCTGCGTGATGATGAAGTGAATATCGATACGCCGCAGATGGCTTTTTATTCGCGCATTGACGATATCATCGACCTGGCCTCTTTCGCCCGCCTCACCGAGCGGACCATCTGGCGGGCACTGGAGGAAGCCGGCACGCCCTATGTCGATTGGACAGCGCGCAAAGAGTACGAGGGCGATCAGGTCACCTTGCACATCTATCTGGAGCCCAAAAACGGCCAGACCGAGGTCAACGGCTACCGGGAACAGCTGCACAACGCCCTGGCCGCGCTCGATACGGATTATGCCAACTTGCACAGCATGTTGGGCATGGACCCGTTGCGCGTTACCCTGCTGCGACCGGGTACCTTCCAACGCTACATGCTTGCCCGCCAGGCTGAAGGCACCGACCTGGCCCGCCTCAAGCCGGCGCACATGAACGCGCCTGATGGGATCGTGCGCCGCCTGCTGCAAGCCAGTGGAGAGGTGAATTAGGGGCAGCCCAGCAGGTTTGCCCACTTCAGAAGAGGGGGTCATGGGTATGGGCCAAAGCAAGGCTGTCGCGGGATTCAATACCTGGGCCGCGACTTATGATCAGAGTGTGGCCGAAGAGGTCGAGAAATACTCGGGCATGCCCTACGAGGAGGTGTTGCGCCGGGTTGTCGAGGCGGCCGGGGCTGCGCCGCACGCCCAGGTGCTCGATGTTGGGACAGGCACCGGCGCTCTGGCTTTCGCATTGGCGACAACGCTGTCTGAGGGCCATGTAGTGGGCATCGATCCCACTCCAGAAATGCTGCGCCGCGCCCAGGAAAACGCTCAGCGCCTGAACACAAACAGCCAAGTCGAGTTTCGTCTTGGCGCTGCCGAATCACTCCCGTTCCCAGATAACTCGTTCGATATCGTCGTCAGCTCCCTGGCCATGCACCACACTCGGGTCCCACAGAGCCTGAAAGAGATGGCGCGTGTGCTCAAACCGGGAGGACGCCTGGCTATCGCCGATATGGCGCACAATCCCAGACTAGAGACGACTTTGGGGTTCCTGGTAAAACCACTCCTGGCGCTGTTCTACCTGGCCAGCAAGCGCTCTATCCGCATGATGCGCGCTGAGATCGAGGCCTATGATCAAATGTACACCGGCCAACAATGGGAGGTGATGTTGCGTCAAGCCGGGCTCAACGACATCAAAGTGCAAGAATTCCCTCATCCAACTTCGAAGTGGTATTCGTCGATCCTGATCGCGCAGGCTGGGAAGTAAGGCAAGCGCATGGCTGACCTTGCAGAGGCTGCTCAGGAACACCCGGCAGACCGGGTGTTCCTGAGCAGCTCACGTGCCCTGCGGAGCGTTCCACACTCGGCCGGGTTTTGGCGCCGAGCCTGTGCAGGGCAGCGCTGGCCAGCCTGTCACACCAGGCCAGAGCTCTGGCAAGAGCTTGCCAGAGCTCTGGCGGGTGCTATGGTAAGGTGGCTCTTGGTGAGCTCTAGATTCGGGTCAGAATTTGAGTGGGGACCCACCGACGGTGGGCATCCAACCTGAGGCAGAATGCAGCAACAATGAACCTGGCCTTCGTTTTCTCACTGGTGGCCCTGCTCTGCTATGCGGCCCTCCTCATTCTGGTAGTGCGGCGAGGACTGCATATTCGTGTGCATCAAGTCTTCGCCCTTTACCTCACCTCCATGCTGATCGGCCAGATTGCCGCCTGCGTCGTGAGTTTGAGCCAATCGACCGTTCGGGTTCTTTTCTGGTACCGCATCTCCATCGCCACGACCTTTGCTCAACTCATTCTCTTCTTCTTCATCGCGCGCATCCAGGTGCGTATCCATGTATCGCGCCTGAACACGATCCTGGCCATGGTCGCGTTTACCTCCGTCGTCACCCTGCTCTACACCGATCAGGGCCTCTTTCTGGCCCATATTCACCGTCACCCGGTCACGGGCCTCCTGGTGCCCGACTTTGGCATCCTGCTCATCCCCATCGCCGTGATGAGCTACACCTTCCTGGGCCTGGGTATTGCTGCCCTGGTGCAAGCCTTTCGGAGCGCCGCCTCGGATAGCGAGCGCAATCGGCTTCGCTACCTGATAATCTCCATCGTCATCAGCCTGCTGGGCACCATGGCAAACCTCTTCCCGGCCCTTGTGGGTTACCCGGTCGATGTTGCTGGCAATATCATCAGCGCCATGCTCCTGTCCTATGCCATCCTGCGCTACCAGCTGCTCGATATCACCCTTGTCGTGCGGCGCGGCCTGGCTTACTCTATCCTCACCGTGGGCCTGGCCACGATCTATCTGCTCAGCATCTGGCTTTTCGAACGCTTTGTGCGCTCCGTGCTCGGTCCCGGCGCGCTGCTCATTCCCATCATCCTCGCCATGTCCGCCGCCGTGCTCATGCAGCCCTGGCGCGACCGGGCTCAGGCCTGGGTGGATCGCCTGCTCTTCCGCGAAAAGTACGACTCCCGGCGCATGCTGCAAGAGCTGAGCAAGAGTACGGCCACGATCATCGACCTGGAGGCGCTCGGGCGTATGATGCTGAGCGAGCTTTGCCGCTCCATGCGCCTGGAACGAGCCGCACTGCTCCTGCGCGAGGAGAGCTCGGGCGCCCTTTTCGTCGCAGCCGAGCAGGGCCTCGAAGGTCCCGTTTCCGAGCTGCGCCTGACGCGCAGCCACCCGGTCGTGCAGTGGCTACAGAACTCTGACCGGCCGCTGCACGTGCGCGAAGTCGAGACGGCGCCCCAGTTCCACAGCCTGTGGGGCGACGAGCAAGAGGTCCTCAAGCGGTTGGGCGCTCAACTCCTGGTGCCCCTGCTGGTCAAGAACGAACTGGTCGGCATCCTGGCTGTGGGGCCCAAGCTCACCGGTGAGATGCATTCTGGCGAGGAGGAGCTCACTCTCTCGACCCTCGCTAATCAGACGGCTGTGGCCGTGGAGAATGCCCACCTGTTCGCCACCACCAAGGCTCGTGTAGCCGAACTCACCACACTCCAGGATATTGCCGTGCGGCTGGTCGCCGCCCGCAGCCTGCCGCTCGTGCTGCGGGTGGTCGTGGAGCGCGGCGTGGAGTTGCTGCATGCCGATGAAGCTCATATCGCTCTGTGGGACCCGGCCAACAACCGCATGGGCACGCATTGCGGTGCTACCGCCGATGGCCAACCCTGTGATCTGTCCGAGACTTCGGCCGCCAATCTCCCCATCGAGATGGCGGCCCGCTATGGCAAACCCATGATCATCGGCGACCTGTGGATGCAGGCTGCCATTGCACCTTCCCTGGCCCGCGAGGGCCGGGCGCGCGCCATTGCGGCTTATCCCCTCAGCCGTGAGAATACTCCGGTTGGAGTGCTGGCTGTGATCCACAACCGGGCGCACAATTTCGCCGAGGATGAGCTCCGTCTGCTCGGCATGCTCTGCGATGTGGCCACCCTGGCCATCGATAACGCCCAGTTGCTCGAATCGGAACAGGCCAAGCGCAAGTTGGCTGATACACTCCGGGAAGTGGCCGGTGTCATTGGCTCTACATTGATGAGCGATGTACTGTTGGAGCTGATCCTGGAGCAACTGCAAAAGGTGGTAGATTATGATGGAGCTGCGATCATGCTCCTGCGCAACAACCAGCTTGAGGTGAGCAGTGTGCGCGGCCTGCCCCGCGATTATCTCAATGTCGGGCGCACCCTTCCCCTGGGCCAGTTCCCGCTCTTTACCGATATCATCCGTGAGCGCCGGCCGATCATGTCTGGCGATACCACACGGGATGAGCGCTGGCACATAGGAGTTGCCGACCTGCCCTTGCGGGCTTCGATCGGCGTGCCGCTCCTGGTCCATGATCAGGTGCGAGGCATCCTGGTCATGGGCAAGAGTGAGCCCAGCCACTATACGCCCGATGATCTACAAAATGTGGTCGCTTTTGCCAATCAGGCCGCAATTGCTATTGAGAATGCACGTCTATATGAAGAGACCATTCAAGAAAAACGCAAGACCGAAACCATCTTGAGAGAGTCGTTCAGCGGCATTGTGTTTACGGATGTAGACCTGCGCATCGTGACTTTTAACACGGGAGCGGAGACCATCACGGGCTTCGCCGCCGAGGATGTCATCGGCCGGCCACTGCCAGAGGTTTTGGGCGCCGGCATTGTCGCTCCCTCCAGCCCCCTGGGCCGGGTGATGGCCACGGGTGAGCGCGTGCCGCCGCAAGAGACGGTGATCCAGGCCGCCTCTGGCGTGCGCGATATTCTGCAGGGAACGGTAGCACTCCACGATTCGAGCCAAACCCTGTTCGGCTACCTGATCAGCTTTGCCGATATCACACGTCTGAAGGAGGTCGACCGTCTCAAGACCGACATCGTAGCCAATGTCTCCCACGAGCTGCGCACCCCTCTCGCCTCGATCAAGGCCTATACCGAGCTCTTGCTCGACAATATCGAGGGGGAAGACAGAGATATGCGCGACCAATTTCTGTCGGTCATCGATCGCGAGGCCGACCGTCTCGCCGAATTGATCAGCGAGCTCCTGGACCTGTCGCGTATGGAGGCCGGCCGGTTCGAAGTGCGCAAGGTGCGCCTCAAGCTCAGCCAGCTCGTCAGCGACGTGCTACAATTGCTGGATGTGCAGCGCAAGAGCCGTGGCCTGACCCTCCGCGCAGATATGCCCGATGATCTGCCCGATATTGTGGCCGATCGCGAGATGGCGCTGATCATCCTGAAGAACTTGCTCGGCAACGCGATCAAATTCAGCCGTCCAGGCGATGAGGTGCTCCTGGTGTTGCGGCCCACCCCAGAGCACTTGTTGCTACAAGTCGTTGATCATGGTATCGGCATCCCCGAGGATGCCATACCCCATCTTTTCCAAAAGTTCTACCGTGTACGTTCCACCACCGAATCCGGCATCGAGGGTACCGGGCTGGGGCTTGTGCTCACCAAGCAGGCCGTCGAAGCCCACGGCGGGACTATCGAAGTGACCAGCCAGGTGGGCAAAGGGACCACATTTACAGTACGTCTGCCCTGGCAGTAATCCAAAGGTTGTAGGGGCAAGTCAACAGGGTAGGTCTGAAACCTGCCACTACAACCCGGCAACAAAGCAATTCACGGAGGCAATGGGTATGGCAGAGGCCACCAAATTACTGATCATCGACGATGACCTGACCCTGGTCAATGCACTCAAGCTCTATCTTTCCAAAGGTGGCTACGTGGTCATCACGGCAGCCAACGGCATTGAAGGGCTGCAGATCCTCTATAATGAACGGCCTGACCTCGTGGTGTTGGATATCATGATGCCCAAGATGGATGGGTGGGAAGTCTGCAAACGCATCCGCGAGCTCTCCGACGTACCCATCATCATGCTCACGGCCCGCGATCAGGAGACCGACCGGGTCATGGGGCTCAAGATGGGCGCCGATGACTATATCGCCAAGCCGTTCAGCTTGAAAGAGTTGGAAGCTCGCTTGGAGGCGGTGCTGAGGCGCACCCGGCTGCCGCCACCCACCCGCGGTCGCGTGCTTTACTCCGATGAGATACTCAGCATCGATTCGGAGCGTTGGGAAGTGCGCCGCCGGGGTGAATTGGTAGACCTGACCCCGACGGAATTGCGCCTGCTCCTGGTACTGGCCGAGAACGCGGGCCGCGTGCTCACCCATCAGCAACTGCTGGAGCAAGTGTGGGGGCCGGAATACATTGACGAAACTGACTATACCAAGCTCTTCATCTGGCGCCTGCGGCAAAAGATCGAAGATGACCCCACCAACCCGCGCTATATCATTACCGAGCGTGGCCTGGGCTACCGCTTTACCAAGAACAATGATAACAACAGTCACGCCCAGACGCAGGAATAGAGGATATGCTTACACCACTGTAACCTGGCATACACGGCCCGGCAACCTGGATCTGCTAGAATAAAAGTGGCATATATAGCGGCCAGTATGGGGTCAAGGCCTGCAGGAGGGGCTTTGTTCTGGTTGCCGCGTTGCTGTGGGGGCGGCCATGGCCAAGCATGTCCTGATTGTGGACGACGACATCAATATCCGCACGGCGGTCAAGCTGCGGCTCGAGCGAGACGCACTTATTGTGCACACTGCCTCTGATGGCGAAGATGCCCTGCGCCAGGTTGAGCAACAATCACCCGACCTGGTTATACTGGATCTTTTTCTCCCTCGTCGTGATGGGATCGAGGTGCTGGCCTGCATCAAAAACACAGCGGCTACCGCCGGTATACCGGTGATCGTACTCACTGCCCGCTATCACTGCGGCGACGCCGACGCGGAGCAACTGGCAAGGGCCAACGAAGTCATCGTCAAGCCCTTCAGCCCCCGTTATCTCGCCGAGCGTGTGCACCATCTGCTGAACTGAATGGTTCGCCGCCTGGCGGCCGGCCTCCACCCCACGTCGCGACTAGTTTGAAAATGGCGCCGGGGCCCTTCCGGGCAATTGCCGGCTGGCCCGCTCCGCCCAAGCCCGGGCTTATCCCAGAGGGTGTGGGTCCGTGGGGCGGCCACTGCCGAAGGGCGTTTTCATCGTGCGCTGTGCCCATTCGGGCATGAGCGCCTGGTCTGCGGATAGCAAAAGATGCTTCGCAAGGCCTCCTGCGGAGCATCTTTCGCTATCCGCGATCCCGTTTCCAGAGCGCCACAGCCGCTGTCAGCCCGCATGCGTGCTCGTCACGTCCATGTACCCTTCGTGCAACGAGACGCCCGTAACCTGCACACCCTGTTCGGCCAGCAAATCATCCAGGGCAAAACCATTCACCAAGTTATCATTGATGCCCGTCACAAGCAAAGGCTTGATCAGCGAAGACATGGCGGCATAGCTTCCACCCAGGCGCACATCCTGCACCTGCACCTGCAAATGCCCACCATTCACCACTGGCACCACGTCGGCCTCCACCGGCACCAGGGCGCCCTGCAGTCGGTCCACCTTGACCGTCGCCAGCAAGGTGATGTGATCATTGTAGATGTGCCCCCGCAACTGCTGGCATTCCAGGCCCTCACCCAACGAGGTCGTGTAGCCACCCAGGTAATCGTTCAATTGCTGCTCGGTAATGCGCGTCACGGTCGTCTGCGAGCCTGGCGCCGGAGTAGCCAGGGGCGCCTGCGTCGGCGACGCCTGCGGGCTGGCCGTAGGCGATGGCAGCGCTGCAGGCTCCGCAGTACGCACTGCCCGGGTCAGGGCGGAAGGAATAATACAGGCCAGCAGGACGACACTGGCCATGCAAACGACCAGCAGAACGGTCCATTTGGGCGCTGACGCACGCTTGTCGCGCATGCTCATGGACCTCCTCTAGATTGGGTTGTCTCGAATTATATGCCTGTTCGTTGATGGCGCCAAGTCACGGGATGGCAGTGCTATGCCCGTTTCCGAAAGGCCCGCATCACGAGCAGCACGGCCAGGGCCAACACAATACCAACCAGGTCCACCGACCAGTCTTCCAGGCTGCAGGTGCGGCCGGGCACAAAGCGCTGGTGCAGTTCATCCAGGGCCGCATAGGTGAGGGCCCACGCCACCGTCCAGGCGGCAGCCACCATGGCAGCCCGTTTGCGAGCAAGAGCGCGCCACACCAGCGCCGACAGGATGGCATACTCGCAGGCATGGGCAACGGTGCGCATGGAATCATCCAGCCACCGGTTGCGCGCATGCGGCAGGCCATGGTGATGCGGTATGTCGGGCACAGCCGAAAGAGCAAAAATCAGGGCCATCCACAGAGCAACCGGCCCCCAGATGCGGAGCCAATCCCGACGCCCCCGCGCCGCCCTTGCAGGGGCAGGTCTGAGGCCTGCCCCTACGCCCACAGCCGCGCCTCCAGGATCTGCCCGTCGTCAAAGCCTTCCAGGCGCAGATAGTAGCGCACCGTATCGGCCAGCACGGCCAGGGGCGCCAGACCCACAATCTCGCTGCCCACGACCGAAACGCCATAGCGCTGCGCCTCCAGGCGGACAAGCTCGAACACGCGATAGAGGGGGGTGTTGAAGGGATCCACCACATTCATGGAAACCTGCGTGCGGCCGGGCTCAGAGAGGGCCAGCCCGATGGCTTTGACGCCGCTCAGGCCGCCATCTTTGGCGCGTACGGCGCGGGCAATGGCCTTGGCAATCCGCACATCGCCCGTGCCCAGGTTGACATTGTAGGCCACCAGGAACCGTCGTGCGCCCACGGCCACAGCGCCCCCTGTTGGGTGCGGTTGCGGCGGGCCGAAATCGGGCTGCCAGAGGGGACTCTGCAACCGCTCCCTCAAGCCCTCGTATTCTCCCTGGCGCACATCAGCCAGGTTGCGCCGTTCGGGCCGGGTGGCTGCCTCCTCATAGAGGAACACCGGCAGCCCCAGTTCTTGCCCCAGCCGTGCACCGATGCGCCGTGCCAGCGCCACAGCCTCGTCCATCGTCGCATCCATCAGCGGCACCAGGGGGATCACATCCACGGCGCCCATGCGCGGGTGAGCGCCGTGGTGTTCGTTCATATTGATGCGGGCCAGGGCGAGTGCCGTCACCGCCACGGCCGCCTGCTCCACCGCATCGGCAGGCCCTACAAAGGTCAGCACAGTCCGGTTGTGGTCGGCATTGGAGGCCACATCGAGCACCCGCCCCCGTGGGCTTGCCCGCCCCGCCGCAGCCGCAATCTCCTCGATCACGCCCAGCCGCCGGCCCTCACTCAAGTTGAGCGCACACTCGAACAGCTTTCGCATCCGCCTTCCCAACGGTCAGCCTTGCCCCATTCTCAGATGAGCATATTCAGTGGAGCGTACTCCAGGCCAAACGATTCGGCTACCGCCTGATAGGTGATGTGGCCGCCATAGGTATTGACTCCCAACGCCAGCGCGGGATCCACCTTGACTGCCTTCACCAGACCCAGGTCCGCCAGCCGCAGCGCATAGGGCAGGGTCACATTAGAGAGCGCATAGGTCGCCGTGCGGGGCACCGCCCCCGGCATGTTGGCTACGCAATAGTGGATGACCCCATTGACCAGGTAGACGGGATCGCTGTGGGTGGTTGGGTGGCTCGTCTCCACACAGCCGCCCTGATCTACGGCGACATCGATCACCACGCTGCCCGGCTTCATCGTCTCGACCATCTCGCGGGTCACGAGATGGGGCGCCTTGGCCCCCGGTTTGAGCACCGCGCCGATGACCACATCGGCATGGCGCACTGCATCGGCGATATTGCGCGGGTTCGAGCTGAGAGTGGTCAGGCTTCCATGCAGAATCTCGCTCAGATAGCGCAACCGGTCGGCGCTGGCATCGACAACCGTGACGTGAGCACCCATACCCAGCGAGATCATGGCAGCATTGGTGCCAACCGTGCCGCCGCCGATGATCACCACGTCAGATGGGCGCACGCCAGGCACGCCCCCCAGCAACTTGCCGCGCCCGCCCACAGTGCGCTCCAGATAGTGAGCGCCTACCTGTACCGACATGCGGCCAGCGATCTGGCTCATGGGCGTCAGCAGGGGGAGCGACCCGTCGGCCCTCTGCACCGTCTCATAGCCGATGCCGGTGACGCCGCTCCGAGTCATGGCCTCAGTCAGTTCACGGTCGGCAGCCAGATGCAGATAGGTAAAGAGCAGCAAGCCGGCGCGCAAATAGCCATATTCCTGGCGCAAGGGTTCTTTGACCTTGAGCACCATGTCGGCCTGGCCCCACACCTGGGCGGCATCTGGCTCGATCTCGGCGCCGCTGCGCTGGTATTCCTGATCGTGGAACCCTGAGCCTGCTCCAGCATTGTGTTCCACGATCACCCGGTGACCGGCTTGCACCAGCATCTCAGCGCCGCCGGGCGTCAATGCCACCCGAAACTCACTATCCTTGATCTCCTTGGGTACCCCGATGATCATCCTTGATCCTCCCGGGTTGGAAACCTTCAGCTCCCAACTCGACTAGGCCAATACTCTGCCCGCAAACCGCCGCCAAAGCGACACACGCCCCAGTGACGTGTCTCTACAGAAGGAGACGATCAATGGCCGGCGCGTGCCGGCCACTGATCGCTAGCCCTTGCCATTTCCATTTCCATTCCCATTGTGCTCTGCAAAATCCACCTGCGACGAATCGCCGACATTCAGCCGCTCGAAGGACCCCGCCACCCGGGCGTCACGGCCGATGAGCGAGCCCGAGAGCATGGCATCCTCGATGCGTGAGCGCTCGTCGATGATCGAATCGCGTACAATGCTGTTACGGATCACCGCTTCATCCGCGATCGTGACATAGGGCCCGATAATCGAATCTTCCACGGTGGCCGTCTTGGCAATGTAAACCGGCGGAATAACGATCGAGTTCACGGTAGTGCCCAATTGCTGGCTGCCGTGCTCCAGCAGGTAGCGATTGGTGTGCAGCACGGTTTCGGGCTTGCCGCAGTCCTCCCACACTTCGAGGCAGCGGGCCGTCAGTTTGGCTCCCTGCTCGATCATGATCTGCAACGCATCGGCCAAAAAGTACTCGCCATGGGTCTTGATATCGCGCTCGATCAACTCGTCGATGGCGCTCATCAGCCACGCTGCGTCACGGAGATAGTAAACACCGATTACCGCCAAATTGTGCTCGAACGACGTCGGCTTTTCGATCAGCCGCGTGACCCGGGAGTCCTCCAGCACAGCCACGCCGAAGCGGCGCGGGTCGTCCACTCGTTTGACGTAGAGTATTCCGTCCGCATCTACCTGATCCAGGTCGTGCAGATCAGTCTCGAAAATCGTATCGACGAAAATGATGAGCACTGGCCCTTCCACCAAATCCTTCGCCAGGCGGATGGCATGGGCCTGCCCCTTCATCTCCTTCTGCTCCACGTAGCGGGCCGGGAGATCATAGTTGGCCTCGACATAGGCCTGGATCTGCTCGCCCAGATAGCCCGTGATGAAGATTACCTCTTCCGGCGCCAGGTCCACCAGCTTATCCAGGATATGCCCCAACACGGGCTTGCCAGCGACGTTGACGAGTGGCTTGGGTTTGGAATACGTGTGAGGACGCAGGCGCGTACCGAACCCTGCCAACGGGATGATGACCTTCATGGGCACCTCCTATTCATGATCGGCCCGAGACTCCAGGCCGCGTTTCAACGTTGGCTTGCTGGTATGCCAGGGCGTAGCCTGCTCATAGGCGTGGGCAATACGCAGGATAGTGGCCTCCGCAAAGGGTCGCCCCAGGACCTGCATACCGATGGGCAAGCCCTGCGAAAAGCCACAAGGGATCGCAATGCCGCAAGTGCCGGCCAGGTTAAGCGACAGGGTAAAAATATCCGAAAGGTACATCTGCAGCGGGTCATCGGCCCGCGCCCCGATGGGGAATGCCACCGTAGGGCTGGTGGGCACGATCAGGGCGTCGACCCGCTCCAGCGCCTGCTCGAAATCCTGCCGGATCAGGGTGCGCACCTTTTGCGCCTTGCGATAGTAAGCATCGTAATATCCAGCCGAGAGGGCATAAGTGCCCAGCATGATGCGGCGCTTGACCTCTGCGCCAAACCCTTCGCCGCGCGTGCGCTTGCAGAGCTCCCACAACTCGCCCACATCCGGCGCCGCATAGCCATACTTGACCCCGTCATAGCGGGCCAGGTTAGCCGACGCCTCAGCCGGGGCGATGAGATAGTACACGGGCAATGCGTATTCGGTGTGGGGCAGAGAGACCGGCTCCACGATAGCGCCCAGGGCCTCCAGTTGGACCAGAGCCCGGCGCACGGCCGCTTCCACCTCGGGGTCCATCCCGGGCACAAAGTATTCATCGGGCACGCCGATGCGCACGCCGCGGATGTCGCCCTCCAGCTCCGCCAGGTAGTCGGGTACGGGCACCTGTGCGGCCGTCGAATCACACGGGTCCGCGCCGGCGATGGCGCCCAAGAGCAGGGCCGAGTCGGCCACCGTGCGGGTCAGCGTGCCCACCTGATCCAACGAAGAAGCAAAGGCCACCAGGCCGTAGCGCGACACGCGCCCATAGGTTGGCTTGAGCCCTACCACACCACAGAACGAAGCGGGCTGACGCACACTGCCCCCGGTATCGGTGCCCAGGGCGCCCATCGCCTCGCCCGCCGCCACAGCAGCGGCGCTGCCGCCGCTCGAGCCGCCCGGCACTCGCTCCAGGTCCCAGGGGTTGTGCGTCGTAAAGTAAGCCGAGTTTTCCGTCGACGAGCCCATAGCGAACTCGTCGGTGTTCGTTTTGCCCAGCATCACAAACCCGGCCGCCTTCAGGCGCGCTACCACAGTAGCATCATAGGGGGGCACAAAGTCCTCCAGGATGCGCGAGCCGCAGGTCGTAACGACTCCCTCGGTGCATAGCACATCCTTGACAGCCATAGGAATGCCCAGGAGTGGAGATAGGCGATCTTCACCTGTCTGGCGTGCGTTTCTCAGGCGCTCATCGGCGGCAGCAGCCATCTCCAGTGCGAGTTCGGGCGTCAAAGTCAGGTAGCACCGGACCCGGTTATCAATCGCGACGATCCGGTCTATGACGGCCTGCGTCAGCTCCACGGCGCTGATCTCGCCCCGCCGCAGCAGACGCTGCGCATCTCGGATCGTTAGTTCGTACAATTGCATTGTTTCGTCTGCCTCACGGCGCTTCTTCCAGTACGGGCGGCACGCAAAAGTAGCCATCCTTGCGCGCTGGTGCATTGGCCAGAACGTCTTCCACCGGCAGCGCAGGCCGCACCACATCGGGCCGTGCAGCATTGCTGATGCCGCTCACTTGCGCAGTGGGTGCCACATGCTCCGTGTCAATCCGCTGCAGCATCGTCATGTAATCCAGGATCGCCGAGAGCTGCTCGCGGAAATGCTCAACTTCACTTTCTGTCAAGCTAAGCTTGGCCAAATCGGCAATATGGGCCACTTCCTGGCGCGTTAACGCCATGTATCCTCCAACTCTAACAGTCTTAACCCAGCCTCTCCAGATTGCGGTATGGCACCTGCACCGTCTGCCCGCCATCGAGGGTCACCCCGACCAAGGCCTCGCCATCCTGCTCCTGGAGGCTCTGCACCCAACCCATCATCCCCAGATAGGGGGTGCGCGTCAGGCGCACGCGATCTCCTGTAACCAACGGGCGTTCATGAGAACCCGGCGTCGGATTTCCTGCGGCGGCTGGATCGAGCTCCCCGGCAACCTTCAGAGGAATGCTCAAAGCCGGCGTCTGCATCTGCCCATAGCACCAGCCCGGCCTCCCCAGGGGCTGCGGGTAGCCTGCCGGAGAACCCCGGCGGCCGCCCTCCAGCAGGGCATCGCAGCCATCATGCTGGGCCAAAAGGTCGAAAATCGGCCCGGCCATCGGCACTGCCCCCAACCCGTCGGTCACGAGCACGGTCAGGCCCAGTTGTTCGGCGCGCGCGCGCAGGTGCTGCGCCAGGCCGCCCACCAACAAACCGGCCGCATGAAAGCGCGCCGCCCGCAACAGCACCCGGCTGTCCAGACATAGGCCGCCGACCACTATTTTACCACGGCAGGCCACATCTACGCTAGTCCAGCGCAAGCTATCTGCGGGGCCTCGGGTGCGCAGAGCCAGGGCGCCATAGATTTCGCCGCCCGCGCCCCAGAGCCCCAACACGCGAGCTACCGTGCTCCGCACGACGGCCCCGCGCCGGGGCAGCACCCGTACCACCTGCCCAGGCAGAGGGGCGCGCAATTCCACCCGCCGCGGCGCTTCCTGAATAAAGATGCGCCCGGTCGCCACATTGGTCACCCGCCCGGCGACCGGCGTACGCAGCGTCCGCCACCCCATAAATCCGGCGGCGGCCAGCACATCGCCAGCCTGCACCTCTTGTCCGACTGCCACCCGCAGGCTATCATATAATTGCTCGCAGGCCAGGCCCAGGGCCTCGGCGCCATCAATAACACGCACCGGCGCCGGCTCTTCACCACGCACCAGGGCATCGCCCACACGCACCCAGCTCCCGGGCGCGACCAAGACCTCACCATCGCCCTGTAAGCACTGTTCATAATCGAATATGGTCTGCGGATGCAACCGGCTGACCAGCGGCTCGGCTCTCATCCTTCCTCAATCTCCTGTTGCCAGCTTTCCAGCAACTGGCGCCGCTCGTCGTCATCAACCGGCAGGGCCAGAGGGCGCCCGCGGGCATCGATAATCACGCCCAGTGCACCCCCGCGCACTTCAGCGATGCCCCCGCGCCCACGCCGGCCTACGCCCAACCCGCGGGCAGGATAGACTTCCAGCTTCCCCCGCTCGTTCGTGCCCAACGGCAGGCGACGGATGCTCCCGCCAGGCACCACCATCTCGCTGCGCAACTCTCCCTGCACCGACAGCCGCACATGCAGAGCTCGGGCATGGGGCCGCACCGAGCCACTGGGGGCTACCAGAGTTCCCAGCTCGAGCAAGGCATCGTGATCAAAGATCTGCACAGCCGACTGCGCATCTGATTGCGCCAGGCCACTCAACCCCGGCAGCAGGTCCGCCCAATCCAGAGCCAGCCGCATCAAGCCCACCGGCTGCAGAGCATCGATCATCGCCAGTGCCGCCTGGCCCGGCGTGTGTGCGTGGGTCAACACAGTCCCTCGGCCCACCAGCAGGTCTGCCTCGGGCCATGCGCCCAAGTCCGCGGAGACCTCTCCCCAGGCGCCCCGCGCCACCCGCCACGAGCAGTGCAGCGCCTCACGCGCTGCGGCTTGCTGCAGATCCCAATCCTCCTCCGTCTGCGGCACCCCGGCCGGGCGCACCTCCACATTGCTGAGGCGGTCCCAGGCTTCCGCCCAGGAAAGAGGAGAACGCAGCCAACGCAAAACGGCAGTAGGATCATTGAGCTCGCGCAGGGCGCCAAGCCCTGCCCCGGTGCCATAGGGCGTTGCCCAGGAGAGTGGCGCCCCTACCGGCTGCACCCACAACAGCCGGCAGCCACTGCCTCCCACGTCGACCCCCAGTACGCCCCGCTTCAGGCTGTGGCGCCGGGCGGTGAAACGCAGGGTGCGGGCCATCGCATCCAGATCGTATCTCACACTCGTGCCCGCCCACTGCTCCACAGCTTGCAGCGCCTCCGGCCAGCCCAGTGCGCGGCGGTAGAAGAGGCGCATCACCTCGGCGCGCAGATCGCCGAGGTATTCTACACCCAGCGAAGGCCGCACGTTGGACACGAGGTGCAGATCCACCACGCCGCTCAGGGCGGCGCTCAGGGGCCTGTGAGCCTGCACGTTGCCCGCATACACAACTGTGGGACGCGTGTTTTCTGGCAGCGCCGAATAGGCGGCGCCGAGGGCCTGAGCCAAGTCACAGATAGGCGCTACCGGCCCGCCATCCACCCCACCCACCAGGACCAGCACAGCCGGAGGGCTCTCCACCAGGGCCTGCAAATCGTCCGTTTCCCAGCGGCGCGTGGAGGCATCCAGCGCAACCATGCGCACCAGAGTCACATGGGGCACGCTCACTGCACGAAAGGCGCTGGCCAGCGAGTAATCGCGCGCCACTCCAGCCAGGGCCACACGCAGTGGCCAGGCCAGGCTCGTCGTCACCACGGCGCCGCCAACCCCATGGCCGTCA
>Ga0078972_1004860_pt1 | contig 35549 bp, 31 predicted proteins | sample YelNatPaOPGAMG01_FD_67568 | JGI IMG/M metagenome (GOLD analysis project Ga0078972, IMG submission 67568) | Hot spring thermophilic microbial communities from Obsidian Pool, Yellowstone National Park, USA - OP-RAMG-01 (SPADES assembly) (version 2) | ecosystem: Environmental > Aquatic > Thermal...
TAATGTGCTAATTGATGGTAGGAACACCTTTGTCAAAAAGTAATGCCATCTGTTTTTGTGAAAGCCACACTGTTTCATCTTCCAGACGTACCTTTAAATTTGGTCCTTCTTTAGACTTGTAAATTATTATTTCACCTTTTTTGAAGTTATCTTGTTTCATGGTTTTGTCTTCATTGAATCTGTTCCATTTTGGAACAGATTGTAAACTCACTCCCACCAAATTAATGGTTTAATTAACTTATAATCCAAATCTTTGATATTAATTTTTGTCCCGTCTTCAAATTCTACTTCGTTGTCGCTGATTTTCTTAATCCATTTGCCGGTAAGATTAGCTAGGGTTTCGGGGATATCTATATTTGGGTAGAGATTGTCTAAATCTATTTTGACTTTGTTATTCTCATAATCAATCACCAGTGCTTTGAGCATTTTTTCATCTTTCATAAAGACATATTCCTGATAGGGCGACCTGCCAGGAGCATTAAACAAATCGCCATCTTCGTATTTGCAATTTGCCAGCGCTTCCTCGTATTGTTCAAGTTCGTAGTATTTGAAAAACCCGCCGCCTTGATATTCTTTAACTTCTTTTGAAATGCCTGACTTATCATAAGCCAAAACCTTTTTCATTCTTGGTAAAATTACACTATAAAAATGCTCACCCATCTCTACACCAACCCACTTCCTGCCGAGTTTATGAGCTACTGCTGTTGTGGTGCCACTTCCTAAAAAGAAGTCCATAACTAAATCGTTTTCGTTTGATGTTGATTCGATGACACGTTTTAGTAAGACTTCAGAATTTTCGGTAGGGAAATGTTGTCCTTGACTATATCCAGGAATATCAAACCATTCGTTACCTATAATTTCAGAATCATATAATAATTCAGGAATACCTTGTATTTTGTTCCCAAAGCAATCAATATATGATAATTCTTTATTTATTCTAACTTTTGCATTTGCTAAAAGTATATTTATTCTTTCTTGAGATAACGCCCAACGTCTTCCTTTCGGTGGATAAAAGATTTTATTTAATATTTCCCTTGGTCTTGTGTCCTCTCTGGGAAAATGAAGCAGAGGATACCATTTAGGTTCAGTTTTCCGTTCAATAATATTCAAAATAGAATCTTTGGTCTTAGTATAGAAAAATAAACTTTCTGTTTGTTGAATAAATTGATTTTCGACAATCTGCTTTGCTTTTGTTCTACTAATTATTATCTCATTTCTAAAATTATCTACTCCTAAAATACTATCCATCAAACATCTTACAATCCAATTGCCGTTGTAATCACAACGGACAAAAATGCTTCCTTTTTCATTGAGCCAATCTTTTGCAAGTTTTAATCGATTCTCAAGCAGAGTTGCCCAGTTAGCATCTTTGTAGTTTGTGCGATACATGAACTGGTCGGATGAATCCAGGTTAAATGGTGGGTCAATATAAATTGTCTGCACTTTTTCTTTGAATTTTGGAAGTATTGTATTTAATGCTTGATAGTTTTCGCTTTTTATCAGCCAGCCGTCTAAGGATTTATCTAAATCATCAAACTGGCTCAATATCTCAAGTTCTAAATCCTTGAAATACTTTGTATCAACAGGTAAATGCTCGTATTTCTTTGCCAGATGTTTACCGGTTAGTTCGTTTTCAAAAACATCGATTGTTTTAAACGTTTCATTTACAATATCAAGTTCTTGCCATTCTTTGATTTGCTCCTGGATATTTTTATGTTTCAAAATTTTTTCAATGAGTTTTAGAGATTCCTCTCTCGCTATATCTGACTTGGAATGACGATCAGAGAGTATTCTATCCAGCGTAATGACATAATTTGAGTTTTTGACAAACTTGGGTTTGTTCCAGATTTTTACCAATTCGTCTTCAAACTGCGCGATAAAATCAACGATTTTGAAGGCAATGTCTTTAAGGATTTGCATTTCATTTACTCTATCCACGCTCCATTCTTTTGCGCCTTCCCAGAAATATTGATAACTCCAGAGTTTAAATTGCTCCTGTAAAAATGCTTTAGCGTTTTTGTTGATAAAGAAGTCAACCTCGCTTTGCTTTTCAAAAACTCTGAAGGCGCGCTCCAATTGTTCTTCGGTAATCGCAATCCCCTTTCTTTTGATGGCTTTCAGTATCTCGTCCTGTTTTGTTATTGTGCCTCTTTCAGAATATAAAACACTAAAAACAATTGTTTGGTCTTCTTTGACTCTATCGAACTCAAAAACAAGCGAGCGTTTTTCATTGGCTTTTTTGTTTTCTATTTTTGAAGCGTCAAAGTAAAACTTAAATCCGTCAAATTCAACCGGCAAACTTCTGAAAATCCGGTCGGTTTTGACATAATAAAGCATCTGCGTTTTCCAAAAAAGAATGACATCCTTCTCATCGGTATAAACCTTTTCGTAGATATTATTGTGAAATGGCGTTGAATTGAAATAAATTGATCCGCTTTCGGTAAAATAACGGCTGAAAAAAGAATAGAGCTTGTCAAAAAGTTCATCTCTAAATTTAGGGTGGCTTTTTAATGCCGCTTCTATATCTTTCTTGAGGATGTCTTCAATCTTGCTGTAGTAATTTGATTTTATTCTCATCAAATTTACAAAGCCGCCTTCGCCTTCTATCTTGGCGCCGATAAAGACATCTTGTAGAGCTTTATAAAATTTTTGTTCTTTCGTCATACTGCTTATTCCATAGTATCGTTTATATTTACGCCAAAAGCTATACTGATTTTATGGGCTGAGCCCATGCTCGCGCTTTGAAGAAAATTCGACTTGATTTTGATAATCAAATTATGGGAAATCTCAATCAATTTGGACAATTTGTCTTGCGACAAACCCCATTGGTTGCGCAACTTTTTTCTATTCATGGCTATGGTTATTTTTGTTTGACATTATGGTAGGATGGTATTATGATTAGAATACACTGATTATCCAACAATAGGATAACTAACATTAACATTATAATATACAAACCGTCAGGGCAGAATGATGGCTGGAATAGATTTGCATTTTATTCAGTAATTTCGAAAGTATATGCCCGGAATTCAAGGTTCTGAGGCGCACTGGAAACGGTTTGAACAGCCATTATTGGCGAATAGCTTCTGTCATGGAGAGCCAGGCAGAAGCTTTTTATGAGACTTAATAATTTTTATTTTGGAGGATTTCCTATGTCGTACATTGATCTTGTTCATGCCCGCGAAATATTGGATTCACGTGGTAATCCCACGGTGGAGGTCGAGGTAACTCTCGATAGTGGAGCTTTTGGACGAGCGGCTGTACCTTCTGGTGCATCCACCGGAGTCCATGAAGCATTAGAGCTGCGCGATGGCGATAAAAGCCGCTATTCGGGTAAAGGGGTTCTGAAAGCAGTTGAAAATATTAATGAGACTATTGCAGACGAAATATTTGGGATGGATGCCCTGGATCAATCAGCGGTGGATAAAGCCATGATTGAATTGGATGGCACCCCCAATAAGAGCAAACTGGGTGCAAATGCAATTTTGGGTGTCAGCCTGGCGGTTGCGCGTGCTGCAGCAGATGAAGTCGGTTTACCCCTTTATCGTTATTTGGGCGGTGTCACTGCCAAAGTCTTACCAGTTCCCATGTTTAACATTTTGAATGGCGGTGTGCATGCCAATTGGCAGGGCACAGATTTGCAAGAGTTTATGATCGCACCGGTCGGTGCCCCCAACTTCCGTGAGGCATTACGCTGGGGCAGCGAAGTGTATCATTCACTGAAAAATGTATTGAAAAGCAGCGGGTATTCCACCGGCGTCGGCGATGAAGGTGGTTTTGCCCCCGCATTGAAAACGAATGCAGAAGCAGTCGAATTGATCCTCAAAGCTATTGAAAAAGCAGGATACAAACCAGGCGATCAGATAGCCATTGCTCTAGATCCAGCATCGAGCGGTTTTTATGAAGATGGCTATTATAATTTGCGCACTGAAGGAAAGAAAGTAACCTCAGCTGAGATGGTCGCGATGTATGAATCATGGATAAAGAAATATCCCATTGTTGTCCTCGAAGACGGTTTAGCAGAAGACGACTGGGATGGCTGGAAATTACTCAATAAGACCATTGGCGATAAAATTGAGTTGGTCGGTGATGATTTGTTTGTCACCAATGTGGAACGGGTAGCACGTGGAATCCAGGAAAATGCTGCCAATGCCGTTTTGATTAAGTTGAATCAAATTGGTACCCTCACAGAAACGATAGCTACCATCGAAATGGCTCGCAAAGCCGGCTGGGGTGCTATGGTATCCCATCGCTCTGGTGAAACGGTGGATAGCTTTATTGCCGATTTCACAGTCGCCATGGGCACTGGCCATCTCAAAACAGGCGCTCCCTGCCGCGGTGAACGGGTTGAAAAATACAATCAGTTGATGCGCATTGAAGAAGAATTAGGCGATGCAGCGATTTACGCCGGACGAAAAGCGTTCGTGCGTTAATTTCGTCGCACCATATAAGTCAAATTTCAAAATCTATCACCCGCCCGAATTCTTTGGGCGGGTATTTTTTAATATAAAACATCGTAATTATTCAGCATAGCCGTCATTGTGGAGCAGCGCTCTTTGCGACGGTCGCAATTTCTCTACATTCCTATCCTGCGTCATGAGTAGATTCAGTTCTATTGCCGAAAGACGGCACTCGAAGAGGTAATGACATGATCAGAGACTTTGGGTGTGATAGCAAACCGTCCACGTATATTACACGAATGCACGAATAGCTCCGTCGTTTGTTTTTTCGTAGCGCCTTCGTGGACGGTTTTCGCAGCCGATTGTCAACGTAATTTATCGTGGTAGGTAGTTAAATAAGCAGCTAATTGACTTACGAAATGCGAGATGGCTTCGCTTTGCTCGCCGCGCATGCGCTATAATATAATATCTCATTCCAACCATAATTATTAAGGGAGATAAAAAATGGCGAAGCAAAAAGCGGATATTGTTATCGAAGCAGTACGCTATAAGCCCAATGGTGCGATTGATTGGGTGCGAGTATATGAACGGCGCGGGACGACTTTTTCTGACCATGTCATCCTTACCCGAGATGAATTATTGGCGCGTTTACAGAAGGGACAAAAAGCTTATGCGGGGAAGCGAGTGCCATTTATGGCAAGTACCTTCGAAATCTCGCGCCCGGTGATCCTTAAACAGAATAATGGTAAAGCGCTTATCCTTACCGAAAACACCCAGGCAAACCAGGATAAATTAGAGGGTGTACCGCTGATTTAATTATGCCCACTCCGTTTTATCATCTCAGCCTGGCTCAGGAGTTAATCGAGCGCCCTGATTTACCCCCTTCATTTCAAGAGGAGGTGGTATCTTACCGGGCTGAGTTTTTATTTGGTAATATTGCTCCTGATGTGCAAGTGGTCAGTGGACAGCCGCGGGCTGAGACTCATTTCTTCGATTTACCCCTTCGCCAAAATTTGCTAAAACCGTGGGAATTATTATGGCAAACCTATCCGCAATTGACCCTATCTTCCAATTTGAAACCGCAGCAACGTGCATTTCTGATTGGTTATCTCTGTCACTTGCTGGCAGATTGGCAATGGATCCGTCAGATCTTCATCCCGGTTTTTGGCTTGCAGAGCCCTTGGGGCACATTCCAAGAGCGTCTCATCTGGCATAATGTCTTACGCGCGTATCTTGATCAACAAATCATCCCAGCAATGAAACCAAACCTTGCAGATTATTTACTGACTGTAACCCCTCAGAGCTGGTTGCCTTTTGTGGCAGACCACCACCTCTTGCTCTGGCGGGATCAGATCGCCCGTCAGTTACAACCGGGACAAAAGATAGAGACAATTGAGATTTTTGCATCACGCCAAAATATTTCCCCAGATGAATTTAAGCGTTATCTTTCCTCTGAAGATGCGATGGAAGAAATTATCTTTCAACGGTTACCACGGACTCAATTAAATTTGTTTCGGTCTCAATTAATTGTGGATACTCTTTCATTTATTAAGCAATTAACCAACACCGAAAGAATAAATTAGACTAAAATAGAGTTGGAAAAAATGAAATCAATAACAGCAATTCCTTCCCCAGCAGAGGACAGCGCAGCAGGTAAAACTCGTTTATCCTTGCCGCAAATTCCCTTTGGCAAACCGAAAACGGGCGATTCGGCGGTTTTGAAATTATTTCAACAGTTACTCAATGATGATCATTTTTTGATAAAAAATTGTTCCATCTTTGGGAAAGGAAAAGAAATCCCACCATTATTGGTGGGACCTTTAGGGGTGTTGCTGATATTTGAAAATACCAGCCACGGTATTTATCGGGCAAGCGGTACAAACTGGGAGATTTTTGATGAGTCCCGAAAACAATATCGTTCAGAATCCCCCAACCCCATTGTCCAAGCGATAGAACTTTCTCAGAAGGTAGTTGATTTTCTGAGCCAGCAAGGTTTTGCGCACATACCTGTTCAAGCAGTGATTATCTTCACTCACCCTGGCGTTCATTTGGAATTAAACAAACCAGCTGTTCGGATGTTACCTCTTGATGGGTTAGGACGCTTTGTTACTTCTATCTCTCAGGCGATTCCAACGATAAACTTGGCTGAAATTCCCCAAGTGGTTCAGTTGTTAGCACCGTATACAGAGGAAAAAGATAAAACCTTCGATGAACACCTTGACGGTTTTTCCTTCAAAGAAGAAAAACCCAAAAAGCCGCTCAAGTTACCAGAGGTTAACGTTCCCTTGCCAAAAGATGATCAATTTGTAAAGACAGTCAATAAAGTGCCTTTTACAACTCGTCAATTGTTATTGCTGGCTGGATTAGTTATTATCAATATCATCATTCTCATCAGCCTGGTGATGGTGGTTTTATCCTATCACAACTAACTGGAAATCCGCATTGCCTGGCAATCCTTATCTCTCCGTCATCATCCCCGCTCATAATGAAGAGCGCCGTTTGCCAAAAGCGATGGCGATGCTGTTCGAATTCCTTGAACAACAAAGTTACCCTGCAGAAGTGATTCTGGTTGAGAATGGCAGTCAAGACCGAACATTGGAATTGGCGCAGGGATTAAGACAACAATATGCAGGATTAATTGTCTTGCACGAAGAGCAGCGGGGCAAGGGTTTAGCGGTGCAAAAAGGGATGCTGAAAGCCAAAGGGGATTATCGCTTCATGTGTGATATCGATTTCTCTATGCCGGTCAGTGAGATCAATCGCTTCCTCCCGCCTCTTTTGGAAAATGCAGATGTTGCCATTGCATCCCGTGAAGCAAAAGGGGCACAAAGATTTAACGAGCCCCCATTACGGCATACCATCGGGCGTGTGTTTAATTTGTTAATCCGTGTTCTTGCTTTGCCGGAATACCATGATACCCAGTGCGGATTTAAGTGTTTCACCGCCCATGCCGCAGAGATGCTCTTTTCTCGCCAGACTATCCGAGGCTGGACATTTGATGTGGAAATCCTTTTCCTGGCTCGGGGACTGGGTCTTAGGGTAGTTGAAGTACCGATCCCATGGTATTACAATTCAGAGAGCAAAATCCATGTTTTCCGAGATTCGGTTCAAATGGCGCTGGACTTATTACGTATCCGCTGGCGGGCTTGGCAGGGTTTATATAAATGAAAAAGACCATACCCCTGCCGAGCAGCCCCCATTTATTTTTTGAATCCCGTTTGTGGAGTCAGGGGGTTTTGTATGTGGCTGGGATCGATGAAGCGGGTCGGGGTGCATTGGCAGGCCCAGTTGCAGCGGGTGTGGTGATTTTTCCTGTCCGTTCCGATTTATCCACAGTGCTTTTTGGTGTGCGCGATTCAAAACAAATGTCGCCGGAGGCACGCTTTGAATGGGGGGAGAACATTAAATCGGTTGCATTGGATTGGGGAGTCGGCTTTGCTACCAATGAGGAAATCGATCAAATAGGGATTATCCCCGCCACGCATTTGGCAATCCGACGTGCCCTCGAAAAATTACACCTGACGCCGCAGCACTTGTTGGTTGATTTTTTGGATTTGAATCCTATTCCGCACCCTCAAACCGCACTGGTAAAGGGTGATTGCCGCTCTCTTTCGATTGCAGCAGCCTCTGTGATTGCAAAAACCAGCCGGGATGTATTGATGATAGAATACGACCGTCAATATCCTGATTATGGTTTTGCGGAGCATAAAGGTTATGCTACGCCATACCATCTCGATCGAATCCAACAATTAGGTGCTTCACCGCTGCATCGTTTGTCTTTTGCGCCACTGAATCAACGAGAAAAACATTCCAGATCAAGTTCCTGAGGGAGGTTCCTGTGTCAACGAAAAAAGCTTTACCATTTGGTTTATTCCCTAGCCCGATCACAGCGAGGTTGATGGCGGGCGGATTGACTTTTGCGGAGGTTGGGTTGAGCAATAAAGGTTTTCTGGTTTGGTTGGAAAACCGTTCTGACAAAGGGGTGCTGGTTGTGCAACCTTTGAATGGGGAAGGGCGGCGCGACCTCAATAATGAATTTTCTGTTCGTGCTCGTTTAGGCTATGGCGGGGGCGATTTTAGTGTCTTTGGCGAAGAGGTCTACTTCGTGGCAGCTGAATCGGGGCGAATTTATCGGCAGTCTTTAATTTCTGGCAAACCATTCCCTATCACCCCGGCCTTTGGCAATGCGGCACATCCGGCCATCTCACCCAATGGAAAGGTTTTGGCGTTTGTCCATACTTATGAAGGCAAAGATGTAATTGGGCTGATTCCTTCTGATGGAGGTCAGTGGCCGCAAATCTTTGTCAGCGGAGATGATTTTTACATGCAACCCGTTTGGCATCCCGAAGGGCATAAATTTGCCTGGATTGCCTGGAATCATCCGAACATGCCTTGGGATGGTACGCGCTTATATCTCGCAGAAGTGGATTGGGGAACGGAAAGATGGCAGCTCCATTCTCCACAAATTATCGCCGGTGGAGAGGAAGTATCTATTTTTCAACCCAGTTTTTCTTCGGATGGAAAGTATCTCGCCTATGTCTCCGATCAAAATGGTTGGTGGCAGCTATATCTTTATGATTTGCACTCACAAACGCATCGGCAGCTCACTTGCGCAGCGGCGGAGGATGGCGTGCCTGCCTGGGTGCAGGGCTTACGCACCTATCAGTTTAGCGCCGATAGCCAAACGATATATTTTATCCGCAACCAAAATGGATCGGATTACTTGTGGCGGTATGATATACCGAATGGGCAAGAACAGCCTATCCCGCTTGATCAACCGTATACGAGCCTTTCTCAAATCCAACTCGTTTCTGTGGAAGGGAAAACACAACTGGCTTTCATTGCTTCGGCGGCGCATATTCCACCGCGTATCATCACTGTCACACCTGAAGGAAAAACAACCGTATGGGCGCGCTCGTATCCGGAAGATATCCCTGCGGAATATTACTCGCCGGCGCAATCGCTTGCTTGGTCGGGGTTGGATGGCGAAACGGTTTATGGTCTCTATTACCCCCCACATCACCCCGATGTGGAGGGACGTGGTAAACCCCCTTTGATTGTCCATATCCACGGTGGTCCTACCAGCCAGGTAAAAAATGGTTTCAACCCGCGCGCTCAATATTTTGCCACGCGTGGTTACGCCTTTTTAGAGGTAAATTACCGTGGCTCAACGGGTTACGGTCGGAGCTATCGGAATAAACTGCGCCAATCTTGGGGGATCTATGATGTGCAGGATGCCGTCAGTGGTGCCAGATATTTAATTGAACAAGGTTTAGTAGATGGAAACAAATGTGTGATTATGGGTGGCAGTGCCGGTGGGTTCACGGTACTTAAAGCATTGGAAGACTATCCTCATTTCTTCAAGGCCGGTGTGTGCTTATATGGGGTTTCTAATCACTTTACCCTGGCCCAAGAAACCCATAAATTCGAAGCCCGTTATTTAGACAGCTTATTAGGACCATTGCCCGAAGCAGCTTCTGTTTATCGGGAACGTTCGCCAATTTACTTTGTGGATAAAATTGAAGACCCTATTGCCCTTTACCAGGGCGAAGAGGATCAAGTCGTGCCGCGCGCTCAATCGGATAGCGTAGCCAGCTCACTCCGCCAGCGCGGAGTGCCGTATGTCTACCATGTTTACCCAGGCGAAGGGCATGGTTTCCGTAAAAGTGAAACGATTGCTCATTTCTATCAAACTGTCGAAGAATTTTTAAGGGAGCGGGTATTATTCAGTTGAGGAGGGTTATTCTGAAAATATACACACTCCCCTTTTAAGGGACAGATTTCACATTTTGGTTTTCTGGCTTGGCAAATTTCCCTTCCCAAGCGGATGATGTTGAGGTGGTCTGTACCATAATGCATGGGTTCGAAGGCATCGGCTAAGATAAGGTGAGCTTGTTCCGCAGTGGTATTGGGAGGTATTAATCCTAAGCGCTTGGTGACGCGCAGAATATGGGTATCCACCGGAAAGGCTGGTTTATTCAACGAAAATAACAAAACAATGGCAGCAGTTTTTGGTCCGACTCCATTAAATTGCTGTAACCATTCTAATGCTTGTTGAGATGGTAGCTCACGGAGAAAATCTAATTCGATTTGACCGCGTTGATCGGTGATAGCGCGTAAGACGTTTTGGATACGGGGCGCTTTTTGGCGCGCCAAACCGGCAGAGCGGATTGCAGCAATGAGATCCTCGATTGGAGCATCGCGCACTTCTTCCCAGGAGTGAAATCGTTGGCGCAGCTGATGGAAAGCCCGATCGCGGTTTTGATCGTTGGTGTTTTGAGAGAGAATCGTCGAGATTAATTCGTCTACCGCAGGCAGGGGATTGCGCCAAGTGGGTTCCCCGTAATAAGCTACCAGCAACTCATGGATGCGTTTAGCACGCACTGGTGTTGGGTTATTGAGAGATATTTGGTCTTCTGACAAACTATTTTTTCCACTCCAATTTTAAATTCGGTTTTCCAACCCCGACGGTGTAATTGCGGAAATTGCGGAGTGGTACGATTGGACCAAATTCTGCCAATTCTTCTAATTCATTGGTGCTCAATACTTGGAGTTGGCGCAATACTTCTAAACTGATGGCGCTGATTGCCCGCCCCTTTAAATCCCCATCCGAGATTTTTATTGCAATGCCAATGGCGGGTGAGCCTTCTCCAAGGGCATTGGGCATGATGCCTAAACCTTGATAGCCTTCTGCACCACCCTTTGAAACGAGTTTCCCTTTTGCCACCTCCATCAAACGGGTATCGAACCGTTCTGGACCCCCCACCATCTCTGGGTGAGCCCTCATTGCCTGGGTGATGAACTGGCATGCCTGAGCGCGCTTGGGTGGCTCTACGGCGCCGCTGTTTGGATCGCACAAGCGTGCATAAGCCCAGGCAGCGTTATAAAGAGGGACTGCAAAATTTGGCGCCGAACACCCGTCCGTGCCCACTATGACTTTATCCACTGGCAAGTTACACATTTGTGCGAAGGTCATCCGAATGGTTTGTTGGATAGGGTGATTGGGATTAATATAATCCTTATAATCGAGGTGGCGCATCCGGGCATAGGCAATCATGCCAGTGTGTTTGCCGGAACAATTATGCCGATTGGGGGTGGGCTGTTCCCCGCGCATCCGCAGGGATTGTGCAGTGGGTTCATGCATTGGCGGATGAACTCCGCAAAGCAAATCGCTTTCCAATACCCCGCACTTCGCTTGCAGATCTAAAGCAGCTTGGTAATGTGCATCCGTTCCGGAGTGAGAGGAACAGATTAAGGCAATATCTTTGTCATTCAGGTGATAAAATTCCTTCCCACCCTCCTCAAGAAAAGGGAGCGCTTGAAAGGGTTTGGCGGTTGATCGCAAATAGGTGATGGTATAGGGATCACCAGCAGAGGCAAGCAAATTCCCTTTTGTGTCGACAATGGCTAGTGCGCCATAATGGATCGATTCGACGATTTGGTTATGCAATTCTTGAAAAGCATCGCCACGGGTGAGTTCATAAATGGGTTGGTAATGGGCTTCCATTAATAGTATCTCCTGGTTTTTCTTATTTTATGGGAAGGGTTTATCAAAGTTCTTCCTCATCACTTTGCGGTAGATTATCAGCGATTTCCTCTTTAGGGGGATTATCTCGACGAGTGAAATATTCATACAATCCAGATTGTAATCGTTTGGTGTATTGCTCTTCTTTGGTTTTGTCTAATTCAAAATGGCTCAAGAGGGGCGGAATAATTTTACTAAAGGTTTCTGGTGTAGGATTTTTTTTCGTAATTTTTTCGATGCGGGATTTTAAATCTTTCAGGAAGGTCTTTTGATGCCGAATATCTTCTACTTGAATGAACCCGCTGCGGCTGCTAAGGATGAGATACTCTTGATATTTTTCGATTAATTCGTCCAACGATTCTTGCCAGGCATCCAAATCCGCATGGGCAATAAAAGGAGGTTGATTGACGAGGACACCATCCCCAATAAATATCACCTTCTCTGAAGGGATTATCACCCAGATGGAACCCGGTGTAGGTCCGGGGTGATGTTCTACGATAACTTCAGGTCCTCCCCAATAAAGCATCACCTGATGGCTAAACGTGATATCCGGGATCGCCCAGCGCGTTCCGATGGAATCGACATATCCTTCCCAATCCGATCCGTTCTCAGTGCTTTGTCCTTTGAAGACGCTGGGGCGGCTGCGGAAGACTTGAGCTGTCTTTTCATGAGCCATGATAGGACAATCAAATGCTTTCGCGCCGAGTGTGCGATCAATATGGGAATCGAGGATGATGAGTAATCGGTTTGAACCACTGGATTGGCTAAGCAAGGTGGTTCGCCACGCTCGGGCGTCTTCCGCTCGTAATGGTGCATCGATATAGATGGTGCCATGCGGGTACACCAGTGCCCCGACCATGACCCCTAAAAAAGTATCCTCAAAAAATATTCCCGGTTTAATTTGTTGCATAATATTTTTCTTCCTTATGGCGTTATTGATGATGGGTTCGATGAAGATTTATCGGAGCTAGCTTCAGCAGATGGTAATGTGAATCGAAAAGTCGCCCCTTGTCCGACTTGGCTCTCCACCCAAATGCTTCCTCCATGGGCTTCTACTGCTAAACGGCAATAGGCTAACCCAAGACCGAATCCGCGCACTTTTTCACCGTTATGGAGACGGGAAAACTTATCGAAGATCCGTTCATGTTCCGCAGGAGGGATGCCCGGCCCGGTGTCTTTCACCCAAATCTGCACCATCTCGCCATGCGGTTGTGCGCCTATGGTTATTTGACTGCCTTGTGGTGAGTATTTGACCGCGTTTTCGAGCAAGTTGATTAAAACCCTGCGGATCATGTCCCCGTCTGCAAGGACAGGGGGGATCGATTGGGGTAGGTCTATGGTGACGGTTTGATTTTTTGTCTCGGCGGTTGATCGTACCGCATCAACGGAATCTTGGATCAGGGTTTCCGTAGCAGTGATTTGGGGATTGCTGAGCGGCTGGCCAGCCTCAAGCCGGCGCATATCGAGAAGCGAGTTGGTTAAACGTTGAATGCGCTCCGTTGAACGAACCGCGATGTTCAGTAAGGATTTCAAAGCCGGCTCGTTTTCTAAAGGCAACATCGTCTCCAACACATCCAGACTGGAAACAATGTTCGCTAAGGGAGAGCGCAAGTCATGATAAATCATGGAGATCAAATCATTGCGTAATGTTTCTAAACGTTTTCGTTCGGTGATATCATGTAAAATCCATTGCAAATAAGAGATGTTATCAATCATAACCTGGCGGACATAAACATGAACCGGAATGGTGTGCCCAAATTCGGTTTGCAGGGTGGCTTCATAATCAATAGTTTTACGGGTCGCGAGCTCACGGAAATTTTCCCCCAGTACATCATGATTGACAACCGAGAGATTTTGAAGGAAGGTGTTGCGCAATCCGTCCGCTGAAATGCAGGCGATCTGCTCCGCTTGATGGTTTGCCTCGACAATTCGCCCTTCCCAATCAGTGATGAATATTGCATCAATACTATCTTCGAAAAGTTCATGATAACGCTGATGGGCGGCTTGTAGGTCTTCGAATAATTGCGCATGGCGGATCGCAGTGCCGGCTAGGGAGCCGATGCCAGTTAGTACATTGAGCGCATCTGGATCAAAGGCGCCACTGTTCGGATTGAGCGCTTCTAATACACCAATTACCTCACCCCGCCAATACATCGGGGCGCATGCAATGGCTTTACTTTTGAATCCGGTTTGCAGGTCGACTCCATCGTAAAACCGTTTGTCATGCTGGACATCATTGACGATTGCGCCTTCCCCGTGCTGAGCTACCCAGCCAGCAATTCCCTGACCAATTTTTAAGCGAATCCCAATCACTTTATCACTTTGTTTGCCGGTGGATGCTTTGAAAACCAGCTCGTGTGTGTGAGGTTCAATGAGAGCCAAAGAGACCGTGTCCACTTGTAATGCCTGGCTGGTTTGTTGGAGGATGCGTTGTAAGACTTCGTGTAAATCCAATGAACCAGTAATGGCGATTGCACTGTTCGCTAAGGCGGTCATAACCCGCGCTTGGCGTTGACTTTCGTTGTACAAACGGGCATTGAGGACTGCAATGCCGGCTTGATCGGAAATGGCTTGTACGAGATTGAGATGGTCTTGATGGAAGAAACCGGGTTTGGGGTGGACGAGGGTCATCACGCCAATTAATTGATCGCGTGCCAAAAGTGGTGCACTCACAGCAGATTTTGGCCCGCTTCTATCGGGAGCATCATCCGGCCGGCGCAGCCAGCGTGGGTCTTCGAGGGTATTGGGAATCAAAACGGCTTGCCGGTGTTGCGCTACCCAACCAGCCAAGCCGCGCTGATAGGTGATCTTTAATTGCTGTGTAGTGTGGTCGTGAACGACTTCACCCGTGATAATTGCGGAATCGACTGGTTCTCCCTGGTTATCTACGACAATGATGCTACCACTAATCGCTCCGACGTTTTGCATGGATAAAAATAAAACTCGCCGCAAGACTGCCCGCAGGTCAAGTGCGCCTGCCAGTTCACGACTGATATTGTATAAGAGCTCTAAACTAGCTTGGGTTGTAGCAGGGGTACGATTATTTATTTCCATCTTATAGCTATTTTAATCCACTTGCATGATTATATAAGATAATCTTGAAAAGCACGTATAACTGGAGCATGCCCAGTGGCTTGAACACTCATACAGCGTAAGCGATGAATATCGCTTTTGACTATCGAGTTCTGCCATTTTTCATTTTTTATCGGAAATAGTTCTGCCCAACGCCATAATTCACACTTTCGAATGACAATTTGGCCGCAGGTAAACGTCGGATGAATTCGTTCGGAAGGATAGCGGGGAAGTTTTGGTGCAGCACAAGCAGGAAAACCGTTTTGGGTTATTTGGCTATCCCAATGTTGATGGCATTCAGAACATGCGAGGTATATGGCGCCGCGTTGAGGGAATTTATTTTCCATATAATATCCCAGTACACCTTACTCAATAGGAGTATAGCACAATATTGCCCCTTTACGTATCGCTTGACTATACCGATATCTGAAATCTATCATTGGAAGTGACGTTATAACACCATAAATTGGACACGGATAAACGCGGAGAGACGCGGATGGGAAAAACACATTATTAATAAGTGATTATCAACAACAGTGAAAGGACTACTTTTCCAAGAAGATTGAGGGTTGTGATTTTTTGGAAAAGGAAATAAAGAATACCGGCGAAATGTCAGTGCTGGTGTATCCATAATTCGGTTGAATCCGTAAAGAACGAGTAAAATTATGACTTGGAGGTGTATTCATGAAAATTTTTATTACCGGCATCAGCGGTTTCTTGAGCATTAATCTGGTGCGCTATTTGCTAGCCCATGGCTATTCAGAAATAAGTGGAATCGACCTGGTTGATTTCACATATCCGGAAAGAAGTCAAATTGAATTTCTGCAAGGTGATATCCGGGATAAAGAAGCGTTGAAAAAGAGTATGAGTGGGGCAGATATTGTGATCCACACCGCAGCAGCCTTGCCCCTTTATTCCCCCGAAGATATCTACACCACCGATGTGGTTGGAACGCGCAATGTTTTAGAGCAGGCTTATCAATATGGCGTGAAGCGCTTTATCCATATTTCTTCTACGGCGGTGTATGGAGTTCCCAAAAAACATCCCATTTATGAAAATGACCCTTTAATTGGAGTGGGTCCTTATGGGATAGCCAAAGTGGAGGCTGAAAATGTTTGTTTGGAATATCGTCAAAAAGGAATGTGTGTACCTGTTTTACGCCCGAAATCCTTTGTCGGGCCGGAACGGTTGGGTGTTTTCGCTATTTTTTATGAATGGGCGAGCGAAGGGAAGAACTTTCCCATGATTGGCTCGGGTAAGAATCGCTATCAACTTTTGGATGTCGAAGATCTTTGCCAGGCGATCCATTCTTGTATGACTCTCGATGCAACACAGGTGAATGATACATTCAATATTGGTGCAGCTGAATTCACCACGATGAAAGAAGATTACCAGGCTGTATTAGACGAAGCTGGCTTTGGTAAAAAAATCATTCCCTTTCCAGCTACCCCGGTAGTCATAGCGTTAAAAATATTAGAGAAGCTCAACCTCTCCCCGCTTTATCCTTGGATATATGAGACGGCCTCGAAGGATTCGTTTGTTTCAATTGAAAAAGCACAGAAGAAGCTGGGATTCAACCCGCAATATTCCAATAAGGAAGCGCTATTGCGCAATTATCGCTGGTATCTGGCGAATAAAGATCAGTTTTCTGCGGGGGAAGGTGTGACTCACCGCGTGCCCTGGAAGCAAAAAGCATTGAAAGTGGTAAAGGTGTTTTTCTAATTGGAATCAGAAAATTCATTTTCTCAATCACGATTATCCATTTTCGCCAATGGTTAGGTGCTATAATCTTATTAGCATTTTAATAGTAAAGAAAAATAGCTTCAATTGGTTCAAAGAGACGTTACTCTATCATTAAGCAAAAATATTTATATAAAAAATGATAACTACTCAGCTATTATTTAAAGATTGTTATGAGAAACAATTATCCTGGCGAGTTTATGAAGCCATCTCTCGACCGGCACCTATCATTGCGAGCAAAGCGAAGCCATTTTCCTGCCGGATTGGAGATTGCTTCGGTCGCAAAGAACGCTCTCTCGCAATGACGGCTGTGCTGAGTAATTACAAAAAATGCTCGAAAATGATAATCATTAATGGAGAGTTTTAAGGAGTATTTCCTTTGGATACCTCTAAGGTTTTTTTCTCAACAGATAATATCGTTATTATAAATGATGACATATTGACTACTAATGCTATTGAATCCAATAGCGTCGATTTAATCGTAACTTCACCCCCCTATAATGTGGATATTCAATACAATTCACATAAGGATGATTTAACGTATTCGGAATACCTTGAGTTTACGCGAGCGTGGTTAACTAAGTGCTTTGATTTTTTAAAAGAAGATGGGAGATTTTGTTTAAATATCCCATTAGATAAAAACAAAGGGGGACAACAAAGTATGGGTGCAGATATTACGACATTGGCAAAACAATTAGGATTTCAATATCATTCGACGATAGTATGGAATGAGGGTAATATTTCCCGTCGAACAGCTTGGGGATCTTGGATGAGTGCTGCTGCTCCATTTGTGATTGCACCTGTTGAGCTAATCGTCATACTTTATAAGAAACATTGGCGTAAGACGAATGGCAGTAAACAGTCGGATATAACGAAAACGGAATTTATGAATTGGACGAATGGAGTTTGGACATTCAGCGGAGAGAGCAAAAAGAAAATAGGCCATCCGGCACCATTCCCAATCGAGTTACCTTATCGTTGTATAAAACTATTTAGTTTTGTTGGAGACACCGTACTAGATCCGTTCGTTGGAAGTGGAACCACTTTGATAGCCGCCGCAATGTTAAATAGGATAGGAATTGGCATCGATATTGATCGGAAATATTGTGAATTAGCAAAAAAAAGAATACTCACTGCTCCAGAGTTAATTCAACAACATTTACCATTAGAGGGAATTCTTGAAAAAGATAACAATTAGTGGCTTAGTAAAAGAATATTTTGAAACCCATCCAAATCAAGATATTCCTCATAGCCCTGTTGTAGATTGGGTTTCGGAAAAATGGTATTCGATTCATAGTACACCACCAAGAGATCCTTGGCGAGCTATCCGAAGGTTACATCAATCCGGTTTTCTTATTAAAGTTCGCAAAGGAATTTATCGTTATGAGCCAGATGCAGTTAGGCAACGTGAATTAGAAGATTTTACACCAAAACAAAAAGAAGAAATTTTTAAACGGGATAATTACCGTTGTGTTATATGCGGCCGTGGTAGAGATGATGGTTACGAAATACACGCGGATCATATTATCCCCAAAGATTTAGGTGGAAAAGCGGTCATCAGTAATGGCCAAACATTATGTTCTATTCACAATTTTCGAAAAAAGAATTATCAACAAACTGAAACCGGTAAAAAGATGTTCATTCATTTGTATGAAACAGCCAAAGTTTTGAATGATTTAGAGACAATGCATTTTTGTGAAGAAATTTTAGCAACTTTTGAAAAGCATCATATCAATGATCATATTGAATGGAAAAAATGAAAATTAATTTTTCAATGCTGGATTATATGAATGAGGTGCATTGGATATTTTGAGGATGGTCATTGAGAAAAACTAATTCATCTGTTTTAGTTGTTATATTTCCTTATAAGTCACTCTAAAAAACTAACTCTTACCGATCCGTGCAAGAATAACAGGGATCAATGGAGGCCTGGATAAGCGGAGCATCAGCCAGGGTGGCGTTTTTCATCATCAGTCGCACAGTGGGCATATTCATAAAACTGGGTGTGCGCACTTTCACCCGCCGAGGTTTGTCACTGCCATCGGAAGCGATGTAATAAAACACTTCTCCGCGGGGCGCTTCGATGCGTGCAACCGCTTCCCCAGATGGGACTTCAACAAAGGGGCTGCCTTTCCAGGTACCCGGGGGCATCTTTTCTAAGGCTTGTTGGATAATGCGGCAAGATTCGACAATTTCAAGCGCCCGCACCACAATGCGCGCCAGTACATCACCGTCTGTTTGCACGATTGGTTCAAATTCCAACTCCGAATAGGCTGCATACGGGTCGTCTCGGCGGATATCTTGGGCGACTCCGCTCGCACGCGCGGTAGGGCCTAAGGCACCCCAGGCGATGGCATCTTGGCGGGTTAATATGCCGACTCCGGCGCAGCGCGCCAGTACAGTTTTGTCTTTAGTGAAGATGGGGATTAATTGTTCGCTAACCGCTGTTTCGATGGATTTTGTCATATCCCGAATAGCCGCAATATCTTCAATGTCACGGTTCACCCCGCCAACGCAGTTCATGGCGTAATTGACGCGATTACCCGAAACTGCCTCAAGGATGTCCATCACTTTTTCACGCAGATAAAAACAAGTCATAAATAGGGTTTGAAATCCCATAATATGCGCAGCTGCACCAGCCCATAGTATATGCGAATGCAAGCGTTCCAATTCTGCTACAATCACACGGATGAACTGAGCGCGCCGGGGTACCTCGATTGCGGCAAGATGCTCAATTGCCATGCAATAGGTGAGCGTGTGCACGTTAGAGCAAATGCCGCAAACTCTTTCGAATAAAGCAATGTTTTGTGTGTAATTGCGTTGTTCTGCAAGCAATTCAATAGCGCGGAAATTAAATCCGATCTGGATGCGAGCGTCGCGCACGATCTCACCTTCACAGTCCAATTCGATTTTATATGGTTCTTCCAAGGCGGGATGATAGGGTCCGATGGGCAACGTGTAGCTCATTTTTCTCCCTCCGTTTTCTTGCCATTCCAATAAAATAAACCGGGTGGATCACCACTTCGTAAAATTAGCGGTGGCAGATCTTCACGTCCGCGGAAATGGATAGCATAATAATCGTGAATTTCCCGTTCGATCCAATTAGCAGCCGGGCAGATCTCAGCAATACTCACTATTTCACCAGCTTGGGTATCTGTGCTGATGTGAGCGATAACCCCATTCATGTCCCAATGATAGTGCATCCGAAATTCCCCGTTTTGAGTGGGTTGTGCCACGATGGTTATTAAGCGAGCGCCATTTTCGGTAAAAAAAGACGCCATTTGTCGTACATCCAGATTGTTTGCGTGGTTCCAGTATCCATCCTTTCTCTCAATGAAAGGACTGGTTATCCCAAGCTTTTCGCGGATTAGATCGAAATCCATCTCACACCTCTTTCTTGCGCGCTAACTCGAGCAACGCTTCTTTTTCGTGGCGCTGGCGACAGCGTTCGCATAATCGTATCCGTTGGCGAATTTGTTCGGATATCTCATCAAACGCGCGCATTAAGATACGCTCATTGGCAAGCCGCACCGGCTGTCCGCATTCTTCACACAATGGAAAATCAATTTGGTGGGTAGTGATTAATTCTTGCGGATGATGATATATGGGGGGTCGTTCACTCTGCATGGTTAATGCTTGAGTTGGACAAACCTCAACACAACGCCCGCAAAAGGTGCATTTTGCGGGATCATATCTCCAAACGAAATCGCGTAGATGCTGGTCTACGGTAATTGCACTGGAGACACAAACATAGGCGCATGTGGCACAGCCCACACACTGAGGCGGCTCAATTTGAACCAAACCGCGGTAATGTTCTGGTGTTGGAACACGCTGCGGATAACGCAAGGTGACCGGTTCAGATAAGACATTTGCTCCTATCAAATGAAGAATACCCATGCTTCACACTCCCAAAGGAATCAATGCAACAATCAAAGCCAGCAGAGAAACTCCGAAACCCCAACGCCAAAAGAGGTTGCTCGCTTGGCTAATTTTTAACCGGGCAGTTGCAGCAGCAAAGGTGGTTAGTAGAATTGCCATCAGTAAACATCCCAGTCCAAATAAAAGGATATTTACCCACCAAAGTGTGCTCCGCCAGGGGCAGGCAAGGCAGATAACTAATCCGCTGAGCATGACCCATTCCAGAGCGTGAGATAGCTCCCACAAGGCAAGGCGCGCTCCATCGAACTCGGTTATTGCACCACTGTAAATTTCTTGTTCGGCATTTGGTAGAGAAAATGGATTAAGGCGCAATTTCACCGGCAGGCAAATCAGTAACGCCAGTAGCCCTAACAGCCGAACTGGCAAAGCTGGCTGAGTGACTAAATCGCTCATTTGCAGACTTTTTGCAGCAGAAGCCAGAGCAAGTAAGGCGGTAATAAAAGGTAGGTTTGAAGCAATGGTCAAGGTAGCTTCCCGTACAGCCCCCACTTGACCAAAAATAGAACGGGAGGCAAAGCCAGCTAAAATCCAGCAAATCGGCGCTATTTCCGCCAGGGCGACAAACAGGATTAAATCACCAACACCCGCAGAAGAATTAAGGAATACAGGCAATAGGGTGAGTGCCCCGAGATTTGCTCCCACAGCCAGAAGCGCTAAGCCCGTGTAGATATTGCTCTCCCATTGCAGGCGTGCGATTGGGCGTTTTGCCATCAATTTTATAAAATCAAAGAATGGCTGAAAGAATGGTGGACCAATGCGTCCTTGCATGCGGGCTATGCTTTTCCGTTCCAGCCACATCATCATCCAGCCCATTGGCAAGGCAAATAATAATCCGGGGAAAATCAAAAATGCGATAAAGACTTGGATTAAATTAAGCTGGCTCATTTTCTAGCCTCTTCGTTAATCTCTTTTGGTTGTTTTTGGTTGAGTGTTTTGATTGCCTCAGCGATTCCCTCAATAATCGCATCAGGACGCGGTGGGCAACCTGGCACATATACATCTACTGGTATGATTGTCTCCAATGGACCATTAATAACCGGACTTCCGATAAAAACATTTCCACTTGCTGGACATGAGCCAATCGCTACAACTGCTTTAGGGTCAGGCATTTGGTTATAAATGGTGCGTAAAGCGCGCTCGGTGTTACGCGTTACTGGTCCAGAAACAACCAGGATATCTGCATGGCGGGGGCTTCCTTCCAGGCGAATGCCCAGTTGTTCGACATCATAGCGCGGCGTCACACAGGCTAATAGTTCGATATCGCAACCATTACAACCGCCCGTGTTCAGATGAAAGATCCATGGAGATCTTTTTCGTGATCGTTCTATCCAACTTTGTAAGAATTGATTCATGGCATTCCTCATTAATATAAACTGTACCGTTGAAGAATGAATGGTAAGAGTCCTCCGGCAAGCAAAAGAAAAGCGATCAGCCAAACGGTTAATCTCAATATAAGGGATTCGGATTTTGTTATGCTTGAATCAGTATTCATCTCAATATTCTCTACTCCCCACCAAAAGGTTGCCAATACTCGCCCGTATGCCAATAAGGCGATGGCACTGGAAATCAATAACAAACCCAGGAGCCAAGGACTAACAGTCAAGCCAAGATAATAAATGCGCCAACGGGCAATGTATCCCAAACTCGGTGGAACACCTAATATGCCGATCATCCCAATCAAGAAAGCTGCACTGCTTACCGGAAACTTGTGCGCCATCCCGCCCCTGTTGGGTATAAAACCCATCTCTGCTTCAATGCCAGTTAATGAGGAAAATAGCAATACTTTTGCGAAGGAATGGACTACTGCACCTATTATGGCAGCTTGTATTCCTAAAGCTTCACTTAGTATCACCGCCAGAGTTAAATAGCCCATATCTTCGATCGTGGAAAAAGCGAGAAGGCGTTTGAGGTCTTTTTGCCCGAGCATCAGTATGGCGCCTAAAAGGCAAGAAGATAATGCGAATACCAGCCAAGGGGTTGTTGGAGTAAATAGCCAGGCTGCTGTTTGCCGCAAAGCGATCATTTCCCCGAAGGCAGCCATATCTACGATACTGATAAGAAAACCCACCACGATTGCAGGTAAGGCTTCAGCCACCATAGGCAGCCAGAGATAGAGCGGGATAATCGCCAGTTTGATTCCTATCCCAATAATCCATAAAAACCGAACTAATGCAGGTGGTAGGTAAGCGCCTAGCAGGTTCACCAGCAGACTACACAATGCTGAGAGAAGAAATACAAACAAATAGAGTGTCCTAATTTGTTTTTGTGAACTCGTTCGCCAGACCAGGATTACTGCCAGTAATGCTCCAAATTCCAATAGGATCACTCGCCCTACTTCGCTCTTTATAGCTAATCCCATTATCAAAAATATGCCAGATAGGATCAGCAACCACCGGGATTGATTGGACATTGAAAAAGTAAAAGAGAGCGCTGCTAAACATAACAGGCTGATCGCCACCCCGATTAACAGGAGGTTATTTGGCTGTATGGCTACTGTGGTGCTGGAACTAGAATTTGGGAATAAAAGAACGCTCAACCCGGTCAACAGCCCGAAGAGGCTCAACCAAACGATAGACCGCTGTTCAAGGAATGAATTGATATCGTTTAATTTTTCTCCTAACCAATTTAGGGAGCGCCAAATATAGTGATAAGCCCGATCTGCATCGCTCATTGTGTAAAAACCATTTAATTGTTGACGAAGAAAACTGGCGAAATCGCTAGCGCTAAGTCGGTTGCCAGTGGGCAGCGGCTCTCCCCCACTAAAAACACCGCTTAGTTCTCCTCCATTGTTTGAGGCAGCAAAGGCTAGCTTATGATAGGGGGAAAGGATCAAATATATTAATCCACCAATTAAAATGGCTAAGAATGCTAATCCCAAACCGAGACTAGAAAACCAACTTCCTCCTGCTATTGTTATTCCCAGCCAACTAATCCCGCTCAAAGGAGATTGTCCTAAACTTGTCAATAAAGGATTAATCAGGCCGCTAATAGCCAATTGCGGGGCGATACCTAAAACGACACTCCCGAGCGCTAAACCGCCAATCCCAACCAACATCCAATCATTTTTCTCCTTTTGTGTGTGTGGAAGCGTTACTGCTGCTCCAAAAAAGGCGCTATTGCTGGCTTTGAGAAAATAAAAGACCGTAACCACGCTCACAAGCCAAGAGATTAAAACGGCCAGGCTTTGATTTGCCTCTAAGGCCGCATGGTATAACAACCATTTCGAAACAAAACCGCTTAATAAAGGCAAGCCGCTGATACTACCTGCTAAAAGTAACCAGAACAGGGTGGTATGCGGCATCCACTGTGAAAGTCCGCCCAATACATCTAAATCACGGGTGCCTGTCTCATGTTGGATTTTGCCTGCACAAAGAAACAAACCAGCTTTAAAAAGTGCATGATTCAAGCAGAGCAATAAGCCCGCAGCAATCCCCAGCGGGGTTCCAATACCGATGCCCAACATCATATAGCCAACCTGGCTAACAGTGGAAAAAGCCAGCAGGCGTTTCAAATCTGTTTGCAGCATTGCAAACAAAGCTCCAATTAACATCGTTATGAGTGCTACCAAAATGACAAGAGTTTCAAATGGCGCTGGCCATGGAGCGATCCCTCGCAATCGTGCCATTAGGTAAACACCAGCGGTGACATAACAAGCTGCGTGTAAAAGCGCAGAGACTGGGGTGGGCGCTGCCATGGCGTCGGGAATCCAGGTGTGAAGGGGGAATTGCACCGATTTTGCCATCGCAGCGATGAATGCCAGAGTTAGTAAGGTAAGATTTAAACTTGTTGCGATGCTTTTCTCTGTCCATAGCGTACTTCCACTGCGAGCATACACGGCTAATACCATTGCTAATAAACCATATCCAGCAATATGGGTCATCACAAAGACTTTGCGAGCGCCGCGCGCTGCTTCAGTTTGTCCATACCAGAAACCCACCAAAAGGAAAGAACATAAGCCAATAACTTCCCAACTGAGGTAAATCAAAAACAAATCCGAAGTGAATACCAAATGGACTAAACCAGCGATGAAAATCAACATCAATGCATAGAAACGGGTACAACTTTGGTCGTGTTCCATGTAATCAATGGAATAGAGCAGGATGATGGTACCCACCGCAGTAGCGATTAAAGCGAAAAAGAAACCCAAGCCATCTACATGATAACTGAGAGATGCGGGACCATCCCAGGCGAGCAAGTGAAAATCAATATCTTGGTGAGATAAAATCGTTCGCCATAAGGTGAGCACACTGATCAGTGCACTCAGGCTGGTGAAAAAAGCCAGCCATCCTTTGGCGCGGTTGGAGAGGATGCGGGTTAATATCAGTTGCAGCAAAACCCCAAACAACAGCAATGCCCAAGATAAAACCACAGGTAGGTTTGGCATAGACTACCTCTCAAATTATAGAATTGAGCCGGGCTGCCTTCATTGAGGAACAGGGTACAGGTAGCCCGGCGACTGATTGAGATTCCCTATGCAGCAACGCTTTCACTCGTTACCGGTAAACCGAGTGCACTACGTTTTTTGTCAATGTGTTCGATCATTAATGTCGCTGCTTTAAATGGATCCATCTCGACTGCAAATTTTGCACCGATCACACCTTCAGCCGTGTCCGTCAAGAGCTTCGTCACTTCTGGACCACCCAACACTGGTGGGACAGTCCCAAGCACGGTAAAAATACCACTGGAAACCACATAGGCGCCAATGCTGACCGCTTTTTCACTCATCCATTCTGGCGCTGCTCCGGCTACTGGCAGATCACTAATGTCCACCCCCAGGGCGTTCGCGATCGCTGCGCAGGCATTGAGAATACGGCTAATATCTACACAAGAACCCATGTGCAGTACGGGTGGGATGCCCAGCGCTTTGCACACCCCTTTCAAGCCCTCGCCGGCCAGGTCTGCTGCTTCAGGAAGTAACAAGCCGGCTTTTGCAGCTGCAATGGCATTGCATCCGGTGGTGACCACGAGGACATTGTTTTTGATCAGTTCCTTTAGCATATTAACGTGGCCATAATCATGCTTAACCTTCGGGTTATTGCAGCCAACCACACCGGCAATCCCGCGTATAGCGCCCGATTTGATTGCATCGAGAAGCGGGTTAAGGGTGCCTCCTAAAGCCGTGACGATTGCCTCAACACTAAAACCGACCATACATTCTGATTTCTCGTCGGGGATGTAGACCTGGCCAGGTTTGCGGAAGCGGTAATTTTCCACGGCGGTACGCACAATTTGCTTGGCAATCTCATAGCCATGTTCTTCGTGAAATTCGATATGTACATCACCGGGGAATTTCGCTTTGGGGGAGGTGGAAATCAATTTGGTGTGAAAACAACCCGCTACAGCGCCCAGAGAAGGCATAATACATTGTACGTCGACAACCATTGCTTCAACGGCGCCGGTTGAAATCGCCAACTCTTGCTGCAAGAAATTGCCCGCCACCGGAATACCGTGGCGCATCAACACTTCGTTCGCTGTGCAGCAAATCCCAACTACATTGATGCCCTTTGCCCCAAATTTTTTCGCCAAGTCAATCATTTCCGGATCTTGGGACGCAGCTACAATTAATTCAGATAAGGTCGGTTCATGTCCATGGACGATGATATTGACCATATCTTTCTTTAAAACACCTAAATTCGCGGTTGAGCGGATCGGCACCGGTGTGCCAAACAGTACATCGGAAAGCTCAGTAGCAATCATTGAACCGCCCCATCCATCCGAGAGAGAGGTGCGCAGACCATGTAAAATGAGGTTGGTGGGATCATTATCCACACCGATATGGGTACGGTGCATCATCTCCACTACTTCGCGATCTACCCCGCGAGGTTCAATGCCGAGACTTTGCCAGAGAGCCAGCCGTTTTTCAGGTGCTCGACGGGTAAATTGTATTGGTCCTTCTTGCTTACCAAATTCCGCATAGACAGCGCTTGCCAAATCTTTGGCGATATCTTCTTTGGTGCGGTCTTTGGTCTTGATGCCATACTCTTTTGCCAATACCATCAACTTTGCTTCATCTTTGATTTGATAACCGGATGCTTTTCCTTGAGCAGTAAGCAGAAGTGTGTGGGCGATATCTCTCCCATGATCAGAATGGGCTGATGCGCCGGCGGCAATCATGCGGCCTAAGTTACGGGCGACGATGATGTCCGCGGTTGCCCCACAAACACCTTGCTTTGGACCTTCGTCTTCGAATGGGCTAATACGGCAAGGGCCCATATTACAGTTACGACAGCACAATCCAAGTTCGCCAAAACCGCATTGTGGTTGCATGGCTTCAAAGCGATCCCAAACTGTGGGGATACCGAGTTCTTCGGTGCGTGCCAGCATGGCATGTACGGAAGGATCAATGCTTTTGCTGAGGATTTTTTCTGAATATTTGCCATTCCCTTTCATCTCAGGTACTCCTTTTCAAATAAATTCATCCTACTGGTATTGAGAATGATTTCATCCCAAATCGATTTCATTTTTGCAGCTCACGTTGCACTTTGATGGCTTCCAGATAGCGCTGTGCCGAGCTCATCCGTGCTGAAGCAATCACTTCCTTAGGAACAACCAGGCGGATCGCTTTGGTTGGACAAGCAGAGACGCAGGCTGGTCCTTCTTCCCGGTCAACGCATAAATCGCATTTTGTGGCAGAACGTTTGGTGTGCCCGTTAACTTGAACGGTGGTGATATGGATGGCACCGAATGGGCAAACCATCGTGCATAAGCCACAGGCGATGCAGCGGTTGAGGTTGACCGCGGTATATGTTTCAGTGCGGAAGGTTGCTCCGGTAGGACAAACTTTAACGCAAGGTGCATCTTCACATTGCCGGCATTGGGTGGGAAAACGGATTTCGGCTACCTGAACAACTTGATTGCGCGGGTTGAGGAATTCATTATTTAAAATTGCCCCAAAAAGCGTTCCCGAGCGGGTGTGTGCTACCGCGCAAGCTAGTTCGCAGGTATGGCAACCCATACATAAATCTGGGTTAACTTCGAGGAACGGTCCTTTTAATTGGGTCATAGGATTACACCTCCTTAGAGAATAAAAAACGAGTTAATTAAAAACGTTACCTATCGCCTTAATTTATCTCCGGTTGCCTCCTTATTAAATTGAATTACAAATGAATTTACTCGCCTCGGCAGGTATCCCCACTCGCCCGTACCATTAAATTTCAACCATTAAGCTGCGAAAAACCCCTGGAGACCCTGTCGGGTTCTTGCTGCAGCGAATGATTATTGATGTTAATAATAATATAGCACATAATTAAATGTGACACAAGTAGTAATTTAGCCAATTTAATAATGACATTTTACGCAGGATCTATCGTAAAAATAATAGTCTGATTTAGACCCCTAAAGTGTTTATGGGCGCAGCAGCGGTGTGGTTTCAACTCACCCGAGAAATGTTATCCGGGGTAACTTTTAAGTAAAATTTTGACACTTTGCCGTTTTTGGGCTACACTGTAGATATCCCATTCTTTTGTGAGGTTAATGATGAAACAACAGGCATCTCGTTACCGCTGGTTTGTCGTTATTGTCTTTTTCCTCTTCATGCTCCTACACCAGACCGATAAATTAATGATTGGCTCTCTCCAATTACCGGTGAGTGAAACTTTTGGTTTGGATGATTTCAAATGGGGCTTGATTAACTCTGGCTCTCTCATTGTTGCTACCATTTTATATCCAGTGTGGGGTTATTTATATGATCGTTACGCACGGGATAAATTGCTTGCCCTCGCAGCCTTTATTTGGGGTACGACTACCTGGTTGAGCGCCATCGTACGCACTTATCCTCAATTTCTGATCACTCGTGGCTCCACGGGTATTGACGATTCTTCCTATCCGGGTTTATATAGTCTGATTGCCGATTATTTCGGTCCAACCCTGCGTGGCAAGATCTATGGCGTTTTACAACTCGCGCAACCGTTGGGCTATTTATTAGGCATGATCTTAGCGCTCATGGTTGCTCCTTTGATTGGGGGATGGCGTTCTATATTTTATTTGACCGGTTCGACCGGCATTATTATTGCCATCTTGATCTTTTTTGGTGTGAAAGATATGCCACGCGGGAAAGCCGAACCAGAATTTGAAGGTCTTGCGGAAATAGGCCAGTTCCGTTTCTCCTGGGCTGAGGCAAAAGAAATCTTCAAAAAGAAAACCATGTGGTTTGTCTTTCTGCAAGGGTTTGCCGGCGTGTTTCCTTGGAATGTGATTACCTATTTTTTCTTTGGGTATTTGATGCGGGAACGCGGATATGATAACTCGTCGGTCTTATTTACCATGGCACCGGTTATCCTGGTCCTGGCAGCGGGATATTTTGTAGGTGGCGCGTTGGGAGATTGGTTGTTTTCCCGTACCAACAAGGGGCGCATTATCATTTCCTCGGTGGGAGTATTACTAGGCGCCATCTTTCTGGCTCTGGCACTTAAAACTCCTTTAGAAGCACGCTCAACCTTCTTCGTGTTGATGATTTTCACCGCTATCTTCATGCCCTTCTCATCAGCCAATGTCATCGCCACGGTGTACGATATAACCGTCCCTGAAGTGCGCAGCACAGCTCAAGCGGTTGAATATTTTATCGAGAATAGCGGTGCGGCGTTGGCTCCGGTTCTGGCGGGGGCATTGGCGGTCAGCATGGGATTAGGATCGGCGATTTTGATCATCTGTACCAGCACATGGTTATTGTGTTTCTTGATTTATATTGGCGCTTTGTTTACTATCGACGGCGATATTCACACGCTGCGATCGCAAATGGCGGAACGGGCTAAAGAATTGGTTTCTTGAGTGGTTTGTAGTATTGCAAAGCATCTCCATGCGTTTATAAATGGATGGCTAACTTAAACATGATTATTGTCAATCATTTTAAGTAGAGTGTTATCTTATGTTGAGGTAAAATCGAATTTGCAAAATAATCTCGGATAATCCGATAAGATGGAGTTGAAAATGAATAAGAAATTTATGGCTATACTGGTAATCTTCTTGATTTTAGGTAGTGCTTTATCTGCTTGCTCTCCAAAACAAGCCCCACAACCCGCTACCAAAAGAGTCGTTTATTTGATCAATGGCGCTCTAGGTGACAATGCCTTCTACGATTCTGGCAAGGCTGGCATTGATAACCTTGCCAAACAATACGGTGTCGAAACCCGCACAATTGAATGCAATTTTGACGCTGGCAAATATGAGCCTTCCTTGCAAGCTGCTGTAGATTACGCAGATGTCATTTTTGTCATCTCGTATGGCTTTGAAGACCAGCTAAAAGCCATCGCCGATAAATACCCCGATAAAATCTTCGTCAATATTGATACGGTTGTCGAAAATCCTAAAAAGACGATCACCTCGGTAGATTTTATTGAGGAGGAAAGCGCCTATCTCGCTGGAGTGGTTGCCGGGTTAGCGACCACTGATACAACCATTAAAAATATCAACCCCGATAAAATCATTGGCGTGGTTGGTGGCGATGTGGACCCGGTGGTAAGCGCATTTGTTTTTGCCTATCAAAATGGCGCTCACTCGGTGGATCCACAAATTCAGGTATTGAAAAAATCCTTAGGCGGGGCATGGGATGACTCTGCGAAGGGCAAGCAAGCAGCATTACAACTCTATGATCAAAAAGCAGATATTGTCTTTCAGGTGGCTGCAGCGGCGGGCATTGGTGTGTTGCAAGCTGCTCGGGAGCGGGAGCTGTATGCGATCGGTGTAGATACCAATCAAAATGATTTGGAACCTGGCTATGTCATCGCCAGTGATGTGAAAAATGTTGGCAAAACCATCGAGGATGTCTACAAAACCATCAATGACGGCAGTTACAAAGCCGGTCAGGTCTTGAAATATGGGATCGCGAAAGGCGGGGTAGATATTGCGTTAGACGCCAAGGTGAAAGTTTTGCCACAATCAATCGTGGATAAAGTGATGGCACTTCGTCAACAAATTATTGATGGAACGCTTGTCATTCAACTCTATGATGGCAGCGATGTCTGGCAATAGACCTAGATAGAAACCAAGGTTGCTTCCATCTGCTCGTCTGTGAATTCACTCCAGACGGGCAGATGATTTCCAAATGGAATATGAACACCCTAATCGAAATGCGCAACATTGTCAAAGTATATCCACCCAATGTGGTGGCATTAGACGATGTTAGCGTTGATTTTCGACAGGGAGAGATACACTCCATTGTAGGGGAGAACGGAGCAGGGAAAAGCACCTTGATGAAAGTGTTATATGGCTTGACGCCGGCGGATAGTGGGGAAATCCGATTATCGGGAAAAGCTGTTTCCTTTCACAATCCGGGGGAAGCCATTGCAGCAGGCATCGGCATGGTGCATCAAGAGATTGTGCTTATCCCGCAATACACGGTTTGGGAAAATATCGTGCTGGGCGTGGAACCGCTACAATCATTTGGGCGGTTGGATGTTGCAAAGGCTCAAGAATTAGTCCGTCAAAAAATCGATGAATTTCAATTCAATATCGATGTTAATGCCCGCGTCGAAGATATTTCGGTAGCTGCTCGCCAAAAAGTCGAAATCCTGACTTTACTCTATCGTAACGTATCTATCCTCATATTGGATGAACCGACCTCGGTGCTTACCCCGCAAGAAATACCACAACTCTTTAGCGAGCTGGCACGCCTCCGTGATAATGGGCACACGATTCTTTTCATCTCACATCGCTTGGAGGAAGTGTTAGAACTAAGCGATCGGATTACCGTGATGCGGAAAGGGAAGAAGATCGCCACGGTTGAGGCTTCGCAAACCAATCGTCAGGAACTGGCACGCATGATGGTTGGGCGGGAGATTTTGTTTCTATCCCGACGCACCCCGCAACCGCCTGGCCCTGTTGTTTTCCGTGTTGAAAACCTCACTTTAAACACCCCTGATAAACGGGTTCGGTTAAAAGAAATCAATCTTCAAGTTCGTTCGGGAGAAATCGTTGGGCTCGCCGGGGTAGAAGGAAACGGTCAGTTTGAGCTGGTCAATACAATCATGGGTATCCAACAACCCACCAGTGGAAGAATAATTGTCGAAGACACAGATATTACCCATGCTCCGATCCTCGAACGGCGGCGGAAGATCGCTTTCGTCCCCCAGGATCGTGGCAAAATGGGCGCCAGCCTGAGTGCGGATATCGTGGATAATGCCATTATGACCCACCATCGGCTGAACGAGCGCTTTTCACTTTGGAAAGGCTTATTGCTCAATTATGCTTTTGCCCGCCATTTTACGGATGTACTTGCGGATAAGTTCGCGGTGGTGATGCCAGGTCGCTCTGCGCCTTTCCGGGCGCTTTCTGGCGGCAACCAGCAAAAAGTTATTCTGGGGCGGGAGCTGCTGCTCAACAGTCCATTTATCTTACTCGATCAACCAACACGTGGCTTAGATGTGGGTTCCATTGAGTACGTCCACGATCAAATCTTACATATGCGCAGCGAAGGCAAGGCAATCCTGATGATCTCCGCCGATCTCGAAGAGATTTTCTTGCTCTCAGACCGCATCCTTGTGCTTTACCGAGGGCAGCTTGTTGCTGATATTCCGGTAGAGCAAACCAGCCTTGAGGAAATTGGCACCTTGATGTTGGAAGGAAGACCAGCAGGATGAATCGTCAACGCCTTTTAAATGGGATTGTGGGGGTTTTCATTGCCTTGTTGATTGGGGCAATCATCATGGTAATTCAGGGTTACAACCCTATCTTGACCTATCAAGCGCTATTCCAGTATTCCTTATTTGGGTGGTATCCGTTTGCCACCACTTTGAAAAATGCTGTTCCGTTGGTTTTGACCGGTCTATCGGCGGCGATGGCATTCGCTTCTGGTGTGGTGAACCTCGGTCAGCCGGGACAACTCGTGATGGGGGCATTGTTTGCGACAGTGGGTGGTTTATATCTAGATCTGCCGCCAGCGTTAATGGTTCTGGTGCTCTCTGTGCTTGCAATGCTGGGGGGTGTTTTGTGGGCAGGGGTGGCGGCTATGCTGCGGCGCTGGTTCGAGATGAGCGAATTTATTGTCACCTTAATGCTCAATATGATTGCTGACTTTTTTACCATGTGGGCGATTACTTATCCATTCAAAGATGCCACCGCTTACTCTCCGATGACACCGCAGATTAACTCCAACGGCTGGTTGCCAGTAATCGGCGATTTCAATAGTTCGATATTTTTTATGATTGTTGCGGTGGCGGTCATGTGGTTTTTCTTTAATCGCTGGAAGGCGGGATACGAGTGGCGCATTAGCGGACAAAATTCGTTATTTGCCCGTTTAGGCGGTTGTGATATCCAAAAGAATTTTCTTGGGGTGATGCTGTTAACTGGTGCTTTAGCCGGTTTAGCAGGTGGTTTGGTTGTGATGGCTGGGCCCCACCGTTTTATAAAAGGTTTAGGCGCAAACTATGCCTGGGATGGAGTGATGATAGCGATAGTCGCAAACAATGGATTGATGGCGACCTTTTTGTATGGCTTATTTTTCAGCGCTATTCAGACTGGTGCGTTAGGTATGGAATTAATCACTGACGTCCCTAGCGAAATTGCCCAGGTTTTACAAGCGGTTTTGGTGCTGGTCATTGTTGCCAGCCGTGAATACCTGAATACCACGCTGGAGAAAGCTGCTGCCCGCCGGCAGGCACGCATGAGGCAAACATGAAAGCACTTATTGGTTTAATCAATGGCATGATTTCAGGCGCAACGCCTATTTTGCTTGCCGCATTAGGGGGCGTCTTCACCTATTATGCGGGTGTCTTTAATATTGCCATGGAAGGGATGATGTTGGTAGGAGCTTTTTTTGCGGTATTAGGATCTTACTTCTTTGGTTCGTGGTTATGGGGGGTAGGTTTAGCTATCTTAGGATCGCTGGCTCTGGCATTGATCTTTATCCTTTTTGCAGTTGTTCTGAAAACCGACGAGTTTGTAACCGGCATTGCGCTCAACTTATTTGCATTGGGGATCACGACTTATTTACTTCGCCAAATATTTAAAGTGAAAGGTGTATTCTCCAATCCAGGCATCATACCGATTCCGGTGATAAAAATCCCTCTCTTAGCGAACGTACCTGTTTTAGGGGAGGTCATTTCTGGGCAGAATTTGATGGTTTATGTGGCGATTTTTATCACCTGGCTAAGTTATTTTCTAATCTTCCGCACCCGCTTTGGCTTACGACTACGAGCGGCGGGATATAACGCGGCGCGGCTCGATTCTAGCGGTGTATCCTCAGCGCGCATGCGGGTGTGGTCACTTCTGATCTGCGGTGTTTTCTGTGGATTGGCGGGAGCATTTCTCTCGTTGGGATATGTGAACTTATTCACCGAGAACATGTCTGCGGGGCGAGGATGGATCTCGCTGGCAGCGATTATCCTGGTGAATGGACACCCACTGGGTGTAGCGCTGATCTCACTCTTGTTTGGCTTTTCGGATGGACTGGGATTGCTCCTGCAGGGGTATCAAGTGCCAGCCCAATTTACCGCGATGGTGCCGTACTTAGCGACATTGATTGCCCTGTATTTTTATGCGGTTCGGGAACGAAAGAGAAAACAAATTCTCTAATTTCCAATCCCTTTGGGAGAGAATGGGGGTGGGAGTGCTTCTCTGCCGGGCAGGCAATACCAGACATGTTCGGATCAAAACACAGGAAAAAACTTCAGGTATAATCGTAGGGTAAGTTGTGGATGCCGCAGAATTGTAGAAATAAACCGCTCGCTATTCAGTTACACGAAACGCCATCTTGCCTGACGTTTTGCACTCAATATTGATATCCTTAAGCTAAATCTTGCATGGGAACAAGATACAAAATGCAAAGCCCCACCTTAACCAGCGATCTGGCAACTGCCCGTGAAATCATCTTAAAACATCTACAATCCTTTCAGGTAGGGATCTATTTATTCCGCTCAAAAGCCAGAGGAACTGTCGATCTTTATTCGGATATCGATATTGCACTCTTGCTGGAGGAAACCCTGCCAGCGGAGAGGTTGGCAGAGCTCAAAGAAAAGTTGGAGGAGAGCAATATCCTCCGCCAGATAGATGTGGCGGATCTGAGCGAAGCCGATGATGCTTTTCGTCAAAAAGTGATGAAAAAAGGAATTTTATGGAAAGAGTAAAGATACCATGACGATTCTACTCCCCTCACCCCTTCCCCAACATGCCTGGGAGATCGAACGAGCCATCCGCCTGGCTGCCCTCCCGCTCGATCGGCGTATCCATCCCAGCCAGTGGTACTCCAGTGAAACAGTCTTCCCTGGCGGGGATGATTTGATGCAGCTTTTTTGGGAATCCCATGTGCCCGGCTCAGGCGCACCGGAGATTGCCTATGTAGGTATGGTGCAATCCTTGGCGAATCGTGGCTATGACGTCTCTGAGGCAGAAGCTCTTTTACCGCAGGGAATCCAACTTTCGAGGCAGGGCAAGCGGGATGAACTGCGTGTCCTCACCGCCCAGCTTCTCGCTGCTTTGCACAATTCACCCGCCATTCGTGATCATCCATACTGGCAATTTAACCATCCATCCACGTGGGAGGATATTGTCAACGCCATGGATCACCCTGATACCCATCCCTACCCCGGCGCAACCCAAGACCTGGAAGAGAAAATCCGGTCTGGCTGGCAGGGTCAATTAGCGGGCGGCGCCTTTGGTACACCTATCGAAGGGTATCATACCCTGCGCTTGCAGGAAGTCTATGGGGTGATTGACAGCTATCTCACCCAACCGGAAACCGTCAACGATGATGTCGTCTATGAGTTAGCCTTTCTGGATGCATTTGAACGCAAAGGGCGCCAGCTCACCAGCGCAGACATTGCGCTCGAATGGATTCGGCAGATTCCGTTTGGCTGGTCGGCGGAATGGGTCGCACTGCGCAATTTGAACATGGGTATCTTCCCCCCTGATTCGGGTAGGTTTCGGAATCCATTCAATGAATG
>Ga0078972_1004861_pt1 | contig 35543 bp, 27 predicted proteins | sample YelNatPaOPGAMG01_FD_67568 | JGI IMG/M metagenome (GOLD analysis project Ga0078972, IMG submission 67568) | Hot spring thermophilic microbial communities from Obsidian Pool, Yellowstone National Park, USA - OP-RAMG-01 (SPADES assembly) (version 2) | ecosystem: Environmental > Aquatic > Thermal...
CTTATATACATATATCATCTTTATACTGAAATTTCAATGATTTTTTAGATATATTGAAAAAATTAATGGCAATTAGCAGTTAAAAATTTCTTGATAGATTGTTAAGAATATGTTAATATAGCTATTGATTTTATAATTACTATTTATAATTTGCAAGCCATATTCCAACGAGAGGCATAAAAAATGAGATCAGACTTTCATTGGTATAAATATGATAAAGAATCTGTCGCTCACGAACTCAAAACTGATTTAGAACAAGGACTAAGTAACAAAGAAGCATTATCAAGACTTCATTCTTATAAACGTAATGAACTACCCGATGAACCCAGTATACCGATAAGTCATACTCTTTTTAGAATAATTATTAGCACTATGTTGCCAATTCTGCTTGCTTTTTCAGCTTATCTAATCTACTCATGGACAGAAGGCGAAGAAGATAAAATGCTTATTTTGGGCATCTCAATTATAAGCATATTAATTGTAAAGATTATAATAAGCAGTTTTAATGAACTGAGATCAGATAAATATCTATATTCCTTACGAAAAATTGCCCATGATGCCATATTTGCCAAAGTTATGCGAAGTGGTCATATAACTTTTATAAAAGTAACAGAGCTTGTCCCTGGGGATATAATATATTTTGAAGCTGGCGATCAAATTCCCGCTGATGGTCGCTTAATTGAAGCCAAGCATTTAATTGTTGATGAGTCAGTTATCACTGGTGTTTCTACACCTGTTGAGAAAAATACAGACATTATTGAAAGCGCCGCTCAATCATCACAATTGAAGAATATGGTCTTTATGAAGTCCATCGTTAAAACTGGACGAGGCGCAGCAATAGTAACCGCAACTGGCAATGGGACATTGGCAGGACAGCAATCAATTAAAGATGATACAATAGTTCAACGGTCTAAATCTGATTTATCTCTTTCAAAGAATATGTTATGGTTTGCATTAATCTGTATAATTTGCTCAGCAGTTATCGGCGGTATATTGATATATTTCAAAGAGAAAACCATCATTGAGGGAGTTACAGCTAGTATAATTTTAATGATGTCTGCTTGGCCTGCTGGTCTTATTGAAGCGATTACAATGACTTTTTCTGTTGGACTAAAAAAGCTTAGCGAATCTCAAATCGTGATTAAAAATCTGCCTAATGCAGAACAGTTAGCAGATGTTGAACAGATATGCTCTAATAAAAAAGGTATAATGACCGAAGATAGAATGATGGTCAATAAAATATTTGTTGACGGTGAAATAATAGAGATAGGAGAAGACGAATATGAATCAAAAACTCTAACAGAAAATAAAAGCACTGATCTATCATTTTTGCTTTCAATTGCGTCTTTATGCACTAATACAGAAGTGAAAAATTCACCAGATGGATGGACTATAGAAGGAGACTCAACAGAAGGGGCATTGATGATAGCTGCGATGAAAGGCGGAATAAATAAAGAGGACTTGTCACTTTCATTGACTCGGATCGGAGAACTCCCTTATGATTACGAAAGGCAAAGACAATCTGTTATATATAAGGATAATAATGGAGATATTTTTGTATTTGCAAGAGGAACTGTTGATGCAATTTTAAATGTCTGCACAGACATACAATTACATGGATATGTGGAGTCATTAGATAATAAAAAAGCAAGAGCGATTAGGGCGATAAACCGTAAGTTTGCAAAGGAAAAAGATCATGCTGAATGTGTCGCCTTTGCCTATTATCAAATAGAGGGTGAACTTCCTCATAAATATAATGCAGACATGATAGAGCAAGACATGATTTTCCTTGGTATGATGTCGCTTATAGACCATGTAAGACCAGATACAAAATCAGCAGTAAGAAGATGTCTAATAGGTGGAATAAAACCTATAATGATTACTGAGGATTCAAAGGAATCAGCATTAGGACTTGCAAAAGAATTGGGAATGGCTCGTGGAGAATCAGATATATTGACCGGAGAGGAATTAGAAACTCTTAGCGAGAGAGATTTTTATGATATACATGATAGATTTTCAGTGTTTGCAGAAGTTTTACCATCTCAAAAGGCAAAAATAGTTAAAACTTTGAGAGAATCGGGACGCATAACCGCAATGATTGGAAAAAATTCTAGCGACGCAGATGCTATAAGTCAAGCAAATGTCAAGCTCTCCGCTGGCAAAACTGGCTCTTCTGCAATAGTAAACACATCAGACGTGCTGATCTTAGATGGAAGTTTCAACACAGCGGTAAAGGCAGTGGAAGGTATAAGAAACACACTGCAAAATGTCAAGAAAGTTATACGTTATTTTCTCTCAATTAGTATATCAACATCTGCGATCGTTCTTATATCTTTTATTGTCAGTGTCATCTGGGATAAATCAGCCTTTCCTCCGTTGTCGCTTTTGCAGGTTCTTTGGATAAATATTTCCGCTGTAATCATACCTGCTTTTGGTATAATATTTAACCCAATTACAATATATTCGCTTGAAGATGGTGCCTATACTAATGGCAAGATGTTTAACAGCGAGTTAAAGATAAACATACTGATAAGAAGTTTATTAACTACGATATTTGCACTTATCGTCTATGGTTTCTCATTGGGTCCTGTTGATTCTTGGGCAATAAATCAAGAGCGTGCAATGACTGCAACGATGACAATATTGTTTATGTCTCAAATAGCTTTTGCTTTTCAATGTTGTCGCACAAATGAAAGTGGTTTTTTCCGTAAATTCTTTGGCAATAAGATATTGATCACGCTTTCATTGATAGTTATCATAATGCACATTTCAATCATATATGTCCCATATTTAAGTGGGATATTTGAGACAAGTCCACTCTCTTGGATGGACTGGATACCGATTATAATTGCCTTTGCGATATTCTGGCTCCCCCTTGATGAACTTTTCACCACCAGCCGTGAGTATGATGATGAAGAAGATATAGAAGACGAAAGCGAAGAGAAAACGGTTGTTATAGATGAGTCATTTATACCTAACGACAATCCAGAAAAAACCGAAGATGAAAAACCAAGTGATCAGTAGTCAGTGATCAGTGATCAGTAATTAGGGTTATTTTTCTATTAGCATTAATTTTTAATCAAATACATTTTGGGAAATATAATTGAAGATAGTAACAAGATATACTCTATCTCAGATAATAGAACCTTTCTTCCTTGCACTGATAGCTTTTACATCAGTGCTTGTAATAAATAAGGTCTTCATTTTAACTAAATATTTTGTAGAAAAAGGCATTAATCCATGGTATATGCTGGAAATGCTTTTCTATTACTCACCCGCTGTTTTTGTGCTTACCGTCCCGATGGCAACACTTGTTGGAATTGTTACTGCTTTCGGTCGCTTATCCGCTGACAATGAAATTATCGCTATGAAAACTTCTGGTATTGGTATGCAGAAACTTATAATACCAGTTATCCTCTCAACGTTTATACTTAGCGTTTTTATGGTTTTTTTCATGGACTTCAGTATCCCAAAAGGAAATCAAGCTTATTATAAACTCTACGTAGAATTAAGGCAAAAGCATCCAGCACTTGTGCTTGAACCAGATACTATAATGGAAGAGATGTCAACAGAGGGCAGAAAATGGTATTTTAAAAGTATTGATCCACAGACAGGAAGAATGAAAAATATAATGATATGGGAACGTGACAAAGATACCCCCAGACTTATAAAAGCAAAAGAAGGTGAATTAAGGGTATTTGATCAATGGACTGCTCTTTACCTTTATAACGGCAAGATATATCAAGCTGATCCAAAAAATCCATTGAAAGGATACTCAACAGGAGATTTTAGCAAAAACGAGATTATACTTGATATAGGCAGATCATTAGATAAAGAAGAACGGGCATCTTGGAGTCCAGTAAATATGAGTATGAAGGAAATTAAAGAGAATTTAAAGAAGTTTGAAGAGGAATTAGCTTCTCCTGTTACTGCTGACTATGTAAAGAACTATATTAAGAAATATCAGATTAATGAATATAAAGTTGAGTTGTATAAGAAAATCTCAATACCATTTGCCAATTTAGCTTTCGGATTGATCGGAGTTCCTTTGGGATTGTTTGTCCGCAAAGGCGGAAGAATGGTTGGTCTTGGCGTTGGTGTTGGCATGATAATTGTATATTATGTGATCTTGACTATTGGAGAGAAAGTGTCAAAAGCAGGGATATATCCGCCTTTTCTTGGTGCATGGACGCCGAATATCGTCATAGGGATAGCTGGAATAATACTTATCATAAGGACAATTCGTGAAATGCCTATACATTCTATAAAACTGCTTGATAAACTGTTTCCATCAGAACAGAGATAGAAAATGACAGGAGAAAAGAGCATGGTAGAACCTGAAATATATTATCCTCGTAAAAAGAAAATTAGCGGATTCGGCATTCTGTGGCGGCTGTCAATTACTATTATTGTCACTATCGTGATCTCTTTTCAGATATATACATTCGGCGATGCGTTAAGATATTGGAAAGAAAATAGAGAAAAAAAACAAAAGTATATCCAAGAGATCAATATACTTGAACAACAGCAGGAAATGATGAAAAAGGAAATATGGGAACTTAAAAATAATAAATTAACTCAAGAGAGGCTTGCTCGTGAGATAGGCTATATAAAACCGGGTGAAGTTGTTTATAAATTTATAGAAATAGAAAACAACGAAACTAACGAAAACAGAAAGGATAACGAATGAATAATAGCGATTTATTAAACAAAAACAATAGCGTTCCATACCTAAAATCACCAGCAATTTCTTATGATGGCAGTCAGATCGCTCTTTCTTATTCAGGTGATATTTGGCTTGTCCCTTCTGATGGTGGAGACGCTAAGTTATTGACTTCTCATATCGGCTATAACGATAGACCTAAATTTTCGCCCGATGGCTCTTATTTAGCCTTCTTTTCAAAACGAACAGGCAACGGTGACATTTATATCATATCACTTAAAAATGAGGAGATCAGAAGACTGACTTATGACGATATAGCAGATGTCCTTGATTGTTGGTCGCCTGATGGGAAATGGATATACTTCAATTCTGGAATGGATGGCATCGGCGGATTTGCATATAAGATCAGTATAGAAGGCGGAACACCTATTAAGATCGCAGGAGACCCTCATGAATCATATTATTCTTTGGCAATATCCCCTAATGGAAAGACGCTTGCATTTAATAACAATGGTTATGCTTGGTGGCGAAAAGGGTCAAGACCATCGGGTGCGTCTCATATATGGTTGGTAAGCGAAAAAATTGGCTCAAATGACTACCGCAAAATTACGGACTATCAAGGGCGTAACCTTTATCCTATGTGGGATAGTAGGGGCAGAGGCTTATATTTTGTATCAGATAGAGACGGAAACGAAAATATCTGGTGGCAGGATATTAAAACTGGCAAAACAAAACAGATAACTCATTTTAGCGATGGACGAGTGATGAGAGCATCTGTTTCTGGAAACGGAAAATGGATCGTCTTTCAGCGGGATTTCGCTATATGGAAGTTAGATGTTACAACAGGAGAGGCTTTTCCTATCCAGATAAATGTCCGTGCAGATAGAAAAATTTATCCTATCAGTCACAGAGTGATAAATGGTGATGTTTGGGAGTTTAGTTTATCTCCTGACGCTAAAAAAGTGCTTTTCGGTCACAGGGGCAAGATTTTTGTCACTTCAGCAGAAAAAGGCACAGAAAAAGGCAGGGCATCTTATCGCATCACAAATACTCAATCAAGGGACTGTCAAATATCTTGGAGTCCTGACAGCAAAAAAGCAGTTTACGTATCCGACCGAACAGGAGAAAATCAAATTTATCTTTATGATTTCACTGAAAAAAAGGAGACGCAACTTACGAATTCATCAACACCTGCAAATCTGCCAAAATTCTCCCCAGACGGAAAATGGATCGCTTATTTTCATGGACGAGAGGAAATAAGGCTTATTGATACACAAACAAAAGAGAGTAAGCAGTTCATAACAGGGATTTTTGACTTCGGATTTAACTCTCCTTCGTCATTCAGTTGGTCGCCAGATAGCAGATGGATCGCATTTATCAATAGAGATGAAAATTATTTTAGCAATATTTATGTTCAGAATATAGAGGAAACATCGCCTAAACAGGTAAGTTTTTTAAGCCATATAAGCAGTGATAATATATTATGGTCTAATGATGGAAAATACATAATTTATAACACTTCACAATTTAGGTTTGAGTCGCAGATAGCGAGAATTGACTTACAAGCTCCAAAGCCAGAATTTCGTGAAGATGAATTGGATAAATTGTTTGAAGAGGAGAAAAAAGAGGAAAAGAAAGATGGCAACGAAGAGAAGAAAGAAACAGAAGCAGAGAAGAAAAAAGAACCTGAGACAATTAATATAGAATTTGACGATATTAGACATAGGATTAGATTTCTTACTTCTCCGCAAATGAACTGTCACGCATTAGCCATAAGTCCTGACAGTAAGATGCTTGTTTTCCATTGGCCTATGATGGGCAACAATAACCTTTGGAGTATCTGTTTTGATGAAGATCGGAAAGATGACCCGCCAAAGCAGTTGACTTTTGGCAATGGTGGAAAATGGGCTGTATATTTCACATCTGATAGCAAAAGGATTTTTTACATAGATAGTGGCAAAGTCCATTTTTTGAAGATCGCTGAAAATGGCGGAAGAGATGGCGATCCAAAAGCTGTTGAGACAAGAGGCGAAATGGATATTGACATAGATGCTGAGAGGCTTCAAATGTTCAACGAAGCATGGCGGATGATCCGTGATAATTTTTATGATCCGAAACTGCATGGTGCGGATTGGGAGGCGGTTAGGGATAGGCTCTTGCCAGTCGTTAAGGGTCTAAAACACCAAGAGGATTTCCATGAACTGCTTAACCTTATGGTCGGCGAATTAAACGCATCTCATCTTGGCGCTGGTGGCTACGATAGCGGTATTGATGACGCATATTTGGGATTAGATTTTGATTGGAAGGAACTCGAAAAAACGGGAAGATACAAAGTCGCTTCTATTCTACCAGAAAGCCCGTCTGCATTAGCGAAAGGTCAAATAAATATCGGGGATTATATATTAGCTATTGATGGTGTTGATCTAAATCGCTCTACCGATCTATTCAACTTATTGAAATATAAAACTAAAAAGAGAACTATACTTACAGTCAACGATAAACCAGAGAAAGAAGGCTCTCGCACTGTCACTGTTCAACCGATAAATTTTGGCAATATGAGTGAGTTAAGGTATAAAAATTGGGTCAAAGAAAACGAAAAATATGTCCACGAAAAAAGCAATGGCAGGCTTGGCTATGTGCATATAAGGGCGATGTCTTATGAGGCATATATGAAGTTTTTAGTTGATTTGGACACAGAAACGCAGAATAAAGAAGGCGTTATCATTGATGTCAGGTTTAATGGCGGAGGCTTTATCGCTACTTTCATATTAGATGTCTTGCGTAAACGGACTTATGTTCAATCATCTTATAGAGGAAAGCGACCCGTCAGTGCAACAAACATGGCAGGAAACCGAATCTTTGATAAACCGACCATATTATTACAAAATGAGCATTCAGGCAGTAATACTGAGATGTTCAGCGAAGACTACAAACGTTTAGGACTTGGAAAAGTCGTTGGGACGCCAACCTCTGGTGCGGTTATATGGACAAGCAACATCAATCTTTTAGATGGCACTTGGTTTAGGGTGCCATTTATAAAAGTGGAAAACGTTGATGGAGAAAATCTTGAAACAGAATCAAGGGAAGTTGATGTCTATGTAGAACGACCTCTCGGCGAATCTTTACAAAATAAGGATAGTCAGCTTGATACTGCTATTAAATGCCTATTGGAACAGATTGACAAACAATAGCCTGTATTATATATTTCTTATTGAATTTTAGACATAAGTTGGATAATTTATCATTCAATTAGATTATCCATAAAATCTCTCTAAATCTCTCTTTTCCAAAGGAGAGACTCTTGCTTATGGGAGGATAAAAAATGATAGAAATCATCGGTCACCGTGGAGCACGTGGATTAGAACCAGAAAATACAATGCGTTCTTTTAAGAAAGCACTTGAATTAGGGGTTGATTATATAGAATGTGATGTCCATTTGACAAAAGATGGGCATATCGTGCTTATCCATGATCATACATTGGATAGGACAACAAATGGAACTGGATATGTCAATGATTATTCTTTTGACGAAATCAGAAAATTAGATGCAGGCAAAGGCGAAAAGATACCAACCCTACAAGAATTGATTGATCTTATCTATGGGAAGGTAAAGGCACACATTGAGTTAAAAGATGAAAAAGCTACTGAACAGGTAGTCCAAATTGTTGAAAAAAACAACATGATTGATCAAGTATTTCTTACCTCTGGAAATACTGATACATTGCGAAAAGTGAGAAATCTAAACCCATTAATCGCTATAGAGCATATTTTCGGACAACCTCCAGAAAACGCTATTGATATGGCAACAAGCGTCGGAGCGAAAAGGGTTAGCTGTCATATAAATCATCTGACAACTGATTTCGTCAAAAAAGCCCATGAAAACGGATTACAAGTTATCGCTTGGCCACCTAATACTTTAGAGGAAGCGAAAAAGGCTTTGGAATGTGGAGTTGACCTTTTATGCACAGATAGACCCGACATTGTAACTAAAAAAGCATTGCTATCTATGTAAAGTTTTTATATTAGCCCATGTATCCAATAGCTTTCCATAGGGTTCCACGGGGGCTAATCCTTTCATATCTATCTTAATTTGGCTATCTGTTAGCACTTTGCCGTAAATAGCGACATCATCAATAAGTCCTGTGAAATATCTTGTTGTCCCTGTTATTTGTGCCCCTATTTTTAATGTTTCAGTTGACTTTGTGTTTATCCCTTTCCCTGTCTGTTTTCCGACAGCGTCAAGTTCACCATTGATGAATATCTGATGTGAAAAATCCTTTGAATCCCAAGTTGCTGCGACATGCACCCAGTTATTTTCTTTAACAACTGTTTTTCCAGCGAATCCTTGTTCTGATGTCACGCCATCAGCTACAGCAACCAGAGCTTTGCCAGCGAACATGAATAATCCTATATGATCGCCCGGAACTGTCCATGCCCATTTCCCTACTATTGTTGACTCAGGCGAAAGCACTTTGGGATTTACCCATGCCTCTATCGTTAATCCCGGGAATCCCTGATTTAAGACAGGATTATTTCCACAATCTACGTATCCTGCCCCTCCAAGAGAGATAGCAGAACCGTATTTGCCATCTTTCACTATTTTAGCATCACCTTTTAGTGTTCCTATACTATCATTTCCGCTGTCATCTTGAATTTTATCTCCGACCATTTTATCAAAAGACATATAGAATATTAAATCCTTATCCTTGGCAGATACACTTAAAGATAAGAAGCAGAAACATATCAAAAGCCCGATTAATAAAATTCTTAGCATATTACCTACTCCTCGTTAAACTCCCCTAACGTTTGGATGCCAGATGTATTTGTGTATTTGAAGCTGAAATCTAACTTTAAGCCTATCGTCTAACATCCATTGGACTACATCCGCAGGTTTAAGCAAACCGTAAGCAGTTGATAAAAGAATTTCATTCTTGCGATTGATAAAATGCTTGTTTATTATATCTTTCGCCCATTCATAATCTTTTCTACTGCTCAAAACAAATTTAACTTGATCTTTATCAGTTAAATATTTGATGTTTTCCCAACATATATTTTCAGACATACCGCTATCGGGACATTTTAAGTCCAATATTTTCACAACATTTTGATCAACGCTTTTTATATCTATACTGCCGTTAGTTTCTAATAAGACTTCATAGTCATCTGCGAGCAAAGAAGCGATTAATTTATTGACCTCATCTATCTGAATAAGTGGTTCTCCGCCTGTTATCTCAACTAAGCGACATCTATAAGTTTTTATCTTTTTGATTATGTCATCAACAGATATTTCAAAGCCATTTTCATAAGCATACTTCGTATCACAATATAGGCATCTGAGGTTACAGCCAGATGTCCTGACAAAAATACAGGGAAGCCCAGAATACGTTGACTCTCCTTGGATGCTATAAAATATCTCACATATTTTCATCACAAATGGCACTTTCTACATATTCAGTAAGGTCAACTCCGCGAGTTAGCTTTTGACCGTGAGATACGACTTCTCCGTCAACTATGCTGAATTCTCCTAAGGACGCTGATCTTAGTGTTGCAACGATAAGCGGAAATTCCCTTTTAAGCCCTCGTCTTCTTATCTCTTTGAATAATGGTTCATCTTCGCCTTCGGTGTTTTGTATCTCTGATAGAGTTTTATTTTTACTTTTGTGTTCCCATTGTTCCCATAAAGGTTTGATAGGATCATCATATATGCTATATTCGCAATATGTTATGGCTGGTCCTGCGTCCAATTCTGGAGTTATAAGGTGCATCATTACGCCACTTTTCTTTGCCCTTTGTTCTATTAGTTGCCAAATAACTTCCTGCCAAGTCCCTTTTGGTCCTCCGGGCAATGCTGGATGTAAATTGATCATCTTGTATTTTCTGCACATATCGGGACTAACGATAAGCATATACCCAGCTAATACGATTATGTCTGGATTGTAATTTGACAGCAAATCCATTGCAGTTTCGTCATAAAGAGTTCGCCATTTTTCAATAGTAGGTGAATCAACACCAGATTTAGAAGATTCTTCTAATCCCTTTTTCCTTAACTCTGGCAAAAAGTTTCTGTGGGACAAAGTTATAATTTTTAGCCCAAGATTTTCTGCAAATTCAATGAATTTATCGCTTTCGGGTTTCTCTCCCTTTTCTCTTGTTACGAAAACAAATGATATTTTCCCTTTAATGATCCCTTTATTGATTGCATTAGATACAACTTTCAGAAGGTCAATAGCAGCTTCATCTCTTCCGCTAGAAAACCAGCCTATATCAAGCATAGAATTTCCCCATTAAAAAGATGGCTTATGCAAAAATACATAAGCCATGCGTAAGTTTATACTTAAAAGGTTTTTAGAATTTTTTCAGATTTCCCCATGTGGTTGAGGCTTTATCACTGCTTTTTACTGCGAGAGCAGACATTCCCGCCATCAGATCGTTAATTTCCTTTTCGGTCAATAATCTGTTATAAACAAACAGATCATCTACATAACCGATAAAGAAAGATGCGGCAGAAGAACGTCGCCAACCAATATCTAAGCTTGGAAATTGTGAGGTATCTTTGACATTAATTACACCACCACCAGCAATAGGGGCTTCTGGTTTGCCATTGATATATATAGTTGCCTGCGCCCCATCCCAAGTGACCGCGACATGAGTCCATTTTCCGACATCAACAACCGTCGTCCCAGCAAAATCTTTTACGCCATAGGTAGTCCAGACTACGTTCTTTGTAGCGTTAAATCCCAATTTCCAACCGCCTACTTTTGATGCAGGATCGGTTTTATCCATCTCAACGATATTATGCCAACCTGTGATTGAGTCAGGATTTACCCAGCAACCTACGGTCATAGGATGTGTTAATTGAGTAAGAGGGTCTTTATTTAGGACAGTTATATGTGTAGCACCATCTAAATGAAATGCGTTGTTATACTTTCCTGCTTTCCAATCTGCCTTTCCTTCAACCTTGCCATGATTTCCATATCCAGAGGAATCGCTAACTTTATCTCCGCTTTTTTCGTCAAACATCATAGCAAGCACTAACCCTTTGCTGACCTGAGCTAATGCACTATAAGTTACCATTAGACTAATTACAAACATAGTAGCAATACAGATTATTATACTCCTTCTCATTTCTATACCCCCTCATTGATAAAAAGACAAAAACTCAACATAATAGGTTTTAATAGGTCTTGTGAGGATTATCTTGTATTCTTTATATCACCCCATTTCGTCGTAAGTTTTCCGTTTAGCTCAACCGCCATCATACTGGCAACTCCATTCATCAGATTTTTTACATCATTTTCTTTCAGGACACGCTTAAACACGCATACTTCATCCATACCTCCTTGGAAGTATGAAGCAGCAGATGATCTACGCCAACCAAGGTCTAAGCTTGGGATGTCTTTTGTGTCTTTTACGTTAATAACGCCACCGCCAGCTATAGGTGGTTCTGCTTCGCCATTAACGTATATGATCGCCTGCGAACCGTCCCAAGTAGCAGCAACATGAGTCCACTTTCCATTACTTATGGTTGTTACCCCTGTAAAATCTTTTACTCCATAGGTAGTCCATACTATCTTATCAACGTTAAATCCAAATTTCCATCCGCCTGCTTTATCTGCTGCTGTTCTATCCATCTCTATAATGTTTTGCCATCCACCAAGAGCATCAGGATTGACCCATGCAGAAGCAGACATTGGATGTGTTAAACTGGTTAAAGGTTCTTTATTTGGAACGGATATACTTGTTTTCCCATCAAAATGGAATCCTCCGCCAAATTTTCCCTTTATCCAATCCGCTTTTCCATTAATTGTGCCGTGATTTCCAAAGCCAGATAAATCTTTGACTGTATCTCCGCTTCCTTCGTCAAAAGCGAAAAAGAATACCAATCCTTCTGGCGGTTTTGCCAATGTTACGCTAGAAAAAGCCATCACAATTGCCAACATAATAATAAGACATAAATGACCACTTTTCAACATTTTCTACCTCCTTATGTTTAATGAAATTGCCTGTTTCTTTTGTTCTTGTGAGATATATTATTAGTTTTAATCACATCACTTTTACAAACAATCAAAAGCTAACTACTAACTATTATATTACTTTCTAAAACCCTTTTCAAGAATTCTCTGTCTGGATATTTTTCTCTGCCATAGCCCGTTATGCTTAATGCTGATGCAGAACTCGCTAACTTACCGCAAGATTCTAATGGCAAATTCAGCAACATTCCTGCAATAAAACCTGCTGAATAGACATCACCTGCCCCTGTTTTATCAACGACTTTTTCTACACGGGTTATAGGAATATGCACACTGAGCTTTTTTGTGACTATTATTGACCCGCGTTCAGCCATTTTACAGACGACGATCTCAGTTCCTAAATCTATTATCTGTTTGACGGACTCTTGATATGCTTTGTTTATCATAGATTTGAGTTCTTCGTCTGTCGCAAAGAGGATTTTTGTCCGTTTAAGGATTTTTTTTAGCCGTTCTATCCCAAGTCTACTATATATTTCTCCGGGATCAAATGTAATAATAGATTCATTCAAATCGCCCATTAAAAATCGCTCTTGCTCTTTTAAGACTTTTTCGCTACAAAACGATGTTAAATGGATCGCCTTTGAATTTCTTGCATATTCAATATCAGAATCGTCAATTGAGAGAGTATCATTGCTTCCGGGAAAGACTACATTTGCCCTTTCTCCGCTTTGATCCAATATGCAAAGACATACTCCGCTGTTTCCACCCCTTTTTATATGGCTTTTATCAACGTTTTCCATACTATCAAGCAAAAGATCGCCGAGTTCATCATCTCCGACTTTGCCAATAAAGCCACATTTAAAACCCATTCTGGCAAGGGCAACAGCGGTATTTGCAGACTGACCACCTCCACTTCTCCCTGTCAAGATCGCATATTTTTTGGAATTTTCAAAGGCAATGACCCTATCTCTTTTTGAACCGATTATCTCACCGCCCGGATGGAGTTCCGGCAATATGTCCTCTGTCCTCTTGCCCGCTTTGAGAGAATAAAATATGTCTATATTCAAGGCGCCAAAGCCTACGAAATCAAATCTACTCATTATTAAAATTCCTCCGTATAGGATTTTATCAATATGATCTTTGCCTGTCAATGACAGAAAGCTACTGGGATACTGTATTAATTTAGTAGGTAATTCAAAGTAATCAGTTCCTTTAATGCTCTAACCCAAGGTCTATAAGCATGTTGACTATGCAAAGATAGATTGAAGGGACTGCAATATTTCTTCTTGCCTTATGTGGTCATCTTGTTTTATAATATTATCAGCCATCTGTTTCTCCTTTGTTTATTTGTTTTGTTTATTATAATACTTATATAATACGGAGTATATTATAACAGATGGCTTTTTTGTTGCCTACTAAATTAATACAGTATCTCCAAATTTTTTTACTCTTGACGATTTTTCTAATTTAGGTTATTATAAAATATGTTGCCGGCGTGGTGAAACAGGTAGACGCACGGGACTCAAAATCCCGCGGGCTGGGAAGCCCATATCGGTTCGATTCCGATCGCCGGCACCAATATAAACTTTTCTTTAAAAGGGAGACTTTTAGGAATCCCCTCTTTGAAAAAATGGCTTTTAGTTTCCCCCTTTGAAAAGGCATCTTCCTTATCTTTCCCCATTTGAAAAAGGGGGATAAAGGGGGGATTTTTGAAATGTTTGGAAAAATTTAGTTTTAGCAGAAAGTATTATTTTCACTTATTCTAGAAAATGTCCGAACTAATGTTATAAGTTCAGATTTTTTGAACTTGACATTAATGATTATATGATCTAAAATATTTTCATCATAAAATTTAATTTTAAAAGCGGTATTGGTATTAAACAACAAAAATCAGGGAGTGAAAAACTGAATGCTTGAGGTAAAAGTTAAAAAAGATGAATCAATAGATAAAGCTCTTCGTAGATTCAAAAAACAATGTGATAAAGAGGAACTCATAAAGGAGATGAAGAAACGAGAGCGTTATGAAAAACCAAGTGAAAGGCGCAGAAAAAAATACCTCAAATCCCAAAGAAAAGGCAAGTCATTAGAGTAAAATCAACAAAAAATAGGCTAAAAATGATATTCAGTTTTCAGTGGATAATTTGATAAGTTTTTAATCTTCACGACTGAAAACTGAAAATTATATAAAAATAGATTGTTATATCTTTTTTACTTATTTTGAAATCCCTCATATATCCCTCAGAAAATATAATTGTATCATAATCAAATTAGAACTATTTTAACTGAGTTTTTAATTGATAACTAACCTTCCGCCAACAAGTTTGAGACATTATAGACAATGTTATCTATATTTGTAATTAGCGACGAATATGCTTTTAGAATTGAATTGAAAGACCTCCTTGATCAACACGGTTATAATGTCAGAATTTTCTCTGATATTTCTGAATGTATTGAACAAATCAAGAGTGGTGAATGTGATCTTATATTGTCTGATCTGAATAAAGATAATAATACAGCGGAAAATATTTTGAAATCAGTAAAAAGTATCAATCCCAATATTGAGGTGATCTTTTTCACTGAATATGAGTCTATAGAACTAGCAGCTAGCATAGTAAAGTTAGGTGCTTTTGATTATATGCAGAAGCCAATTATTCCAGATAATTTATTAATCAAAGTAGAAAGGGCACTTGGACATAAAAGAATGATAGAAGAAATAGAGAGATTACAAGAAAATTTTAAGAGAGAATACGGATTGCAGGCAATAGTGGCAGAAAGTAAGGAAATGCTTAATGTTTTACGTGAAGTTACTCAGGTGGCGAAAAGTGATAGCCCAATACTCATACAAGGCGAGAGTGGAACAGGAAAGGAATTGATCGCAAGAGCTATACACAGCAGCGGACGACCGGGAAAGCCTTTTATCCCAATAAATTGCGGTGCAATGCCTGAAACATTATTGGAAAGCGAACTATTTGGATATATGAAAGGAGCTTTCACAGGGGCAAGGATTAATAAAAAAGGCTTGTTTGAAGAAGCTCACGATGGAACGATATTCATGGATGAGATCGGCGATATGCCTCTAATAACACAGGTTAAAATACTTCGCGCATTGGATTTTGGAGAAATACGTCGTCTTGGAAGTAATACACCTATTTATGTTAATACAAGAATTGTCGCAGCTACAAATAAAGATATGTTATCTCTGGTTAAAGATGGTAAATTCAGGGAAGACCTTTACTATCGTCTAAATGTTATCTCTATTAAAATACCTCCTTTAAGAGAAAGGAAATCAGACATAATACCCTTAGCTAATCACTTCTTAAAGCTTTATAGTGCCAGAATGGGCAAAGATGTTAAAAAAATTTCGCATGAGGTGCGCCAAATCCTTTTAAAATATGATTGGCCCGGGAATGTTAGAGAGTTGGAAAATGTTATAGAAAGAGCAATTGTTTTAGCTCAATATGATACAATTTTTCCCGATGATCTTCCGACTGGGCTTCAATCTAATCAGCCAGATATTATTAAAATTGCTATTGAGAAAAGATGGAGTTTAAAAGAATTAGAAAAGGAATACCTATCTAATGTTATTAAAAATCACTCTGGAAATCTTTCAAAAGCAGTGGAAACATTAGGAATAGCAAGAAATACACTTTGGCGGAAGATGAAGAAATTTGGCATTAAGTGATTAGCAAAAATTAATAATAGGGGATATTATGATAGGAGGTATTAATGAAAGTTCAAAAGTGGTTTTCGTTTATTACTGCATTGTTTTTAATACTTGTATTATCTTCAGCAGCAATATGGGCGAGGGCTTTTAGATTAGACATCCTGCCAGATAAAGGCAAAAATTTTGGCTGTAAAACATGTCATATCAGCCCAAATGGAGGAGGAGCAAAAAATCCTTTTGGGTCTGATTATGAACGGATAGCTATCCCAGCAGGTGATAAATATACGAATGCTCTTGCCAAACTTGATTCTGATGGTGATGGTTGGACAAATGAGCAGGAATTTTCAGCAGTGCCAGTGACAAACCCTGGCGATGCAAATTCACATCCACCAACGCCTAAGGCAGTAGTTTCAAAGGGCAAAAAGTATATATCATGGGGAAGCATAAAGAAGTAAATTTATAGTTGAAGATTCAAGATTGGCGATTGAAAAACTGATAAACACCAATCTTGAATTTTTAATCTCTGATCAAACTAAGTGTCTTGAAAATCTCGCAATTTTTCGCTTCTACTGGGATGTCGCAATTTTTTTAATGCCTTAACCTCAATCTGTCGGATTCTTTCGCGTGTCACCTTAAAGACATTTCCTATCTCTTCCAGAGTTCTCTGTTGACCATCGCCAATGCCAAATCGTAATGCGATAACTTCGCTCTCTCTTTTAGATAATTTGACAAGAGATTCTCTTATTTGGCTACAAAGCATTTGAAAAATAGTTTCGTTAACGGGGTTTCTTGTGTCTTTATCCTCTATAAAATCGCTAAGATGTGCATCTTCGTCGCTTCCCACAGGAATTTCAAGTGAGATCGGGTCTTGAGCTACTCTTAGTATTTCCCTTATCTTTTCAACAGGAAGTTTCATTTCATCAGCGATTTCTTCATGAGTTGGTTCTCTTCCTAACTTACTGGTAAGGTTTTTGGAAGTTCTAATCATTTTATTTATGGTTTCAATCATGTGAACAGGTATGCGAATAGTTCTAGCTTGATCAGCGATAGCCCTAGTTATTGCTTGGCGGATCCACCATGTAGCATAAGTGCTAAATTTATATCCTTTATTATGTTTGAACCTATCAACAGCTTTTATTAATCCAGTATTTCCTTCCTGAATTAGATCCAAAAATGAGAGACCGGAGTTCTTATTCGCATATTTTTTGGCAATACTGACTACGAGACGTAAATTTGCTTCTACAATCCTTTTCTTAGCTTCATAAGCAAGGTTTTCTCCTTGTTCAATTTGATCTATAACTTTCTGTAATATTTCGCGAGATATACCAACTTCCTTTTCAAGTCTGTTTATGACCCTTTTTGCTCTTATTATACTTCTATTGTAATCAAACAACTTTTCAAGTTCCTCTGAATTTTGAAATGATTGTGGATTTTCTAAGAACCTCTGTATAGCCTGCATTATTTCATAAGAGGAAAATTTGGAATTATCCTCAACTATTTTTATTTCCCTTTCTGCTTTGTTTATCCTTTCAGCAATTGATTTAATAATTTTCGCTATTCCATTTATTGCATCTCTGCTTAGATTTATGTCTTTCAGAGTATTGATCAGATGCAATTTGTTTGCATTTATTCTATCAATAAGTATTGATTTTGTCACAGGGGATAGCCCATTTTGAGCAAGAAGTTTCTCTTGAACAGCGATCTCATTTTCAACTTCATAAATGTGTGACATTATATTCTTCAGATAGTTTAATGTTTTGGCTTCCTTTTCGTTATCTGAAATTCTACTAAGATCAGTTTCTATGACCTCATAACATTTTATTTTACGTGCAATTGCCATACTGCAAAATCTTTTTATTTCTGAAATAGTAATAGGGACTTTGAATATCGCTTGTTTGATAATATCTTGACCTTTTTCAATTTGTCTTGAAAGCTCAATCTCATCATTTTTATTAAGAAGAGGGACTTTTCCCATATCTCTTAAATATAGCCTTAGCATATTATCAAATTTGGAAAATCTTTCAGTAGATGGATCAAAATCTATTCTATCAAAATCTTCTATCTCTTGAGAATCATCATATTTTAGATGTTTATTTTCTTCATCAACTATGGATTCTATTTCATCATCGGGGTCATCAAGGATTTGAATATCCAATTCCTCTAAATTATCAAGCACGTCATCAATATAATCCGAATTGATAACCTCCTCAGATATTTCATCATTTACATCATCGTAAGAAATATATTCTTCATCTTTGTTAACATCAATGATTTCTTGATCAATTTCGCTTTTATGTCTCATATCATTAAGCTTCCCCCTGATAAGATCAAAAACAAAATAACTAATCTCATTTTCCCTTGCGAATACTCATTAATGCCTGAGAAATAGTGATCTTATCTGCTGTATTTTCTTTTAGAATAGCAAGTTTGCTCTCACGTTTACGGAAATCTTCTATTTTTTTAATGCAACCGTTGAGCTCTGCTTCTATATCTTCTATATTTGACAAAAGGTTTTTTTTCAAAGTTAATTTTTTAGCAATAATATTTGATATTAGGTCTCTCGCTTCCTTGCTTGAACAATTATTTATTAAGTCGCCAAGCTCTATGTTTTCTTTGCTTTCATCTATATTATTCCAAAGTAACTCTATTAATTCAATATGACAAGAATTTGTAAAATCCTCCTTTTTAAGATGTTTAGTTTTAGAGACAAGTTTTGGACATTGAATTAAACACTCAATTAATAGACGTTCAATTCTTTCTCTGGCGGTTTGTTTTGAGGAAGTTTTTATAGTAGGTTGTGTTGATTTAGCAATGTTTTTTCCAGCACCTATTTTTGAAAGCTGTTGCCATATATATTCTTCCTCTATATTTAGCCTTTCAGCGGATTTTTTTACATATTCACTCCTTTGCACAAGGTTTCCCATGCTTGCAAGAGTAGATACAAGATCGTCAACTGCTTTCTTTTTCCCCTCTGCGGTATCAATGCCAATTTGCTTGTTTATTCTATCAATTTTATATTCAACAAGATCAACTGCTGATGATATAAGTTTTCTAAAAGCGTCTGCGCCATTTTCACGAATGAAATCATCTGGGTCTTTTTCAGAAGGGATTGTCAACATCCTTACCCTAACATCAGCTTTAATTAGTAGGTTCATTCCTCTGGCAGAAGCTTCAGCACCTGCCTTATCGGAATCGTAAGCGATGATAACTTCATCAGTATAACGTTTAATAAGCTTCACATGGCTATCTGTAAGCGATGTTCCCAAAGAAGCAACGACGTTTGTAAATCCTGCTTGAAAGCACGATATAGCATCCATATATCCCTCAACAAGCAAAGCAAAACCTTCTTTTTGAATTGCCCGCTGAGCCATGTTTAGATTATATAGGTTTTTACTTTTTGTGTAAAGAGGTGTTTCAGGGGAATTTATATATTTTGCGTCAGATTCTCCCGCCTCAATAATGCGTCCTCCAAATGCTATTGGTTCACCTTTGACATCAAATATTGGGAACATAATTCGCCCACGAAATCTATCATAATAATTACCTTGTTTTTTGCCCTCTAATATAAATCCTCCTGTTAGCAGAATTTTTTCGGAAAAGCCTGCTTTTTTGCCTGCATTAAGAAAGCTATCCCAATTAGGCAGGGAATATCCTAACTTAAAGCTTGCTATTATGTTATCATCAATACCACGTTTTTTTAGGTATGTCAAGGCTTGGTTGCCCAAAGAATTATCAAAAAGCATTTTTTGGTAATACTGGACAGCAAATTTGTTAAGATTTTTTAGTTCCTCACTAATTTTGGACTCTTTGCTGTCATAAGTGCTTGGAAGTGTAATTCCGCATCTCTCTGCCAATGCTTTCAATGCCTCTGGATAGGTTATCTTTTGATACTTCATCAAAAAGGCGAAAACATCTCCTGCGGAATCACAAGCAAAACACTTGAAAATTTGTAGATCGCGACTTACATAAAGCGACGGTTTGGTATCGTCATGGAAAGGACAAAGACCGACAAAGTTCTTTCCACGTTGTTTAAGTGAGACATACTCAGATATTATGTCCACAATATCGCATCTGCTTTTAATTTCTTCTTTTATATTTTCTGGAACAAGTCCTGATTGCAACTTGATCCTCCTAAATAGCATTAAACATCTATCTTAATTCTACAATAGTGACACCCTGACCGCCTTCGTTTTTATCTGCGGAATGGAAACTCGCAACAAGCGGATGTTCACTAAGTAATTCTGATATTGCTTTTCGCAATGCTCCTGTCCCAAGTCCATGAATTATGGATATGGTTTTGAGATTTGCGATAACTGCATCATCTAAAAATTTATCGGTTTTTTCAATCGCTTCATAAGCTCTAAACCCTCTAATATCAAGGATATTTGAAATATTAGGCTGTTTAGAAATTTGAAACTTAATAGCATTAGTCTTGGCTTGCTCTATTTTCTTTTCGCCTTTATTTGATTTTATCATAATTTCAGAAAGAGGTATATTTATTTTTGCGTTGCCTGCAATGACTTGAACTATGTCTTTTGAGTCTGGCATAGATGAAAGGATACCTGATGTCCGAAGTTTTTCTATATATACTTCATCACCTAATTTTAGCTCATCACGATTTGGTTTTCTAACTTCATCAATAGGTTTTTTATCAGCCATATCGCTATATGATAAACGTTTTATCTCAGAAGCGATGTCATTTTGGGCTTTTTCTAATCTTTTTCTAGCTCGTTTAGCGTTATCAATATTAGTTTTCTCTTTTTGTATTTCAGCGATCACATTCTCTACAAGCAATTGTGCCTTTTGGACGATCTGTCCCGCTTCGTCCAATGCTTTTTTCTCCATTTCTTTTCTTTTACTCTTTATTTGATTTAACAATATTTCTTGCTCTTGCTGAGTTTTTGTCGCTGATCTTGTCTTTTCCTCCGCTAATCGCTTCTGTTCTTCAAGGCTTCTCTGCATATCCTCAACGTTTAACAACAAATCTGTTATTCTGGCATTTTGCGGATTGATATATTCTTTCGCCTTTTCTGTTATGTCTTTTGGCAATCCTAACCTATCAGCGATCTTCAATGCGTTACTACTGCCGGGCAAACCGATCCGCAGTTCATAAGTCGGTTTTAGCGTATTCAGGTCAAAAGCCATAGAGGCATTTTCCATGCCTTCCTGAGAATAGACATGAGCTTTTAGGGAGTCGTGATGGGTTGTAGCGATGGTTATGACACCTTTTGAATGTAAAAAATCCAATATAGCCATGCCTAATGCTGACCCTTCTGACGGTTCCGTTCCAGCCCCAAGCTCATCTAAAAGGACAAGTGATGGTTCGTCCAATTGCTCTATAATTTTGATTATTCTTGTTATATGAGATGAAAATGTGCTAAGGTTTTGTTCAATGCTCTGTTCATCGCCTATATCAGCGAAGACTTCCTTGAAAACGGACATTTGACTTCCTTCTTTAACAGGGACATGTAATCCAGCTTGCATCATTATCGTCAATAGTCCGATGGTCTTTAATGCGACGGTTTTACCGCCTGTGTTAGGACCAGTGATGACAAGTGTTTTAAAAGAATCACCAATATAAAAATCAATAGGCACAACTTTTTCTGGAAGGTTAGGATCATTTTCTATATGTAATGATTTTGATCGTTCATTTATCTTCATTTGAAGAATTGGATGTCTTGCCTGAATTAGATTTATATATCCTCGCTCGTTGATCTCTGGTCTTGATGTTCCAAGTCTAATGCAAAATAGCGATTTGGCGTTTATTAAATCCAACTCAGCTAATATTTGCACAGTGTTTTCAAACTGCGTTAAGACTTGGCGGATTTCTTCGGTAATTTCTCTCAGAATTCTTTTAATTTCCAGTTTTTCATCAGTTAAAAGCTCGTGCAATTCGTTATTTAACTCTACAACAGAATTAGGTTCAACAAATGCAGTAATTCCGCTTGCTGACCTCCCTTGAATAACTCCCGGCACAGAACCTTTAAGACTCTGCTTAACAGGAATTACGTATCTATCGTTTCGCAGAGTTATAACGTCCTCTTGTATAGCTGGCTGATATTGAGGGGATCGGAGAATAGATGCTAACTGCTTAGTTATTCTATCCCTAACGACAATCGTCTGTCTTCTTATCCTTAGAAGCTCGGGGCTGGCATTGTCTAAGACGTTACCTTCGTGGTCTAAACAGTTAGCTATTGTCTCTTCAATGTGAGAAAATGTGTTAAGATTATCAATGATCTCATAGATAAGCGGATATCTATCAGACAGGTCTTTTATGAAAGCTTTTAAATTCCTTGCTACACGGGCAGTTGATGCAACTTGTAGAAGTTCTTCGGGATCAAGGACAGATCCAACAACAGAAGCCTTTTTCAATATTTTTCTGATGTCATACAATCCTGACAAGGGAAATCCGCCCTCAACTAAATTGATAGTTTTCGCTTCGCTACAAATGTCTAACTGACGGTTGATTTCATAGACATCTGTTATTGGTTTTAGTTCCTCTGCTAATAATTTGCCCAATTCTGAAGATGCAAACGAAGCTATTGCAGATTTTATTTTATCAAATTCTAATGTTTTTTCAATTTCTGTGTTCATAGTGTTATAAATTATGTTGACTTATTGTAAATGCAGTATTTAAGCGGGGTTATATAATCTTTAAAGATATTATACTTTCGGTTATTTAGCTTGTCAAGATGGTCAATTTGCTGATTTGCTGAGTCATATAGCTCTTGGAATTGTCAGTTGTATTTTTATGAGATATAGAAAAAACTGATGGTGAATCAGGTAGTTCATTGTTGACATATACGCACAAGAATATTACAATATTTTTCGCATGATTGTTTTGTGGTAGTAAGATTAGCGGATTGAAATTTTTATCAAAGGAGATCGGCTTTGCCGTTTTATGGACTATGAAAAAAGTTAGCATTATTGGGTCTGGAAATGTAGGTGCTACAACTGCATTACTCATAGCTCAGCGAGAGCTTGCAGATGTCGTCTTGGTAGATATAATTGAAGGTGTCCCACAGGGCAAAGGGCTTGATATGTTGGAATCTTCCCCCGTTGATAGGTTTGACTCAAAAGTATTTGGGACTAACGATTATTCAGAGATCAGAGGATCAGACATAATCGTCGTAACCGCAGGATTCCCACGAAAACCGGGCATGTCAAGACTTGATCTGCAAAAGCAAAATGCAGAGATAATTGGCGGAATTTCGCAAAAGATCGCTGAATATGCTCCAGCATCAGTAATCATTATGGTAACAAACCCCGTTGATATTATGGCATATCACGCATGGAAGGTAACGGGCTTCCCTAAAAATAGGGTTACGGGTCAGGCAGGCGTCCTTGATTCCGCGAGATTTGCCACTTTTATAGCTATGGAACTTGACGTATCCGTTGAAGATATATCTGCTATGGTGCTTGGTGGTCATGGTGATGAAATGGTGCCTCTGCCGAGGTATACTACTGTGTCAGGAATACCGATAACTGAATTGATGTCAGAGGAAGTGATAAAAAGGCTTATAGAGCGAACACAAAACGGCGGTGCTGAGATCGTTAAACTTCTGCAAACAGGAAGTGCCTATTATGCCCCCGCATCTTCTGTTACGCAGATGGTTGAGGCAATCATAAAAAACAAAAAACGTATTATGCCGTGTTCTGTTTATCTTAAAGGTGAATATGGCATAAGTGATGTATTTGTCGGAGTGCCTGTTAAATTAGGAATAAATGGTGTTGAGGAAATTATTGAGCTAAAATTAACTGATTCTGAATTAACAGCCCTTCGTAGTTCAGCGGAAGTCTATAAAGAAGGCATAAAAAATCTTTAATATTTAGTTTATTGCAAATTAAACAATAACTGAGTGACGGGAAACGATTTGAAGTTAAATATTGAGTTTCATAAATTTGATCTTCAATTATTAATCGTCACTTTATCCAAAAAGGATGCTGTAAGTTATGGGAAATGCAAGCGATAGAGTGATCAAACAAATTTCAAGTGAGTTGTCCATATCTAAACAACAGATTTCAAATACTATTAATTTGCTTCAAGCTGGAAACACTGTCCCATTTATTGCAAGATATAGAAAAGAGGTAACAGGGTCGCTTGATGAAGTTAAAGTATATGACATTCAAAGATTGTTTAAGTATTATTCTGAACTTGAGGAGCGAAAGTCAGAGATCATCAAGTCAATAGAAGAACAAGGAAAACTCACTGATGAATTAAAAGAGAAAATAGAAAGCTGTTCAACAAAGGTTGAGCTTGAAGATTTATACCTACCATATAAACCAAAACGTAGGACAAAGGCATCAATAGCAATAGAAGCAGGTCTTGAACCTCTTGCCCAATTAATGCTTAACAGACAGGATATAACCGAAGGTTCTGTTGAGGATTACGCTATCCAATATCTAAATCCGGATAAGGAGATCAACACAACTCTTGAGGCGACAAGAGGTGCAGAATATATTATCTCGTCTTGGATAACCGAAAATGCAGAAATAAGACAGATGGTTCGTAGAATAACCTTTCGTATGGGGACACTTGTGACAAAAGTCAAAGATGAGTATAAAGATAAACGGACTAAATATGAGATGTATTATGATCATTCAGAAGCGGTCAAATCAATTCCACCACACAGAGTGCTTGCCATAAATAGAGCTGAAAGAGAAGGAATAATAACAGTATCAATAGAAACGCTTAGAGATTACATAATTGAGATGATAAAAAGACGATATATCACTAATCCTAATACTATATTTCTTTTGCACTTAGAATCTGCCATCATGGATAGCTTTAAAAATCATATATTTCCTTCAATAGAAAGAGATATTCGCAATGAGATAACCGAGATCGCAGATAAGGCATCAATACTTGTCTTTGCAGAAAATTTGAGAAATCTATTGCTTCAGCCTCCTGCTGGGGAAAAATCTATCGCTGGCATAGACCCTGGATTCCGCACAGGATCAAAAGTTGCGGTCATTGATAAAACAGGAAAAAATGTCGCAAATGCGGTAATATATCCTATTGAGCCAATAAATAAAGTTGATGAAGCAGATAAGATTATGAAGGGTCTTTACGACAACTTTAAGTTTGAAATTATAGCGATAGGCAATGGCACAGCATCAAGAGAAATAGATGACTATATAAAGGGTATGTTAGAAAGGCTTAATATCAATATCCCAAGTATAATCGTTAATGAGTCTGGTGCTTCCGTCTATTCTGCATCTGAAATTGCGAGAGAGGAATTGCCGAGCCTTGACGTAAGTATGAGAGGAGCGGTAAGTATCGCTAGAAGAGTGCAAGACCCTTTAGCTGAGCTTGTGAAAATTGATCCAAAGTCCATCGGTGTAGGTCAATATCAACATGACGTAGATCAAAAAATGCTTTCAGAAGCACTTGACGATGTTGTTGAATCTGTTGTCAATTACGTCGGTGTTGATTTAAATACCGCCTCATATTCATTGCTAAAATATGTGTCAGGAATTGGGCTTACACTTGCCCAGAGGATAGTTGCTTATAGAGACGAACACGGAAAGTTTAATGAATTAACTGAATTGATGAATGTAACAGGGTTTGGAGAGAAGACCTTTGAGCAATCAGCTGGATTCCTTCGCATTAGAGATGGTAAAAATCCGCTTGATAACTCGGCTATACATCCAGAGGCGTATCCTTTTGTCTATGATCTGTGTGAGAAATTAGGCGTTACCGTAAATGAGATTATAGGCAATGATAAACTGATAAATACTCTTGTCCCCAAAGAGCTTGCCACAGAGAAATTTGGGCTTCCAACAGTTCAAGATATTCTAAAAGAGCTAAGAAAGCCAGGTCGTGATCCTAGAAAAGAATATAAAGGGGTAGAATTTATCCCGGGCATAACGGATATTGAGCATCTCCGGGAAGGAATGATAGTCAACGGCGTCATCACGAATGTAACGGATTTCGGAGTTTTTGTTGACATCGGCGTTCATCAAGACGGGCTTGTCCATGTATCAGAGATCGCCAATAAGTATATCAAAGACCCTGCACAAGCTTGTAAAGTTGGTGAACAAGTTCAGGTTAAGGTCATCTCTGTTGATCTTGATCGCAGACGTATCGGACTTAGTATGAAGCAAGTTTATGAAAGGACTTAACTGAGGTCCATACATGAGTTCGGACGATTTACTATCCAATTAAATTATCCATGGAGATCCCTCTAAATCTCCCTTTGGATAAATATTGAATGATTAATCGGGTAATAAAATTAACAATGTTTCTCTGGATTCCCGCTGCAGTTTACCCCTGCGGAAGTAGGGGCGGGAATGACACTTTGCGTGTATTCGTCATTCCTGCGGAAGCAGGAATCCATTCTTAGTGATTACCCGATTAATCTTTCAAACTCCATAAAAAGGGGGATTTTTAAAAATTTAATTTTAGCAGAAAGTATTATCTTCACTTATTCTAGAAAATGTCCGAACTAATGTCCTAAGCTCAGTTTATTTCTGAAGATCGGACATGAGTTCGGACAACTTATTATTTTATCAAAATGATATTCATATCATTGCATAATTAATCTTTGACAGTGAATAAATAGCTTCTCTGGAAACGATCATCAAGATAAATTTCAACAGACCATTCGCCAGTTGAAAATCCACCAACGGGTTTATCCAAATAGAACCATGTTATAGCAAATCCGCTTTCTGAACGGACAACCTGTGAATCTTCAAGATATGGCATATCACTATCAGGCTTAAACCATAACGCTTTTACCGTTGATGTCCCTTCTACATTTGACCAATAAAGCCAAACGTATATTCTATCATCTGACTTAAAAAATGTATCAGTTATGCCATTAGGTTTTTCTTGTTTGACATCTATACACATCACAGAATCAATGATCATTGGCTCATCAGCGAAAGGTTCTGTTGAACTGCTTCCGCCAGATTCAGAACAGGAAATAATCCAAAACGACACTAAAATAAAGGACATTATCAGAAAGCACTTTTTAATGAATTTTCTGCTCATCTTTTTGTCCCTCCATTTTTTGTTTTGTCAATCTTTATATCCAGTTATCTCTTTCCTTCTTTTTAGGTAATAGCAATAATTTTCGTAAGATATATCCTCAGGGACACCATGATCCACCAATGGAATAAATCCACCTTTCGCCACAACAGGAGCGAGACGGTCTATTTCTGCATCTATTGCTTCTTTTCCTTTTGCTAATGCCCTTTTATCAACATTGCCCCACATTACGATCTCTTGTCCATATTGGTCTCTTAGCTTGCCTGCATCCATTCCAGAAGCTACTTCAAGCGGATAGTGTCCTCGCACACCACCTTCTATCCACAATGGCAGAAGTGCCTCAATATTGCCATCGCAATCAACCCACGATAACTCAACCCCATGCTCAACCAAGAATGATGTAACCTTTTTGTAACATGGCAAAATAAACTCTCTGAACATTGATGGCGAAATCAAGGGACCAGCTTTATAACACATATCCTCCCAAAATAACGCAAAATCAACATCAACATCATGTAATGCTTTATGCAAGACCTTTATAAAGAAATCAGCAAGGTATTCCATTATATCACCAATGAGGTTAGGATCATCAAAAAACATAAGACTGATATTATGGACGCCGATCCAATTTCTTGCAAAGCCATAGAAACTTCCGCCATCTATGCTTATTGGATAATCCCTATTCTTCCACTCTTTTACCATCGCTTGCCATTGCGGTTCAGGAGGGTAACGTCCCGGAGAATCTGGGTTAAGTTGTTCCTCTCTGAATTTGTCCCAATCATCTCTGTTTTTTATCGGATATTCAAGCCATTGATAAGTAGGATAGCCTTTAACATCACGACGCACCTTTGTAAGCACGCCATCTGCGGCACGATAAAGACGATAATCTTCTGTTTCCTCTATTATTTCAACTTTATAACCTGGGTACATCCCTAAATTAACAGGGACACGAGGGTTTCCCCAAAATGCAGATATAAGTCCCTCAAATTTAAAATATTTGAAGGGATCGACGTCTTTTGGCATGCCTTCTTCTCGCCATCTATCAAAGGGACCGATCCAATCTGCCCAAAAAGGCAGACGGTCAACTTCCTGAAATCGCATAGTTCTCCAAAATCTCTCTCTGTTAGTCATTTTATCCCTTTCCATCAGAAATTGACTAATAATGGGTTACTCCATGCGGTTTTTCCATTCTCATCAAAACATTCTACCCTGATATATTTCTCTCCGCCCCTAATTTTATATCTTGCGGAATTTATCGGCTTTCCGTCCATAGCGGTAAAACTTTCGCCATTGTGGGCATTTGCGATGAAGTTTATAATTTTCACATCAGAGGTTGTCACAGATATTATATTGTCTTGAATAGAAATATCATGGATCACAGGTCCGTTGCTGGAATAAAAATATCCTGAGCTTATGGCATTCATAACACTATCTTCTGTAAGTTCTGGCATTTTCGCCATTATCCAAGCGTTACAAGCATCAATAGGACGATGATCGTTATAATGCTGATGTGTATCGTCAACTGCAAATCCCCAAGTAAGTTTGCCTTTACATAACAGATCGTCCCAATGTATAACTGAATGTCCTTTTGCTATGCTAAAAAAGCAGGTGCTGTTAAATATCTCAATTCCGATATGACCGTTTAAATTCTGGATGTCATTTACCGTCAGCCCTGACCAATAGGGGTGAGCGACTAAGGCGAAAGCCCCTTTTGATTTAATCAAATTTATTAATTCCTGAGCATTAGATACCGAATTACTTGGTATATTCTCTTTCAAGTTCAGTGCTACAATATGATAATGGTATCCAAGTTCTGATGGACCAATGTTAAGTTCCGCGCCATTCAGGACAAGAAAACCATCTTGTGAGAGACCAGATATATCAGTTACTTTCCAATGATCAGTTATGAATAGAAAGTCATATCCATTTGATCTATATTCATTAGCGACTTTATCAGGTGACCATGCACCATCGGAGTTAGTTGTATGGGTATGAAGATTGCCTTTGAACCATCTCCCTTCCATCGCAAACGGGTTTTTGAGCAACATAAAATCCTCCTTAATATTTATCAATACTCATTATATCTTTCAAAGCTTTTCTTGGTCTTTGTGCAGGACTTTCATCAGGATAGCCCAAAGGTGTTGATGCGACAACTCTTATATTATCTGGCACACCGAGGGCTTTTTTTGCAACAGATTCATCAAAAGCACCGATCCAGCAAGTTCCAAGTCCTCTATCTGCTGCTGCAAGAATGAGATGCTCCATAGCTATACCAATATCTAACATATAATACGGTTGATCTCCTTTTGTTCCGGGCTTTGAGGGATCAGCACAGGCAACGATAATAACTGGGGCATTGGCTATCCAAGAATTCCCTGCGGATGCGAGATTTTCTTTGACTTTTTGATCTTTAACGACGATAAATTTCCAACATTGACTATTTGCCCATGATGGCGCCAACCGCGCACATTCAAGGATATATTCAATGTCTTCATCAGAGACCATGTCTGGCTTATATTTCCTGATACTCCTTCTTTTTGTAATTACATCTATAAAATCCATAATTAATGCCTCCTTGAAAACTTATGATCACAAAGATAAATTTCACAAATTCAAATTTACGTTTAACATTGTGTCATTTACAAACATAAGTTATAATATCTACTGACTAAAATAATATCAAAGGTTGTGATAATATGCAAGAAAAGAAATATGCAAACATAGTTTTTCCAATTCCCGTAGAAGGTGAATTCTCATATCTCTTGCCAGAGCAATTCAGATCAAAGGCACAGATTGGAATGCGTGTGCTTGCACCATTTGGTAAGCGAGATAATGAGACTGAGGGTGTCATTGTCGGCTTCCCTGAGAATACAGAATATCAGGAATTAAAAGAAATAACTGATATTCTTGATGATGAACCGTTCTTTTCTGATGATATGCTTAAATTGACAAAATGGGTTGCGGAATACTATTTTTCAACATGGGGCGAAGTATTAAAAACAGCTACGCCTGTCGGCATAAGCATCATCAGCAAACGGATTGTTAAGATAAATGATATAAAAGATCGGGATAAGGTTTTATCTGATCTGTCAAAATCTGCCCCAGTTCAGGCACAGATACTTACAACGCTTGCATGGGAAGGGGAAATGAGCATTCAAAAGCTAAAAACTCGCGTCCCAAGATTTGTATATTCTGCACTATCCGCCCTTGAAAAAAAAGGATTTATAAGCATAAGCAGTCAGTTATCAAAGCCTATTGTCAAACCTGTAATTGATTATCTCGTTCATTTAGCAAAGCCCGAATTAGAGATCATCTCCGAGATTGAAAAGCTAAAAGGTAGATATGCGAAGCAGTCTGAAATTCTTGAAATACTTGTATCCAGAGGGGAAGAAAAAATTCTCATAACTAACCTTGCAAAACTTGTGGGAACGACAACAGCAACAATAAGGAATTTGGCAAAGAAAGGGCTTATCTCTCTTGAAGAGACTGAGGTATTTAGAGACCCACTTGAAGGGGAGATATTTCCAGATTCTAAGAATCTCAATCTCAATGCCGATCAGGCTTCTGCATTAAGCGAAATAATCAAAGCAATTGAAAAAGGCGTGCATGAGACATTTTTATTATATGGCGTCACTGCAAGCGGAAAGACAGAAGTCTATATGCAAGCTATAGGCAAACTTCTTGATATGGGAAAAGGTGCTATAGTCCTTGTGCCAGAAATATCGCTAACACCTCAGACTGTCTTTCGCTTTGCGTCGCGCTTTGGAAAAAGAGTAACCGTCCTCCACAGCAAATTGACGCCCGGAGAACGTTATGACCAGTGGAGAAGGATCAAATCAGGAGATGCAGACATCGTAGTCGGTGCAAGGTCTGCTATCTTTGCCCCAGTGAAAAATCTCGGTCTTATAGTGATAGACGAGGAACACGAGACGTCTTACAAACAAGAAGAGTCTCCAAGATACCATGCCCGCGATGTTGCTATAAAACGTGCAGAACTCGTCAATGCGGTTGTCGTGCTTGGAAGTGCAACTCCATCTCTTGAAAGTTTTTATAAAGCTAATAGGAAAGAGTATCGCCTTTTGACCTTGCCACAACGAGTAGATAACGCCAAAATGCCTATTGTAGAAGTGGTGGATATGAGAACCGAGTTAATGCAGAAAAAGAATCGTTCAATTTTCTCAAAAAGCTTACAATCCGCTATTGAAGACCGTCTTGCACGCGAAGAACAGATAATATTATTCCTTAATAGGCGAGGATTTTCAACTTTCATACTTTGTAGAGAATGCGGTTATGTGGCAAAATGCAGGAATTGTGATATATCTTTGACATATCATTCAAGGGGCGAGATGATGGTCTGTCATCATTGTAATTTTAGACAGCCTGTCCCGTCTTTATGCCCAAATTGTAAGGGAAACTATATCAAATATTTCGGTGTAGGAACTCAAAGAGTGGAAGAAGAAGTCAGGAAACTCTTTCCAGAAGCCAGCATAGATAGAATGGATGTTGACACAACGACCAGTAAAGGAGCTTATAAACGGATACTTTCCGCTTTCAAGGAACGTGAAATTGACATCCTCATCGGAACGCAGATGATAGCAAAGGGACTTGATTTTCCTAATGTAACATTAGTTGGTGTTATATCCGCAGATACTGCATTAAATCTGCCAGATTTTCGCTCAGGAGAACGCACATTCAATTTGCTAACACAGGTTGCAGGCAGATCGGGGAGAGGTCAAATCAGTGGAGAGGTTGTCATACAGACATATAACCCTCAGCATTTCAGCATACTTTCTGCACAAGACCAAGATTATAGAAGCTTTTATCGCCAAGAGATCGTCAATCGTGAGATGCTTCTCTATCCACCATTTACGCATTTTGCAAGGATAATATTAAGAGGATTGTCAGAAGAAGCCACGATCAAGGCAAGCGAGACATTAGGCGAAATATTGCGTTCATATCAGGAGGCAAATTATCCTGAATTGGAGATATTAGGTCCTGCACCTGCGGTCTTAGCAAGAATAAAAAAATATTATCGTTGGAATATTCTATTAAAATCAACTGATCCTTCGGAGATAAGGGGACTTATAAAAATGGCGTTTGCAAAATTGCCATCACAGATCACCAAAGGCGAGGTCACTTATGCAATTGATATGGACCCTATCTCTGTTCTTTAACCTTTTAAGAAAAGTGAGTTTACTTATGAAAAGAAACATTTTAATCAAGTATCAAATCTGCATTTTGATATTTTTCATTATGATTATTAACTTGAATGCTGAAGAAACTCAGCCATCAGAACAACTTGATCCTATCCAAGTATTGACAGGGATAAAAAATGAGCTTGAAAGAGTGCTAAAAGAGAATATCATACCATTTTGGTATCCACAGACAATTGACAAGGAAAATGGCGGATATAACCTGAACCACGATATTAAAGGAAAATGGCTTGGTCCTTCGGATAAATATATTGTAACACAGGCGAGAATGGTATGGTTTTTCTCACATTTAGCAAGGTCAAAATATGGGACAAAGGAGCATTTAGAGTCTGCGAAACATGGATATGAGTTCCTTAGAGACAAGATGTGGGACAAGCAATATGGCGGATTCTATTGGGCGGTTGACTGGACTGGAAGTAAAGCAACCGTGCCTCAAAAGCACCTTTACGGACAAAGCTTTGGGCTTTACGCTTTATCTGAATATGCAATGGCATCTGGCGACATAGAAGCGTTATACCTTGCCAAAAAACTATTTAGCGTCATAGAGTTTATCGCACACGATTCAATTTATGGCGGATATAAAGAGTATTTTCTTCGTGATTGGAGTTTGCCAAAGCAAGATGACACTGGACCTATGGGAAATAGCATTAATATCAAGCTGATGAACACACATTTACATCTACTTGAAGCTATGACCGCATATTATCAAGCAACAAAAGACCCCGTTGCAAGAGAGAGACTTATTGAATTGATCTTTATCCAAAGCAACTCAGTAGTGAGAAAAACTATAGGAGCATGCACAGATAAGTATCAATTGGATTGGAAACCTATCCATAGTCCCGAGTTTGATAGAGTTTCCTATGGACACGACTTGGAAAATGTCTGGCTTTTGATCTCTGCATGTGAAGCGGTAGGGATAAACAATAGGCTTCTCTTTGATTTCTATCGCACACTTTTTGATTATTCGCTAAAATATGGCTACGACTCAACTTATGGCGGATTTTATGAATCAGGTCCATTTAGCGGTAAAGCTGATAAGCGATCTAAGGTCTGGTGGGTGCAGGCTGAATGTCTCGTCAGTGCTTTGGATATGTATTGCATTACAAGTGATATTATATATTTTGATTGTTTTAACAGGACTTTAAGCTGGATTATGAAGCGTCAGATAGATTGGATAAACGGCGATTGGTATTCGGAAATATCTGAATCAGGAGAGCCTTCTGGAGAAAAAGCAGGGGCTTGGAAATCTGCATATCATAATGGCAGAGCTATAATGAAATGTATAGAGTTTATGGAAGAGCTTATCAGTGGAAAAATAAGATGAAAATATAAAACTATAAAAACTAAGGGCGTTTTTATGCCCTTAGCTATTATAAACTTGTAAATTTGTTTTTACTTCCAAAGTTCAAACATCACCTTTGCTATCTCTGTATTGTCTATATAAGCACCTCTTACAGGATCAAGTTCATCTGCATATTTTTTTAATAAATCGCTCCCTGCACCCTTAGCATATATTGGAACCAAACTGTTTGTATGCCCAGTGCTATGCCATTCATACCCCGGAAATTTCCCTTTGCCATTATTTATTAATGGATTCCAAACAGGCTTGATAGAGTCGTTAGGATCATCTTTGTCTGGTCCTGAATTAGGTCCTGTCAAATATCCGGTCTCATGGTCACCTGTGACGATAAGAAGTGTCTCGTTCCAACTGCTTTTCGTCTCAATCCATTTGACAACTGCTTCTACTGCTTTGTTAAATTCTATTTCTTCCTCAATCATACGTGCAAAGACGTTGCTATGAGATGCCCAATCAATTGCACCTCCTTCAACCATAAGGAAAAAACCTTTATTGTTATTGTCCAAAACATTTAACGCCCCACTTACCATTTCTTGAAGACTTGGGACATTTGGATTGAAAGGGTCTTTGTATATGTCGTCGGCAAGAACAGCATCTTTTGTGTCTTTTTTGCCGTCAAAATTACGATCAGTGAACGGCGATCTCCTACATTGCAAAGTTTCATAAACCTTTGGAATGCCGAGAACTCTTTTGGGAGTTTCGCCATCCATCAGTGAACGGAAATCTGATAAATCCTGAATTAATGTCCATGGGTCTCTAAATAAATCACCATCGCAGTCTTCAATAAAATTATCATTAATACCATCTTTGTCTAAATCAAATTCAATTTGCCCTTTCATTAGCCCATTCCAGACCAACTCTCCACCTACAAACGAATAATTTCGCTTGTCAGATACTGGATTTCCATCATTATCATAGAGCGGATTTCCACATCCCATAATGACATCCATCTTGCTGTCAAGGAGCATTTCCTGTGCGATTTCCTCATATTTACCTCTGCCGGGATTATGAGCGACAAAGCAAGCAGGGGTCGCATGGCTAAATTGGACACTCGTTACAACACCAGCAGACTTGCCTCGTTCTTTGGCGTGTTCGCTTATATTTTTTAGGGCATTTTTATCCACATCAACACCAATCGCAGAGTTATAAGTCTTAAAACCTGTTGCCATAGCTGTCGCTGCTGCCCCAGAATCAGTAGCCCCTGATTTCACATATTCAAACCAACTCCACGCCTTTTCAGGTTCATATCCTTCTTTATATGGGACGCTGACTTTTAGGTTTCTCGCTGAATATGTGCTTACCCATAGTTGTATCGGGAATTTTTCATAAACTTGTGTGCCAGTATTTCCATATTGATAAAGGCTTGTGGCGTTAATATGATTATGACCACAACCATCTGAGATCATCAAGATAATGTTTTTTGGAATATCTTGTGAAAAAGATTCACCAATATGAAAAACTGAAATGACGAATAAAATTGTTAATAAGGTTAAACAAAACTTTTTGTAACTCACTTTTACCTCCATAGATTAACTAAATGCTTGTAAAAGAATAGTCCTATTAAACATTTAATATTATGGACCAATCTTAATCACTCATTATTTATTAACCATCACGATCATCTCATTTATTTCAAGAGATGCCGACCATTAGTCTTTGTCAATCCTATTTTTAACAAAATAA
>Ga0078972_1004862_pt1 | contig 35529 bp, 25 predicted proteins | sample YelNatPaOPGAMG01_FD_67568 | JGI IMG/M metagenome (GOLD analysis project Ga0078972, IMG submission 67568) | Hot spring thermophilic microbial communities from Obsidian Pool, Yellowstone National Park, USA - OP-RAMG-01 (SPADES assembly) (version 2) | ecosystem: Environmental > Aquatic > Thermal...
CTCAATGGCATTCTGGGCCCTGCCAATCTCCTCGTCCGCCCGCTGGAGAAGCTCCGTGAGCGACAGCTCGATATGCGTTGATATCCGCTCGATCTCGGCGAGACGCTCCTTGCGTGTCTCTTCGAGGAACGGCACGAGCGCATGCTCATTGAGCCAGTCTGTTTTCTCAGGAAGCGTGGCAACCGCGGGAAGTGTTTCGGGCGGGTCCGCCGGCGTGAAGTTTCCGAGTACGTGAGGCTCGCGGAGGTTCGGTTTCCCGTCGTTTGAGACCTCAACCGCAAACAGCCGCTCGTGGATCACCTGGCCCAGGCCGTCAACGACGCGTGCCCGGTAAAAGTCGATTCGCGCGGGTGCGTTATGCTGTAGGGAGTAAAAGATTGCCCCCTTGCCGAAGACGTCGAGTGCTTGCGCGTAAGTGTGCCGCCGGATCGCCTCGAAGAGAGGGTGGCCCGGCGTGACCCACTCCAGGTTGTGCGTCTCCGCCGTCTCCCGGTCAGTTGAACAGCGGGGATACTTGTCCGCCAGCGGCGGCAGCTTCCATGTCGGGTCACTCTCGTAACGGCGCAGGACGGACGGAGTCCTTTCCGGCTCGAACGTATGGGGAAGGTGCGGAAAGGTCTTGAGGGGAAGCCGCACTAACTCGGCCGCGTCCCGAATGAACCGCGCAATGGTCTCGGGCACGACGCGGTGCTCCTGTGCCCGCGCGCGTCGCTCGATCAACATCCCCAGGTTGAGCTTCTTCGATGCGAGTCCTTCGAGAGCATTCTGGCAGATTCTGCGAAACTCTTGTTCGTCCACGTTCCTGAGAAGCTTTTCCTCCAAGTCGGCATCCCCGAGCCGGCCGGCGTAGTAGTCGCGCAGGACCCGTTCCACGTGGGCCGAGGGCAGCACTTCCCCGACGACATTGAAGACTGCATCGTCATCGAGGGCATCGCGGATTTCCTTGAGCTTCTCCAAGAGCCGCTGGAGCACCCGGCCCTCGATGGTGTTCGTGGCGACAAAGTTGAAGATCAGGCAATCTTTGCGCTGGCCGTAGCGATGGATGCGGCCCATCCGCTGCTCGAGGCGATTCGGGTTCCACGGGATGTCGTAGTTGAAGAGGATGTTGCAGACCTGGAGGTTGATCCCTTCCCCAGCCGCCTCGGTCGCCACCAGAATCTGGATCGCCCCTTCCCGGAACTGCTGCTCGGCAAAGAGTCGAGTCCCCTGCTCGTCGCGCGACCCCGGCTTCATGCCGCCGTGGATGGCCCCGACGCGGAAGCCCCAGGACTTCAGCCGCTCCACGAGGTAGTCGAGCGTGTCTTTGAATTCAGTAAAGATGAGGAGCCGCTTCTCCGGGTTGTCGAAGAAGCCTTCCTGCTGTAGCAGTTCCTTGAGCTTCGAGAGTTTAGCTTCCGCACCGGAGTTCTCAACCGTCTTCGCCTGGTCTGACAGTCGCCTGAGCTCTCGAATCTCCTCATGCACCTGCTGGGCGTTTCCCGCGAGCGTGACGGCCTCGAGCCGCTCTTCGATCTGCTCACGCTCCGCCTCCTCCATCTCCTCCAACTCTTCCGGGTCGGGAAGAAACGGCGAAGCCGACCGTGCAAGGTCCTGAGCCCGCTGCAAGCCCTCCTCCAGGCGCTTGGCCCGATTCTCGAGGGAGTGCCGCATCGCGTAGGTGCTTGATGCCAGCCGGCGCTGGTAGAGGGACATCAGAAAGCCTACCGCGCGGGCGCGCGGGTCGTCGCCCTGCGCCGCGGCCTTCGTGCTCTGTTGCTTCACGAAACGCGTGATGTCGCGGTAGAGGTCGAACTCTGCCCCGTCGATCTGGAATTCCACGGTGTGCGGTATGCGCTTCGTGAAGATCTTCTTGGCCACCCACGTCCCATCCGGCTGGCGCTCGGGGAAATAGACCATCGCTTCCTTCGTGCGACGCAGGTAGAACGGCGCGCGGCGGCGAGTCATGGCTTCGCGGATGGACCGCACGTCCGCGTAAGCGTCCGCGTCGAGAAGCTGGAGGAAGAGGCTGAAGTTGAGCGGGTCGCCCCTGTGCGGCGTAGCTGTCATCAGGAGCATGTGGTCCGACGTGTCCCTCAGAAGCTCGCCCAGCTTATAACGAAGGCTCTTGTGAGTCTCATCGGAAGCAGACATTCGATGGGCTTCATCCACAATGACAAGGTCCCAACGGACTTGACGAAGTCCCGGCAGAATATCCTCCCGTTTGGCAAGGTCCAATGAAGTGATAATCCGTTTCTTCTCCTGCCATTGGTTGAAACCAAACTGTTCACGGATATCCGCACCTTTCATGACCTCAAATTTGGCTTCAAATTTTTCTTTCAGTTCGCGCTGCCACTGAAAGGAAAGATTCGCGGGGCAGACTATGAGAATCCGCTCAACCAATCCACGAAGTTCAAGTTCACGGATTAGAAGTCCGGCCATGATGGTCTTGCCGGCTCCGGCGTCGTCGGCCAGGAGGAACCGAACCCGAGCGAGCTTGAGGAAATAGTCGTAAACGGCTTCGAGCTGATGCGGCAGTGGGTCCACGCGGGAAATGGAGAGGCCAAAGTAGGGATCGAACTCGTAGGCAAGCCCAAGGGAATACGCCTGCAGCCCCAGTCGAAGAAGGCTCCCGTTGCCATCGTAGGTATGCCGTGCGCTCAGGATGGTGAGGTTTGCGAGATCGCTACGCGTTAGGATGACCCTCCGGAACTGCTCCGACTGCGTGCCGACCAGTCCAGCCACCCAAGTATCGGTGCCGTTCGGGCATACGGTCTCCACCCGCATCGGCTCGTTAAAAAGTGGGCCGGTGATTAACTGCCCTGGCTGAATTGGAGATATTTCGCACATCAGTACGACGCAATCTCTGACAATTCTTTCAGATTCATTATTAATCCATTTTTCATTTTGCCGAAAACCCCAACGGCTGTTTTATGTCTCTGCAAAAAGTTTTATGATAACCGCCGTAACATTGAACATATCAAGACAGGTTTGTCAAAATCCATTTGTACGAAGAAATTCTGACGATCTGCGCCAAAAAGATTGTTACCGGAACAGTTGTTATTAATTCGTGTGAACAGATCGTTGCACCAAAAGCCGGTGTTACCTGATATGCACAACGTATGAGTACGGAAACCAAGCAAGAAGCGATGGCCGGGCCGAAGCGGCGTTATACCACCTCTAAACGAGGGCCTCCACGGCGGCGGCCTCATTGAGGGACTTAATTGGTTCAAGCATTAGATGGTTTTTGCTTGAGACTGCCATGTCAGCCTTTGCTTTGGTTGCGGCGGGCGGTGCGACGGCGGTAGAGACGTTCTGTAAAGCCACCCTCCCGCTCGAATGTGTCGGCCTGGGACCTTAGCTGGCGGTCGAGGAGAAAGATGCAGAGGTTTAGCAGTGAGAGGGCGCCGTTGGCGGCAAGCACCGCGCCAAGCTGCTCCTGCGGCACGGATGAGACGGGGAACACGGATGACACGGACTGGCGCGGACGGGATGGTTCATTCTGGCCACTTGTCCGTGTTTCTCCGTGCCCGTCCGTGTTCCCCCTGGCGCTCTCTTCTTTCCAGCGCCGCGCCTCATCGGCCACCCAGTTCCGGAATTGTTCCAGGGTGGCGCAGCGTAACGCCTTGAAACGTTGCAGGGCCGGGTGGTCAGGCGGCCAGAGCGGCAGGCCACGCTGGCGCAGAAAATCTTCGTAGTCCAGGCGCAGTTCCTCAAGGCTGCCCATGGCCACGCCGGTGAGTTTCATTTCGATTTTCCTGGAGGTGGCGGAGTCCACGCTGCCTTCGGCGATGTTCTGGCGCCCACTGCGGGCGGCCTGCACCATCTGGTCGTGGGTACGGCTGCGCCGGTCAATGAAACGGTCGCAAAATCGGACAGTTACATCATAGATCAGGCTGGCCAGTTGGAATGTCTTGAGCTTCCGATACCCCCCATGCTTGGGGATCAGGCTGTCCTCTGATTGTGTCGGTTCGTGTTCGTCCATTTTCGCTTCAATTTCAAAAACCCGCCGCTGAAGCCCAGGAGTGCGCACGCCATCCTGCTCAAGGCTGGGTGGTCTTGAACCAGAGGGTGACGCGCACGCCGCCTTCAGGACGGTTCTTCAAATCAATGTAGCCCTGGTGCAGTTCCATGATGTTGCGAGCAACGCTAAGCCCAAGACCGGTGCCTTCTCCAGTGGGTTTGGTGGTGAAAAACAAATCCCAAACGCGCGGCAGTTTGTCCGGCGGGATGCCCGGGCCGGTGTCATCCACTTCAACCACCACAACCGTTTCGCCGGCATTGAACCGGGCGGCGCGCCGCGTGCCAATCTCCTCGGCAAACTCGCCCGGTTGCAAGGTCTTGTAATAAGTGCGCACAGTCAGCAGGCCGCCGCCTTTCATGGCTTGCAGCGCGTTGAGGAACAGGTTCACGAAAACCTGGGTAATTTTATTGGCATCCACGACAACCAGCGGCGGCGGTTCCGCCAGTTCGCAGCGGACTTCAACCAGGGAGTTGATTTGCTCGTGTTTGGTGAGTTTAAGGGAGGTTTGGATGATATGATGGAGGTCGGCAGGGGCCATCTTAAGCTCGTGCGGCGCCGCAAAATCAAGCAGGCCAAGGATAATGTTGTCGGCGCGCTGTATGGCGGCCCGCATGTCCTCAATGACACCCTGCACGTTAGGGTCTGTCTTGACGGTGGATGTGCTGAGGTAATCAATGCCCATGCCCAGAATTGCCAGTGGATTCTTTACTTCATGGGCGACACCAGCGGCAAGCCGGCCCACTGATTGCAGTTTCTCGGCCTGCATCAAGCCCATCTGTGTGGTGCGCAGCTCTTCATTTGTCTTTTGCAGCGCGGCGTTGGCTTTTTTGAGTTCCTCTTCCATCTGCCTGCGGGCGGTGATGTCGCGCCCGATGCAAACAAGGCCGACGATGCGCCCATCCGGCCCTTTCAAAGGGACTTTTGTGGTCAAAAACCACAGTGTCTGGCCGTCGCGGGTTTTCATCGGCTCTTCACGGTTTATGACCGGCTGGCCGGTTTCCATGATTCTCATGTCGTCTTCATGGCGGGTCCTGGCCTCTTGCGGCTCGTAAACGTCAAAGGCGGTCAATCCAATCAATTTTTCGGGGTTGTCGAAACCCAGCAGGCGTGCATGAGTGGGATTGTTCACCAAGTACTTGCCCTGCCTGTCCTTGACAAAGACGTAATCGGGCAGATGCGCAATGATGCTGCTGAGCAGGTTGCGCTCGGCAGCGAGGGCTTCTTCCATTTGCTTGAGGGATGTGATGTCGCGCGATATGCCGAAGGTGCCCACAATGCGCCCTTCTTTGTCGCGAAGAGGCATTTTGGTGGTATGCGCCCAACAAGTTCGCCCATCCGGCAGAGTCTCAAGCTCCACACGCCCGATAACCGGCTGGCCGGTGCGTATTATTTGTTGTTCATCCTCGAAGGCCGGGCGGGCGTGTTCCTCGGTGAAGAAATCAAAATCGGTTTTGCCAACCGCTTCTGAAGGATCTTTAAGACCGAATAACCCCGCCAATGCGCGGCTGATACGCAGGAAGCGGCTCTGGGCGTCCTTGAAATAAATGCGGTCGGGGACGTTGTCCAGAAGTGTGTGCAGCAAATCGCGCTCGTGGGCCAATGCCTGTTCGGCGCGTTCCCTCTCGGCAATCTGTTGTTTCAAATCGGCATTGGCGCGCTGCAACTCGGCGGTGCGCACCTTGACCTGATGTTCGCCAAACGCGGCGCGGTCGGCAACCAATCGTTGTTGGTTGACCACAAGGAAGGTTAGAACCAGACCGGCTACAAGCACCAGCCATGAACCCCACTGCCTGCGCGCGGTAAAAAAGCGCGTTGTTGGAAAACAAAGCACATTCCACGTCTGTCCGGCCGCCTCCAGGGCGCCTTCCCAGGGAGGAATGCCGCGGCGATTTTTTATTTCAGTCAGGCGCAAAGCAGTTGTTTGCTCGGTTACAGGCCCGAAGTGGAAAACTGGCGAGCGCAATTCCACCGGCAGGCCGCCATCCAAAAAGCCGTCGAGTTCCTTTTGCGGCAGTCCGGGGAAGTTGGTGCTCAGGAACTGTCGGAAATTTTCCCGCGAAATGGATGCCTGCAGTCCTTTAAGATAGTTTGTGAGCGTGGCCGGTTCGAGGATTTGTGAGGGCGCTTCCAGATAAATATCCAGCTCATCACGCGGCATGGTCTGCAAGGCCCCTTCCAGCAACCGCTGAAGGGGCACCGCCGCCGCCAGGAAACCCGTCAGGGCGCGCCGCCTATCCGCCTGGGTCTCGTGCTGCGCCTGTTTGTTGTAAACCGGTAGAAAGAAAAAGACCGCCGGCTGGCTCCGCTCCTGTCCGGATACAACCGGCGGGTGAATCCAGCCCGAATCGGTCAACAGGCCGGTGTCGCGTGCACGTTCCATGGCAAGGCGGCACTCCAGCACCGAAAACAGATCAAATCCAGCCCAGCCGCCGCGCTCGGTTGAAGGTTCAACGTACATGGCGGGGAAATACTCATCGCGCGCGGTTGCAACGCGAACAGCCCCCGTTCCCGCCCATTCGGTGATGCTTGTGCGGCGGCGCATCAACCGGCGCAACTCACGCTCGAATCCGACGCGTTCAGCCGCCGTAACACGTGGCAGCCATTTCAGCGACTGAATTTCCGGATGCCGCGCCAGTATGCTTGAGATGAAAAGATGAAATTCTTCAGGCTCAACCTGCTGGCTGCTGTCGTAGAAAGCGCCGGCGAATTGCAACACCTCAATGCAGGCATTGAGGCTGCGTTGCATCGCCAGAACGCGGTCGTCTGCCACCTTGTCAACGGCAAGCTGCCGTTGTTCGTGCTGGTTGAGCAGGTAGGCGGAGGTAAATGTGGCAAGCAACCCAAGCGTAAACAGCGCCCAGAGGCTGCGATAACGCTGGAACCAGCCGGGTTTCTCCACTGGAGAATCCGCCGGTTTTGCCCCTGGGGTGCTGGTTTCCATGCGCGTTATCCTTTACGATTTGGGGCGCAGTGCCCGAAGTTGCCGGGCGCATCCGCCATGTTTCATTGCCGCTCGTACTCCCCCTTGCCGAGCCGTTTGTACACTGTAAAGCCCGCCTTTTTGGCGTCGCTTATCGAGAGAGGTTTCAAATGGTGCGGCGTGCTGAAGCTCGAAATCACCTTGCGCACCGGTTTTTTGCAAAGCGGACAATGTGTCACCGGCGGCGCATTCAACGGCCGCCGCAACGTAAAGCGCCCGCCACAGATGCTGCACTGGCCGTCGCACGGTTCGTATTCGTATAATGGCATATACACCGCCTCCAATCTGCGGCAGCAGCCGCATGCTTCAAATTTCTGACAGGCTTCCAGCCCTGCGCACCGGCCTCCTGCCGGTTACTGTGTTACAAAATACTTTATACACACCGGCGCACCAATCGCAAGCGTTCGGCCTGCAGCCGACAGCCTGCCAGTGGTGGTGTCAATCCTGAAAACCACCACCGAATCCGAGCCTTGATTGGCCGCAAGCAACCATCGCCCCAGCGGGTCAATGGCAAAATGCCTCGGCATCCTGCCCTGTGTGGACTGGTGCTCGATAAAGGTCAGCCTGCCATTTTCCGGATTGATGGCGAAGGCAGCAATGCTGTCATGCCCGCGATTCGAGGCATACACAAATTTTCCCGATGGATGCACCTCAACCTCGGCCGCGGTGCTTGTGCCCTGAAAATCAGCGGGCAAAATGGAAACGGTTTGAAGTTCCTTGATGATTCCCGACGCCTGGTCGTACTCGCCTGCAATCAGCGTTGAATCGAGTTCATTGACAATGTAAACCCACCGGTTATTGGGGTGAAAGGCAAGATGCCGTGGGCCGGCGCCCGGTTTGGTGGAAAACAAAAACGCCGGTGGCTTTTGCAAAACGCCGCCGGCGGACTCAAAGTTATAAACCAGGACCTTGTCCAGACCCAAATCGCATGTCAACACGCGCTGATTGCGGAAATCGGCGGCTATCCAGTGCGCGTGCGGCCGCTCCTGACGGCGCGGATTCACGCTCGAGCCTTCGTGCTGCACAACCGCCGATGCCTCGCCAAGGCTGCCGTCCGCTTTTACCGGCAGACACGCTATGCTGCCCCCGCCATAATTGGCCACCAGCAAATAACGCCCCGCTTTGTCCAATGACAGATGACACGGCCCGGCGCCGCCGGAAGGTTGCTGGTTTAGTTTGTTCAATTTGCCGGTTGCAGGTTCAATCGAAAAGGCTGCCACGGCGCCGCTTTGCCGGCCGCCGCCGGTTTCATATACTGTGTAAAGCAATTTGCGCTCCGGATTCAGCTCCAGAAAAGTTGGATTGGGCGCCTCCCCGGCCAGCACCGGCTCGGTCGTCTTTCCGGTCTGCGGGTCCATTTTGAAAGAGTAAATGCCCTTGCTTTTGGGGCCGGTGTAAGTGCCGACATAAACAAGGTACTCCGCCCCTGTAAGGGGCACGCTTAACAGCGCGCCAAGAATTGCACAAGCCGCCTGCGTCTTAAAGTTTTTCAGCCGTTTGAACATGCCACTACTTCAACACAACCCCGCCGCCGGCGCAATGCAGAATCGCCGCAACCATTCTCCTCCAGAATCTCCAAAACCCTGCGAGGGTGGATGCAAATCCTGTAGCCGCCATCGTGAGATGGCGGACAAATCTCTGCCGCCTTACGGCGGCAGCTACACATATAGCCAGTGTGGAACCCGCCACGCTTCGCTTGATAACAGAAGGGATTTTTTTAACTCAGTTTTCCGGGTTTATGTCTTCAACAACCAGGTGGCATGAAATCCGCGCTTGAAAAATTCTGCTGGGAGGCGGCAAGATGTCAAAAATTATGGATGGTGGCTCTCTTTCGTTGCCGAAGGGTGGGTCTGGCAACTGTAACGCGGGAACGGCCGTTGAAACGGTCGTTGCCGCGTCCGACTTTTCCCCGGCTACAATGGAGGCTGTGGATCGGACAATTAACGATGCAATTCGCTGGCTTGCAAAGGAACAAAACGACGAAGGGTTTTGGGTCGGCATCCTTGAATCCAATTCCTGCATGGAGGCGCAATGGATTCTTGCCATGCACTTTTTGGAGGTCAAGGACGACCCCAAGTACCAGGGCATAATCAAGGCAATTTTGAGAGAGCAACGCCCGGATGGCTCATGGGAAGTCTATCACGAAGCGCCGGACGGCGACATAAACACCACCGTTGAATGTTACGCCGCTCTGCGTTGCGCCGGCTTCAAGCCCGATGAGGAGCCGCTCAAAAAAGCGCGCCAATGGATTCTCTCCCACGGCGGTTTGAAAAAAATCCGGAATTTTACCAAATTCTGGCTCGCGCTGATTGGTGAATGGCCCTGGGAACACACCCCGAACGTGCCGCCTGAAATAATTTTTGTGCCGGTTTGGGCGCCGTTCAACATCTACTGGTTTGCCAGTTGGGCACGGGCAACCATCGTGCCGCTGTCAATCTTGAGCGCCCGGCGACCGGTGCGGCCTCTTCCACAGGATAGAAGACTTGATGAGCTTTTCCCCGAAGGCCGCGAAAATTTTGATTTTTCAATGCCAAGACGCCTCAGCGGGTTCTGGCCGACATTTTTCCGAGTAAACGAGAAGCTGCTTCATCATTACATGAGCAGCCCATGGAAGCCGGGGCGGGAAACGGCGATCAAACTCTGTCTGGAATGGATTATCAAACACCAGGACCCGGATGGCGCATGGGGCGGGATTCAGCCGCCGTGGATTTACAGTTTAATGGCCCTCTACACGGAAGGGTATCCGGTTGATCATCCAGTGATGTTCAAGGGAATGGATGCGTGGAATCACCATTGGTCATACAGGCGCGGCGATGCAATTTACATCCATGCCAGCGAATCACCCATCTGGGATACTGTTCTGGCAATACAAGGGTTGCTGGACTGCGGCGAAACCTTCGAGACATTTCCCGGACTTGAGAAGGCCCTTGATTGGCTGCTTAAGAAACAAATCTTTGTCAAGGGCGACTGGGCGATGACTGTCAAAGGCGTCGAATGTGGCGGCTGGGCGTTTGAGCGGGCAAACAGGCTTTACCCGGACATTGACGACACGGCGGTGGCGATGATTGTGCTGGCGCGCCTCCGGAAAATTGCCCCAAAACATTTCATTCCGAGGATTGATTACGCTCTTAAGCGGGCCGAAGTCTGGGTCAGGGCGATGCAGTCTTCAAACGGCGGCTGGGGCGCATTTGACAAGGACAATAACAAATGGTTTCTGACGCTCATACCGTTTTGCGATTTCGGCGAAGTCCTTGACCCGCCGAGCGCGGATTTGACCGGACACAAACTCGAAGCGCTCGGCTGCCTCGGTTATACGATGGACGACCCGGCCGTCAAGCGGGCCGTTGAGTACACGATGAGCGAGCAGGAACCGGACGGCAGTTGGTTTGGCAGATGGGGCGTAAATCATCTTTACGGCACTGCGCTCGTGCTGCCCGGATTGCGGGCCGTCGGTTTCAACATGAAAGACCCGCGGATTCAGAAGGCCGCCGAGTGGATTGCCAATCACCAGAGCAAGGACGGAGGCTGGGGCGAATCCTGCGCATCATACATGGATGACTCCTTCCGCGGCAACGGGCCGAGGACACCTACGCAAACCGCCTGGGCGCTGATTGGCCTGCTTGCCGTGGGCGATCACAAGTATGACGATGTCATCAGGCGCGGCATCGAGTGGCTGATAAGGCACCAAAAAGACGGCACATGGCATGAGTCCTATTATGTCGGGTGCGGATTCCCCGGATACGGAATCGGCGAGCGAATAAGACTGAAGAAAAACACGTTGTTGCTTGCCCAGGGGAGGGAGCTGTCGCGCGGATTCATGATCAATTACAACATGTACCGCCACTACTTTCCGCTTCAAGCCTTGGGAAGGGCGCGGCTGCACTTCCAAAACAAAAAGTCGTACCTCGACAGATAACTTCCGCTGCGAATTAAGGGAAGTCTTGTTCTGGACATAAGAGAGTCTTTCATATAGACTTGGGTTTTGAATGTCGAAGACAGGCAAAAACAGCGATGCTCCGAAACAATCGGAGAACGTCGAAACGGAAATGCCGTTTGAGGAAGCTTTGAAGAGGCTGCAGGCCATCGTCGAATCCATGGAAAGCGAGGAGCTGCCTCTTGAGACGCTTCTGGCGCGCTTTGAAGAGGGCACCCGACTGAGCCGTTTGTGTCAGAAACAACTGGCGGAGGCGGAGTTGAAAATCCAGCAACTGGAAAAAACCGCCAATGGCGAACTGAAGCTCAAACCAGTCTCCCCGCAGGCGGAGAAATCTGATGGCTGAGGCGGATTTGACGCTTATGAACCGTTATCTCGACATGGTTGACAATCCTGCGCACGTAAAGAAGCTCACTCCGGAACAACGGGTGCAATTGGCGGCGGAAATCCGCCAGGAACTGATCCAAACGCTGTCCAAGCACGGCGGTCATCTTGGGCCAAATCTGGGCGTGGTTGAGCTTACAATTGCGCTGCACACGGTTTTCAACACCCCGGAAGACAAGTTCGTCTGGGATGTCAGCCATCAAGTTTACGTGCACAAGTTGCTGACCGGGCGAAAGAACCGGTTTGCAACCATACGCACCACCGGCGGCCTCAGCGGCTTTGCGCTGCCTTCCGAAAGCCCGCACGACTGCTACGGGGCGGGACATGCCGGCACCGCTCTTTCCGCCGCGCTGGGCATGTGCGCCGCACGCGACAGGCGCGGCACCAACGAGCATGTGGTTTGCATATTCGGAGACGCGGCCCTGACAAACGGCATATCGTACGAGGCGCTGAACAACATTGCACATACAACAAAACGATTCATCGGCATCCTCAACGACAACGAATGGAGCATCGCCAAAAACGTCGGCGCCATTGCCACCTACTTGAACCGGCTGATTACGCATCCACGCTACAACCAGTTGCAACGTGATTTCGCCAACTGGCTCAAGCGCCTGCCAAAGGGGACCATTGCGTTGAAAATAGGACAAAAGGCCGAGGAAGCGATCAAAAGCATGGTTTCAAGGGCCACGCTCGAACAGGTTTCCACATCTTTTGAACCTGACGGACGCGGCGGTTTCGGCAGCAGCCTTATTTTCGAGGAGCTGGGCATTCGTTATCTTGGGCCGATTGACGGCCACGATTTGTCCATGCTTATCAGCGTGCTGGAGTTCGCCAAAACCTGTGATCATCCCATTGTAATTCATGTCCTTACCCAAAAAGGGAAGGGCTACGATGCGGCCATGCAGCATCCGGAAAAGTTCCATGGCACCGGCCCGTACGATGTCCAGACAGGCAACGCAATCGCAGCCAAACCAGGCACCCCGCCCACGTACCAGGATGTTTTCGGACAGGCTCTGGTGCGACTGTGCAAGCGTGACAGCACGCTTGTGGGCATAACCGCCGCCATGCCCAGCGGCACAGGGCTGAAATATCTGGAAAAGGCAATGCCGGACCGCTATTTCGATGTCGGCATCGCCGAGGAGCACGCCGTGATTTTCGCGGCCGGCATGGCAACAATGGGCTTTCGTCCGGTATGCGCCATCTATTCAACATTCCTGCAACGCGCCTACGATTGCATCATTCACGATGTTTGCCTGCACGATCTGCCGGTAATCTTTTGCATGGACCGCGCCGGCCTTTCAGCCAATGACGGCCCAACGCATCATGGACTGTTCGACATTGCTTACCTGCGTTGCGTGCCAAACGTAATCGCCATGGCGCCAAAGGATGAGGATGAGCTTGTGGACATGATGTTCACCGCAACGCAGCAGAAACATCCGGTGTTCATCCGTTACCCACGCGGGCCGGGCGAAGGCGTCCCCATTAAAGACCAGCCGCGTCTGCTGGAAATCGGAAAAGCGGAGGTCATACGGCACTTTGCAAACAACGGGGGGGCAAAAGTGGCGCTGTTTGCGCTGGGCAACATGCAGCGAGTTGCTGCGCAAACCATTGAGTTGCTGGCCGCCGAGGGCCTCGATTGCGCCCTGATAAATCCACGCTTCACCAAACCGCTGGATGCCGGCACGCATGAATTTTTCGGTCGCGCAGCCCAGGTGGTGGTTACGCTTGAGGACCACGTTTTGTGCGGCGGCTACGGCAGCGCGGTGCTGGAGCTGTTCAGCGAGAAACAAATCAACACGCCGGTCGTGCGCGTCGGATGGCCGGACCAATTCATTGAACATGCTTCCACAGTTGATGTCCTGCGTGAAAAGTACGGATTGACGGCAACCGCAACAGCCGCAAAAGTAAAGGCGGCGCTTGCAGCGGCAGCGCAACCAAATTTGATTTCAGCCGCAATGTGAACTGTGGGCGCCGTTGAAATCGTGCGGAAATCGAATCTATTATCATGAGCAACCAAACAATTACACCGCCTGACGGCGGAAAAATAACCATCGAAAACGGGCGTTTGAAAGTCCCGGACCACCCCATAATTCCATTCATCCGAGGCGACGGCACCGGCCCGGATATCTGGGCGGCCAGCCAGCGCGTATTGGATGCAGCAGTTGAAAAAGCCTACGGTGGCAGCCAGAAAATCGCGTGGTTCGAGGTCTATGCCGGCGAGGCGGCTTTCAACAAGTTCAACAACTGGCTGCCTGATGAGACGGTGCGCGCGTTTCAGGAATACCGTGTTGGGATCAAAGGCCCGCTGACAACGCCGATTGGTGGTGGCATCCGCTCCCTGAACGTCGCCTTGCGCCAGTTGCTTGACCTCTACGTCTGCCTGCGGCCCGTCCAATATTTCCAGGGCGTGCCTTCACCGGTCAAACATCCCGAAAAAGTCAATGCGGTCATCTTTCGGGAAAACACCGAGGATATTTACGCTGGCATCGAGTTTCGCGGCGGTTCTCCGGAGTCCAAAAAGGTGCTGGACTTTTTGGCGCGTGAATTTCCGGATGATTTCAAAAAAATCCGCTTTGGCACGGTTGAAAAGGCGGAGGCCTATCTGAAAGAAGCCGGGCGCTTCAAAGAGCCGGCGGAGGCGGAGCTGTGCGTCGGGATTGGCATCAAACCCGTGTCACGGGTTGGCACCGAACGGCTGGTCAAGGCCGCCATCGAATATGCGCTGCGCGAAAAACGCCGGCATGTCACCCTCGTCCACAAGGGCAACATCATGAAATTTACAGAGGGCGCCTTCCGTGACTGGGGTTACGCGATGGCAGAGCGGCTGTTTGGTGAGCGCGTTTACACATGGGCACAATGGGAGCGCACCAAAAAGGCAAAAGGCGAAGCCGCGGCGGCAGAGGAGCAAAAGGCCGCCCTGCAAGCTGGACGGTTGCTCATCAAAGACGCAATCGCCGATATCACATTGCAACAGATTTTGACACGACCGGAGGATTTTGACGTCATCGCCACGCTGAACCTGAACGGCGATTATTTAAGCGATGCACTGGCCGCACAAGTCGGCGGGATTGGCATCGCGCCGGGCGGGAACATCAACTACGACACCGGCCACGCCATCTTTGAGGCCACGCACGGCACCGCCCCCAAGTACGCCAACAAAGACGTTGTGAATCCAGGTTCGGTGGTGTTGTCGGGGGAAATGATGTTGCGTTACATGGGCTGGCGCGAAGCCGCAGACCTGATCATCAAGGGTCTGAACGGCGCTGTTGCAAGCAAGCGCGTTACCTACGACTTCGCGCGCCTGATGGAGGGAGCCACCGAAATCAAATGCTCCGCCTTTGGCGACAACATCATTGCGCACATGTAAAACCGGCGCCCGCCTACAAGCCGCGCCAGATGTGCTCCAGGCTGAGCAGGGCGTAGCAGGTCACGAGCACCGGGTCTTTTTCCATCCACCGGTTGCTCTCGTTGACCCATGAGCCGTCCGGTTTCTGCGCGTTGAGCAATTTCATTGCAAGTTGACGCCGCCATTCGACTTTCTCGCCGCCGCCGGTCTCAAGGACATCCACGCCCGCGATGCTGAGCGCCTTGGACATGGTGTGGTAATAGAAGTATAGCCCTTCCGGCCCCATCCCCGGATTCTCCGACAATGTGTAATTGTTGCGCAACCAGTCCAGCACGGCCTTGACGCGCGGATCACTCTTGTCAAGCCGCGCATATATGTAGCTTAACAGGCCTGCGTAGCTGATGCTTCCGTAGGAGCGCAATGAAACCTTGCCGGTTGCGGGGTTTGTCCGGCTGCCAGCCATGCTGTGGCCGGGATAATACACAAACCCGCCCAAATCTCGCGGGTCGTCTGAAACCCATTCCTGTTTGTTGTGCGATGGAAGATTCTGGCAATTTTGAAGGAAGTGTATTGCGGCGGCGTAATTAAGGTCTTTTTCATTTGGGTCCTTGTCCTGCACCAAATGCCGGCTGTAATAACAAGCCTCAAGCGCCGCCAGCGTATTGCCCATGTCCGAATGTTTGTACTTGGTGCCATAGCCGATGCCGCCATCCAGCGGCGTGTCAAGCTTGCCCGGCTCGCCGAAATCCGTCTGCAACCCGACCAAAAACCGCCTTGCAGCCCGAATGGCAGGTTCATAACGCGGATTGTTCGCCGCCAATAGCGCCATCATGCCCAACGCCGTGTTGTATGTGGCATAGTTGGTATGATAAATCCCGCCATCCGGCTTCACATTGGACAGCAGAAAACGATAGGCGCGCGCCACCCACTCAGGCTCGTTGGCGCCGTACTTCCCTGCCGGGTCGCCCTTCAGCGCCATCAATGGCAGCGCCGTCAACGCCGGCAGCTCGGGCTGGCTCCATGAACCGTTTGTATTCTGGTTGTTTTTCAACCATGCAAACCCGCGGTCCAGCGCCGCTTGAAGCTCGTTTTTGAACGATTGATTCTGCGCCACAGGCTGCAACGCCGCGCTGGCAGCCACTGCCGTCGCAACAAACAATCCTGTTACTCCATAAATCCAGCCAAACTTGTGAATTTTCATTTTTCCTGTCTCGTTTTGCCGCCGGAATTTCCCGGCAGCGTTATTGTCACTTGTACCTCAGTTCCGGACGGAGGGCAAATCTTTGCGTTGACCGTCCAGTTCTCGTCCGGCTCACGCGCCCAGCGCGGATAGTTAATCAAAGCGTCAACATCGCGAATGATTGCAACAATGGAACGGTCGCGCTGTGCAATAAATGTCCCATCAATCAGCCTTGAGCCGTTGTAAACCCAGTCGCCTTTTTTCAAAGGCCTCCTGGCGGCGCTGTCCCAGATTAAATCCTCTGCTGCCACCCGCCTCTGTTTTCCATCCTTGTTCCAACTGACCTCGATGCGAACCGCATCCCCAGGCACTTGCAGGGCGTCATTGTCCAATATCGCGCCCGGCTGCGCCCCTTTGGCATCAAGCAGCAGCATCCCCAAATGAATGTGATACGGCTCAACGTCAGTGCGCAGGACGCTCTCGTGCAATTTGCCGTCATTTGCAACCACCAGATATTCCACCATCCCCTCCTGCATGTTCACCACTGCAGGAAACGAAACCTGGTTTTGGCGCCGGTCAAGCCGCACCTTGCCCAACTCAAACAGTCCGGGGCCAGTCTGCCGGAAATGTGTGTTTGTAACTGTATGCGCATTGGGCTTTTGATTTGGCGGCGGCATTGGCCCGGCATACGCCACCCAGCCGGCTATCAAGCAGGCATAGAGCAAAAAACGGCTTTGCAATCCCTTATGCATCCTACAATTAAGACGCCGCCTCACCCGCGGCTGTTCAAATGGCACTTCCCGCCAGGGCCCATGACAAACTCGTCCATGGGAATTGTCAACGCCTGATCGCCATAATTTCGTGCACCTGGAATCCTAGGATTTTCCACCGCCGAATACGGCATGAAAAACAACCTCTTTGGTCTTCCAAATCAGCGCCATGGTCATTGCCACCGGTACCAGGGTAAGAAAAAGAAAAAACAAGTGATGCACCGTCTCGCTCTGGCTTAACGCCTTTAGAATAGTACGCGGCAGCAATCCCTGTTTGCTCAGGGAAATTACCGCGGCCAAAATTGTAATGGTGATCGGTATGGCCGCCAGAAGGTATTGATTGAGATGGCTGAAAAAGCGCGTCTCCGCGCGCAGTGTCTCATCCGGCAACATGGCTACCAGCCGTTGCAGGACATGGTTCATGCAGTAAAGAAACAACAGGCCGAAGACGGCAAAAAGCATGACTGCAAGCTCAAAAACAGTCACATCCGGCGCCTGGACGCGCCAATAAACAAAAGGCGACAATCCGACCAAAACCATCGCCAGCATTTTTGCACGGTCAATCGCCTCCATCCAAATCTGCTCCTGTCGCTGGAAATCGCCAAGCAAATGCACCCCGTAAAGTAACAGCGCCGTGCAGGCCGTCGGCAGCAGAAAATCGTAGCTCTGCACCTCCAGCCGGTTTTTGAGTCCCACATGAACACACGCCAGCAACGCCAGCGGCATCCCCCAAAACAAGGCCGACAAACCACGAATCAAACGCCCAAGGGCGCGCATCAAATCCGGCGGCGGGATGGTCGGGTTTGGCGTCACAGTTTGTCCTGCACCCAATAAAGCCGTGGGCAGTTTATATCCTCAGATAGGTGTAGTCCTTCAGTCCGCGCTCGTAGTCATCCAGCAGGCGCATCGCCTCCGATGGCCGCATGCGGTCGGACTTTATGGCCTCATCAACCTGCGCCTTCATCTGGCGTTTCAATTCGTTTTCATCATATTGCACCGCGGAAAGCGCCTGGCCGATTGTGGAGCCTTCGATGATTTCCTCCACGTAATAACCGGCAGCCTCGTCCGGGTCCAAAAAGACATGCACCTCGTTGACGCGGCCAAAGAGGTTGTGCAAATCGCCCATGATGTCCTGGTAGGCGCCCATGAGGAAAATGCCGATGTAATAAGGCTCCGGCTGCCCGTTGCCGTTGGTGCGAAGGGAGTGCAAAGCGAGGGTGTCGCGCACGTCATACAAGTCAATGAACTTGTTGATATGCCCATCTGAATCGCAGGTAATGTCCACCAGCGTCGCCTCCCGGTCCGGCCGCTCATTGAGCCGGCTTATCGGCATGATCGGGAAAAGCTGGCCCAGCGCCCAATGATCCAGCAGGGATTGGAAAACTGAGAAATTGCACAGGTACTGGTCGCCAAGGCTGTCTTCGAGTTTCCGGATTTCCTCAGGCACATACCCCTGGCCCTTGAAACTTTCGACCACCGCCCGCCCTATGTCCCAGTACAGGCACTCTATCTTGGCCTTGTCAGGCAAATCCATCAGTCCCAGTGTGAACATTGTATGGGCATCCTCCTTGCGCTCCAATGCATCGTGAAACGCCTCGAGTTTGTTAAGCTTCGCAAGGTTTTTCCGAATATCCAGCAGCTCGCGCACCAGCGGATGTTCGTTTTCGCCATAGGAGAAATGATCGCTTGAGCGCAGCTTTTCATTTGTTCCAAACACCTCAACAATCAGCACGCTGTGATGCGCCACCAGCGCCCTGCCGCTCTCGCTGATTATATTTGGATGCGGCACACCCTCCGCATTGCACACATCCGCCACATAATAAACAACGTCATTGGTGTACTCCTGAAGGGTGTAATTGGTTGAACTGTCAAACGCCGAGTGGCTGCCGTCATAGTCAACTCCCAGCCCGCCGCCAACATCCAGAAATTCGATCTTGAAACCCATCTTGTAGAGCTTGGCGTAGAATCGGCTCGCCTCCTGCACCGCCTTTTTCACCGTCAAAATATCGGGCACCTGCGAGCCAATGTGAAAATGAATCAGCTTGAAACAATGCGCCAGATTCTCCGCCTCCAACAATCTGGCTGCCTCCAGCATTTCCGCTGTGCTGAGGCCGAACTTGGCGTTTTCACCACCGCTCTCGGCCCACTTTCCAAGGCCCTTGCACATCAGCCGGGCGCGAATGCCAATTGCCGGCTCAACGCCCAGTTGCTTTGAGACTTGTATTATCTGGCGCAGTTCCCCGAGCTTTTCAACCACAAGCACAACTTTTTTGCCAAGCTTCGTGCCCAATAGCGCAAACCGGATGAAATCCGGGTCCTTGTAGCCGTTGCAAATTATCAATGCCCCCTGCTGGCTTTGGAGCGCAAGGCCGGCAAACAGCTCCGGCTTGCTGCCAACCTCAAGCCCGAATTCATACGGTTTGCCTGCATCAAGAATTTCCTCAACCACCTCCCGCAACTGGTTGACCTTGATCGGAAAAACGCCGCGATACTGGCCCTGATAGTTGTACTCCTTGATGGAATTGCGAAACGCCTGGTTCAGCGCCTCCACGCGGTGCCGCAGGATGTCCTGAAACCTTATCAACAACGGAAACTTCAGTCCCCGAGCCCTGGCTTCCTCCACAACATCAGTCAAGTCAACAGTGGCCCCGGCCTCCTGCAACGGCCGCACCACCACATGCCCGGCCTCATTAATGTCGAAGTACCTGGCTCCCCACCGGTGGATGTTGTATAAATTGCGCGCCGCCTGAATGTCCCAGGCGCCCGCTGCGGTGTTGGATTCACTCATTTTTCGTTGTTCAGATAATTCCTACTATAGGAAGTGTCGCATGTTTGTTCAATAGACGCGTGAAAAATTTTTTCAACTCTTACGCAACGGCCTCAATTTCGATGACAACGGCGGTAATGTTGTCACGGCCCCCGGCGGCGTTGGCTGCATCCACCAATTTCCGGCAAATCTCATCCGGCCCCGCTTCTGCCCCAAGCAACAGCAGCAGTGTTTCCTCCCGCACCATGTTGCTCAAGCCATCAGTACACAACAGCAGACGATCGCCCGCCTCCAGTTTGAGCTTTCGCACCGCCGGCTGCGCATCTCCGGGCATTCCTGCAAATCGCATCAACTGGCTTCGGCTTGGATGATGCTGCGCCTCCACCGGACTCAAATCCCCCATCGCCACCAACAACTGCGCCAGGGAATGGTCCTCAGTCAGACACTCCAGTTTCCCGCTCTGCAACCGGTAGGCGCGGCTGTCCCCAAGATGCGCAAGCAACGCCTCATTTCCCCTGAGCAAAAGCAGCAAAACCGTCGCGCCCATCCCGTGCCGCCCGGGTTGCCCCGCAGATTGCCTTACAACTTCCGCATTCAATTCGACAAAGCTCTGGCTGACATGCGCAACGGCCTCCTCAGAGTGCAAACTGCTCAAGCCGGCGAGTTGCCGCTCAAGAATGTGCGGCAGTTCTTCAACAACCATCCGCGATGCAAGCCCGCCTGCATTCTGTCCGCCCATGCCGTCTGATACCAAACACAGCCCAAGCTCCGGGCGCACAACCCACGCGTCTTCATTTCGCAGCCGGACACGGCCTCTATCGGTTAATCCGGCATATCTAAATTTATTCATCAAACGTTGTCAAAATTGCAGCCAGGTCCCGCCCAAACAACTTTTCATTACCTGCCAGTATATCTCTGCCGGCTGGATGGCTGTTTCTGCCGGCATTACGCGCGGCAGCCAATACATTATCAAAAGCAAAGTTCAAACCGGCAACAAGATTTTGCTTTTTAAGCCCGTCCGTTCAAGACTGCAAATTAAATTCAAGCCGTCTTGCAAAACGGGAGCCATGCGATTTTTCCGCGCTTCCATAAAAACGCCCGCAGAATTTGTCACAACGCCGCTTAACTTGCCATGAGATACCGACATGGCTTAGTCTGGCGGCATGGCAGCGGCAGCTCTCAAAACTATTGTGAATTACTGCGACCGCATACTTGGCACAAGTGCAGTGCGTGATTACGACGGGGCCGTCAACGGCCTGCAGTTTGAAAATAACGGGCGCGTCACCCGCCTTGCTGCGGCAGTGGATGCCCGGCTGGCCACAATCAGGATGGCCGTTGAGGCAGGCGCGGACTTGCTGCTGGTTCATCACGGATTGTTCTGGGGGCAGCCACAGCCCTGGACAGGCAGGCGGCGCGAATTGCTCGAACTTTTGGTAAAACACAATCTGGCGGTGTACAGCTCACACCTGCCGCTGGACATGCATCCACGGCTGGGCAACAACGCAAGGCTGTGTGACGAACTTGGGTTGCGAAAAAGACAACCATTCTTCCAAGAGCACAACCAATGCCTCGGTTTTATGGCCACAGTGCGACTGGACAGGCATGAGCTTCAAAAACGCCTCGCCACAGTTTTGGGCCGCCAGCCGTTGCTGATTCCGTTTGGGCCGAAAATCTGCCGCCGCATCGGCGTTGTCACCGGCGGGGCCGGCAACCATTTGCGGCAGGCCGCCCTTGAGGGCGTTGACACCTTTGTAACAGGCGAAGGAGCGCACTGGACTCATGCGCTGGCTGAAGAGCTGGGTTTGAACGTCTTTTACGGCGGCCATTACGCCACTGAAACTTTCGGTGTAAAAGCGCTGGCAGCGCATTTGTCCCGCCGGTTCAAGCTGCCCTGGGACTTTCTGGACTTTCCGACGGGACTTTGAACAGTTGATCAATCCATGAAAATAAAATCCATGCCCTATCGCATCTCGACGCTTCTTTACTGTTTCAACGAGCGCGGCCATCTGCTGCTGCTTGAAAGGGCGAAGGAACCAAATCTCGGCCTCTGGAGTCCGCCCGGCGGCAAGTTGCGCACCGATTTGGGCGAGTCGCCGTACGTTTGCGCCTGCCGTGAAGCCCGCGAAGAAATCGGTCTGGAACTCAGCGTGCAAGATTTGCATCTGGCCGGGCTGGTCAGCGAGCATGGTTACATGGGACAAGCCCACTGGCTGATGTTCCTGTTTGAAATCAAGCCACGCCTTCGCTCCCTGCCGCCTCCAATCAAGGAAGGGCGTTTCCAGTTTTTCGCGCGAAGCGAGCTTGCGGCCCTGAAAATGCCGGATACTGATCGCGAACATATCTGGCCGTTGTTTTGGCGGTATCGCGGCGGCTTTTTCTCCGCTCATTGCCATTGCCATGCCAGCGGCCGGTACACATGGACGGTTGAAGAGGCTTGGAAAGGACGCAGCCGCTCAACCAAAAAAATCATCCAATCCAGGGAGTGCAAACCATAAACAGCCATGGCCGACAACGAGCCAATAATTGATTTGACCAGCGATCACTATTTCATGGGCGAGGCACTGCGTCAGGCGCACAAGGCCCTTGCAGCCGACGAGGTGCCTGTCGGCGCGGTCATTGTTCGTGAAGGCCGCATCATCGCCCGCGCTTTCAACCAAGTTGAACAACTCAAAGACGCAACTGCACATGCCGAGATGCTGGCCCTGACGCAGGCACAGGAGGCAGTCGGCGACTGGCGTTTGAACGATTGCACCCTGTATGTCACCAAGGAGCCTTGCGCAATGTGCGCCGGCGCGCTGGTGCATGTGCGGATTGCCCGTGTTGTCTTTGGCGCGCCTGACTCAAAAGCCGGCGCCGCAGGCAGCGTGTTGAATCTCCTTCAATTTCCGTCTTTCAACCATCGCTGCGACGTGGCCGGCGGAATTCGCGCCGATGAATGCCGCGCCTTGTTGAAGGATTTCTTCATTCAGAAAAGAAAAAATCCAGATTCGCCGCCAAATTAAAGTCGGCTCAATCAGGCAGGCAGTCAGAACCTCAATCGCATTCATGTTGAACCTGGCACTTGCACATCGTTAAGCAATCACCTGCCCGGCGACCCGGTTGTTTTCAATAGATCGCCGAACTCCGGCAAAAGCGCGTACTTTTTCTGCCATGGAGTGTACATGAAACCGCGGACTTTTGGGACGGTGCGCGCCAAATCAATCCAGGCTTTGACCTCCTTGAGGTCGTCTGCATCGTAGTAGCAGGCCACAAGGGTGCGAAATCCCTGCTCGGCGGCAAATCGCAAACTCTTTTCACGAGGTGCGCCACCCCAAACTGCAAAAATGATGTCCTTCGGCACATGCTGCCATGAGCCGGTGAAATCGCCCTGCACAAGGTAATAATCGCCATGCGCATTATGATTCGGGTCAAGCATGTCGCTCCAGATGTAAACCTCCACCCCGGGAATATATTTCCGCAACGCCTGCACCTGCCGCGTCACACATTCGCCAAGCAACTGCCCCATGTTCCGCCCGGCGCATGCCATGCATGTGCCGCCCATACGGACTTCATCCATGTTCAACAACACGCGCTTGGGCCGCACTTTTTCCGCCAGCAGCCGCGCCTCGTGATCAAAAATTTCATACAATGCAGGCTCGCCCATGCAGACCGTTACCTGGCTGGAATGTATCAGCATGGAATGATACCAACTAACGCGCAATCGTTGCCCGTCTTGAATCCGGCTGCCCGGCAGAATTTTCAACGGCAGTATGTTTGCATCCGGACGGTAAGGGTTCAAATTCGGATCAACCAACGGCGCGTAGTCCCGCCCGGCAACATACGTAATCGAGCCATCCTCATTCTTAACCGTTACTGGCGTGCCCGGCCGATTCAACACATTCATCGGGCCAATCTCCTCAATCGTCCAATCGTCAAGCCAAAGCTTGCCGGACCGCCCGCCCCACATTCCGGCATAAAGGCGCACCTTCTCCTCGCCAAGGCTGTTGAACACCACGGTTAGCCGGCGCCAGTCAGTGGTGGATGGCAGGCTGAATTCGCGCGGCGCCAGTTCGCGTTTGCCAGCCAGCGCCATTACCCGGAATGCATTGGCAGGTTTCAGCCCCTCGGTTTTGACCCAGAGAGTTACACGATAGCAACGATATGGATGCACTTGAATCTCCTGCATAACACGCCCATGCCCATGCTGGTTTGCAGTAAAATTCTCCATCCGCATCGCAGCCTTGCCCCCATGGAATATCTGCGTGTCGGCAAAGCTCACTTCCCCCGGTTGATCATAGAAATTGAAATTTTTGAAACGATGTCCGCTGAATGATTCAAAATCGCCATTGGCAACACGGACTGATGCATCGGGAACCAGCCACGCCTCCTTTCCTTTTACAAGAAATGGCGCATCCCGCACCGGCAGGCCCTCCGCCAGATTCCTGTCATGACTCAACGCAGTGCCGCCATATCCGATTGAAAAAATCGCAGGAATGAACTCCACCCGGTTTTGTTCGCAGGCGCGCTGGACTTGCTCCAGTCTTTGGAAAAAATCCGGCGTCTTTTTGCACAGCGTATCCAGGCCCAGCGACATCACCGCCCCGTTTATTCCATGCCGTCCTGCGTTTTCAACCAATTGCACAATCTCGGTAGCGTCACTATCCCGGCCCAGTCCCCATCCAAAAATCCACACGAATCTGTCGGGATACGGCGCGGCATGAACAAGCGGAACAATGGCCAGCCAGATTCCTGCATACAATTGCTTCATGCCATGCTTATACCAAATCGGAACGCACGCCGCAAACCATTCAATTCCAAATTTGCTTGAATCAAATCTCAATAACAGCCCGCAATGAATTCCAGTCGTGGGTATGCAATTGCGCGCCTTTTGGCGCTTGCACACAGGCACAAGAGGCTTAAACTAGCGTCATGAACAAGTGGCGTGCGGTGGCGATTGTCTGGCTGATTGCACTTGGGCTTGAGGCCCAAGTCGAAGTCAGCATCTCTTTGCCACAAGAACAATTCCTCCCCGGAGAGGATATCATTGTGACAGTTCGCATCGGAAACCAGTCCGGACAACCGTTGAAACTCGGCCAAGGCAATGATTGGCTGACATTCAGCCTCGACTCCCGCGAAGGTTTTCCCGTAACACGCACCGGTTTGCCGCCAGTGGAAGGGGAGTTCACCATCGAATCTGCCCGGGTTGCGAGCAAAAAGGTGAATCTTACCCCGTATTTCAGCCTGCTCAAACCGGGGCGCTACCAGGTGGCCGCCGCCGTGAAAATTCCGCAGTGGCAACAACAAGCCATAAGCCGGCCGGTGGAGTTCACCATTGCAAAAGGCCACCCAATCTGGGAACAGGAAATCGGCGTGCCACCTCCTCCAGAAGCCACCAACTCAGCTCCGCCGGAGGTGCGAAAGTATGCCCTTCTTCAAGCCAACTTCCGCCGGAACCTCCAGCTCTATGTCCGTGTAAGCGACCCATCCGAAAGCCGCATATTCGCCCTTTTCCCGCTGGGGCGCCTGACATCTGTAAGCCGTCCGGAGGCACAAGTTGACCGTTTCAGCAATTTGCACGTGCTTCTGCAAACCGGCGCCAAAACCTTTATTCACAACATCATCAGCCCGCAAGGAAGGCTTGTTGTACGCCACACTTACGAATACGACGATTACACGGCTTCCCGGCCGCGTTTTGCTCGCGACCCCGAAGGGCGTCTCATCGTAAAAGGCGGCCTTCGCCGCATTTCTTCACAGGATTTGCCGCCTCCTGAGCCGTCAGCATCAGAAACAAGCCCGGCCACAAACGCCGTCATCGGCCCGCGCCCTTAATCAATTCCGGCGACGACTAATTAGGTTGTGTCGCACATTTCGCGATTTTCCCCAATACAGTACATTTTACGGATTGTACTGGGTAAGGAAACTCCGTTATAAATACAACTGTGTTGGACCCGAAACAGCGGCAGTGATTGGCCTGAATTTAATGATGGCTGACTCGCTCCAAAGTACGGGAGAAAAATCCTTTCGCGAGCTGTACTGTGAAAAGAGAGGCTGCCCTCCGGAGCAGTTCGAGGAACGGGTTTTGTTGGAATGTTTTTATCAGCATGGCCTGCCTCTGGCCCGCTGGCTGCTGGAAAAGCGCAGCCATTTTCTAGACAAGGACCTTGAGCTTATCAAGCTGCTGGCGCCAACTTGCAGCCTCAATGAATTCAATTACGAACTGGAAAATTACAGATTCTACCAGCCGCCCGAAGGTTTGTTGCGGGGCCGCCTGCGGCTGCGTGTATCCGGCCGGCGGCTGCTGGCGCTGGCAAAAGAACTGTTTGCCAATAAAAATAATTCTCAACAAACCGCTCCGGTCCCGCCATCCTCACAGCCATGAAAATGCTTTTGAATCGTCTATGCCTGATTTGGCTGTTTGCCGCAGGCAGCCTGGCGTTGCCGGCGGCGCCAGCCAAAACCTATCGAAATCCCATAATTGATGCCATCGGGCCGGCTGACCCGACCGTAATAAGTTATCAAGGCAAGTATTATCTTTACCCCACGTGGGACAGCCGCGGGTATGACGTGTTCATCTCCGATGATTTGGTTCACTGGACGCGCAAGGGCCGGTGTTACTCGGACGCACGCGGCGGAGTATGGGCGCCGGATGTATTTCATAATCGCAAAGGCGATGGCCACTTTTATCTCTACTACACCGCCAACAAACCCGGCGGCGGCAAGCTTGTCGGCGTTGCTGTCTCCGACAGCCCGCTTGGGCCATTTACAGACAAAGGCACACTTAAAACCGACGCCATAGACGCGCACATGTTTCAGGACGATGACGGCAAGTTTTACCTCTACTATGTCCACCTCGCCGGCGGTTTCAAAATCATGGTTCAACCAATGAAAGACACACTCACACCGGCTGAGGTGCCGCCAAAAGAGGTCATCCGCCCAACCGAACCGTGGGAAAAACGCAAGGGCGAAGTTACTGAAGGCCCATGGATGCTCAAACGCCAGGACGTGTATTATCTGATGTACTCGGGCAGCGGCGCCGACGGCCCGGATTACGGCATCGGCTATGCAACCGCCCGCTCACCATTGGGGCCGTTTGTAAAACACCCCGGCAACCCAATCGCTCACCGCGGCGGCAACGTCTTCGGTCCCGGTCATCATTGTGTCGTGGAAGGGCCGGATGGCAGGCTCTGGATGGTGTATCATCAACAAAACAGCGAGAAAATCGGCTGGAATAGATTCCTCGCAATTGACCCGCTGTGGTTTGACGAAAAAGGCGTCATCCACGTCAAAACTACACGCGGCACCGACGAGCCGGCTCCATAGCGGCAAATTTTCTCAGGCTGGCTTTTTATTTTTATCAGGACGCGGTCTGCGGCGGAAACCGTTTTGGGCAAGCAGCCGCCAGACCATCCAGACGGCTTCCCAGACGATCTGGCCGGACATCTTGGAAGTGCCCTGGAAACGGTCAGTGAAGACGATCGGCACTTCCGCAATGCGCATGCCCTGCCGCCAGATCTTGTGCGACATTTCGATCTGGAAACTGTAGCCGTTGGAGCGGACTTCATCGAGGTTGATGGATTGAAGCGCGCGCCGGCGGAAACATTTGAAGCCGCCGGTTGGGTCAGTGATTGGCATGCCGGTTATAATCCGCACATACTGCGCTGCGGCCATGCTCAGCATCAACCGCTTCAACGGCCAGTTGATTACCCGGATGCCATTCGAGTAACGCGTGCCAATCACCAAATCGGCATTCTTCGCCGCCTCCAGAAATGCAGGAATATCATTTGGATTGTGCGAGAAATCCCCGTCCATCTCCATGATGAACTCGTAGTCCCGCTCCAGGGCCCAGGCAAAACCCGCGCAATAAGCCCGCCCAAGCCCGCTCTTTTCCTTTCTGTGAAGCACGTGCAGGCGCGGATTCCGCGCCGCAAGTTCATCGGCCAGTTTGCCGGTGCCGTCGGGCGAGTTGTCGTCCACTATCAACAACTCCACCTCGACCGGCAATTTGAGCACCGCCTCAACAAGCGCGGGCAGATTTTCGCGCTCGTTGTAAGTGGGCACAATTACCAGCGTCTTGTCGCTCATGTCGCCTGCCGCGAATCAAACCCGATTTGCGGCCCCCTGACAAGTCACGAGTTTAACTTTCCCGTTTCCAGGACCTCTCGATTTCCTCAAGCGTCCTGCCCTTTGTCTCCGGCACCGCAAGCCAGACGAAGATTACCTCGACTACACAGAATATTCCGTACAGGAAAAATGGAAATGACTTGTTGAATGTCTCCACCAGCCACGGATTCTTGTTTAAAAGCGGCGCCGTTTGCGTAACCAAAAAGTCCGCTCCCCACAAAAACACCGTGGCCGCCGCCATCGCGCGCCCGCGGATTTTGGTGGGGAAAATCTCAGACAGAATAACCCATGTGACCGGCCCGACACTGAGCGCAAAACAGGCGATGTAACCAAGTATCAGCCCTAAAAGCCACACATCCACCTTGTTGAACCATGCGGCCAGTCCCATCCCAAACAGGGCAATGCCCATGCCCGCCGAGCCAAAAATCATCAACGGCTTGCGCCCCCAGCGGTCCACCGTCCAGATGGCAACCACCGTGAACAACATGTTCACCGCGCCAACAAGAATCTGCTGCAGCAAAGCCGCATCCGTGGTGGAACCGAGTTTCTTGAAAATTTCCGGGCCGTAGTAGAGAAAAGCATTGATGCCGGTTACCTGCTGGAGCACCGCAAGGGCAATGCTGATGAACAACGCCGTTCGCAATCCGGGACGCAACAGTTGCAGCACCGTTCCTTCCTCCTGCACGATTGTCTTTTCAATTGCTGCCAACTCGGCGGCCGCTGCATCAGGGCCGTTTACGCGCGTCAAAACATCCAGCGCTTCCTCCCGCCGGTTCATTTCCACCAGCCAGCGTGGGCTTTCCGGCACCATGAGCAGCAAGAGCAAAAATAAAACCGCCGGCACAAAACCGCAGCCAAACATCCAGCGCCATCCGTAATGTTCATTCCACGTCTCGGTCCCCTGGCGGGCAATATAGTAGTTGGCAAAATAAACCAGCAAAAAGCCGGTCACAATTGCCAGTTGATTCAACGAAACCATTCGCCCGCGGATTCGCGCCGGAGATATTTCGGCTATGTACAGCGGAGAGGCCATTGACGCCGCTCCTATGCCTATTCCGCCCAAAACGCGAAACATGATGAACACCGTGAAATTCGGCGGAAATGCCGTGCCCAGGGCCGACAATGCGAAAAGCGCCCCGGATAAAACCAGCAATTTTTTGCGCCCCAATCTGTCGCCGAAAACGCCGGCTATGAGCACACCGACAATGCAACCCAAAATGGCGCAGGACATCGCCCACCCTTCCAGATTCACGCCAAGCCCGAAATGTTTTGTCAGGAAGCCGATGGCATCCGAAATAACGCCTGTGTCATAACCGAACAACAGTCCCCCCAAGGTTGCCACCAGACATATCTTTACCAAATATAGCGTGCTGCCCTTCTGCGGCGATTCATTCTCATTCATTGTTTGCCTTCCTTTCCCCGCCCGATTCCGCTCCATGACCATTGAAAATGGCTGGACGCAAACCAGCGGCTGACTTGGAGTTATTCTGCTCAAAAGCCCGCAAGAAAAACAATCAGATTCAAGTTTCCATCGCTCAAATCCTGAAAAACGCCCGGGCAAGATTCATCATTTCATCATCGAGGCCGGTTTTAAGTTGGCCACCAACGAGATGCAACCACCGCATTTTGCGCTGGCGTTCCAGGATTTAATAAACTAACTTTCTTTCGCAAATGGTTGGCATTGCACAGAAGCCGGACTCAGCCGGGACAGTTGCCCGGAAGCGATGGTTTTCCCAATTTGAAGCAGCCGGCGACGATTAATTATGGCAAGCACCCAACCCAAGCCGGCATCATAATTTCAACATGTTCCTCGCACCAGTAAATCGCGTCACCATAACAACGCTTGTCCTGCTTGCCGGGCTGGCTTGTCGTCTCTGCGCCGAAGACTGGCCGATGTGGCGCTTCGACGCAAACCGCTCGGCCAGTTCGCCGGAAAATTTGAAACTGCCGCTCAAACCGGCATGGGTGCGCGAATACTCCCCGCGTGTGCCCGCATGGGAAGACCCGCTGAACCAGGACTTGATGACCTTTGATCTGGTCTTCGAGCCGGTTGTGCTCGGAGAACGAATGTTTCTTGCTTTCAATGACAGGGACAAACTTGTCGCTCTCGATATCCGCACCGGCAGGGAATTGTGGACATTTTACACCGATGGCCCGGTACGCATGGCGCCGGCGGCATGGAGCGACAAAGTTTATTTTACCAGTGACGACGGCTGCCTTTATTGCGTGCGTGCCGAGGACGGCTCGCTGGTTTGGAAGTTCCGTGGCGGCCCATCGCAACGCAAGGCTTTGGGCAACAGCCGGCTTGTCTCCGCATGGCCAGCACGCGGCGGGCCGGTCATCCGCGACGGTGTTGTTTATTTCGCCGCCGGCATCTGGCCGTTTATGGGAACCTTTATTTACGCCTTGGACGCCGCCACCGGCAGGGTGATTTGGCTCAATGATTCAACTGGCTCACAATTCATCAAGCAGCCGCACAACACCAGCGCCTACGGCGGTGTCGCGCCCCAGGGCTGCCTTGTGGCCACTCGTGATCTGCTACTGGTGCCTGGCGGGCGTTCCGTGCCCGCAGCTTTTAACCGGCAGATGGGGCATCTGCTTTATTTCCGCATCGGCGACTCCGACAAGGGCACCGGCGGTTCTGTTGTAATGGCCAATGAAAATGAGTTTTTTGTCCACACACGCCTTCGCGGGACTCGCGCCCATGACTTGACCACAGGCCGCAAGTCGAGCTTTATCCTGAATGAACCGGTGTTGGCCCAAAACAGGATTTACGCAGCATCCTTCTCAACCAATCGCAACGAGCTCGAGCGCGCCCTCAGGCGCTTTGATGTAGCCGCTTATGAAGAGGCAAAGGCGCGGGCCGAACTCGCCGATGCCTACAACGCCGGCGATTTGCAGGCCGTCAAAAACCACACAAGGACCTGGAATTTGAAAGTGGACGATTTGGCAAAGGCAAAGGCCGCCTTGGAAAAAGAGCAGGCAAAGCCATCGTCCCCTCCCGAACCGGTCATCCGTTCTTACATGCCCGACAAACAGGTGGAGTGGGAAATCAAAGCCGATGGCTCCGGCGATTTGATTCAAGCCGGCAATCATCTATTTGCGGCCGGCAGCAACGCCATCGTTGCTATACGGCTTCACCGCAGGCAAAAGCCGTCCATTGAATGGTCCATTCCCATTACCAACAGCGTGCGCCGCCTCCTGGCCGCAAACGGCATGTTGTTTGCAGTGACCATGGACGGCGGCATCATGGCTTTCACCCCATCGCAAGGCAGTGACACTGTTTTTAAGGAAACATTTGCAAACCCGGCCCCAACACAGTCCGCACTCGAGCGCGCGCGGGAAATTTCGCAGACAACCGGCGCCCGTGAAGGATACGCGTTTTATCTGGGGCTGGACGACGGCTCTCTGCTGACTGCGCTTGCAACGGAAACGCAATTGCGAATCATCGGCGTGGACAACGATTCCAACAAAGTGGAGCGGCTGCGCCGCCAGCTCGATTCCGCCGGCCTTTACGGAATCCGCGCAAGCCTGATGGCTGCCGACCCCGGCGATTTCGGCGCGCCGCCGTATATTGCAAATCTAATCGTGGCCGATGCCGAATTTGCCCGCCGACTCGCGGATGCAACGGTATTGCAGAAAGTCTTCCAATCGGTCAGACCTTATGGCGGGGCGCTCTGGATCAACACCGGCGGAAATGGCACTGATGAAATTGCTTCCAAGGCACGGGAAGCGCAGTTGAGCAACGCGGTGGTCCGGGTACAGGGCAACGCTGTAATCATAGTACGTGAAGGCCCCTTGCCGGGGAGCGCCGACTGGACACATCAATATGGCAATGTTGCCAACACGGTGAAATCGGATGATAAAACCGTCAAATTGCCGCTGGGCGTGTTGTGGTTTGGAGGCAACAGCCACACAAATGTCCTGCCACGCCATGGCCATGGGCCTTCCGAGCAGGTGGCGGCAGGGCGGCTGTTTGTTGAAGGCTACGATTCCATTAGTGCGCGCGACGTTTACACCGGCAGACCGTTGTGGCAAACGGTTATTCCAGGGCTTGATACCTACGGCATCTATTACGATGAAACGCACATCCCCAATCCTTTATCCACCATATACGGACAACGGCACATCCCTGGCGCTAATGCACGCGGCGCAAATTATGTTGTCACCGCCGACAGCGTTTATGTGGCGGTTCAAGACCACTGCGCAGTGTTGGAGGCCGCCACCGGCAAAATAACTCGCAACATTCCAATGCCAGCCATTGAAGGGCAGCGCCAACGCCCAGAATGGGCTTTCATCGGCGTCTGCGACGACGTTCTCCTGGGTGGAACCGGTTACGCACAGCCAAACAAGCGTCTAGGTCTGAGCTTCGGATGGCCGCCGCCTTTCGCGGATTTAGCAGCCAGCGCCGGCCTTGCAGCATTCAACCGGCATACAGGTGAATTGCTCTGGCAGGCGCCGGCACAGCACGGCTTCTTCCACAATGCCATTGTTGCAGGCAACGGGCTTGTCTATTGCCTTGACCGCCTGCCAAAAAGCGCCGAGTCACGTTACAAACTCAAGGAGGGCCATTCGCCCCAGGGTTATCGTATTGTCGCTTTTGAACTTCATACCGGCAAGGTGGTCTGGGAGCAGACCAATGATATCTTCGGCACATGGCTGAGCTATTCCAAGGAACATGATGTGTTGCTGTTTGCCGGCGCAAATGCGCGTGACCGGCTCAAAGACGAGGCCGACAAGGGAATGATGGTTCTGCGCGCAAAAGACGGCTCGGTGGTTTGGAAAAACCTCGGCCGCCAATACAATGGCCCGTGCATCCTGCACAACGACTTGATCATTACCACGCCGCCTTCTGATAAATTATCCGCAGGCGCCTTTCGCCTGCTCGACGGCCAGCCGCATACCATCACCAACATGATAACCGGCGAGCCTCAACGCTGGCGGATTTTTCGCTCCTATGGATGCAACACACCTGTGGCGTCGGAATATCTCCTCACATTTCGCTCAGGCGCCGCCGGTTTTTACGATTTGGAAAACCACACCGGCACCGGCAACTTCGGCGGGTTCAAGTCCGGCTGCAGCCCCAATCTTATAGCCGCCAACGGCATTCTAAATGCCCCGGACTATACACGCACTTGCAGTTGCCCATACCAAAACCAGACATCGCTTGGACTGGTGCACATGCCGGAAGCGGAAATGTGGGCATGCAACACCCTCGGAGTGGACGCTGAAACCGTTCACCGCATCGTACGGCTGGGACTGAACCTGGGCGCACCCGGCGACCGCGTTGACACTAACGGCACCCTGTGGATTGAATATCCTCCCGTGCCGGGTTACTCTCCGCGCCTTCCCCTCACAATCGAAAGCTCCGGCACCAACGAATTCCGCCGATATTCGGCAATGGTATCCGGAGACGGGCCATCCTGGGTTATGGCATCGGGATTGCGTGGCATCCGCTCATTGACGTTGCGCCCGATATCCCTCAAGACAATCGAAGGCCGCAGCCCAGGCGCCACAACACACCCCGACAAATACAAAGATTACGAACGCACAACCATTTTCGATTTTGACCAAGCATGGCGCTACAATAGCAACGGACTCGACTTGGGCACTGAATGGCGGACGGAGACTTACGATGATTCCGCATGGCCCGTTGGCAAAGGTCTGCTCGGCTTCGAAGACAAACCGGAAGAATATCCACAGCCGTTTCGCACGCTGTTCAAAAACTATTCGCGCCGTATCATCACCTATTATTTTAGAACCACCTTCGTCTATGACAACAACCTTTCAAACATAATCTTTCAGGCCCAGAGTTACATTGATGACGGCGCGCTCTTTTATCTGAATGGCCGCGAAATCGGCGCCTGCCGGCTCGGCTCGGGAGCGCGTTTCGACACAGAGGCCGCCATCGGCGCCCCCGAAAAGGAGCTTTATTACTTCGAGTTCTCACCCGAGTTCGTCCGCCCAGGAACAAATCTGGTTGCGGTTGAAGTACACCAATTCGGCCACAACAGCTCTGACATTGTGTTTGGAATGAAGCTGGATGCCATTCATCTGAAGCCTGAGGTTGACACCAACCAGCTCGCTTCCACAGACCCGCTCGAATCCACCAATAAGTTGGCATCTACCAACAAGTTCGCATCCACCAATCAGCCGCTTTCAACCAACCTGCTTGCTTCAAACAACAATAACAATGGCAATGAAGCTGACCTTGATGAAGATGCCGACCCGGATGAACGACCTGCCGGCCTTCCTGGCGCGCGAAGAAGAACAGTGAACGTAATCCAGGCCCCATCATTTCCCGATGCCCGTGTTGAAGCAAATTACCCTCAACTCCGCCCTGCCTTTTACACCGTGCGGCTTTATTTCATGGAACCCGATCCGGTTTCTCCAGGCCAGCGAGTCTTTAACATCCGCCTGCAAAACCGGCGTGTAATGACTGATTTTGACATCCTCAAAGCCGCCGGCGGGCCAAATCGCGGCGTAAAACTCGAATTCAAAAACGTGCTTGTCGGCAAAACGCTCCAGATCAATCTGGACAAAACGCCGGCCAGCGAGCTTGAGCCTGTATTGTCAGGCGTCGAAATTGTTTTCGAGCGCGAGCAGTAAAAGATACCCGAACAAGCGCTGCCATGAATTGAATATCGCGGTTTGAAATAAAGCCGGCTGTTCCACGGATTGCACGCAAAGCCGCGTCACCCAAACAGCAAGACGGTGTTTTGCCTCAAGCCACTGCCGGCTGAACACGGCGCGGCAGCGAAAGAAAATTCCGCAACAATGTCCGCCCGTGCTCCGTGAGAATGCTCTCAGGATGAAATTGCACCCCCCATATCGGGTAATACTTGTGCCGCACTCCCATTATTTCCGGAATTTCTCCATCCCGTGTTTCCGCCGTAATTTCCAGGCAATCCGGCAGTGTGTCGCGCTTTATCACAAGCGAATGATACCGGGTTGCATTGAACGGATTTGGCAATCCCTCAAACAAATCCTTTCCATCGTGATAAATGGCGGAGACCTTCCCATGCATCATACGATAATTCTGCACAACCTGCGCACCGAAAGCATGGCCGATGCACTGATGCCCCAGACAAACCCCGAGCAGTGGTATCTGGCTGCCAAACCGAAGAATGATCGCATTTGACAAACCCGCCTCGCGCGGTGAACACGGCCCCGGCGAAACCAAGATACGCTCCGGTTTCATCTCGGCGATTTCGTCCAGACTGATCTGGTCATTGCGATAGACCCGCAAATCCACCTTCATCTCGCCAAGGTACTGGACGAGGTTGTAGGTAAACGAATCGTAATTGTCTATCACCAGCATCATACGCTGCACCAATTAAACTAACCCACCATTCCCATCATGGCCAGAAAATGTTCATCCCAACTGTCAGTCACCCCCGCAATGTCTTGAAGTTCCCTTTCAGCCGCCGTAAGGCGGTGGAGATTTGTCAGGTTGCTCACGCCGGCGGCGACATAAAACAGAACGGCGGCCATTTCTGGCCGCCGTCTCTTCTTTATACCTGCCGCCGTAAGGCGGCAGATTTCTCCGCCGGCTTACGCCGGCGGCTACATGATTATGGTTCTACTCTTATCGTCAATTGCTGAGTCGGTGATTCATTCACTCCCCCATTCAAAGTGCCTCCCAAATCAGTCAGCTTTATCGTCAATACCGCTTCTCCCGTCACCGTTCCACCCTTCACCTTGAACGTCAGATTCCCTGTAGCAGCATTTATCGCCGGTTGCGTGGCAAACAACCCTGGATTGGTGTTGTTCACTATCACATACTTCAACCCCTGCACCTCATTCGGCCCGGCACTTTGCACGTTTATCACATGATTCGTGTACGACGCATTCACGTTCGTACCAACCACTATCTCCGTCGTCGCCAGCTCAAAACTCGGCGCGTCATTTACCGGATTCACAGTCAGCAACCCTGTCACACTTGCACTGTTCGTCCCGTCATCAACCGTGAACGTCAACAGCGTCTTACCATACATGTCAGCCACAGGATACACTTTCACCACCACATTCGTCCCGTTCCTCTCCACCACGATGTTCGTGCTAT